>Ga0056913_1000019_pt1 | contig 322332 bp, 281 predicted proteins | sample EBPBio282013_DNA_FD_55170 | JGI IMG/M metagenome (GOLD analysis project Ga0056913, IMG submission 55170) | Wastewater treatment Type I Accumulibacter community from EBPR Bioreactor in Madison, WI, USA - Reactor 2_5/28/2013_ DNA (Hybrid Assembly) | ecosystem: Engineered > Bioreactor > EBPR >... | reverse complement strand
ACAAAGAAAAAAGAAGCAAAAAAGAAAAAGAAGGACTTTTACAACAATAACAATAGTTTATTTTATTATTGTATCTGTCTAAACTATTGGGATCACTTTACCTTTTATCATTTCAGTCAGTGACTTATCACCTCCTTCCATGATAAAACCAGCAGGTGGCGGTATTGATTTCACGCCTTTTTTCTCTGCCCAATACCTGGAATAGGTCATATTTTTGACTACCCCTTTTTCCACCCAATAAACCTTTTCCTGTGGACGGCCATCACCACTAAACGGCGAGCCGGGGATCTGTGGATTTTGAGGGTCAGAGTAGATATTTACCCTTTCGTCGAAGAGTTTTTCGCCTAACCGGGTGCCGCCACCTTTTTTACTTAGGAAACTGCGGCCTTCGTCGGCATTGCGGGCATCCATGCTACGCATCATATTTTGCAGCAGATCTACTCCGGCGGCTGGTTCGAGGATCACCGTATATTTCCCCGGCTCCAAAGCCTGTGCCTTTACCGAAGCCCGAGCCTTTTGTGCAGCAACTTCTGTGGCCGATTTTGCTTTCAGCAAGCTCACATCATTAAAGTCTTGCAGTGCATATCCCGAACCGAGACCATCGTCTGTTCTGACCGTTACCGAGAAATCAACCTGTGATTCTTTGTTATAGGCAAACAGGCCCTTATTGTTGCCCATGGCGGTAAATCCGCTGCTGTCTTCCAGATAACCGGCTGCTGTGAGCCCGTTTTTGGCACAAACTCCTATGCTGTCGGCAGCAACTTTTGCTCTTAATTCGGGCGTAATATTGGCCGTAGCCTGGGCAAATGTCTGACTATCCACATAGACTTGTGGCCCCAGATTTGGCACATATTCAGGGTTTTCAGGAGCAAGTTTTGCAATCTCCTCGGCTCTTCTTACAGCTTTTTCAAGTGATGCATCATCCAACTCATTGATGGTGGCTGTACCGGACTTTTTCCCGAATCCTGAAGTGACAGCCAGAGACAGGTTTTCTGATTCACCAGCGGTTGAAACCGTATTACGGGCATAACGAATATTGCCTCTTCGGCCACCACTGAGGGTGACACTTATTTCATCAGCTTTCGAAAAGCCAATCACCTTGTCGATGATTTTTTTGGCTTCTTCTTTTGATAATATTTTCATAGTTTTTTTAGTTAACAGGGAGTAGGCAACAGGCATCAGGGCTTTTGACCTACATTATTAGTTATTTGAGTTAACAGGCATTAGTTAATCATAGACTGGTCTGACCTTCGGTGCTGACCTACCCTATTTATTTCCAACTTACCTACTATCTAACTTTTTTTTATATTTTCCTTCCGGTATTAATCACATTTACGCCATTGAAACGGGTAGTTGAGCTTCCGTGCGACACAGCCGAAACCTGCGAAGGCTGACCTTTGCCGTCAAAGAATGAACCGAAAGTCCGGTAATCGTCTTTATCGCATATTTGCACACATGAGTTCCAAAACTCCTGAGTATTTGACTGATAGGCCACATCTTCCAGCATGCCGGCGATTTCCCCGTTTTTGATCTCATAAAACAGCTGCCCTCCAAACTGGAAGTTATAACGCTGCTGATCAATAGAATAAGAGCCACGACCTATGATGTAAATCCCTTTTTCTACCCCTTTAATCATGTCATTCACGTTTAACTTTTCGGTGCCGGGTTTCAAAGAGACATTGGGCATCCGCTGAAACTGCACAGAGCTCCAGTTGTCGGCATAACAGCAGCCATGCGACTCTTTTTCGCCCAAAATATTAACCTGGTCTCTGATGGCCTGGTAATTGACCAGTGTTCCGTCTTTGATGATATTCCATTCTTTACATGGCACGCCTTCGTCGTCATAACCCACTGTTCCCAAAGCATTTGGTTGGGTTTTATCTGCCACGATATTGACCAGTTTGCTGCCATAGTTAAAGTTGCCGGCTTTCCACTTGTCTAGTGTGGCAAAGCTGGTACCTGCATAATTGGCCTCATAACCAAGGACACGATCGAGCTCAGTTGGGTGACCCACAGACTCATGAATTGTGAGCCCAAGGTGGTTGGGGTCAAGTACCAAATCATATTTTCCGGCTTCTACGCTCTTGGCTGTGATTTTTTCTTTGGCTTGTTGTGCCGCAAAAATGGCATCTTCAACCATATCGTAGCTGTTTCTATAGCCTACGAGATTTTTCGGCCCTGCGATTTTTTCCGATGCCAGACCATCAAGATATTCGTAACCCATGCCCATTGGTGAGCTGAGGGCATCTCTGGTTTTAAATTTCCCCGCCGCTTTATCGATTGCAGTTACCGTAAATGTTGGCCAAATGCGATGCACATCCTGATCAATATAAGAGCCATCGGTGCTGGCGAAATATTTTTGTTCGTTGATAAAAAACAGATTTGAGGTAACAAAAGCTGCTCCGTTTTTCATTGCTTCGCCATTTACCTTCATCAGCAAGTCGATTTTTTCCTGCACGGGTATCTGAAAAGCATTTTTCTGAATGGGTGTATTCCAGGTTACTTCGCCTACGCCTTTTTGAGGAGCGAGTATTACCGGCTCGGTTTGCATTTTTGAGTTTGCTTTGGCAATTGCGACAGCCGTTTCCGCACATCGGGCAATACCATCAGTCGTTACATCACTGGTGGCAGCAAAGCCCCAGGTGCCATTGGCAATGACTCTGATGCCCACGCCATACGATTCCGCATTCACAATGTTCTGCACACGGGTCTCACGGGTGAAGAGGTACTGCTGAAGATACCTGCCTATTCTGACATCGGTATAAGTGGCTCCCTTGGATCGGGCGGCGTTCAGGGCGATGTCGGCAAATTTCTTTTTGGTCGCGATATCCACCGTATTTTCTGCCATAAGTTCGGCAGTAGTGGCCTGACCAATTATCGGGATGGAAGTGGCAGCAAAGGCTCCAAGCCCCATTCCGGTCATCTGAATAAATTTTCGTCTATCCATTAGGGTTAGTTTGATGATAATAAAGATTTGTAAAAGTATTCTTTTTTTTGAAAAATGAAATATTGAAGGGTGTTTTTTGGAAAATCAATCGGTTAAGGGGCTGAATGGGTCGATTATTCGATTTACGATTAATTCGATTGACGATTGATTCGATTGGCGATTGATTCGATTTTGGATCTACGATTGGGGGATATTTTTATATAGGGAATTTTATACAAAAAATGTTAAAAAAATATACATAGGCATCGAAATAGGCCGGAATTGCGTCTATATAGATGAGTTTTTTTATTTTAAGGATAAAAGAATTAATAACTGGGATTAGACCGGAATTGCGGCTCATATTTTTTAGGCCGCAATTTTTTTAACTTCCAACCAATTTCAAAAACTCCAAAATACCCATTGCTTCTATTTCGCCATTCATTGGAAAAGTCTCGGTTCCGTTATACAATAGAAATTTGCGGGTTGCTTTAATATCCTCACTTGCTCTTATAAAGCCCGCAGGCACTTTGGGCGTGAGATTTCTTTTTATTTCGATTGCCCATTTTTCGTTTCCTTTTTCCAGAATTAAATCAATTTCGGTTTGTTCAGCTGAGCGATAATAACTTGCCTGCCATTGATCAGATAAGGAATTTATAATATTTTCGATCACAAAACCTTCCCATGAATACCCCACAACCGGGTGTCCCAACAGATGCTGAAAGTCCTGAATCATGAGAAGTCTATGAAGTATGCCTGAATCTCTGATATATACTTTCGGAGACTTAACCAATCTCTTTTTGGTATTGCCCGACCAAGTTGGCAACTGCCTTACCATAAAAAGCTCTGTCAAAATATCCAAATAATTTCGGGTGGTGGTATGGCTTACATCCAAGCCTTTTCCCAGGGCTGAAAGATTAAGTTGCTGCCCCTGAAGATGTGCCAGCATAGTCCACAAATTCCGCATTCTGGATGGCGAAATGCCCAGACCTGCTCTCGGTATATCTCTTTCCACATAAGTTGAAACAAAGCCGGTTCTCCAGTCCCAACTGGCGGTTTCGCTATTGGCCAGATAACTATCAGGATATCCTCCACGTAACCAAAGTTTTTCCAATGAAAAATTAAAATCTTGATTTTCAACAAGTTCCTTAATCGAAAAAGGAGTCAATTCCAGATACAAAATACGGCCAGCCAGGGTCTCAGAGCTCTGGTTAAGCAAATCTCTTGAAGCTGAACCCAGAAGCAAAAATTGGGCATTGGGTTCACCGGCCCGTTTTCTTTGATCGATAATTACCCTCAAAGTTCTGAAAAGATCAGGCATTTGCTGCACTTCATCTATAATGATAAGTTCGTTGAAATGTGTCTTTAAAAATGCTTCTGCGTTGAGCAGTTTTGAGCGATCCGCATCAGACTCCAGGTCAAGATAGATAGATTTTTTTGTTGTAAAACTCTCAGCAATCTTTATAGCCAAAGTAGTTTTTCCAACCTGTCTGGAGCCCAGGAGAGCCACTGCCGGAATATTACTTAATGCATCTTTTAGCCTATTTTCTAATTCTCGCGAAATCATATTTCCTGATTTTTATGCAACAAATATAAAAAATATTCTTGCAAATTGAAACTTTCACTTTCAAATTACAATATTTCGAGGTATTTTCTTGCAAATTGAAACTTGTACTTTCAAATTACAATATTTCACAGTTGTAGTTTATCTGGGGTAAAGTGTCGGAACAGGACTTCAATATATGGTTTAAAAACCGTAATTTTGCATTTTAAAAATCAAAAAGGATGTCTGTACAAATTGGTCCAATTGCCGAAACGCTAAGCCAGTATTTAAGCGATAAAAATTATTCAAAAGTGATGATTTTGGTAGATCAAAATACCAAAAAACATTGCTATGAATCAGTAAAGCCTTTGCTGCCTGCCCATAAAGTGATTCAAATAAAAGCAGGTGAGGAAAACAAAAATCTGGAAACTTGTTCATATATCTGGGAACAAATGACTGAAAATGAGCTTGACAGGCATTCACTTTTGGTCAATCTTGGCGGTGGTGTGATTGGTGACATGGGGGGCTTTTGTGCAGCTACCTATAAAAGAGGCATTGACTTTATCCAAATACCAACTACTTTGCTTTCGCAGGTAGATGCCAGTGTGGGAGGTAAACTAGGTATTGATTTTCAGGGCTTTAAAAACCATTTGGGAGTTTTTACGCTGCCAAATGCCGTGTTGATTGATAAGGAATTCCTTAAGTCTTTGCCTGAAAGAGAGTTGAGGTCGGGATTTGCGGAAATTATAAAACATTGCCTGATTCAGGATGCCACCAAGTGGAAAGAAATCAGGATTTTGGATTTGGATCAACAAAATCTGGGTGATTTGATACAGCACTCGGTGGAAATTAAGAAGAAAGTGGTTGCAGCTGATCCAACTGAAAAAGGGTTGAGAAAAATACTGAATTTCGGGCATACTCTGGGGCATGCAATCGAAACTTTCTTTTTAGATAAGGGTAAAAAACGGCTGCTTCATGGTGAGGCTATAGCCGCCGGAATGATTGCAGAAGCATACATTGGATTCCAGAAAGGTATGCTCGGTGAAGACGAACTGGCTCAGGTTGAGGAGTTTATTTATGCCGTTTATGGCTCTGTAAATATTGACCCCAATGATTTTGAGGCCATCATAAAGCTAACGCAACAAGACAAAAAAAACAAAGGAAAACTGGTGAGAGCATCAATATTGAAAGGAATCGGCGACTGTGCTTATGATATTTCGCTTTCAAAGACAGATATGAAAAAAGCACTGGCTTACTATTCCGGAAAATAATGTTTCCGTATTGCAGCCCTGATTGAGCCATTGTTGGAGCTCCTTTTATTGCTGGCGATAGCCGCAATAAAAGAGCGACTGGCGAAAGCGGGATAAGCTGCCCAAATAATAAAATTCTGAAAATTATTTTTGTGTAATGATAGGAGGGTAAAAAAAAATTATTAAAATTTGTTGAAATAAGCAACTGAAAACTAAAGTATTGCGTATTTACTGAAATTTTAAAATTTATACCCTAATGAAGAAATACCTATTACTCGCCGTGGCGACTGCCATGACTATGTTGAGCTGCAACACTGCTAAGCTTCTCGTTGACAATGATTACAGTTATGATACTGATTTCACCACTTACACTTCCTACAATTTCCTGAATTGCGAGATTGACACCAATGATATTTGTACGGAGATTCAGGATGCCATAAGGAGACAAATGAAGGCCCGAGGCTATAAAATGCAGGATGAAAACCCCGGATTGCTGGTGAGCTATAGCATTATCAAAGAAAGAGTGGGCTATAAGGGGTACTTTCAGCCATCGTTGGAAAGGTGGGTAAATAAATATGAAAATGATGATGTATATAAAGTTCAGAATTACAATTTTGGCGGAGGGATGATATTGGTTTCGCTGCTGGATGCTCACAGCAGCAGGCTAATATGGAGAGGATACGCATCGGGAGTATTTAATAAGAAAGTAAACAAGCCTGTGAATTATTATAGAAGTGTAGTGAGGAGTATTTTTGATCAGTACCCATTGTTTGCGGCAGGAGAAAAGCCACGAAAGATCGTGGAAATATAATTTGGAGTTTTAACCCTTCTAATTTTAGGTAAAAACCATAAAAAAAAATCCCCGGGAAACCCGAGGATTTTTTTGGTAAAACCATTTAAAAATTAGTTATTTTCGGGTCTAAGACTTCTAACTGTTTTACCGGCTCTCCACATTTCTGAGTCGCGAAGTTCGGCCAATTCTACCTCAAGTTTTTCACGATAGTCAGGTTGAGAGTTACGCTCAATAGAGATTGCAGCTTCGTTTTGAGTAACTACTGAGTTATACAATTTCTCAAAAACAGGCTTGGTTGCATCACGGAAAGGCTTCCACCAGTCCAAAGCACCACGTTGAGCAGTGGTAGAACAGTTGGCGTACATCCAATCCATACCGTTTTCGGCAACCAATGGCATCAATGACTGGGTCAATTCTTCCACAGTTTCGTTGAAGGCTTCTGAAGGAGAGTGACCGTTAGCTCTCAATACTTCGTACTGAGCAGCAAAAATTCCCTGAATAGCACCCATCAAAGTACCTCTTTCTCCTGTAAGGTCAGAAGATACTTCTTTGTAGAAGTCGGTTTCGAACAAATATCCTGAACCTACTCCAATAGCCATAGCGATACATTTTTCGCGGGCTTTTCCGGTTGCATCCTGATAAACGGCAAATGATGAGTTAAGACCTTTACCTTCCACAAACAGACGACGAAGTGAAGTACCTGAGCCTTTTGGAGCAGCAAGGAACACGTCAACGTCGGCAGGAGGAACGATACCGGTTTTTTCTTTATAAGTGATTCCGAATCCATGTGAGAAATACAGGGATTTGCCCGGAGTAAGATATTTTTTCACTGTAGGCCAAAGTTCGATCTGAGCGGCGTCAGAAAGAAGATAGCATATGATGGTTCCTTTTTCAAGAGCTTCTTCGATTTCGAAAAGTGTTTCGCCAGGTACCCAACCGTCAGCAACAGCTTTGTCGTAAGTTTTACCTTTACGCTGTCCTACGATTACAGGAAGACCGTTGTCACGCATGTTCATAGCCTGACCGGGACCTTGTACGCCATAACCGATTACAGCTATAACTTCGTTACCCAATACTTCTCTTGCTTTTTCAAGAGGAAATTCTTCGCGGGTTACCACTTCTTCTTCTACCCCACCAAAGTTTAATTTTGCCATTTTTTATATAAATAAATTGATTATACTATTTTAAAATTTATGCATACATGAGTTTTCCTTTGGGTGCCGGGATTGTTCGATTAAGACTTTTAGCTGTCTCAATCCAATTCTCAATCACACCGGACACATTAGATAGTGCTTCCTGATATGAGGCACCATCTGCCATGCAACCGGGAAGCTCGGGAACCTCGGCTATAAATGAGCTATCTTCATTGCTCCAATAAATGACAATCTCATATTTTGTATTCATAAATCTATTAACTTATATTTTATTAAAAGATTTCTTACTTGTTTAACCTGATAAGGCTTTGCTTTTTCACCAACGGGTTGAAGGTTGATGATTTCTACTACGCCTTCTTTAAAGAATATGTGATGGCTTCCTTTAATTCTTAACTCAAACCCTAAAGTTTTTAAAATTAAAACTAAATCACTAAAAGAAATATTATGGTCTGAACTACCACTTACTACTTTGATGATGAGCTTTTCAATTTTACTCACTTTTGATTTTTATTTTTTTCGGAATTAGTATTTTAAAACGGTGCAAATTTCAGAATTTATTTTGTCATTATCAACATTTTACAAATAATACTCCCATTCCTGATCTTCCGGTAAAAACTCTACCAATCCGCGGTGCGTTTTACCAACTGCCACCCTGCCTGAACGCACGAATTCGATTATACCGTGGGGTTTGAGATATTTGAAAAACTCGAATATTTCCTCCTCGGTACCGGTTTTTTGAATCACCACATAATCGAGCTCCCAATACACTACCCATGCTTTATAGATGGAGTTGATGGCATCAATGTCTATAGGTTTTCCACCCAAAGGAGTGGCTATTTTGAACAGAGCGATTTCGTTGTAAACAATATCCTGGTTGAGGTAACCAAAAACAGAAAGTACCTCCACGATTTTTCTGATTTGCCTTACCAGCTTCTCAACCTCTTCTCTTTTGGGATGTTTGATGACGATCGTGAATCTCGAAACGCCTTTTCTTTCGGTTTCAGATACGGTCAAAGACTCAATATTTATCCTTCTGCGAGTAAAAATGATGGTGATTTTATTGAGAAGACCTATGCTGTTTTCGGTAAAAACACATAATGTGTATGTTGTCATAACAATATTTTATTTTTAGAAAATACTCAAAAAAGCATTTTATTAGGTTAAATGATTAATGAAGTCTGATATCTGAAACACTCTTTCCGGCAGGTACCATTGGGAAAACGTTTTCCTCTTTTTCAACCACCACTTCCAACACATAAGAGCCTTTGTGATTTAACATCTCGTCGATGGCATCATTCAGATTTGCCCTTTCAGATACCTTTTTCCCCTCAATCCCGAAACCTTTGGCAACCATGATGAAATCAGGATTATGTAGTTCTACAAAAGAATATCTTTTCTCGAAAAACAATTGTTGCCACTGTCTTACCATACCTAAATAATTATTATTCAAAATGATAAGTTTAACTTCCTGCCCTGTTTGAGATATAGTTCCCAGCTCCTGAATGGTCATTTGGAAACAACCATCACCTATAAATGCGATTACCTGACGGTCGGGAGCACCCATTTTGGCACCAAGTGAAGCGGGAATTGCAAAACCCATCGTTCCCAGGCCTCCTGAAGCGATATAAGAGTGGCATTTTTTGAATTCATAATATCTCGCCGAAACCATCTGGTGCTGACCTACATCTACTACGATACAAGCTTCGCCTTTGGTTTTATCAGAGACCATTTTTACAACCTCAGCCATTTTGATCTGACCTTCAAATTTAAAGTCTCTGTCGGTCACAAACTCCTTCTCTCTGGGCTCCAGTTTCCGGAATTCGTTTTTCCAGGCAGTATAATCATTACTTTTTACCAATGGCAGCATTAATTTCAAAGCTTCTTTTACGTCACCCACTACCGGGGCTTCAGCTTTTTTAATTTTGTCGATTTCAGCCGGGTCAATTTCAATATGAACGATTTTGGCTTGTTTAGCAAAAAGTGAGGCATCGCCTGTTACCCTGTCATCAAAACGCATCCCGATAGCAATGAGCACATCGCATTGGTCGGTCATTACGTTAGGGGCATACATTCCATGCATACCCAGCCAACCCATGTAGTTGGGGTGATCAATTGGAAGAGCGGAAATACCTAATAAAGTACTTGCACAAGGAATATCAGTTTTTTCAATGAATTCCTTGAATTCCTGCATAGCTTGAGAAATCAAAACCCCATGACCGAACAGCACATACGGCCTTTTTGCATTATTGATCAACTCGACAGCTCTTTCTATCTGATCATGTTTCGGAGTTACTCTTGGATGATAACCCGGCAAATAGGTTGTTTTTTTGTATTCAAAAGGCTTAGTCATTAAGCCTTGTTGAGCATCTTTTGTGATGTCAACCAAAACCGGCCCCGGCTTTCCGGCTTTCGCAATAAAAAATGCTTTAGAAAGTATCTCCGGAATCTCATCGGCATTGGTTACTTGATAGTTCCATTTACATATCGGTGCCGTAATACCAATAACGTCAGTTTCCTGGAAGGCATCGGTACCCAGCAAATGCGATGCAACCTGACCCGTAATGGCAACGATAGGCGTACAATCAATGATGGCATCGGCCAGACCTGTCACGAGGTTAGTAGCACCGGGACCTGAAGTAGCCATGCAGACTCCTACTCTACCCGAAGCTCTTGCAAAACCTTCCGCAGCGTGGGCTGCACCCTGCTCGTGTCTTACCAATACATGATTAAGTCTGTCGGTGTAATCATAAAGTCCATCATAAATAGGCATAATGGCTCCACCCGGGTAACCAAAGATGGTTTCTACGCCTTCTGCCAAAAAGCATTCCATCAGGGCTTGGCCACCTGTCAATACTTTTTTTTCTGATGTACTTTCTTTTGCCATATCCATGACTTCCAGTTCTTTACTCATGGTATTTTTGTTTTTATTTGTTTTTGAAATTTTGATTATTTGTCTGTTACACAGCCTTCTTCGGCACCCGCAACGTTTTTGAAATATTTTCTGAGTACTCCTTTCTCAATAAATGGAGGAGTCAGGGGCTTCCATGATTTTCTTCTTTCGGCCAATTCGTCATCAGATACATGAAGAATCAATTCCTTGGTTTCGGCATCTATTGTGATTTTGTCACCATCCTTAACCAATGCGATAGTTCCGCCTTCATATGCTTCGGGTGAAATATGACCCACCACAAATCCATGTGTACCTCCCGAGAAACGACCATCTGTAATTAAGGCCACCTTGTCACCCAAGCCCGCTCCCATCACCGCTGAGGTAGGCTTTAACATTTCCGGCATTCCCGGCCCACCTTTTGGTCCTTCATAGCGAATTACGATTACCTGACCTGGTTTAATTTCACCTTTGGCGATGGCATCGAGCATTTCTTCTTCTTTATCACAAACTTTGGCGATGCCTTCAAACTTCAGCCCTTCTTTTCCTGTGATTTTTGCTACGCCACCCTTTTCAGCAAGATTGCCATATAGAATTTGAATATGGCCGGTCTGTTTGATCGGATTCGAAATTGGAAATACAATTTTCTGATTTTCAAAATTCAGATCCGGAACACTTTCGAGGTTTTCGGCAACGGTTTTCCCCGTGATGGTCATGCAATCTCCATGAATCATCCCTTCTTTCATCAGATATTTCATCACTGCGGGTACTCCCCCTATGGCCAGCATATCTTCCATATAATATTTACCTGAAGGCTTAAGGTCAGCAATAAATGGTGTACGGTCAGAAATGGCCTGAATATCTTTATAACTCAGTTCAATACCTGCCGAATGGGCAATTGCCAGATAATGCAAAACGGCATTGGTAGAGCCACCTAACGCCATAACAATTGTCAATGCATTTTCGAGTGATTTTTTGGTGATGATATCTCTGGGAAGGATTTGTTTTTCAAGCAAATTTTTCATCGCAGCTCCAATTGCCACACATTCAGCGGTTTTGCCTTCATGCGTAGCCGGATATGAGGCCGAGTTAGGCAAACTCAATCCCAATGCTTCAATGGAAGAAGCCATGGTATTGGCGGTGTACATACCTCCGCAAGCCCCTTGTCCGGGAATAGAATTTTGTATAACTCCCTTATAATCTTCTTCTGAAATTGCATTATTGATTTTCTTTCCGTAGGCTTCGAAAGCAGAAACGATATCAAGTTTCTGTCCCTTCCAACTACCCGAACGCACCGTACCGCCGTAAACCATGATGGCGGGTCTGTTGACTCTGGCCATGGCCATGATAGCCCCCGGCATATTTTTATCACAACCTACAACAGCAATAACACCATCATACCATTGAGCGGAAACAACGTTTTCGATAGAGTCGGCTATAATATCGCGGCTAGGAAGAGAAAAGCTCATGCCATCGTTTCCGTTGGTCATGCCATCAGAAACGCCAATAGTATTGAAAATCAAACCAACCATGTCGTTGGCCTGAATGCCCTTTTTCACATGTACTGAAAGTCCGTTGAGGTGGATATTACAAGGGTTACCTTCATATCCGGTGCTGGCAATTCCGATTTGCGGCTTGGCCATATCTTCTTCTTTCAGACCAATGGCATAGAGCATGGCCTGAGCAGCGGGATTAGAAACTTCCTGAGTAAGGGTTTTAGAAAATTTATTGAGGTTTTGCGACATTCTTGAAAACTTTATTTTTAGCGAATTTTCGCTATAATTAAAAAATTTACTTTACAAATGAAAAGATTTTAGAAATACACTCCAAACATATTTTAGGTAAAATCCTGAAGAAGAACATTTTCAAGGAAAAAGTCTATGTTTTTTCGGGAAAATACAATTGAGGGTTGCGGATTTTCGCCAGAATTATCAATTCAACCTTACTTTAAGGTCAGTTATTTCGAAGAAAATAGACAAAAAATTAAGTAGAATTTATCAAAATCAAAAAATTGAAATTTGATGAATATATAATTTTGTGAATTGATTCACTTTTTTATATATAATTTTGTGAATTGATTCACTTTTTTATATAGTTTTGTTGAAAAAATATTTCATTATGATTAACAGAAAGCTGGAATCAGAGATTGTTTCGAAATTTCAGAAGGGAAAAGGAATAATTATTCTTGGGCCGAGACAAGTTGGAAAAACCACATTGATAAAAAAAATTATCAATGAAAACAGCTACAGCTCACTATGGCTCAACGGAGATGAACCGGACATCAGGCAAAGACTCACCAATATAACTTCGACTCAACTAAAAAACTGGGTCCAATCCAATCAGGTTTTGGTGATAGATGAGGCTCAAAGAATTGAAAACATAGGCTTGACATTGAAAATTGCGATTGAAAACCTACCTGAAGTCCAGGTGGTAATTTCGGGATCGTCATCTCTTGATTTAGCGAATAAAATCAACGAACCCCTTACAGGAAGAAAATTTGAATATTTTCTTTATCCAATTTCTTATGAAGAAATGAATGAGCATCATGGAGAAATAAACGAAAAAAGATCGCTCGAAAACCGACTCATTTTTGGCTCCTACCCTGAAATCATAAACAATCAGGAAAACCCAAAAGACTACCTGAATTTGATAACTGAGAGCTATCTATATAAAGATTTACTCATGTATGAAGGGGTTAATAAACCGGCAGTTTTAACTAAAATTCTTCAGGCACTGGCACTACAAATTGGCAGTGAGGTTTCTTATACTGAAGTTGCCCAATTGGTAGGAGTGGATAAAAATACGGTAGAAAAATATATAGATCTACTTGAAAAATCGTTTGTAGTTTTTAAACTAAATGCCCTAAGCAGGAATGTCAGAAATGAAATAAAAAAGACGAAAAAAATCTATTTCTATGACACTGGGGTAAGGAATGCTTTAATTGGAAATTTTCAGAATTTCCAGCTCAGAACAGACAAAGGGGCACTATGGGAAAACTACCTGATGGCTGAAAGACTTAAATTTCGGAAATACAACAAAATGTATGGTTTTACTTATTTTTGGCGGACTTTTCAGCAACAGGAGATTGATTATATTGAAGAATATGACGGCCATTTGTACGCTTTTGAATACAAGTGGAATCCAGCAGAAAAAGTAAAACTATCGGAGACTTTTACAAAAGCATACCCCAATTCCAGTTTAAAGGTTATAAATCCTGATAACTATGAAAGTTTCCTTTTAAAAACTGAGTAAGGATTGTTTATTCTTTTTTTATTCCCCAAAACCCATTAGTTTTCGAAAAAAAACGGAATCGTATGCGTCGTCTATTTATTTATATTTCATCTGCATTGATTATCACCACATTACTTCTGGCCATTTTTATGGATCGCAACTGGTATGTAATTTTTGTGATTGTAATGTTCCTAACGGCATTGGGATATTTTGATATGATCCAGACCAAACACTCCATCATGCGGATATACCCTGTGGTGGGAAGGCTGAGGTTTTTTATGGAGGAAATGCGACCCAAAATCTATCAATATTTCATAGAATCAGACATAGATGGCCGCCCGATTAATCGCATAGACCGCTCTACAGTATATCAAAGAGCCAAAAAAGAAAATGACACCATGCCCTTCGGCACCCAACTCGATGTATATTCTGAAGGATATGAATGGCTGGCACATTCTATGGCTCCGAAGAATTTTCATAAAATGGGGCATAATCTGAGAGTAACTGTTGGTAACAAAGATTGCAAACAACCGTATTCTTCGAGTATTCTTAACATCTCGGCAATGAGTTTTGGTGCATTGAGCCGAAATGCCGTTGAGGCCATGAATGCGGGTGCAAAACTTGGCGATTTTGCCCACAATACAGGCGAAGGTGGCTTAAGTGAATACCATCTAAAACATGGAGGAGATGTGATTTGGCAAATTGGAACCGGGTATTTTGGCTGCAGAGCCGCTGATGGGGGATTTGACCCGGTACAGTTTGAAGAGCGGGCTACCCTACCCAATGTAAAAATGATTGAAATCAAGATATCTCAGGGTGCCAAACCGGGCCATGGAGGCATACTTCCGGCTTCAAAAAACACCCCCGAAATCGCCGCAGCAAGAAATATTAAACCTTACACCTTAGTAGAATCACCCCCTTCACACAGTGCTTTTAGTACACCGCTCGAGTTGATTGATTTCATAAAAAAACTCAGAGAACTTTCAGGTGGAAAGCCCATAGGTTTTAAACTTTGTATTGGTCACAAAAGCGAATTTATAGGTATTTGCAAGGCCATGATTGAGACCAACACTTACCCTGATTTTATCACTGTCGATGGTGCAGAAGGCGGTACCGGTGCTGCTCCACAGGAATTTTCAAATTATGTAGGTGCTCCATTGCTTGACGGACTGGCATTTGTGGTCAACATTCTCAATGGATTGGATATCAAAAAACACATCAAAGTGTTTGCCTCAGGTAAAGTGACATCGGGTTTTCATATCATAAGGGCACTAGCAATTGGAGCGGATGCCTGCTATTCTGCAAGAGCCATGATGATGGCGGTGGGGTGTATTCAGGCTTTGCAATGCAATACCAATAAATGTCCGGTTGGGGTTGCGACACAAGACCCACAACTCACTGTCGGATTGGTAGTTGAAGACAAAAAGACCCGGATCGCTAATTTTCATAACAATACCGTAAAAAGTGTGGTTGAGCTGCTGGGTGCAACAGGCCTGGATGAGGTTCATAACCTTAACCGATCGCACATTTATCGCAGAATATCATTTAGCTCAATGCAGACTTACGAAGAGATTTTCCCATCTGTGGAAGTGGGGGCATTTTTAGACGAAGCCAATCTACCTGAAAAATATAAGCCCGACTTTAAACATGCCAGTGCCGAACAGTGGGGTTTTGTAAATATCAGTAAGTGGGGAAGTAAGCATTAAAGAATATTATGGAAACTCAAATTGAAGTATTTAGCTTTTTAAAAATAAGTAAACTTGAATACCTTCAAGATCTTCAAAAAAATGGAAAATTCTATTGTAATTCATTTAAATTTTTTAGAGAATTTGAAGGCTCTCCTGCAATTAATGATATAAATGAAGGACGTGTCCAAATAAAACAAATGAATGATATTACCATCTTTTCAAAAGGAAAAAAGATTGGAAAAGCCAATAACGGACAATTGTTTATTGAAAAATACCATTCTGGAAATATTTACTGTCTTTTTGCATTAAAAAATAATATTCTTAAACCTCACGGAGAAAAAATAAAAATTACAGATTTGCCAACTAATTTAGGTGATTCTGTTCTTGTAATTTTTAATGTTGAGAAATTCATTAAAAAGGTCAAAACAAAATTAAACTTACTTGGAAAAGAATTTCAAATTTCCCCAGTAGAATATTTGGATTTCAAAAGTCATAATGGATATCTTTCACCCTTCTCAAAATCCAAACTATATAGTGATCAAAATGAAGTCAGAATATTTATCTCTGGAGAAAAAGAAGAACCATTTATTTTTGAAATTGGAGATATATCTGAAATATCATATCTCTGCTCTCTCGAAGACTTTAAACAGTTAGATTTTGTTATACAGGACTAGACTTCTTCTCACTTCTGCTCCCCACTCCCCATATCCAGAAAATCCATACCATCGCCAGATTTCTTTTTCTGACCAAATGAATATCTGAGATTGACACCAAATCTGCGGGTATCTGAAAGCCGACGACCATTACCTGATATATTCCCCTGATTCAGACTAAAATCATAGCGGTTGGTGAGGAAAACATCTGAAATATTGGCACTTACTGAAAGTTTCCGGTTAAAAAACTGCCGGTCGATGTAGAAATTTAACGCTCCAAAATTGCTCAGTTCATAGAATTGCATCTGCCCTTTGAATCGGGCAAAACCGTGCATCGAAATATTGGTCAGTTTGTTGATTTTAAGCTGATGATAGGTAAAAACTGACCAGGAACCCCGGCTAAAGGATATGGGTTTATTATCAAGCAAGCCACTGTAATCGTTATAGTTATACTGCGTACCCAACACAAAAAAGTATTTCCCTCCCGGTGGTAATGCACCCATGGCTCTGAAATAAGTTTCGCGGTTTTTACCCAAATTGTCATAAGTACGATAGCTCAGCAATGGATTGCTTTTGTCCTGATAAACCACCGAAGTGAAAATGTCATTGATATAGTTGCGACCAATGGCAAAAATCGGGCGGTTTTCGAAACTGATGTTTGCCTCATAATTATTGGAAAACTGTGGCTTAAGCCCTGGATTCCCAGCCTCATAATTATACTGATCTACAAATCTTGCAAAAGGATTCAGCTGCTCATAAACAGGCCTTGTGATGGTGCGGCGGGCAATCAAATACCCACGAAGCTCGTAGGTGGCAATGGTAAAGAGTTTTCGGCTGAAATAAATATATGGAAAGAATTCGGTGCGGTTGATTTTGAAAGTGGTATCAGCAGGCACCAACTGATGGCCGTTCATGCGTGTATTCTCAAGTCTCCCACCCATTTTCAAAAGGAATTTTCCGAATGATTTAGATGCCTGAAGATAGCCCGCATTGATGCTTTCTTTATATAAAAACTGATTGGTCCGGAAGTTATCCACCTGCGTTTTTCCATCTTTTGTGAGGGAGAATTGAGTATCTCCATCAAAATTTAAGATTGTATTTTTTATACCTGCCTCAAAAGTGATTTTATACGGAAAATAATATTTAAAGTCCAGCATAGATGTAAAAAGCATCCTTTTATTAAGCAAATCTCCATTTCCCGAGACTAAAAACACTCCCGGAGAAGTGAAACTTGTGGTATATTTTTGCCCTCCATTAGTTTCAAAGTAATCCAATGAAATATCAGCTTTCAACATAGAGCCCAGACTGTCAAATTTGTATTTCCCATTTATCCCCTGATTGATATTGTATGTAAAATTATCGTTTTGCAAAGCATTGGAATTGCCGGAAAGTACCGATTCATTGCTCATCAAAACTACTTTGCTGATATTATCAATTTTTGATTCGGATTTATTGATATTTAGCCTGCCATCATAACCTAGCTCCAATTTTTTAGATACATCAAAATTTGCCCCCAATCCTGTGAAAAATCCATAAGCCGGGAAAACCGAATAAGAAGAAGAATTCAGTTTTTTGGGTTTATCATCGGTAGAAATTAAACGATCAAACTGGGTGTCATCAAAGCTATTTCTTTTATTAAGGTTAAATTGCAAATAAGAGCTTCGTTTATCCTGACTGCGGTTCAGATTTATTCCAACAAACTGATTTCCAAACCTACCCTGATTAAAACCTGCACTTAGGGTACCCGTACGCCCCAGTTTTACGCCTTTTTTCAAAATTACATTTACAACCCCACCGGCACTTGAGGCATCCATACTCGCCGAGGGAGTTGCAATTATTTCTATTTTATCAATCGCTCCCGGGGGAAGGCTTTTCAAAATGGCTGCGATATCAGAAGGCCCCAATTTTTGCTCACGTCCGTTGATAAATACTTTGGCTGGTGTGGTGGTGTTAAGGTAAATATTTCCGTCCTGATCCAAAAAAATACCGGGGATTTTCTCCAGGATTTCATAACTATTGGTGCTGGTATTGGCTATGGGTTCCGGGTCAACAATGGTCTTATCCTCCTCTTGAGTCATCAGCGGTTTTTTGGCAGTAACTACAACACTTTGCAAGGATTTTGAGTCTTCTTCAATTGTAAATTCGATACTTTCTGTTTCTCCCGAAATTTGAATTTCTTTCTCAATTGACTTATACCCTACACTTGTGATTTTCAGTTTGTAATTTCCTTTTTCATTCAAAAGAAAAAAAGCCTTGCCTTCCAGATCAGAAACGGCATTGAGTTGTTTTTTCGAGGTGATTTTTTGAAGGTTTACGTTTGCTCCAAAATGTGGTAACCCACCAGGTTCATTGAGCTTAATGGTTAATTTTTGTGCAATTGCGTTTGCATGGAATAAAATAAAAAAGAAAATTATGGAAAGGCTTTTTGAAACTCTCATCAGGTCTGTTACAATATCGGATATAAATTTTAACGGAAAATTGTGAAAATTACTTCAGGAAATTGTGAAAATTTACAAGAACGGTAACATTAACAATCTGTTATGAATTACGACAACTCTAATCCCATTTGGAATACCAAGGCATCATTCACTTCAGATTTAATGTTTTCATTTTCAATGTGACCATATTTTTTTGTTAAGCGGACTTTGTCAATTGTCCTGATTTGATGACATAAAACAATTGATTCATTTTCTAACCCGGCGGTATTATGAGGCAAAAGAGCTTCGTTGGGATATACAATTCGACCTGTTTTTCTAGTGGTTATTGGTAGGACATTTACTGTATTCAGGAGATTATTAATTCTATTTTCACTTATAATCACAACTGGTCTTGATTTCCCTTGTTCTGAACCAACCACAGGATCTAAACTTGCCCGAAAAACAGACCATTTTTCGTATTTACTCATTATCAATTGAATTGAAATCGTCTGTTATTTCATTTAAATCTTGAATAAATAAAGGATCTGAGATAGCTTTTTCCATTAAAGCAAACTTCTCTTCATGAGTAGATTTTACATCTTCAATAGTGACATTCACTTTTGTTTTCCCCCGAAAATCTTTGGGTAAATCAATAACTACCTGGTTATTAGAAACTATATATGTTTTAGTTACTGTCATTTGAAAAATCATTTTAAGTTCAAAATAAACCCTAAATCAAGAATTCGTGAATAATTTTACAAAAACAAAATTAATCAATCAATAAAAGAACTGCATATTTTCAAAAATCCCTTCTTCTGATTTTTATTTTTATCGCATTTTCGATGGGTTTTTCACTCACAAAAATCAAATATCCACCACCACCTGCACCTGAAAGTTTGTGACCCAGTGTAACCGGGCGATATTTTTCGATGGTTTGTAAAGTCTCTTCATCCACCATATTAGGAAACATCGCAATCTGTGCTTCGAATGATTCACGAAAACTCCTTCCGAAGGCTTGAATATCTTTATCCAATATGGCTTTCCAGCAAGCTTCTGCTGCTACTGAGAGTGCTCGGGCTCCTGATTCGTCAATATGCGTATTGGAAAGCACACTGTAACCTTGTTGCCTTGGCCCCAATGCAACTAAATACAGACGATCTTCAAGCCATTTTAAAATATCTTCGTCATAAATACTTTCGATCGTGGCCGGCCAATAATGCCCTCCGGCATAATATAGTCGGTTGAGCCCAGGAAAAACAATTCCAATTGAGTCCTGCGAGCCTGAAACCTCAGTCGTGCCGGGAGGATTTTCAAAACTAAAAAGCACTTTAGCATTTTGCTCGTAATTTCCTGATGGCAAGGCCGTTCTCCACAACTCTATAGCCTTGTTTCGGGTACTGCTCGACATGCCGCTTCTATGATTAAACTCTATCGTAGGCTCGATAGAAACCGTCAAAACCGGTCCCGGGAAATACTTCGACACAAAAGGCTGATCGAGCCACCCGCCTGCCAAATCTATCCTGAAAGGAATGGTTGACCTGGTTCTCAAAGTGGTGGTAGAGCGTACCGGTAAGTCAGCATATGGAATGCGTTGTAAAACTTTATATTCGATGTTTTTTTCCTGACAAAGAGCCTCTTTATGAGGAGTATGCCCATCTTCATTGACGATAAAAATATCAGGTTTGATATCGTCCAGTTCATCAACAAAGTCAAGTAACCCCTCTCCCTTACTGATTCGGCACTCATGCACACATTTCAGGGCATTGAGCATATATTGGCGTTCATCCTGTGTGATCACCGGATACCTGTTTTTTAAATCAAAAACTGTTGAATCGGAGCCAATGCATACATACAAATTACCAAAAGATGCTGCTTCGGTCAGGAAAGCGATGTGCCCGCTATGCAAAAGGTCAAAACACCCGCTTACAAATACTTTTTTTGAGGTCATTAAAAAGGATTACTTTGACACAAATATACCAAAAAAGGGCAAAGATACCAGTTTTGGCATTCCTTACCCTTCTCTAAAAACTTTTATTACGCTTATTTTTTAGCTGCCAATTCCTGAATCTTCTGGTGAATCATCACCTGGTTGGAAGCGATTTTTGAGAATCCACGCACGTCGTCACCCGACCACGCATTGTTCATTTCGCCATAACTTCCAAATACCGGTGACATCAAATCAAACTCTGATTTAATTCCCAAAACCTGGAAATTGTATGGAGAAAGTTTTACATGTACCAGACCTGTAACTGTTGACTGTGAGCTTTCCAGAAACTGCTCGATATCCCGTAAAACCGGTTCATTGAATTGTCCTTCGTGCAAAAGCATACCATACCACTCCGACAAGCTCTGTTTCCAATACTGCTGCCATTTGGTAAGGGTGTGTTTTTCTAACAAATGATGTGATTTTATGATAATCAAAGGTGCCGCAGCCTCAAAACCAACCCGGCCTTTGATGCCGATTATGGTATCGCCCACGTGGGTATCCCGGCCGATGGCATAGGGAGAAGCCAGATCATGAACCCTCCTGATGGCATCTACCGGATTCTTAAATCTTCGGTTGTTTACGGCTTTCAGTTCACCGTTCTTAAATTCAAGTGTGATTTCAGTTGGTTTTTTCTTAGTCAACTGTGTGGGATATGCTTCTTCAGGCAGATAATCCCAGGAATTAAGTGTTTCTTTTCCACCAACTGACGTACCCCAAAGTCCCTGATTAATAGAGTAGGTTGATTTGTGCCATTCTCTTTTTACACCTTTCGAAATCAGATATTCAATTTCTTCTTCTCTCGATAGTTTCAAGTCTCTGATTGGAGTAATGATTTCAGCATCCGGAACAATCGTTCTGAAAGCCATATCAAAACGTACCTGATCGTTTCCGGCACCCGTAGAACCATGGGCTATGGCGTTTGCACCCAGTTGTTTGGCATATTCTGCTACCGCAACCGCCTGAAAAATACGCTCTGCACTCACCGAAAGTGGGTAGGTATTGTTTTTCAGCACATTGCCAAAAACGAGATATTTGATACACTCCTGATAATACTTGTCAGCAACTCTGGCAGTGTAGTGCGATTTTACGCCCAAATCCAAAGCTTTCTTTTCGATATCGGCGATTTCTTCTTCCGTAAAACCTCCGGTGTCAACCAGCACAGAATGCACCTCCATACCTTTTTCTTCTCCCAAAAACTTTACACAGAATGAGGTGTCAAGACCACCACTAAACGCCAATACTACTTTTTTCATTTCGATTTTATGCCAGGTAAATATTCCGCAAAATTAAAATTAAATAAGGGAAATAGAAAGGAATATTGAAATATATGGGGGTAAAATTGGATTCACCATACCACTTTCAACCCTGAAGATTGATATAACTTTATATTTGAATCGTCAGTGATTAAACAATAATCATTTTTTAGAGCTTGCCAAATTAAGATTCTGTCAAATGGATCCCGATGGTATTCTGGTTCCAAGTTGTAAAATGTAGAGGTTTCATTTCCTTTCAGCGGAATTATAGAATACCCATTTTCAAGAAAAATATTATAAATTTCAAATGGCGACTTTCCTCCCAAACTCAGCTTTCCAGACTTGAATTTGATAGAGATTTCCCAAAAACTTGCAGCACTTAAGTCGATCTGGGATTCTTCAGATTTTAGTATTTGTTTTACTTTTTCAGATAATTTTTCGGGCTCAAATAAAAACCAAATAAGGACGTGTGTATCAAGCAAATATTTCATTATACACCCAGACTAAATTCTTCTTCGGTAGTTTTATTAAAATCCCCAGACATTAAGTAGTCTGAGTTATTCTTCCATATTCCCATCAAATCTGCTTTTCTTTTATTTTTTTTTAAAGAAAAATACCCGGCAACTTCATTATTTTTCCCTTTTACAACACAAATCTCCTCCCCCATTTTTACTAAGTCAATGATTTCAGAAAAACGAGCTTTAAATTCTGCTACCTGGACTGTCTTCATTTAGAATTAAAATTTTTATTAAAGTTAAATCTAATTTGTCAAGTTGTCAAGTTAAATTTTATCAATCCATCTCTTTCGAATACTTCTCAATATGCTCTTTGATTTTCTGAATACGATTGGCAGGGCTTGGATGTGTACTCATAAATTCGTCGCGGTCGGCTCCGCCACCGGCAGCGGCAAGAATTTCCATTACTTCTATCATGGCATTGGGATCATAACCTGCCTTAATCATAAATTTTATTCCAAATTCATCGGATTCCAATTCGTCATCACGGCCAAACTTCATCAGTTTCACCTGAGCCACATAATTGGCGATTTGAGCTGTGTTCATATCACCTGCGGCTGCGGTGGCTGCTCCGGCCAATCCCTGATAAAATTCGGTTTTTGCCATCTGCTCGCTGGAATGCCGGTAAACTACATGTCCGATTTCGTGACCCAAAACTCCTGCCAACTGATCTTCAGATTTTAGTTTTGACAACAAACCCGCAGTTATAAAGACTTGTCCACCGGGCAAAGCAAAAGCATTGATGGTCTCAGGGTCGCGTAAAACATGAAACTCAAATCTGTAGGGGTTGGCGTGGCCATTTTGCAGAACATATTTATTAAACTCATCCAAAACTTTGTTCCCAACCGATTGTGCCTTGAGCTGAATAGCGTTATCAGGGTAGAGCCCACCATACTCAGCTGCCATTTGAGGTGCTGACTGCAAGCCCATGGCGACCTCTTCCGGAGGTGAAAGGCTAACCTGTTGTTTTTCGCCGGTGAGGGGATTTTCCTGAGTTTTGCTGTAATAGCTCAACACCGCCATCAGAGCCATCACCACCCCAATTATCAATCTTAATTTAAATCCTCCGCTGTTATTCATAGTATATTTTGGTTCAAAATTTCAATTCTCTGTCAATCAGAACGGTAAAATTAGGTTTTTTGAAAAACAAAAAAAATTGTTTTTCAGTTAAAGATATTTAAAGTAATTTTGATTGATTCTAAAGAATATCGAGAAACTATACGTATTTAAACTTAAACAAGAATGACCGACGCTGACTTGAAAAAATCGGAGCCTCTTCTTATTGAGGATCCATCAAGATTTGTTGTTTTTCCTATCAAACATCATGACATCTGGGATTTTTACAAAAACCACGAAGCCTCTTTCTGGACTGCAGAAGAACTAGACCTTTCGCAAGATACCAAAGATTGGGAAGCCATGAATGATGGCGAACGCCATTTTATCTCTCATGTTCTGGCTTTTTTTGCCGCTTCTGACGGCATTGTAAACGAAAATCTTGCCATTGGATTTTTGTCAAATGTGCAATATCCCGAAGCTAAGTGTTTTTATGGCTTCCAGATCATGATGGAAAACATCCATTCTGAAACCTACTCTCTTTTGATTGATACTTATATCAAAGATATGAAAGAAAGAGACCGCTTGCTCAATGCCATTGACACCATACCGTGTGTTACCAAAAAAGCAGAATGGGCTATCAGATGGATCGAAAACGGCAACTTTATTGAAAGGCTTATCGCCTTTGCGGCAGTGGAAGGTATTTTCTTTTCAGGCTCTTTCTGCTCGATTTTCTGGTTAAAAAAACGAGGCCTTATGCCCGGCTTAACGTTTTCAAATGAATTGATTTCGAGAGATGAGGGTCTTCACCGTGACTTTGCGTGTCTGCTTTACACTGAGCACATCAAAAACAAACTTCCTGAGGATCAGATATATAAAATTATCACTGACGCTGTAGCCATAGAGAAAGAATTTGTGACCGACGCCCTTCCGGTTTCGCTGATAGGAATGAATGCCGCCCAGATGTGCCAATACATAGAATTTGTAGCCGACCATCTACTTGAGTCTTTGGGCTTGAAAAAAGTTTACAATGCAACCAATCCTTTTGACTTTATGGAGTTGATATCGCTACAAGGCAAAACCAATTTCTTTGAAAAACGCGTTGGAGAATACCAAAAAGCGGGTGTTACCTCTGAAAGAGATAAAATGACATTTTCGCTTGACGAAGATTTCTAAAAATAATCTTACCTTAAACTATAATAAATGCTCACCTCAAAAGGGTGGGCTTTATTTTACCAAAACTAAATTGAGATAGGAAGTCAAAATCTTCAGGCCATTTTCAAAATGATGGTTATTGTTGATGATGAGGTCAGCGTCGTGCTTGGTAGGCTCAATAAACTTCTCGTAAGTAGGAGCCACATGGTTTTCCCAACGATAAAGCACGTCCTGAAGATCATATCCACGCTCATTGTTGTCTCTGATAATCCTCCTTCTGATTTTAATATGCTCTTTGGCGTCAATAAAAACCTTGAGATTGAGCATCTGGGAAATGTAAGGGTCATGAAAAACAAAAATTCCTTCAACCACTATGATAGGGGCAGGTTTGAAAACCAGATCCTTGGGTTTCATAGTGGAGTTATTGAAGGTATATTCCTTTTTATGCACCTCTTTACCCGCTCTTAAATCATTGATATGCTTGGCAAATAACTCAAAATCAATGGACTCCGGCACATCAAAATTCTCAACTCCATTCCGGTCTTTGGGTACAAACTCAATCTCTTTGTAATAATTATCCTGAGAAATCAGGCATATTTCATCGTCGGTATAATGACTCAATAGGCTGTGTAAAAAAAAGGTTTTTCCTGATGCACTACCGCCTGTAATTCCAATTATCAATGGAGACTTCATGATTGGTTTAATTTGTTTTTAGAAGTAATAAATGATAGCATTGGGCATATGCACACAGCCATATAGGTAGCCGATTTTTGAAGTCTACCTGCCAAAAGTCTCATTATGATTGGTAATTATTTTGCACAAAAATAATAAAAACATAACAAACCAATTTGCATCTTTGCACAGAATGTTTTCAATAAAGTATCAAATGAGGTCTGTTTCGATTTTGGGAGGGGGTTGGTTGGGATTACCATTGGCTATTTTACTCAGAAATAAAAATTGGAAAGTAAAAGTTAGTACAACTTCCATTCACAAAATTGAAGATTTTAACTCTTTTAATTTGGTTCCTTATCTATTAACAGTTGAAAAAGAGGGGTATTTAGATTCCGATTTTCTGGATTCTGAAGTAATTGTAATTTGTTTCCCCCCAAAATTTAAAAGTGAAAATCCGGAAGATTACCTTTTGAAAATCAGGCATCTTGCACTGTCGATTTCGGGAGTTGATAAAATTAAAAAAGTAGTTTTTGTCTCCTCAACCAGCGTCTATGAAGACAGTGACGGCATGAAGTCTGAGCCAGATGCCGATGTAAACCACCCCTTGTTTAAAGCAGAAAAAATATTATCAGAAAAACTCACTCATCAAAAAGTGATCGTAGCAAGGATGGCCGGGTTGATGGGTTATGACCGAAATCCATGTAAGTACTTTGGAATAAGAGAATTTGTTGCTGAAAGTGCAGTAAACTATATCCATCGCGATGATGCCACTGAAATACTCGCCTGGTTAGTTGAGCATTTTGAAGAAAGCATTACATTAAACTTAAGTGCACCCAATCATCCAACCCGGGGTCAGATTGCCGAAATAGTTTGCAAAAAACAGCAACCTAATCCAAAATTAAAAACTAAAAAGGGTAAAATCATAAACACTGATTTACTACAACAGATTTATCCAAAAAAATTCCTTTTTCCCGACCCCCTGAAATTCAAATATTTATAAAGTGAAATCAATAATTTTAGATAAAGTCAAAAAAAATCTTTCTTTTTTTTCGAAAACTATTTGCTAAAAACACCTGCAATCTATATTTTTGCACCCACATTACAGAATTGGCTGATGGTGTAATGGCAACACAGAGGTTTTTGGTGCCTTTATTCCAGGTTCGAGTCCTGGTCGGCCAACTCGCAAAAAAGTCGCAATCTTGCGACTTTTTTTTTGCCCTTTTCTCCAAGTTTTATCAAATAAGTTTGTAATTAATCAATCTTTTTCTCTATTTCGGATTTTAATCATATTTAAAGTTCCGACATGAGTTTTTCTGAAAAAGACCTTAAGCAAATCGCCCAGCGAGGAAGCGATATTACAGTTATCAATGAGCAAATTGAAAATTTCAAAAGTGGGTTTCCATTTATGAAAGTAAACCGTGCAGCCACAATAAACGACGGTATGATTAGATTGGAACAAGATGCTATTGATCAATATATCGGCCTTTTTGAAAAAGAATCATTAAAAAAAAGATTATTGAAATTTGTTCCGGCGTCAGGTGCTGCAAGTCGGATGTTTAAATCTTTGTACTCGGCTAAAGATGAAGGAAAATCAGATAAGTCAGTTGATGAATTTTTTAATAGATTAAAAGATTTTGCTTTTTACAAAAGTCTGGGGCAGTACATTTCCGGAAACGAAAATCAACAAACTCTGGAAGCACTACTTACGGCCAAAGGGCTTGATTATGGCAATCTCCCGAAAGGTCTGCTGGAATTTCACAAGTATAATGGTTTTACCCGAACAGCCATTGAAGAACATCTGGTCGAAGGGGCACTGTATGCCAACAACAAAGGAAAAGTAAGACTTCATTTTACGGTTTCTCCTGAGCATAAAAAGAAATTCAAAACGCTCATAAGTAGTGTAATAAAAAAATACGAAGAGCAATATTCTGTAAAATACGACATCAGTTTTTCGGAACAAAAAGCTTCTACTGATACTATTGCTGTTGGGCTAGACAATGAGCCTTTTCGTGACAATGGCGGAAACCTGTTATTCAGACCTGCCGGCCATGGTGCTTTGCTCGAAAACCTGAATGATCAGAATGCCGATGTGATTTTTATAAAAAATATCGATAATGTAGTACCTGACCACCTCAAATCAGAAACTATCACTTACAAAAAAGCTCTTGCAGGCCTCTTGCTAGACTATCAAAAACAGATTTTCTATTTTCTGAAAAGACTCGAAAAACCTGCTCCCAGCCACTATTTTGTCAGTAAATCGATCAGATTTTTGAGAAATAACCTGAATATTGAACCTCCGAAAGGCTTCAGAAACTGGTCACCCGAAGAAAAACTGGCATTTGCCAAAGACAAACTCAACCGCCCGCTTCGCATCTGTGGAATGGTAAAAAACGTAGGTGAACCGGGCGGCGGGCCTTTCTGGGCATTGAACGAAGACGGCTCGGTTTCGTTGCAAGTGGTAGAATCAGCCCAGTTTGACATGAAAAACAAAAAACAAAAGGAAATTTTCGAAACCGCCACCCATTTTAATCCGGTGGATTTGCTTTGTGCAGTAAAAGATTACAAAAAAGAAAAATTTGATTTATTGAAATTCCGGGATCCAAAAACGGGATTTATCACCGAAAAATCTCAATCAGGGAAGGTATTGAAAGCACAGGAGCTTCCGGGACTTTGGAATGGCTCCATGGCCAACTGGAACACCCTTTTCGTCGAAGTGCCATTGATAACATTTAATCCTGTAAAAACCGTAAATGATCTTTTAAGAAAAGAACATCAGCCCGCCTGATTGGTGAAAAATATTTTCTATTGAGCCTTGAAATTTTGAATTTTCAAGGCTTTTTTAGTTTAAACATGTTCCCAAATAAAATTTTGATTACTTTCTAAAAATATCACAATTAAAACCCTTAATTGTTAAACTATTTTTATATATTTCGAAAAAAAGCTCTATAACAAACTATGAAATTTATCAAACATTTCAGTGGATACCTGCTTATGGTTTTGCTGATATATCTGCTTCACAAACCTATGGGTCAACTGCCTCCCCTGGGTAGGCTCTTTAGCCCGTTCGAAGGATTTTTACAAAATACGGAATCCAAAGCCCCCATTGCTAATGGTGAGCTGGAACTACAAGGCATTAAAGAAGAAGTAAAAGTAGAATATGACATCAATCGTGTTCCTCATATTTTTGCCAAAAACGACGAAGACCTGTACTTTACACAGGGATATGTAATGGCCAAAGATCGTATCTGGCAGATGGAGTTCTATACTTTGGTGGCTTCGGGCAGGCTGACTGAGGTAGTAGGTGAAAAAGCCCTGGAATATGACAGGTACAATCGGCGGCTGGGTATGGCCAGAACAGCCAGAGAAATTGCAAAAAAACTGGAAACTGACCCTATCTCAAGTAGTGTTTTGAAATCATTTACCAACGGGGTAAATGCCTATATACGGCAATTGGATTATAAAAATTACCCCCTGGAATACAAAATTCTGGGTTATGGTCCTAAGGAATGGTCTCCTTACAAAACCATTTTGATGCTCATGAACATGCGTAATACGCTCAATGGAGGAAGTGATGATTTCAGGATTACCAACGTAGCTGACCAATATGGACTGGAAGTAGTTAAAGATTTGTTTCCCAACTATCCGGTGGTGGAATCGCCTACTATCCCGGTGGGCACACCCTGGAACTTCGAAGCTAAAAAAATTGCTTCTCCATCAAGTATCATGGTAGAAAGAAAAGAGAATAAAGTATTGGTTAATATTCCCTCCCCGGCTCCGGAAATAGGATCAAACAACTGGGCTGTTGGTGGAGCTAAATCGGCAACGGGACTACCTATTTTGGCCAACGACCCTCACCTGGGGCTTACTTTGCCGTCCATCTGGTATCAAATGCAGCTGACTACGCCTGATATGAACGTATATGGAGTGGCATTGCCGGGCTGCCCGGGCATTGTGATTGGCTTCAATAAAGATGTGGCCTGGGGGGTAACCAATGTGGGAAGCGATGTGATGGATTTTTATCAATTGAATTTCAACAATTCCGAAAAAACACATTACAGATATAAAGAAAAATGGATGCCGGTAATCAAATATATCGAAGAGTTTAAACTAAAATCGGGAAAAGTAATTAAAGATACCCTAATGTACACCCATCATGGCCCAATTGTGTACAATACTTCCAAAGAAACGAATTTTAACAAAAATGCTCCTGCAGGACATGCGATGCGGTGGATCGGAAATTACTCCGATGACTCAGACCTAATGGTGTTTTATTATCTTAACCGGGCTAAAAATTATGATGACTATCGTAAAGCCTTAACTTACTATTCGGCACCTGCCCAGAATTTTATTTTTGCATCTAATCAAAATGATATTTCGATCACACCCAATGGTAAACTACCACTTAAATGGCAACAACAAGGTAAGTTTTTATTAGATGGCTCAAAACCTGAAAACGATTGGCAGGGGTATATTCCGGCAGAACAAAACCCTACCGTTAAAAACCCACCAAGAGGCTTTGTGAGTTCTGCTAACCAGTTTCCGGCTGATCTTAGCTATCCTTATTATTTGGGATGGAAATTTGCGGCTTCAAATCGGGCAGTAAGAATCAATGAGCGGCTCACTGCCATGAAAAACGCCAATGCAGATAGCCTCAGAGAGCTGCAAAACGACAATTTCAATGTGGCTGCACGTAGGATTTTACCCGGATTATTACCTATTTTACAAGTTTCTGATGATCCAAAAGTTGCGGTAGCCAGAGAAATATTACAAAAATGGAATATGAAGAACGATCCGGACGCAGTAGGAGCAACTATATACGAAAGATGGATGCGGGAACTGGGAGACTGGATTTGGGAAGATGAGTTTCCTGTAAAAAGCTACATGATGCATCCTACCGAAGACCGTACATTTGAAATGATACTAAAAGAACCCAAGGCCAAATGGTTTGACAACAAAAATACCCGGGAAAAAGAAGAAACCATAAACGACATAATTGTCGGAAGTTTTGCCGCAACACTTGACAGTTTAACACTGAAAAATGGGCCGATAAATTCAGAAACCTGGGCATGGAGTAAGGTAAAAAATACTACTATCAAACATCTGGTACCTGCCTTTGCGAGTTTTTCACGCACAGGCGTGATGAATGGAGGTGGAAAAGGAGAAGTAAATGCCACCTCTGAAACCCATGGACCTTCCTGGAGAATGGTAGTAGAACTCGACAAAAACTGGCCCAGAGCATTTGGATTGTATCCCGGTGGACAATCAGGAAACCCTGGAAGCAAATATTACGACAATATGATTGATAAATGGGCTGCAGGAAAACTAGATACTTTGGTTTACTTAAAAAATGCCGATGAAAAGCACCCCAAATTAGAAAAAACGCTAACCATTAAACCCAAAAAATAAGATGTTATATATATTGATAATCGTAATTGGCGGACTACTTTCTATATTTCTTCCCTGGTGGATAATTGCCCCGGTGGCACTGGGGTTGAGCTGGTGGAAAGCCAAAAACATTAAAGAAGCAGCTTCGATTTCCGCAGCAGCGGTGGTGACACTTTGGATTGGTTATGCCACTTATCTTAATATTGTTTCAGAAGTAAATCTTACTGATAAAATCGCTGATTTGTTTACTGGTGGAGTCGGTTTCCTATCAAAAATACCCAAAACAGTTTTTGTTTTTTCAATAATGACTTTGATAGCTTCCACTATCGGGGCTATCTCAGGCACAGCAGGAGTACAATTGAGGAGATATTTCAGGATTCATTGAGAGAAATTGATTTAAGAACACTTAAAAAACCAATAATCTTTGCCTTAAACATTTTGAAGGATAATTACTTATATTTGCACCTTCAATCGGAAAAATAAACATTAATGAAAAAAATTATCGCTTTAGTTTTAGGCGTTTCACTGGCTTTCACAGCTTGTAAAGAAAACGCCGGAGCCGGAAAAACTACCGGACAACCTTCAGGAAGAATTGTATATGTAAATACCGACACCCTTCTGAATAACTATGATTATTATAAAGATGTAATCAAAGAATTTGAGAACAAGAGTTTTACTTTGGAAAATGATCTGGCCAAAAGAAGTCAGTCATTCCAAAATGAAGTCGCATTGTTTCAAAGAAGAGTACAAGCGGGTGGTGTATCTGAAGAACAAGCTCGCTCTACTCAATTGGCATTACAGAAAAAAGAGCAGGATATTATGCTTTTCAGAGATAATGCTGCAGGAAATTTACAACAAGAGCAAGCTAAAAAAACTGATGAACTTTTGAGTAAAATCCATGACTATCTGAAAAAATACAATGCCGGAGACAAATATGACATGGTTATTGGATATTCAAAAGGTGGTGGGGTATTATATGCCAAAGAAGACCTCGACATTACTCAGGATGTATTGAAAGGCCTGAATGAAGAATACAAAAAATCAGGAGATAAGCCTGCAGCAGCAGATACTACCTCTAAAAAATGATATTCTTAGTATTAAACGTTTAAAGACGCATTCCAAAAGATGCGTCTTTTTTGTTAGCTTACATTTTTTAGCCAAACCTATTTCTTAATTTTGCAAAAAAATAACCAATATATGACAGCATACGTTTTTCCGGGACAAGGTGCCCAGTTCAGTGGTATGGGGAAGGAACTCTACGAAACCAATCCAAAAGCCAAAGAATTATTTGACAAAGCGAATGAAATTTTAGGATTTGATATTACCAAAATAATGTTTGAAGGCACCGATGAGGAACTCAAACAAACCAATGTTACGCAGCCAGCGATATTTCTACATTCAGTGATATTGGCTTCTACTATCGAAGATTTTAAGCCTGATATGGTTGCCGGCCACTCGCTTGGCGAGTTTTCGGCATTGGTAGCTGCCGGGGCTCTTTCGTTTGAAGATGGACTAAAACTGGTAGCAAAACGTGCTGCAGCTATGCAGAAAGCGTGCGAAATCGTACCTTCAACCATGGCCGCAGTTTTGAATCTTTCTGATGAAAAAGTGGAGGAGGTTTGTCATCAGGTACATAAAGACACTCATGAAGTAGTGGTTCCGGCCAACTACAATTGTCCCGGCCAGTTGGTGATTTCCGGGAGTGTGGAAGGAATCAATGTGGCTTGCGAAAAAATGAAGGAAGCCGGTGCAAAAAGAGCTTTGGTACTTCAAGTGGGTGGAGCGTTTCACTCACCTTTTATGGAACCTGCTCGCGAAGAACTCGCTGAGGCAATTGAAAATACGACTTTTAATACACCATCCTGTCCGATTTACCAAAATGTAAACGCAAAGCCTTCTTCGGATGTGAATCATATTAAACTTAATTTGATTCACCAGTTGACCGCACCGGTGAAATGGACCCAAAGTGTACAACACATGGTTGCCGATGGAGCTACAAAATTTGTGGAATGTGGCCCTGGTAAAGTTTTACAAGGATTGGTGAAAAAAATCGCCCCGGAAGCCGAGACCGCGGGAGTTTAATTTTTAAAGAATAAAAAAAAAACCGGAGATTGAGATTATATATGAATTTCATTTTCCGGTTTTTTTATAAAATATCGGACGAAAGGCCATTCAAGTTATATACAAAAAAATTCCCTCCAGCTTTAGCTGGAGATTAAGTAATGGAGGAAGAACAATTGGCTTTGGCCAAATTTCATTTATCTGCAAATCTTTCAAATCCATATTTGCTAATAAATTCCTCATATTCTTCTTGAAAAGTCCTTTTCCCATGATGTTCTTCCTGATTTTTGATATAATTCCGAACTACCCCAATCATTGATTCCGAAACTGAAACAGCAAAATACTCTTCCTGCCACTCAAATTTAGTATTTCCAATAATTTTCTCTTTGTTGATCCAATAAGACGATTCCCCTTTAATAAGTTGCATGATTTTTTGGATGTTCTGATTGACTCCGAGTGAAATAAGGCAATGACAGTGATCAGAGTACCCATTTACAGAATCTACAAATATTTCTTTCTCTCGTGCATTAAGAAAAATGTGATTCCAAACCTTCCTTCTGATTTCTTTAGTATTTAAATAAGGAATCCTGTTCTTTGTACTCCAAACAAAATGTATATAAACTTTTATGTATGGCATAATTGGCTGTGTTTATTCATCGAAAATAATAAGAGAATTTCATTGACAAAAGAAATATTTGGCTTAAAGCCCTGATTTTCTTGATTTCATAATAAGTAAATGGGCTAAAGCCCGTTTCTATTGAAATTTATAAATAAAAATAGCCCAAAGCTTGAAATGAATAAGAGATAGAATCTAGGCATATTTTGACAAAAGGTAATTTCAAATTCATCTTTTTTTTTAAATAACTTTAGATTATAGCCCATTTCAATTTAACAAAAAAAACTATAAATTGCCTCCAGCTTTAGCTGGAGATAGAAGAAAGAAAAAGAACAAAATTATTGGCTTTAGCCAAATCTTTCACATAAAATTTTTCCAAACAATATTTGGGCTAAAGCCCTTATATTCATGCTGATATTTAATTATCAAATGGGCTAAAGCCCATTTCTATTTAATTAAAATAATTCCCTCCAGCTTTAGCTGGAGATTAAGTAATGGAGGAAGAACAATTGGCTTGAGCCAAATTTCATCACAACAAATAAATCCCTAATCCATAGGCAGGAAGATGAAGCTTTTGGGATTTTATTTCCAGATTTTTATTCGAAAAAATCTCTTGTTTTAGCTGAAATTTAAAATCCAGAATCACATTTTTGTCACTTACATTTTGGATAACAAGTACATCCCCTTCAGCATGAGGACGGATAAAAGAGACTATTTGAGGATGATTAATATCTGAATGCTTCAGATTTGGAGGGCTAATTTGAGCAAGTGCAGGAATCTCCTTTCTTATTTGTATCAGTTTTTTGTAAAAATTAAACAAAGAGCCAGAATCCTCACGCTGAAAACGTAAAGGGGTAGTTTTTGAATCTGAATTAAATTTAGGTTTTCGCCAATTGGTGCGTTCATGATCCTCAAAACGGCTGTTCCATTGAAAAGCCTCCCTGATATTCTCATCGGGCTTGGTTCCTTTCATCCCGAGTTCTTCTCCATAATACAAATATGGGTTACCGGGCAATGTCAGCAGCAAACTTGCTGCCACTTTCAGTTTGTCAATATTGCCCTCAGCTATGCTTCCAATACGGTTTTGGTCGTGATTAGTAAGCATCGTGGCATCAATGAAATCCGGGTTTTCTTTTGAAAATATTCTATAATTTCTCAAGAGCATCTTCACAATATCTTTCTCCACTTTGCCTGTTTTTACAATGTCCTGAATGGCAAATGCCAGATCAAAATTAAAATTGGCTTTTAATCCCCTGAAAAATGGAGCAATTTTTTCGGCAGAAGTCCAAACCTCACCCACTATATAAACATCCGACTTTATGGCCTCCATCTTTTTGCGGAATTCGACCCAAAAATCATGAGCTTTATTTACTTCCCAGTCTGGATAAATATGTTTGGCGGCATCCATCCTGAAACCGTCAATTCCTTTTTCCAACCAAAATCTGCCTATTTCATAAATTTCATTTCTTACCGCAGGATTATCCATATTAAGGTCAGGCATTTCGCTCCAAAACAACCCATAATACTTTTCCTCTTCCCCTTTTTTCACCCAATGCCAGGGTTGAGTTTCCTGACTATCAGCGGTTTCCCGTCTTTTTTCTATGCCCCTCTTTTTGATTTCTTCCGGGTTCATCCAGTAATAATAATTTCTGAATGGATTATCTTTCCCCTTTTTAGCTTCCAGGAACCACCTGTGGCTACTACTGGTATGGTTTATTACAAAGTCAAACAAAACCTTAATTCCCCTCTTATGAGCTTCATGAATCAGTCTTTCGAGATCTTCCATACTCCCGTATTCAGGATCGACAGACTTATAATCAATCACATCATATTTATGATAGGAGTTTGACTTGCAAAATGGGGTAAGCCAGATTCCTTCTACGCCCAATTCAAGGAGATAGTCAAGTTTGGAAGTAATACCATTGAGGTCTCCGATACCATCACGATTGGAATCACAATAAGAGCGAACAAAAATTTCGTAAAAAACCCGGGGAGTTTGGTTGTTGTTCAAGAAGTTACAATTTTAGGCAATAGGCAATAGGCAATAGGCAATAGGCAATAGGCAATAGGCAATAACTACGATTATTGGGATTTTTGAGTTCCTGATGAATGTCTTAATGCTTTTCGGCATAAGCCAAAACCTTATTCCAAACTCGGAAAACATTGCCTGAACAGATTTTCTGAATGTCTTTGTCTGAATATCCCCTACTCAATAGCTCCGCAATAAGATTGGGGTAATCAGCTACATCTTTGAGGCCGGTGGGCAGGCTATTGCCAACTCCATCAAAATCAGATCCTAAGCCAATATGATCTATTCCCGCTAAAGAACGTACATGATCAATATGATCTGCAACTTTTTTGACATCAGTAAAAGCTAGTGGATGCTTTGCAAAAAACTCATCCATGATAGCTTCTGCTTCATCTGACCTTGGCTTAACACCTTTTTCGTCTAATATCTTTTTGATTTCGGATTGAAGACTTTTACGGTATTCTGTCACTTCATTGGAAAGAAAAGTCGAACCAAAATTTATCATTATTACACCACCATTTTTAGCCAATTTTTTAACCATATCGTCAGACATATTCCTTTGAAAATCAGGCGTATAAAATCTGGAAGAAGAATGTGACGCAATGACCGGTACAGGAGCCATTTCAATAACCTGATAAAATGAATTGTCAGAAATATGAGACACATCAATCATGATTCCTTCATTGGCCATGGCTTGCACAACCTCCCTTCCAAATGGGCTCAAACCTTTCCAGGTGCCAGTGGTGTCATAGCTGGAGTCACAAATACGATTATCTTTACCATGACAAAGGGTGATATAACTAATGCCCTTGGCTCTGTATGCAGCCACATCAGAGGTTGATATTATCGGAGAGCCATTTTCCATACCCATCGGCAAGGCTATTTTGCCTTGTTTTACTATTTTCGAAATATCTTTTGGGCTTTTTGCCACCTGAAAATAGCCCGGATTTTCTGCTGAAATATACTCAACCATATTAATAAGTGAATCAGCAAGCTTTTGAGCATCAGCCGGTTCATAACTTGCGGGAATATAAATCGACATGATCGGAGCATCTAATCCCCCTTTTTTTGCACGATTATAATCAAAATCACCAGTTTGACTTGCGATTGGAATCCCCACAAACTCTTTTTCCATCCTAAAGTTCTTAACCTTCAGCCTGTAGGGTAGATCTACATGACCATCAACTATGATATATTTTTGGGCAAGTTTATTGGCTTTTGATAGGTCATTTTGAGAAAATGCACTGTTATAAGCCACAACAAATAACAAGCTTGTTGTAAAAATGAAGTTTTTTATCATTATGATCAGGGTATTATTAATTTCAAATATAGGATTTGGTTTTATCTGAATATCTAAAACCCTGAAAAAAATGTTTTTTGCTAAGAAATAAGAAAAATAAAACTATTCAGGATTGGAAAAATCCAAAATCAGCTTTAAAACTTAAAAAATTAGAGATTATTGAGGATAATGGTATCCGTCTCAATTTCATTGCTTTGGTTTCCAGCCCTGTCTTTGATGGTGATGAGGAATTTTACTTTATCTTTTTTTATCCAAAAGTCATGAAAAAAAGCGGGCATCCGATAGCTTAGTTTTCCTTCAAGTGGTCCTGGTTTATCTGTGCTAAGAACAGGAAAAAAACCGGAAAGTGCCACCTCGTTAATAACTTCCTCAAATTTCCCGTTTTTTTCTCTGTACATTTTTACATTGTAATTGTAGCCAAACTTGTTAAAATACTGGGTGGTTTCTTCAGTATTTACCCCCAAATCACCATCTCCATCCTGAAATTTTATAGTCACTACCACCGAATCTTTAACACCACCAGTGGCTTGATCCAACCTTACTTCGGAAGTGATATCATAAAATTCGATTTCTGGAGTAAGCGAAAAGTCGGGCTCTTTGTAGCAGGAGCTTGCCACAATTACCACCGAAAACAGAATAAATAAACGCTTAAAATAATGCTTACTCATGCCTAAATCTTAATTTTGTAAAATTAATAATTTTTTCTTTCAGAAAACCAAAAAATGACGCTCAGAGACGAACTCAAATCAGCCATAATTAACCTTGGAAACCAACCCATGGCATTTGAAGAAATCGCTCTTGAGATTTTTAAATATCAATATCATTTAAATCCCGTTTACAAACAATACGTAGATTCACTTAAAAAAGATACTAAAAAAATAGACCGGATTGAAAAAATTCCTTTTCTACCCATCGAATTTTTCAAAACACATCGGGTTCTGAATCAAAACGCTGAAAGCCAGCTGGTATTTGAAAGCAGCGGTACAACTTCTCAAAATACCAGTCAGCATCATATATCCGACCTGACGCTATATGAATTGCTCAGCAAAAAGACATTTGAACAATTTTACGGCCCTCTGACCGACTACCATATTTTTGCTTTGCTTCCCTCCTATCTCGAACGAAACAACTCGTCGCTAGTGTATATGGTTCAAAACTTTCTGTATTATTCTTACAGCACTCAGGGTGGTTTTTTTCTTGATAATTTACCAAAAATGTTTTCCAAAATAAGAGAAGCCGCCGAAAGTGACAGAAAAATACTCCTGTTGGGTGTAAGCTTTGCCTTATTAGATGTTGCAGAAAACGAGAACTTTAGCAATATTTTGAAAAATATAAGCTCAAAACTCACTGTGATGGAAACCGGAGGTATGAAAGGACGCAGAAAAGAACTGATCAGAGAAGAACTTCATAGTGTTTTGACCAATGCATTTGGAGTGAATGAAATCCACTCGGAATATGGCATGACCGAGTTACTCTCACAGGGATATTCGAAAGGCAATGGCATTTTTGAGCTGCCCGCAACCATGAAAATTTTACTTAGAGAGATAAATGACCCCTTTACTTATTTGCCAAGCTTCGCGATAGGTGACCAAAATCAGACCGTAAAATACCGTGGAAAAACAGGCGGAATCAATGTAATAGACCTGGCAAATATTGATTCCTGCAGTTTTATTGAGACCAAAGATCTGGGTAGTTTTACCGAAGATTATAGTAAATTTTCAGTCATGGGACGTTTCGACCATTCTGATGTTAGAGGGTGCAATTTGTTGGTGAGTTGATTTTCAGGAATCAGGCAGCAGGAAACAGGCAATAGAAAACAGGAAATAGGCAGCAGAATCAGGTGTTATGAATTATTGGCAAAAGTGGTACCGGTAAATCTGAGGTTTCAGTATTTTTAAATATGAAAATCGGACACTTATAGCCTCAAAACCTCCATTCAACCAATTTTTTAATCCAAAACAAACCTTTCAGCACAAAAAAAGGTTTTTCTTTTCAGTAACACTTATAAAAATTCAATATCATGGCATTACAGATTGGCGATATCGCACCAGATTTTAAACTTTATTCTACTGAAAAACAAGAAGTTAGCCTTTCAAGCTACAAAGGCAAAAAAGTTGTAGTTTTGTTTTTTCCAATGGCATTTACGGGGGTTTGTACCACTGAGCTATGTTCTTTACGTGACGACATAGCTTCCTATCAAAACCTTAACGCAGAGATTTTAGCCATTTCAGTAGATTCTCCTTTTACACTTGGAAAATTTAAAGAAGACCAAAAACTTCCTTTCCCTTTGTTATCAGACTTTAATAAAGAAGTTTCGGCTGCTTATGGTTCACAGTATGAGGAGTTTGTTCTAGGATTAAAAGGTGTAGCAAAGCGTTCAGCTTTCGTAATTGATGAAGAAGGAAAAATAGCTTATGCCGAGGTATTGGAAAGTGCAGGAGATATTCCAAATTTCGAAAATGTTAAGGCTGCATTAGCCTGATTATAAACTTTATATGGGAGAAAAGGATGATACTTTTCTCCCCAAAAAATCATGAACAGACTAATTGGACTTATCATAGTCGTGATATTTTTTCTTATCATAGACTTTTATTTTTTTCAGGCCGTAAAGACCCTCACCAGAGGCTTAACAGAAAATACCCGCAGAATAATTAATTTTATTTATTGGAGTATTCCGGTGATTTCACTGGCCATGACACTAGCCGCATTTACACTTTTTCCTGAGTACCTGAGTGCCAAAACACGAAACTTAATGGCTGCAGGAGTTTTTCTGATATATCTTTCAAAAATCCTGGGTTCTGTGTTTTTATTAATTGGTGATATTGTTAACCTTATCCGATATTGGGGTCAAAAAGCCATTGAAAAACCTGATTCTCCTCAGCCTGCATCACTTACCCGTTCTGAATTTTTGGCAACCGGTGCCCTGGCAGTGGGTGGTTTAAACCTTGGAACTATGGTTTTCGGCATCATTTCAGGTGCTCATGATTACAGAGTAAGGAAAGTGCCACTTTACATCAAAAATCTCCCGAAAAAATTTGACGGTATGACTATCGCTCAGCTGTCTGACATTCATTCTGGAAGTTTTTACAACAAAACAGCTGTAAATGGCGGTGTGGATATGCTATTAGCCGAAAAACCCGATGTAGTGTTTTTCACAGGAGACCTTGTAAACAATGAAGCGAAAGAACTGGAAGACTATTTTAATACTTTTAAAAGAGTAAAAGCACCTTTGGGTGTTTATTCAACATTGGGCAATCACGATTACGGTGACTATATGTCATGGGAAAGTGAAGCTGCAAAACGAAAAAATCTGGAAACTTTGATTCAGGGTCATAAACTGATGGGCTGGGACATTCTTATGGATGAAAACAGGAGCCTGAAAGTTGATGGGGAGAGTATCGGTATCATTGGTATTCAAAACTGGGGCATGGGTGGTTTTATCAAAAAAGGCGATCTGAAAAAAGCATTGCAAAACACTGAAGATCAACCTGTAAAATTACTTCTCTCCCATGACCCTAGTCACTGGAGAGCCCAGGTTGCCGGTCACCAACCCGATATCAATGTGGCCTTTGCAGGTCACACCCACGGCATGCAGTATGGTGTTGAAATCGGTGATTTTAAATGGAGTCCTGTGCAGTACCGATATAAAGAATGGGCCGGGCTTTACAAAGAGGCAGATCAGCAACTTTATGTTAACCGGGGATTTGGGTTTATTGGTTATCCGGGAAGAGTAGGTATATTGCCGGAAATTAGTATTTTCACACTCAAAAGTGCCTGAAATACTTCCAATTCGGGAAAACCAAATTATGCTTCATAAAACATTAGTAGAAGAACTAAAAACTACGCTTAAGCTTTCGATCCCAATTATCGTCGGACAACTGGGCGTGGTGTTGATGGCCGTTGCAGACAATGTGATGGTGGGTCAGTTATTGGGAAAGACCTCATTGGGAGCCGCAGGCGTAGCAAATTCTATCGCATTTTTGATAGGTTCGCTTGCTGTAGGCGGTCTGGCTGTAATTGCCCCCATGGTTTCAAAAAGTTTTGCTGAAAACGATTCCGGGTACCTAAAAAAGCTTTTCGTCAATGCCAATTGGGTTGCGGGCATTTATGGAATGATATTAAGTCTTATTGGAACAGGAGTCTATTTTAATTTCGGAATTTTAAATCAACCTCCCGAGGTAACCAGGTTATCCCCTTCTTTTCTGGCCATCATTCTTGCTTCCAACTTCTTTTTGTATCTTTTTGTAGCATTAAAACAATTTGCGGATGGTTTTTCTAGGCCTCAGGTTGCCATGACAATAACTATTATTGGGTTGTCATTAAACGTTTTTGGAAACTATGTATTGATTAAAGGCCCTGCATTTTTTCCCGAAATCGGTTTAAATGGTGCCGCATATTCCACATTTATTACCAGGTCAATTATGTTTTTTAGTTTGGCAGGGTATTTATTTTTTAATAAAAAACATCTGAATATTTTCAGAAATAATCATTGGGGGCCAGATTTGAATATAATAAAAGAAATCTTAAAGAGAAGTGTGCCCGGAGGATTTCAGTTTTTCTTTGAAATAGGGGCGTTTTCTACTGCCGTAATCATGATGGGCTGGATTTCAGAAACCGCACTGGCCGCTCATCATATTGCCATTAATATCGCCTCATCTACCTATATGATGGCCACAGGTATAGCCTTTGCAAGTGGAATCAGAGTGGGTGACGCATGGGGTAGAAAAGACACTGAGGGTATAAAAACTTCGGGCAACGCTGGCTATATGCTGGTTTTTGCTTTTATGACTATCTGTATGGTGGCAATATTTATTTTCAAATTGCCTATCCTACATTTCTATATCAATGACACTTCGGTGATAAATATAGCCTTACCTTTACTTACCATAGCTGCAATCTTCCAACTTTCTGATGGTCTGCAAGTGGTTGGATTAGGCGTTTTACGAGGTCTTGCTGACATAAAGCTTCCGACTGTAATCACCTTTGTAGCGTATTGGCTTATCGCTCTCCCCTTCGGTTATCTATTAGGCTTTAAAGCCAATTGGGGAGCCAATGGTATCTGGATCGGCCTTTTATTGGGCTTGACAGCTTCTGCTTTTTTCTTATATTTCAGATACAGATTTTTGATTAAACCTGATATTTTAAACAAGCGAATCTTCAAAAAACATTCCTGATTACTCCCCTACCACACCAAGTTGGACGGTTTCAGGGTAAGAAATTTTTATATTGTTTTCATGAAAGGATTTTTTCAAAGCGGCATTGATTTCGTAGAAAATATCCCAGTATTGATCAGGGTGTACGTAAGGTTTTACCCCCACTTTTACGAAAAAACTTTCAAATGACTCAATTCCTACAGGATTTTCGTTTCCTTTTATGATTCCTTTGACTTTTTTTAAATCTTTTTCGATGATTTCCTTTACCCTGGGAAAACTTTCCTCATAAGGAATCCCAATCATGATTTCCAGTCTGATTTTGCCTTTTTTGGAATAATTAACCACTGTATGCGATGTAACCTGAGCGTTGGGGATTATCAAAGTTTTCAATCCGGGTGTTACTAAAAGTGTGTTAAAAATCTGAATCTCCTCCACTTTCCCAAATTTCCCCTCTACTTCTATCCAGTCTCCAACTTTATAAGGTTTAAATATCAAAATCAATATACCGGAGGCAAAATTTCCGAGCCCTCCTTGAAGGGCAAGGCCCACTGCAAACCCTGCTGCTGCCAACATTCCCATCAAAGCTGAGGTGTTAAAGCCTGCCACACCTGCCGCCATCAGGATAACAGAAACTTTAAGCGTAATACCCAAAAGTGATTCAAGAAATGAAGTGAGTTCGGGAGAAAAGCTGGATTTTTTTAAACGGCTGACTACAATTTTCCCCAACTTATTAACCAACCACAGCCCTATAACAAGTACAAGAATTGCCCCAATTAATTTTGGAGAGTATGCAATTATTTTATTGATAGTATCTTGAAAGAGTAAGTTTAATTTTTCCAATTTCGGGGAATTTTTTTTGCAAATATACCAAAAACAAAAAGCCCCCGAATCCAAAAGATCCGGAGGCCCGTATATTTCTTTGTAATCCAATTAATTGTCTTTACGCTCCATACGTTTACGTTCGTTTTCGTCAAGATAGATTTTCCTCATTCTCAACGACTTGGGTGTCACCTCAAGATACTCATCTTTTTGGATATATTCCATACATTCTTCGAGAGAGAAATTGATTTTTGGAGCAATCTTAACGTTGTCATCAGATCCCGAAGCACGCATGTTGGTTAATTTTTTCGAAGTCTGAACATTAACAACGATGTCATTTTGACGATTGTGCTCTCCGATAACCATTCCCATATATACATCTTCACCCGGATCAACAAAGAATACCCCTCTATCCTGCAACTTGTCGATAGCATAAGGAACTGCAGGGCCATTTCCCATTGAAATCATCGAGCCATTGATACGATCAGGAATATTTCCTTTGTACTCTTCATAAACTTTAAAACGGTGGTTCATGATGGCCTCACCCTGGGTTGCAGTCAAAACATTGGAACGGAGTCCAATCAATCCTCGCGAAGGAATATTAAATTCAAGGTGCTGTAGGTCTCCCTTTGGCTCCATTATTAAAAGCTCACCCTTACGTTGCGTTGCCAACTCTATCACTTTACCGGCTGTTTCTTCGGGTACATCTACCACCAAAGTTTCAATCGGCTCAAGTTTTTCACCATTGGGCCCTTCTTTATAAAGTACCTGAGGCTGACCCACCTGAAGTTCGTAGCCTTCACGACGCATGGTTTCAATCAAAACCGAAAGGTGAAGAATGCCGCGACCAAAAACTAAAAATTTATCTTCAGAATCACCTTGCTCTACTCTCAAAGCAAGGTTTTTCTCAGTTTCTTTCATCAGACGATCACGCAGGTGACGTGAAGTTACAAACTTGCCCTCTTTTCCAAAAAACGGTGAATTGTTGATGGTAAAGAGCATGTTCATGGTAGGCTCGTCAATCGAAATCCTTGGCAATGCCTCAGGATTTTCGGCGTCAGCTACGGTATCTCCAATTTCAAAATCTTCCAAACCTGTGATGGCACATATTTCACCTGACTCTACTTCCTGCACTTTAACTCTTCCAAGACCTTCAAAAACATGAAGTTCTTTGATTTTCATTTTTTTGATAGTACCATCAGACTTACAAAGAGCCACTTGCTGGCCTTCTTTCAAAACGCCTCTGGCAACACGACCAATCGCAATACGACCTACAAATGAGGAATAATCCAGAGAAGTAATCTGCATCTGTGGTGTGCCTTCAACACTTGGAGAAGCCGGAATTTTGGCGATAATTTCATCCAAAAGCGGAGTGATACTATCGGTCTTTTCTTTCCAGTCATGACTCATCCAACCTTGCTTTGATGAACCATAAAGACAAGGGAAATCCAACTGGTCTTCCGTAGCACCAAGGTTAAACATCAGGTCAAAAACTGCCTCATGCACTTCGTCAGGGCGGCAGTTTTCTTTATCCACTTTATTTACCACCACCAATGGCTTAAGACCCAAATCAATGGCTTTGCTCAATACGAAACGCGTCTGTGGCATTGGCCCTTCAAAGGCATCTACCAACAGGATTACCCCATCGGCCATTTTCAGAACTCTTTCTACCTCTCCACCGAAGTCAGCGTGACCGGGAGTATCTATGATATTGATTTTAACGCCCTGATATCTTACCGATACGTTTTTCGAAACGATGGTGATACCACGCTCACGCTCAAGGTCATTGTTGTCAAGTATCAGGTCTCCGAATTCCTGATTTTCTCTGAATATTTTGGAGGCATGAATGATTTTGTCAACGAGGGTAGTTTTACCGTGGTCAACGTGAGCGATGATGGCGATGTTTCTTATTTCTTGCATTATTTCCTTATTTTAAAGGATGATTTGATGAAATTTTTCCAGAACTGTTATTTACGATTCCTCAAAAAGTCCGCAAAGGTAGGAATTATTATTCAAAAAAAAGAATAATGGCAGATTATTTTAAAGTAAAATATTGATTTTCAAATATTTAAATTGTCAGAATTTTAATAGATAAATAATCCCAAAATGATAGCCCAAACTTAGTTAAACCTGTTTTTTTCCAAGATATTTTTAATGATAAGCTCGGCATGAACCCGGGAATTTTCAATAAACAACCGACGTGTGTCCATCCCACCACAAATCACCCCAGCCAGATATACATTGGGTACATTGGTTTCCATGGTGTTCTCATCGTACTGTGGTTTTCTAATTGCATCATCAGAAAGTTTTATTCCGATTTTCTCCAAAAAAGATAAATTGGGCTGGTAGCCAGTCATAGCCAGAACCCAATCATTAGGTACCGAAATTTTCCCTTCAGGAGAATCTATAAATACTTCTCTTTCAGTGATTTTTGTTATTTCAGAATTAAAATAGGCCTTGATCGACCCTTCCTCAATGCGATTGATAATGTCTGGTCTCACCCAATATTTAACTCCTGGACCAATTTCAGGCTCACGGATTACCATTGTTACATTGGCTCCTTTTCTCCATGTTTCGAGTGCCACATCCACAGCCGAATTATTGGCCCCGACTACCAACACATCCTGAAAAGCATAAAAATGCGGGTCTTTGTAGTAATGGGTCACTTTGGGTAGGTTTTCGCCTTCGACATTCATAATGTTGGGAATATCATAGTAGCCCGTGGCCAAAATGAGGCTTTTTCCAACGTATTTTTCTTTTGAAGTATTAATAATTACACCGTCAATGCTAGTCTGAACCTCCAAAACTTCTTCAAAAAGCCTGATATTCAATTTTTTGGCAATCACCACTCGTCTGTAATATTCCAAAGCTTCGGCCCTTGTAGGCTTGGCAGCGATACTCACAAAAGGCACATCGCCGATTTCGAGCAGGTTTGAGGTGCTGAAAAAAGTCATGGTGGTGGGATAATTATAAAGAGAATTCACCAAACAGCCTTTTTCCAATATCACATAGCTTAAGCCGGCGTTCTGACAGCCAATTCCATTGGCAAGTCCGATAGGCCCTCCACCGATTATTATTACATCGAAGTTTTTCATAATAGCAAATTTAGACAAACTTCAACTATGAAAATTATCCATTTGGCTATTTTACTTAAATTGAAGGCTAATTCTAATATAAATGCAAATAATTCTAAAAACAGAAAGACTTACGCTTAGAAAATTTACTCTTCAAGATGCCGGATTTATGCTCGAACTCCTCAATTCTCCACTATGGATAAAATTTATAGGAGATCGGAACGTAAAGACTTTAGAAGAAGCTGAAATTTATCTTCAAAACGGTATTTTAAAAAACTATGAAACACTTGGCTATGGTTTCTATCTCGTGCAGGAAAATATTTCAGATAAAGCAATCGGAATGTGTGGCTTTGTAAAAAGAGATGAACTGCCTGCTCCGGATCTGGGTTTTGCATTTTTACCAGAATACATTAGCCTGGGTTTTGGGTCTGAAATAGCTGCTGCTACTTTGGAATTTGGAAAAAACTCGCTGCAATTAGAAAAAATATGTGCTATAGTAAATCCTGAAAATCAAGCATCTAACGCACTTCTAAAAAAACTTGGCTTTCAATTTCAGAATAAAATCCCTTTTGGTGAGAAAAAAGATTTACTGAATTATTATGAGATTTGAAAAGGCGGTTAAATTTGTATATTTGAACAAAAAATTATCAAATAATGAAAAATTATCAAAATTTCATTGAGATAAACCACCAGGTTTTACTTGGGAAACCTGTAATCAAAGGAAGCAGAGTTTCTGTGGAACTCATATTAAGGAAAATGTCTCAAGGAGCAAAAAAAGAAGATATTATTGAGATGTATCCCAATTTAAAGAATGCTGAAATTGAGGCATGTTTTGAATATGCTGCTGATGTATTGGCCAATGAAGAAGTACTGGCTTGATGATTCTCGCAGATGAAAATATTGACCATAGTATTATTCAAATGCTCAGAAAAAATGGAATTTCTGTGACTTCTATTTATGAAAATCACAGAGGAATTAGTGACGAAGAAGTCATTTCGCTTTCAAAAAAACCTCCAAAAATTATTCTTACTGAAGACAAAGATTTTGGAGAGTGGGTTTTCTCTCATAATCAAAAAGATATAAGCGTAATACTATTGAGATATCATTTTTCAGAAACACAAAAATAAAAGATACATTGCTTGAAATCATTAATACCAAATTCGAATTATTGCAAAACTCCTTCACAACTATCACTCCTAATAAAATCAGAATAAGACCCTACAGTTAACCTAGCCTTCTATTTCCTACCACCCATCCGCCAAATATTTCGTTGATAGAAATTTTATCTTCCTTAAAACTTAATCCATTACTTTTGTTTTGGTCAAAAAAATTGAAATGGTCATAATCAAAACTGAAAATATTGCCAAAAGGTACATCATGGGTACCGAAATAATTGATGCTCTCAAAACGGTATCAATTACTATAGAAAAAGGAGAATATGTGGCCTTCATGGGTCCCTCGGGCTCCGGGAAATCAACACTCATGAATATTATCGGATGCCTGGATAGCCCTACAGGGGGCACATACATTCTCAATGGCAAAGATGTAAGCCATATGTCGGAAAATGAACTGGCTGAGGTCAGAAACAAAGAAATAGGATTTGTGTTTCAAACTTTCAACCTTTTACCCCGTCAATCATCTTTGGAAAATGTCGCTCTACCCCTTATTTATGCAGGTTTCGGCAAGGCAGAAAGAACAGAAAAGGCACAAAAAGTACTTGAAAGTGTGGGGCTGGGCGAACGCTCGCTCCATAAACCCAACGAACTTTCAGGTGGTCAACGCCAAAGGGTAGCGGTAGCCAGGGCTTTGGTCAATAATCCATCAATTCTATTGGCTGATGAACCTACAGGTAACCTCGACACCAAGACCTCGTACGAAATTATGCAGCTTTTCAATGAGATTCATGCCAAAGGCAATACGATTATCATGGTAACTCATGAAGAAGATATCGCCAACTATGCCCACAGGGTGGTAAGGCTCAGAGATGGCCTCATTGAGTCAGATGTGATTAACCCGCATCCTACCGACCCAATGGAGATGGCAAAAAAATTGGCCGAAAAAACTAAATGACCTTTTTTGTCGTTTATCCTTTAAATGAAAGTATTTTCAAATCATAACTATTAATAAAAAATGAAAAAAACCTTATTATTTTTACTGTTTTCAACCGTTTTGGGAAGTTTTGCTTTTGCCCAAAAAGCACCTCAAAGCCCGGCTATGACCGCCGAAAGTGCCAATGTGAAAATCACTTATGGTCAACCTTCTAAACGTGACCGCGAGATTTTCGGCAAATTGGTTCCTTACGGACAAGTATGGCGTACCGGTGCCAATGCCGCTACAGAAGTTACTTTCAAAAAAGATGTAACATTTGCCGGAAAAAGTGTAAAAGCAGGTACTTATACCCTTTTTACAATTCCTAATCAGGGCGAATGGACTGTAATCCTGAATTCTCAATTGAAGCAATGGGGATCTTATGAATATGATAAAGTAAAAGATAAAAACGTTGCCGAAGTATCGGTTAAATCAATGGCGACAGATAGTGTTTGGGAAAAATTGGTCATCACGGCTGAAGACACTCAAATCACCATCGGATGGGACAACACCATGGTGCATATTCCATTGAAATGGTAATTCTAAAAAACATCAGGAAAGCTGCTCAAACGGGCAGCTTTTTTTTTGCCTGATAATTTTTCTCTGAATTAACTCTCCGTTTTTAATAAAGCTATTACCACAAAAAAATATATGAGATTCCAACTATTTTTTCGTTTTTTGAGTCCTAATAATACCCTTAAATGTCGGAATTAAATTCCGGTCGGCCTTTTATATATGTCAAATGATCAACAAATAGTAGAAGCCTGTATCCGTCAGGAACGGGTTGCTCAGAGAAAACTGTATGAGCAGTTTTCTGGAAAACTGTTTGGCGTGGCCATGCGATATATGAAAGACAGGGAAGAAGCTCAGGATGTGTTGCAGGATGCGTTTGTAAAGATTTTCAGGAAGATTGACACCTTTAGGTTTGACTGTCCACTGGAAGCCTGGATGCGAAAAATAGTGGTGAATACCGCACTCAAAGTGCTGCAAAAAAATGCTCAGATGAAATGGGTTGACATTGATGGTCAATATGATCTGGAAGATCAAAATCAACAGAATTTAGGGCTGGAAAACATGAAAATGGATACGCTTTTGGGTATGGTCAACGAACTACCCGAGGGTTCCCGTATGGTTTTTAATTTGTATGCCATTGAAGGTTACAAGCACCATGAAATTGCCGAAATGCTGGGAATAAATGAAGGCACTTCCAAGTCACAGTATTCCAGAGCAAAAAACCTGTTATCAGAAAAAATAGTAAAAGAGAACAACAGACTGGCCAAAAGCCGGAGTGAATATGAAAGAGGATTTTGAACAACAATGGAGCGATGCTCTGGGCAATTATTCGGTGCCCCCACCCGATGATGCCTGGGCAAATATTGAAGCCCGCCTCGATGAAAAATCGAAAAAACGAGGGCTCATATTGTGGTGGACTAACCCAAGGTTAATCTCGGGTGTAGCTGCTGCTTTGGTACTTTCGCTTGGATATTTATTTTATAACAAGTTGCCAAATCAAAATGATGTTTTGGCCGAGCAAAAAGAAAAAGGTTCTGTAAAGCAACCTTCATTAAATAAAACCGGTGAATCGCGAAATGACATTGAAAATCAAGTGACCGTTGGGGGGGCAAAAAAAACGCAAACGATCTTTGCTAAAAATAAAACTTTTCAAAACTTAAAATCTATTGTTTCCAATAATTCAAAATATGAAGTTTTAACGCAATCAGCACTACAAAATATTGAAGAAAAATCAGCTGAAAATCTTGCTATGGTGACCAGCATGCAATTAGCTAATAACTCTGTTGAGGAAATAAAGAATGAGAAATTAAACTTAGAAAAAACAGGAGTTGATAAACTGCAACCCCAAAAAATGCGAACTTATGCCAACAGGTTTGTTTTCGGCCGAAACAAGCTGGCTTATGAAATGCCTGAAGAAGAATTAGTTGCTAAAAATACCGATAAAAAACATAAAATATGGCTTGGGTTAAATTCTGGTGCTGCCCCGTTTAACCCCAATTACTCCTATTCCGGATTTACAGGTGAGGCACTCACAAGTGCTAAAAACGACGTCGCATTTCAGGAAGTTAGCAATAGCAATGTTCAGGCTTCTTTTTTACCCTCAGGCAATGGAACTACCGGTAGATACAATCAAAATAACAGTATGCCGGAAAATACTTTCAAAAACGGGCAGGCATATAATTTGGGGTTAAATTTTGGTAAAAATTTATCAAAAAACTTTGGAATTGAAAGTGGTATCAGGTATTTGAGAGCCAATACTTCAATGAATTCCAATGTTTTTGCTATTGACCCAAAAAATGGTAATGTGAGCTCCTATTTTCAAGCCAACTACCTCTCTTCCGGCAATAATGCAAATTTCCAGACGGTATTATCACTTTCAGAAACCAGCCAGCAATATTACCATTATGTCGCTGTGCCGCTGGTGTTAAATTATTCAGTACCTCTAGTAAAAAACCTTAATATTGAGGCTTTGGGTGGATTCAGCAACGACTTTTTTATAAAGACAAAATTTGAAAGCCTGGCTACAGGAGAAAGCACATTGGGGCCATCAAACTCAAATTATAAGCTTTTTAATATTAGTGGACTCGGCGGTGCCCGACTCAATTACAATCTATTCAGGAACTGGGGTTTATCGGTTGGGGGAATGTACCAGCACGCAATATTTTCAGGAACTGGCCAAAATACTTCACTTAAATTTAAACCTCAATCTTTTGGATTAAATTATGGCTTAAGATATCAGTTTTAAATTTCAGACTAAAATTCTGGTATCCGGTTGAATATTTTTGGCCGGATATTTTTTTATCATTTTATTAACAAAAAATACTGACGGGTTTACCATAAAAATATTCTTAAAATAACTATTATTGCCCCGATTTTGAAAAAAGACCTTACGTTTTTTAAAAAATCATTCAACTAACCATTTTTATATATTTAGCTATGGAAAACCGTTATGGGGGTTATCTGGCCGGGAAAGGGCCGGGAAATGCCACCCAAAAAGCACTTCAGAACAAAACCAACCTTCCTCAAAAAATTGACCTCAGAAAATTCCTTACCTCGATAGAATTGCAGGTGGGTAACAGTTGTGTGGCCAACGCCCTCGCAGGAGCGTATGAATATATGGCTAAACGTGAGCTGGGAAACTCCGAGGATGTGAGCCGTCTGTACATTTATTACAATGCACGCTATCTCGATGATATGCAGGATAAAGACGGCGGGTCCTATATTCAAACAGCCATAGACGGCCTGATTGAATATGGTGCTTGTAAAGAACAGCTGTGGCCAAACGTATATGAGTCTATCAATGATGAGCCAGCCGGAGAGGCTTATGAGCAAGGTTCGCAATTTAAAGTGGTCGAAAAAGAATTTATAGATACCAATCTGGATCTTTGGCGTGAAACCCTTGCCGAAGGTTACCCGATTACTTTTGCCATCAATACTTTCAATTCCTTTGATGATGCCAACAAAAACAAAGGACGTGTGCCTATGCCACGTGCTTCTGACAACGTGCGTGAAACCCACGGCTGGCATGCTATGCTCTGTGTGGGGTATTCCGATATCGACAAGGTATTTATCGTAAGAAACTCATGGGGTGATAAATGGGGCGACGGAGGTTATTGTTACATTCCCTATGACTATGTAATGAATACTGAATATAATTCAAACGACAGCTGGATTATAAAATCAATTGAAAACCTGGATTACAGTCAGGACATCGAAGTAGAAGGTGATGATTCCTATTTCTATGATGATGAATACCTGGTGTTTACCGATTATTATGTTTACACCGAAAACATTGATGATTTTGTAAATGATCTGGACGCATTGATTCTGGAATATGTGGAGTCAGAAGAAGACTATTTCTTTGATTATGAAGAAGGTGAGGATGAAAACGGGACATTTGTGCAACTCAACGAATTCTACCTCTATACTGAAGATGAAGAGGGCTTCATAGAGGCATTAGATGAGCTTTCTATGGAATATGGCGATGAAGACGGCTATGACTACACTGTAAACCGCGATTTGGAAGCAGCAGAAGAAGAAGATTCTGAGGAGGACGAAGAAGAAGAATATGAGGAAGACGAGGAAGAATCAGAAGAAGAGGAATACGAGGAAGAGGATGAAGAATCCGATGAAGAGGATGAGGAAGAAGAAACTGATGAAGAGGAAGATTCTGATGAGGAAGAAACTTCGAGAAGAAAAAGATAAGAAAGTGAGAGAGATACCAGAAAAGTATCTCTTTTTTTGTGTCTTGAAAAACAAAAACTAGTCTAATAAATGAAAATCTGCCAAAACATAATTCTGGTGGGTTTTTCTTTATTTTTACTTAAAAATCAATTTTAATCATGAAAAAAATTATCTGCATTTTCTTTCCCTGTTTGTTTTCTCAGCCGTAAATGCTCAGTCAATCGACGAAATTCTGGGAAAATTTGACCAGCTCAATGACGATTCTGACAAGACTGAACTCACTCAAAACCTTACCAGTCTGACTTCGGCAGTCGAAAAAGAAGCCAATGACGGCGAAGGGCAGTTCAAAAAACAATTGCTCGGTCAGGTAGGAAATATTAAAAACATAATTCCGATGGTAACCGGTGGCACTGCCAAAGGTGGCGTGATTCAGAAATTAATCCAAACCATAAAAATGCTGGTAGGAGCCAACAGAGTAAGCAAGATCCTGGGTGGTGGTTCATTGCTAGGAAAAGGTGCCGGGCTAGCAGGAAACCTCAACATGATTAAAGCCGGAGCTTCACTTTTTGGTGAAAAAGAAAGCAGCGGATTTACTTCACTGATAGGAAATATAGCCGGTAGTACTTCCAAACTTGATGGTGGCGGTATGGCTGCCAAAGCTGCAGAAACTGCCTTGAAACCTCAACTTGCCAATCTGATGGGTATGGTGGGAAAACTGATGCCTTGATATATTTTTGAAAAAACAAAGCCACGGAATCCAGCCGGAAACCGTGGCTTTTATAGTTTATAGGGTTATTCTACAATGATACTTCCCACCGAAGCTGTGATTTTTACTTCTGCTCCTCCGCCATTTACTTTTCCTTTTACTTTCCCACTTTCCAGATTATTACTCACTTTTGCCAGTTTTGTACTTTTGATTTTCCTGGCCGAAAGATCAAGATCCATCCCCTGATTGAAAGGCAAGTCCACATTGATATTGCCGGCACTGGTGCTTAGGTGCAGGTATTCTCCGATTTTAACAATTTTGGCATCGATACCGCCTCCCGAAGTCTTTGCACTTATATCACCCGCCACATTATTGAGATCGATTCCTCCACCTGATGTTTTTACATCCAGGCTACCTTTTACAGTTTCTACATCTATACCACCACCACTTGTGTAGGCCACAATATTACCTTTCAGATTTTTAAGATCAATGCCACCACCCGAAGTGTTAAGATAAATATCGCCTTTGCTGTTTGATACATCTATGCCGCCACCGCTGGTATTTAAGTTGATATTTCCTTCAGAGTCAATCAGGTCAATGCCACCACCAGATGTTTTGCCTTCTACTTTTCCTGAAAGACCGGCCAGTTTCAGTCCACCACCTGATGTTTTAAATTTCAGGTTACCATTGAGGTTTTTCATGGTGATGCCCCCTCCCGAAGTATGAAGATCGGTATCGATATTTTTAGGTACATCTACTTCAAAACCTATCGAAAGTCTGTAATTACCTGACTTGGGTTCACGAGGTTTGGCAGAACAAACAATAGTACCTTCGCTAAAACCCACATCTATGATATAACGGTTAAGTTCATCTTCAATTTCTTTGTCTCCCTGCACGTAATAATTATTGTTTTTTCTTACAAAAACTCTTACCTGAGCATCTTTAGAGTCGGTTCCGGCCACTTTTATACCACCTCCCGAAGTGTTCACCTGTAGTTTTTCAATCTTTTCATTGCTGAAGTTTTTTACCAGATACGGTTTTTCATCTTTGGATTGTGCAAAGACAAGCGTCAATGCAAAACACATCAATACCAGTAGATTATACTTTTTCATATGATTATATTTAAGTTTTTATCAAAGATGATTCCTGATAAAAATGGTTGCATGAATAGCAGAGGAAAATATTGATTTCTAAAATGATATTTCTTGCAGCTTTTTTTTCGATGATATTCTATTGAAAAAATTTCTATTTTTACAAAAATTTAAACCCAAATAAACCATGAAGTCAATAGTTTTGATTGTCAACATTCTGGCCTCTATATCTTTACTTCCGGCCTTGTATATGGCTATATTTTCACCATTTTTGTTTGACTCAGGAGCCACTACCCGCACCTGGACCTTATTTTTCACCGTGCTGGCTATTCCGGCTTCGATCATTATTACGCAAATCATCTCGTGGATTCTCTTTTCAAGAGGCAATTATTCAACTGCTCTTTGGGTAAGTTTGATTCCTCTGATTTTCGTGATTTTACTGGTAATTATGTTTTTGAGTTCAAACAAACTCACCTGAAACTTCAGCGTTTGACAAGCCGAACAGTTTTCTGAGACACGGCATTTTGGTATTTTGCAAAATAAATCCCTGTTGGCAAATGGCTTAAATTCAGGGAGAAATCTTTTTGGTTTACTTCAATTTCCGGGATGACCACAAATCCTTTCAGGTCATACACCTGTAGGTTACCTTGTGGGTTTTCTTCATTTATTTTGAAAAATATTTGATCAGAAAAAGGATTTGGGTAGACTAAAAGCAAGTCACTGGCTTTTTCGGGTTCATTGGCAAGCAGGTTTCCGCAATTGCCACCCAATGTTATTGGCAAAGCCTCAAATTCATCCAAAAGAATGTTTTTTATTTCGGAAGAATCGACACAAAACCAATATTTAAAAATGGAAGCGTAAACCGCCCTGAAGTCATATTGCATCGGGATATTATCATTATTACCCACTGAAGCCGATATAGTTGTCGGTTTTCCAAAATATCTGGAATTGACTTTTGCCCCAAAATAAAATAATGGTGCCGCAGCTCCATGATCGGTTCCAAGGCTTGCGTTAGACTTTATCCTGCGACCAAATTCAGAATAGGTCATACCCAGCACCCTGTCTTGCACACCTAAAAATTTAAGGTCATCCTGAAAAGCCTTGATAGCGTCGGCGAGCTGAGCAAGAAGGTTGGCATGAGTCCCGGTGCTGGTATCTGTAGCGACGGTTTGGCTGCTGTGAGTATCAAAACCACCCAGTTTTACATAATATATTTTGGTTTTCAATCCGCCTGCAATCAATCTGGCAACAATTTTCAGCTGATTGGCAAGATTGAGGTTAGGATATTCTTTTTGCTGACTAACTTTTAGAGCAGCGGCTTTTATTGTGGATGCGTATTGATTGGTTTGGCTCGAAATTTTACGAATAAAACTCAATTCTTTTCCAGCCAAGGTGTTGGGAGCAGGCTCTACTGTATCGTCAATGAGATTATAAAAATTTGCGGTGTCTGAAATGGACATACCCATACTGAAAATCGGCCCTTGCAGAGCTGTAGAGACCACTGAGCCTATCTGAATCGCGAGTGGATCGGGATATTTTTCAGATGGATAGCCTTCCGGAAAATTGGGATGCTCGAGTGCCAGGTACCTGCCAGCCCAACCACTCTCCAACACCTCATTTGAATCAGAAGCTGTATTCCAGATATCAGTCGCTCTGAAATGTGAATAGTTGGGATTGGGATATCCCACATCCTGGATGATACCGGCCTGCCCCTCAGCAAACATACCTGTTAGGTTTTTTAATGAAAAATGGAGCCCAATTTGGTCACTTTGGCCAATTTTTAGGAGTTTATTCTCAGTGATGGCAATATTTTTCCGGGCATTGAGGTAATTGGCGTATTGATTGACAGGAATAATGGTATTCAGCCCGTCATTACCCCCATTTAATTGTATCACTACCAGCACTTTATCATTTTCTAACAGACTCTCACTGAGGCGACCCATCCCCCACAAATTTTGTCTGTCAAGTAAAACCGGAGCCATTAAACCGGTCATTGAGTTTTTTATAAAATCTCTTCTTTTCATGGTTTAATGCAGTTGGTATTCGGGTAAGTCCATCAAATAGGTGAGTAGTTTCCTCAGCTTGGTATTCACCAAACTTAGATTGGTATTGGTAGGTTTTTCTTTAGCTGCTGTCCATATTTCTGTCCAATAGTAATCTGAGGCCTGATTGTCGAGTAAAAAGTCGGTTTTAAGATCAGATTTTGTTTTTGCCGAAAAATCAATTTGAAAAAACAGCGTCGTAAGTTCCTCGATCAAAGCATTTGGATCTGAAGGATTCCTGAGTTTTGAAATGAATGTTATGGGATCAAAACTCAATGTTTGGTTATTTCGCTTAAGACCTTTGGCTATGAAATTATCGCTGGCCTTAGTTCTTTGCGGCAAAGTGGTTGAGTTAATCCAGATTTCGTGAAAAACCGGTGACTGATAATATGCAGGCCAACCGGCCACACTGGGAGGATCTCCTAAAAACTGTTCTCCTTTATCGGCGATACCACCGATGTCATTTGCAAGTTGGTAAAATTCAAGAATATAATTTTCATATACCGGCCAGGTAGGTTCAAAAACCCGCATAACCCCCAAAATAAGATCGACCGGGCTTTTGATTACTGCTCCATGCAATTCGGGATCAAAAAAATGCTTGCTCGAAAACATGGCTTTCAATACAGGAGCGATCTCAAATTTACTGTCTCTGAATATTTTGGCTATTGGTACTATGAATTTCTCTTCTATCTCTGCCGTGATTTCGTAGTAAAAAAAGAAAATGTATAGTTTTCTAACAATAAACAAACTAACCTCCTCTACCGAAAATATCATGGTGAGCAGCTCGTCGAGCTCATTTTGAGCAAAGTCACCCGTGTGACCGATTATAGTTTTATTTCCAAAGAATGCCGAAAACTTCTTATCGGTAGCATCATGTCTGTCAGCCTGAAAGTAGGAAGTAACCGTATCCCGGTTTACCCGATACCCTGTCAATACTTTTGCTGCACTTTTGACATCATCTTCGGTATATTTTGAGTTAGGACCTTTGCCGAGGGTAAACAATTCCTGCAATTCCCGGGCATAGTTTTCGTCTGGAGCGGTTTTAGTATTCTGGTTGCCGTTAAGGTAGATTAGCATCGCAGGCTCAAGGGTCATAGCCTTTACAAAATCTTTGAAATTCCCCAGGGCATGTTTTCTGACGGTATTCAGATATTTATAGCCCATGCGGGCATCATTATAATTGCTGATTTCAGTTGCAAAATGGTTGTGCCAAAACAAGCACATTTTTTCATGTATAGTAGTAGTCTGAAAATGCATCTGCAATATCCACCAGGCCTTGAGTGACTGCTGTCGGCGACTGTTTACAGTTCCATCTCCGTAAAGGGCATTGACCCAGGTTTGACCTAATGCCACCCCCGTGGTATCTTTTACTACAGACTCATAGTGATTGACCGGAGGATTGGGTGTTGGGGCTACTTTTACCAATTCATTTATGGCTTGATCCAGATTATACTTTTCAAATTTCTGAACGTCTTTCAGGCTAATCCCAAAAAGTGTCCGGCTTAGTAGATGTTTTCTGGCTTTTGCATCAAATGTACCCGTAAATTTTTCATGACTGACAGGTCCGAAGGACTTCATAGGATCGGGAGTTTAATCAATTTGACACAAAAAATAAGCCAAGGTTTAAAACTTTGCTTCAAATATTTTATCCTTTTCCAAAGAGATGTTTTTTACAAAATCTTTATAAACAAGCTCCGTTTCGCCACCCGGTTTGCCTTTGATAGTCAAAGTTTTAAGCTTCCCTGCTTCCCAACTCATATCTACTTCAAAGCCACCGCGGGCTTTCAGCCCTTTTACGGAGCCGGTTTTCCAGGTGTCTGGCAATGCCGGAAGTAAGATAATCCTCTCAGGGCTACTCTGAATCAGCATTTCAGCTACAGCAGCGGCTCCCCCAAAGTTACCATCAATCTGAAATGGTGGATGGGCATCAAAAAGGTTGGGATAGGTACCTCCTCCCCTCGCGTAATTCACTTTAACACCGTCTGGCTCTACATATTTTAGCAGCTCTCGGTACATTTTATATGCCCGGTTACCATCCCAGAGCCGTGCCCACAGGTTTATTCTCCAACCTTTTGACCAGCCGGTGGTTTCGTCGCCTTTGATTTCCAGCGTAGTTTTTACTGCTTTGGCAAGACCTGGAGTTTCTGTCATATTTAGGTGCGACCCGGGAAACATACCGTACAAATGTGACTGATGACGATGCTGGGGCTCAGCGTCGGCCCAATCATAATACCACTCCTGCAAATTCCCCTTTTTGCCCACCTGATAAGGGTGCAGATTGGCCAATACTTCTTCCAGTTTATTTTTAAAATCCCAGTCGTTTTCCAAAACGTTTATAGCACTTATCAAATCAATGAAAAGCTCTTTTATCATCGCAATGTCGGCCGTCCCCCCATAAAGTGTCGCCCCTTTGTAACCTTTGTCAGTGATATAGATGTTTTCGGGAGAAGTAGAAGGTGAAGTAATATATTGGTCGTTCTGATCTTTTACGAGCATCGAAAGACAAAATTCAGCAGCACCTTTCATGAGTGGATAGGCTTTTTCTTTCAGGAACAGGTTGTCTTTCGTGAAAAGATAATGTTCCCACAAATGCGTACTGGCCCAGGTACCTCCCATGGCCCAGTTGGCCCATACGGGGTCACCTTTGCCAAAATTACCCACCGGATTGGTCATGGCCCAGATATCAGAATTATGGTGACAAGCCCAGCCGTTGGCTCCGTAGAAGGTTTTGGCGGTGATTCGACCTGTTTTTTCAAGATTTTCAATAAATGAAAGAAAAGGGGCATGCAATTCAGAAAGATTGGTATTTTCTGCCAGCCAATAGTTTTCTTCGGCGTTGATGTTCATCGTGTAATTGCTGCTCCACGGTGGCCTCACATAAGGATTCCACAAGCCCTGCAGGTTGGCTGGTACTCCTGATGTCCTCGAACTGCTGATGAGCAAATATCTGCCAAACTGGAAATATAAGGTTTCCAGATAGCGATCTTCAGCTCCTGTGGCGTATATTCTTAATCTTTCGTCGGTTGGCATGTCTTGGATTTTTCCGGGATTTAAATCGAGTTTTACCCGGTCAAAATATTTCTTATAATCTGCTAAATGTCTGTTTTTTAAGACTTCATAAGATTTTGATTGCATCTCACCTAGCTGATTTTTTACAATGGCTTTTTCATCTTTCCCTTGTGTAAATGGATCTTTATCAAATCCATTGAAGCTGGTGGCCATACTCACAATCACTATGACTTCTGTGGCATTTTGAACAGAGATAATGTTTTCTGTTTTCCCAATTTTTCCACCTGTATTTTGTAAAGTTATATTTCCAAAAAATCTTGTACCCCTATTTTCAGCATAAACTACAGGATCAATGTTGTTATTCACATAATTGGGATCGGCTTTAATCGGTGCTCTGCCTTCAAAAATCAAGGCTTTGTTTTGGGATTTAACCGAATATTTCAGAAGAGATTCAAACCTGACATCGAAATTCAATTTTCCGGGGACTGAACTTTTTATCTTGATAATAAAAACCTTGTCAGGATTTGAGAAAAAATATTCACGACTGATTTTCGCACCATCCTGCTCATAATTTACTTTAGCGATGGCATCATCAAGCGACAATTCGCGGTAATATTTTTCCGATTTTCCTTTTTTGAAATCAAAATACAGCGTTCCCAAAGGAGCATAAGATTCCGAGAATTTCCCCTGAATATTTCTAATTAATGAATCGGCAGCCTTGTAATTTTCATTTTTCAAAGCTTCTCTCACCAATGGTGAATATTTGTTAGCTTCAGGATTCATATTGGGATTTACCGGCTCTCCCGACCACAAAGTGAGGTCATTTAGAAATATTTTATCGGTCTCGGTACCTCCAAAAATAGTAGCTCCCTGCATCCCATTTCCGATGGGCAATGCTTCTTCAAAATAGCCTGCAGGTTGTTTGTACCACAGTTTTAAAGGCGTTTTTTGGGAAAAAGAATATTGAGAAAGCAGGCAAAAGAGAAGGAATTTGAACTTCATTTTTTTAAGGTTTGAATGTTTCTCAAAAATAAGGAAAATTGGCGATTGCAGTGTTTTATTAAATAATGAATTGTTTTGAATTGATAAATAATGGTTTTCTTTGGAAAATTTTTAGAAAATGAAAATAGTTTTCCTTGACTCCTATACCGTTAACCCGAAAGAAGTAAATCTGGATAGATTCAATCAATTGGGGGATTTTATACATTATGACCGCACTGCCCCGGAGCAGGTTTTGGAAAGAGCAAAAGGTGCCGAAATAATCCTGACCAATAAAGTGGTGATTTCGACTGAAATAATGAAACAACTTCCTGATTTGAAATATATTGGAGTAACCGCTACCGGATATAATGTGGTAGATATAGCCGCCGCAAAACAAAAAGGAATAATTGTAACTAATGCCCGGAATTATAGTTCTGATGCAGTAGCTCAACACGTAATTGCCATGATGCTGGCATTCACTAATCGCTTGCCGGAGCATAATAATCTGAAAAAATGGGCCTCTCAACCCGATTTTTGTTATTATGATTATACTTTTTCTGAACTTTCAGGCAAAACATTAGGACTTATTGGCTTTGGTAATATTGGCCAAAAAGTAGCTCAACTGGCATTGGCTTTTGGAATGAAAGTATTGGTATTTAAGCCCAATCCATTGCTGGATAATATTGAAGGAATTTCCCAGACTAATCTTGATTCATTGTTGGAGAAATCAGATTTTGTGAGTTTGCATTGTCCATTAAATCAGGAAAATGAGAAATTGATGGACAGTAAGGCTTTTGAAAAAATGAAAAAAACAGCTATTCTCCTAAATACAGCTCGCGGGGGATTAATCAATGAAACTGATTTAAAAAATGCACTTGAAAACGATATCATTGCCGGAGCCTATCTCGATGTATTATCCACAGAACCACCCCAGATGGATCACCCTTTTCTTGGACTGAAAAACTGCAAAATATCTCCGCATATCGCATGGGCGAGTATCGAGGCCAGAAACAGATTAATGGATATTGTTTTTGAAAATATAAGGCTGTTTCTGGAAGGAATGCCTCAGAATGTGATAGAATGAATTTAGTAGTAATAAAAAATCTTATTATCCAGAAGTTTTTCTTCTTTTCGAAAAGGAATACCTGCAGGAACATGGGGAGCTGCAATGCCCTCACCCAAAATTAAAGGGCTTTTTATTACTCTTATTTCGTCATAAAGTCCGGCTTCAAAAAAAGACTTGATGGTTTTAGGCCCACCCTCAACTAAAATGGAGTGAATTCCTTTTTTGGCCAAAGCCAACATCGCATTAGGAAGAAAATCACCTTCAATTTTTAAATATTCCAGATGACCTTCTTTTTGATTTTTTAAACTGTTAAGGATTATGGTTAGAGCAGATTCAACAAATATTTTATTTTCTCCGGAAAGCTCCAAAGCTTTATCAATAATCACCCTGACCGGGTTTTTGCCTTCCGGCCAAAGCCGATTTGTCAATTGCGGGTTATCATTTTTCACCGTATTGAAGCCAACCAAAATTGCATCCTCCTCTGCCCGCCAGCGATGAACATTAAAATCAACTACACTATTGGATATTTTTACAGGAGACCCATCTTTGGCAGCAACGAAACCATCCGCCGTTTCAGCCCATTTAATAATAACATAAGGCAATTTCATTCGCATGGTTTTAAAAAACCTTCGGTTTAGCCATTCCCCTTCTTTTTCCAATATTCCGGTTTCTACCTCTATACCGGCATCCCTTAGCCGCTTAACCCCTTTGCCGCACACGAGCGGATTGGGGTCAAGATTACAAATGACTACTTTTTTTACTTTCAGATTTACCAGCAAATCGGCACAGGGAGGAGTCTTCCCAAAATGACTACATGGCTCCAGACTCACATACACCGTACTTTCTGATAACAAACTTTTGTTTTTTACATCAGCTACGGCATTGACTTCGGCATGTGGTCCACCATATTTTTGGTGAAATCCTTCCCCAATAATCAGGTCATTGTGTACAATCACACAACCCACCATCGGGTTGGGACTCACCCATTCACGGGCTAGTGCCGCCAGCTCAAGGGCACGGCTCATGTACATTTCTGACTGATTCATCATTTACAAATTGGCAACTCTGATCGGAGTAACTTTATATTCTTTCCAAACCCCATTCAGAATATATGGCTCGGTTTTAAGATATTCTTCGATTCCTGATTCGGTTTCAAACTGCAAAAACATCGTTGAACCATTCATTTTTTCATCGGCAGTCAAATGAGCCCCTGCCATAAGCAGGTTACCGTTGGCTTTAAGCTTTTTGGCATATTCGAGATGCTGAGGTCTGATAGCCATCCGATGCTCGAATGCCCCTTCGGCATCACCATCGTGTCCTGTTACAAGATACTGAAACATAATTTATTAATTTAAAGATTTAACCAATATGTCATTTTCAAAATAATGGCTCTGTTTTTCGGTGTCCAGGGTTGAATCCTGTATCTCGGGATTTCTTCGGCAAAATAATTGTCGGTATAAACCAGAAAAATATCGCTTACAGGCTTATATCTCCACTGAATTCTGGTATTGATATTGGTGTTGTTGGTTTGAGAATTATACTGAAAATAGGTATTCAAAAACAAACTTTTAGAAAACGATACCTCAGCCTTAGGGCCGATCAACCAATACCTTGCTGAATTATGTGGCTTAGGCAAATGAATATCATTCAAAAATAAATCCATCGAAATACGCCCGTAGGGTTGTATTCGGTAAGAAAACTTGGATTCAATGCCCGTATTTTTTCCTCCAAAATAAGTGCCATGATACAAAAGGAACTCTGTGCTGAAATTATATTTTTTGGGACTTTTTACATTGATAAAAACACTCGCCATTTTGTAGCCTCCCGAATCGACTGGAACGATACCTGTCTGAAAGTCAGGGTTCGGATTATCCCCGGCATTAGTAGGATCAAAAGGTTTCGTAAGGTAAGTATAAGCCATATAATAACCGCCTGATAGCTCGCCTTCAGCCGGGGTATTCAAAAACAAAAACACGGGTTGTTCGGTATCAAGCCTTTTACCCTTCAGATCAAATACATCAGATCCCTCCATTCCAATTCCATAAGCATTTATATATTTTGAAATTCTCTTATTTTTGGGATTCAAAATAATCGTGATTGGCCTGTAAACTGTGTAAACACCGGTTCTCGGCGTAAAACCAACCTCTGACTGAAAGTCCTTTCCAATACGGGCTACACCCAAATTCACATCCAGATGTGGATGATGATATCCAATATATTGATTGATAGTGCTGGCGTCTTTTCCACTTGTCGGGCTGAATGTCTGATGATAATAAGATTCTGTTTCGAGACGGTTATCGGGTGAATAATAATTAAATTCCAGGCCAAGTAAGCGATTAAATTTATTCACACCCTGCAATGAACTTTCGGGAATGTTTCCAAAAATTGTTTCTTTATTTATTCCAATTACACCAATGTAGGAACGTGTAAAAAGCTGTCTTTGCAGTACGCCAACAGCATAATTTGTGGCTGGCAAATATTTATTTTCCCCTTTGTTTACTTTGGCCGTCTGCATATTCATTAGGCCTATTCTCCAGTCTTTATTCAATTTCCCGCTTAATCGGGCACCAGCAATAATTGGCACCTGCTCTACTAAATGTGTAAAAGGATTTTCGGTCAAGCCAATTCTTCTGGAAAAAAATGGCCTTGAACCCGGGAAGCCAAACTTGTCAAATAGGTCAGAGTTTTCAATAAAAAATTGTCTTTTTTCAGGGAAGAACAATTCAAACCGACTCAGATTGGTTTGCTGGGCATCAACTTCCACCTGCGAAAAATCAGGATTAATAGTAAGGTCAAGGTTCAGTGATGGCGTAATGGCTACTTTTGCATCCATTCCTATGCCTTTTGTGGTGGACTTGTCATGAGGTAACTCTTCAAGTTTGTCACCTCTTGGGAAATCTAAGGCGTAACCTCCCGAAATATATGGAATGAGTGAAATATTCACTCCGGGCTCAGGTGGATTATCCTCCCAAATCAAGTCACCGGTATAAGCAAGATTATTAGGACGAAAATTTCTGGGAACCGGTGACCAGGTTGAAACCTCGTTGGTCTTCATAAAAAAACGACCAAAGTTAACCCGCCAGACATTTCCAGAGGGACGAACTTTATATCGAAGGGTGGTAAAGGGTATCGCCACCTCCAAAACCCAATGGTCTTCATGGTTACTTACGACCGAAAACCATTTATTATCCCATGAATAGTCTGTTTCTTCTCCCAGAGAAATCAATCCTTCTCTTTGAACATTAAGCGGCGAAACTCCAAACTGCATCCCATTGAGCTGGTCACCAAATGCATCAATATTAATCGAAAATACATCGCTGGACCCACTTTCAAAATCTCTTTTAAATGAGCTGATGGTGTAATCGGCTTTTTTTTGCCAAGCCACCATCGACACATACAAAAACTTGTCATCAAAAGTCATTTTTACTTCTGTCTGACTTTTTGCAAATGAAGTGTCAAAAGGTTTATTAAGGAAAAAATTATTAACTGTTTCCGCAGCCTTCCATACGGCCTCATTTAGTTTTCCATCAAGCTTGATGGGTTCATTTGATTTCCTGATATGAAAAGCTTTTCGGTTATCTTGAGCAGAAATTTGTATATTTATCAGTGAAAAAATAAGAATATAAATGAAATTCCGAAACTTCATAAAGGTTTATTTGTTATCTCAAAGAAGAATTTAACTACAAATATGGTAGATTTATATTTCTAAATTTTATTTTCTACTGATTTCATGGCAAAAAGAAAGAAAAAAGGGGCAATAGCCTCGCAAAAAGAGCAGATTCACAACTTTTACAAAGAGTTTAATGACAGAATTTATACCCTCAATGACCTCTTCAATTATCTGGATATATATGATGACGACGATAAAGTTTTTGTAAAACTGATTCTCGAAGATCTGGTAGATGAAGGCAAGCTGGTACAGGTGGGCAGAGGAAGATTTACTCTTTCTGAAAAAAATGCTGAGGTAGAAAATATTACCGGGAAAGTAGATTTTGTAAATCCGAAATTTGCCTTCATTAGATATGATGACAATGAATCCGACGTTTTTGTACCTGCCGACGACCTTAATGGTGCTTTGGACGGCGACACTGTAAAAGTAGTCATTTCCGGAAAAAGAAAAGGCGGAAAAAATCCGGAGGGGCGTGTGGTTGAAATTTTGGAAAGAGGGAAAAACCGGATCGTAGGAAAAGTAAAAGTTTTTGCGAATTATGCACTGGTAAAACCCGACAACAAAGGCTTTCATGAAGATGTTTTTGTCTCAAAAGATAAAATAAACGAAGCCAAAACCAACGATCTCGTAATCGTAGAGATAGAATCATATCCCAACGGAAGTATTCAAGCTTCAGGAAAAATAATAGAAATTTTAGGACAAGCCGGCGACAATGACGCTGAAATGAATGCTATCATGGCTGAGTTTGGCTTGCCTGTAAAATTCCCCGACGACGTACACAAAGAAGCTGAGGCCATAAGTGAGGTAATCTCGCCGGAAGAAATTAAGAAAAGAAAAGATTTTAGAGATACGCTCACTTTCACGATAGACCCGGCAGATGCCAAAGATTTTGATGATGCCATAAGTTATAAAAAACTTGAAAACGGCAATGTGGAAGTAGGCGTACATATCGCAGATGTGTCACACTATCTTCAACCCGGTACCCGCCTTGAAGAAGAGGCATACCGCAGGGCCACATCTGTTTATCTGGTTGACCGTACCATACCCATGTTGCCCGAAAAACTTTCCAACAATCTCTGTTCACTGAGACCCAATGAAGATAAGCTGGTATTTTCGGCGGTATTTGAGCTGAATGAAAATGCGGAGGTCATCAGGGAATGGTTTGGCAGAAGTATTATTCACTCTGACAGGAGATTTTCCTATGAAGAGGCTCAGGAAATACTGGAACCCGATGCTCCTTTAGATGAAAAATATACTGAGGTGCTCAATAATCTCAACCGCATGGCCAAGGTGCTAAGAAATGAGCGGTTTAATAAGGGAGCTTTTAATTTCGAAACCAATGAGGTAAAATTTACCCTTGACGAAAAAGGCAGGCCGATTGGTGTTTACCAAAAAGTAAGAAAAGATGCTCATAAATTGATTGAAGAGTTTATGCTTTTGGCCAACAAGCGTGTAGCCATGTATGTGTATAATCTCAACCAAAAAACCAAAGCTCCGGAGCCCTTTACCATGGTTTACAGGGTGCATGAGCCGCCAAATCCTACCAAAATCGACACTTTTGCTAGGTTTGCCACCAAACTGGGTTTTAAGGTAAAAACCAATTCCAACGCCCAGTTGTCAAAGTCCTTGAACGCTCTGATGTTTAAAGTTGAAGGTACGCCCATGCAAAATGTGCTGGAGTCTCTGGCCGTAAGAACCATGAGCAAAGCACGATACTCTACCGCAAATCTGGGGCATTTTGGATTGGCATTTGATCATTACAGCCATTTTACTTCTCCCATCAGAAGATATCCCGACGTGATGGCTCACCGCATGTTGCAGCATTATCTCGATGGTGGTTCGTCGCTACCGGAAGATGACTTCGAGACCCGATGCAAGCACAGCTCCGACATGGAAAAGCTCGCCTCTGAAGCAGAAAGGGCATCTATAAAATACAAACAAGTAGAATACATGAGTTATATGCCTTCGGGTACTGTATTTGAAGGAGTAGTGACAGGTGTGACTGACTTTGGGTTATTTGCCGAAATAGAAGATACCGGATGTGAAGGGATGGTTAGATTGGCTGACCTCACCGAAGATTTTTATGAATATGATGCTGACAATTACCGTGTTGTTGGGAAAAGAAGCCAGAAAATCATCGGTTTTGGGAATAAGGTAAAAGTTAAAATTCTGGCCACTGATCTTGAACGCCGCAGTATGGACTTACAACTCATTTCGGTAGAAGGAAGCAGTTTCAAAACCAGCAGCAAGCCAGTAACTAATAGTCGTCGGTCAAAGAAACCCGGACGAGCTGATGGAAAACGCAGTAGCAAGAAGCGGAGATAATGTGTTAATGTGCTAATTAATAATGTGTTAATGTGCTAATTGCCAATGTGTTAATGTGCTAATGTACTAATTAATAACTAGTTAGCATATTTTTGTGAGCAATAATTTAAGATCTGCTTCAACTTTCTAACTGAAAATAACTGTTGCCTACCGCCTGTTGCCTAAAACCTAATAACGCAAAATGCACAAAGAGGTCTGGGAACAATAATTTTAAACAAGAAGATCATCAAGGAATTAAGGACCTGAATATTAAAGCCTTAGGTCATTTCAAACTCAGTACCCGCTACCCGGAACTTTCCAACTTTCCAACTGAAAATAACTGTTGCCTACTGCCTGTTGCCTCACTTTCCTTTCTTCGCAAAATACTCTGCCTCATAAATCTTGGCGTCAACCAGAAATCTAAACCAAAAGCCCTGAAGAAAATGAAAAACCAGGCCTTCTTTTCCATCTAAAAATCCCATTCTGATAAAATACCGATATACAAAATACAAAACGGAACGCCAGAAAATAGGAGACTGATAGTATCTCATTCTTTTATAGCGGTGACGCTCCATGGGGTTACCGTTTTTATTGGGTTTAATCGTATTTCCAGCACCGGTCTGTGTAGTCATACTCAAGGCATCAATAGCTTCCAGGGTTGACCATTTATTGTGTCTCTCGGTAAAATTGGCCAGGGTATCGGTGATGGTATCGATGATGGTACCTTTCAGGACCAAGCTCTCGCCCTCAATCACAAAATGCTGATCATAAAGTTTGTCTTCGCAATAGCCAAATCCTTTTTTGAAAATAACCCCGTGGTAAACCGGAAAATGCCCCCCATGTTTTATCCATCTTCCTAAAAATATGGTCTTTCTTGAAGCCATAAATCCTTTGATGTTTTCAGCAATACCATTCTCAAAATGCCCGCTGAGTTCGGTTTTAAATTCAGGGCTTACTTCGTGGTCAGCGTCGATATTCATGATCCATTCATTGGAGATTTGGACGTTTTGTAAAGCCCAGTTGCGTTGAGCGGCGTAGTTTTCAAAGGGATGATGGTAGATATTTTCAGTATATTTTTTTGCCAGAATTAAGGTATCGTCAGTTGAGCCAGAATCCACAACAATTATCTCAGATGCCCATCCTGAAATGCTACCGAGGCAAGCATCAATATTCTTTTCTTCGTTAAAAGTTAAAACAATTACGGTTAATGGTATTTTTGACATTCCCTTTGATTTTTCTCCCCAAAGATAGGGTTTTGAGCCAACATGCGAAAACGCAATGCCAAAAGGAAAAATAAAAAACCGGAAGAACATTTCTGATCTCCCGGTCCAGGTTTATAAAACAATATTTTTTATTTCTTTTTGAAAGAATAAACCAATGAAAATTTCTTTGGGTTATCTCCTATTTTTGCTTCCCATGCACGATACTCGGCATTTTCAGTATCTAATTTTAACAAGGCAAACATCAATAAGAAAGATTCGGGGGTAATGGTAGAGGCATTTTGAATATCATCCAGCGATAAACCCATGGTTTCAAGTTTAACTTCGGTGCCCTCAGACGTCACTTTGCAAGTGCTATTAAACTGATAATTAGCGATTTCTGGCTCTCCAAAAACTATCTGTTTTTTTGCATCATCATATTTGTATTTTCCATCAAAAAACTCCAGACCATCAGGCACAGAGAAAGAACCGTCGGCATTAAATTTTGAACTACGCGTTTCAATTGTATTTGGGACTTCCAGTTTATTTCCATCCACATTGATCTCCACTTTTTGAAAATCATATTCTCCTACTATTGAAAACGAAGGAGCTACCTCTTTTTCGGTCTTATCGCACGATATAAACAAAACAGGCAGCAGAAGCACAGGCAGTAATACTTTTCTAAACATTATTATTCGGTAAAAAAAATTGTAAAAAATGGCACATTCGTCCTTAGTTTTTACATCAATTTTTTTGCCAAAAGCCGTTTCTACCTAAAAAATGACCAAAATAATATAGTAAAGTATATCCCTGATTAAAATTCAAACCCCAACCTTATCTGCATTCGGTTAAGATTCCGGGTTTCGGTCACATTGTAATAATACTCCTCGTTGTTATTTGTGTTGATTTCCAGATACTGATATTTGAATCCAAAATTGACCAACCATGCTGAACCATTTTTTGTAGGAAAAATAAACCCTACTGCCGGATTCAACATCACACCTCCGTTGGTTTTATTAAAACTGTTTTTGGGATTAAACACCGTAGAACCATAACCGGCATCTATTCCAAGCTGTAGTTTTGCTCCCTTTTCTGATTTTTCAATCATCACCTGTCTGATTCCAAAAGCCAGTGGCGACACCAATACACTGGCATAGGAATCAAGGCCCAATGTAAGGCCCAAAGAAGTATTTTTCCTGATTCTAAAGCCATTGAAAGTCTGCAGACTCAAACTCGCAACGTTTTTGGTGGTATAAGATTGCTCCGGCACCATAGTTCCGGGAGCATAATTGTAATAGTAATAAGGGTAATTGTAGGTTATTTCTTTCACCCTTCCCGGTAGCAGCCCAAACTCGGTCTGATTTACAAACGGATATTTGAAAATTTTGGTTTTTTGAGCCATGCCTACCTGATTCCACAAAATCATTATTAGACCCAATGCACTAAATATCTTTTTCATTTTTCTCTTTTCTTTTGAAATAAATAATTAATTATCAAATCCTTACTTTTTTGTAACTACTTCGATTTTGGAAAGTAGTTTGAGATTTTTAGGGTCTGAGTTGTCATACTGAAAGAATCCGTCATCTCCGATCATTAAAAGCAGATTATTTCCCAGCTGAATGACATCAAATGCGTTGATGCCTTTGATATGCTGCAATAGTTTGATATCATTGGGGTCAGCTACATTATAACTTTTCAAACCATACTTACCTTCACAAAGGGTAAGTTTATTGGATAAAACCGACAACCCGTGCGGATTATCCATTGTATAAGATTTAATTAGAAATGGATTGGTAAGGCTACTGATATTTACGATATCCAATTGGTTGGGAGACTGCCCGCACCAGCCTTGTCTGAGCGTCACATAGGCATTATCCCCTTCGACAACCACCGGATCACAAGCTCGTGCATGCTGGAAGATGGACTGCCTGATTGGTTTGGCAGGATTGGAATTATCAAAAATATACATGCCTGTATTGCTCCCAATAAATAGTTTGTCTTTGTAAGGAAAAATTGTCTCTGCACCCCAGCCAAGATTTACCTTATTAACTGAGTCGGGTTTTTCGGCAGTGCTGATATCAAAAACCAGCAAATCGGATTGGGTAGCGGCGTAAAGATATTTATCATAAATGGTAAATCTGGCCATAGAACCGCCTGTACCTGAGGTACCGTTTGCTGATGGAGTACCACTGGAGTTAAAGGCATCTTTTGCTGATTCATAATAAACCCCGCCCCTGTAAATTGGCCAAACAGGGTTGTTTTCACCGCAATTGGTACTAATGGTTTCGGTAATCGTTTTGATTTCATAATCGGTTATGATTTTTGAATATGGGTCATAATACCAGGAAACCCCATCAACCAGCCCGTAATTAAAGACATTCATTCTTCTTCCAATTTCTTTAATGGCCGTAGGATTCGAAATATCAAAAGCCACCAGGTCAGTATAGCTGTCGGTATAAAGCACATTGTCTTTAATGGCCATGTCGATTACACCCGGAATCTTCAAAAATGAAAGTTTCTTTGGGCTGGAAGGATTGGAATTGTCAATGATATGAATACCTTTTTTGGTTTCACCGATTAGCAAATAATTGCCATAAGCATATATTTTCCCGGGATTTTCGAGATCTCTGGGTGATTCAACCCCAATTCCGGTTCTTATTTGCTCCTGCCCAAACGAATACGGCACTGTAGCTCTGTAAGTGCGGGTTTGGCGGCAATTATCGGTACATGACCACGAGGCCAAACCTGCAATGAGTATAACTATTAACTTTTTCATATTTTTTTCAAAATTGAAAATTAGAATCTTTTTAGAAAATATTATAGATTTGAAACTATACCTACAAACATTATCGTGTCTGATGACTTCTCAGTGATGACTATTGCAAAAGGCTGATCGCAAATAATCTCAGGATAGGAAGGCATTGAAGTCAAAACAATACCAATGGAGGTAACAGCGGCGGCTTCAGTTCCTTTTTCATCTACCGAAAGAAAAGTATCCTGTTTCACAAATCCTACCTTAATTTTACCTGCAGGCTTCATAATTTTGGATAAATCAGCCTGATCAGAAAAGGCCTTTTTCATGCCCATTCCACCCAATATATCATTTAGTTTTTTTGAATATTCAAGGGTGAATTTAGGTAAACCAACCACCACTTTTTGCTTTACCATGCTTTGCTCCAATGTATTCCAACTTGAAGGGGTAAGATCGGAAATCACCTTGTGCAGGTTGTTATTTTTGGGAAGCAAAATCTTCATCGCATACTTTTCATTTCCATAAGGTAGCTCCACAAGTTTTAGCTGATCATTTTCTACAAACCTGAACTCATCGGTTTGGGTCATCATGTCAACTTTGTTTTTCGATTTAATACCTGTAAAATCGTGCTTGGTGGTGTTTTCAGTCTTAAATTGTTTGCTCCAGTCCCCTTTAAAGTAGAGAGCATTAATCAAAAACATCACATCGTCGGTTTTAATCTGGTCCAGAATTTTTTTGATTTTCTGGTTGGTATTATCGGCGGCCCATTGATTGATTTTGTTAACAGTAGCAGGATTTCCAAAGTCTTCGGTATATAAGCGGGCGTTGAAATTGGCAGAGAGTATGTCAGTGTAGGATTTTTCGGCTAGAAAATCTTTGTTTTGCCAAACCGAATTGGCGATTGTATTTACTACTTTAGGATCGACCAGTGGCAGATTGTCAATCAATATTTTATAGGTCTTATTGATTTCATCCATATTTTCATTTTCAAAACCCAGCATTTTCTGAATCTCAGCTTTTGTTTCGGTATCAGCCCCATTGAGCAGCATTCCGAGAGCTATATGGAGACTTAGGGGCGAAACAAAATAATTGGTCTCCGGTTTTTCGTCATTGTTAACGGCTTTCCAGAACTCAAATGCAAAATTGTCGGTCTTTTGGGCGAAATTTTCCGAAATACTAATTGATTTTCCTTCTGGAGAAGGTGATTTTTCACAGTTGGTCATCATTAAAAAAAGAGGCAGGGTGGCTAAAATTAAAATTGCTTTTTTCATAAAAATTATAAAAATTTAAATCCAAACATTTCATTACTAAAATATGCTATTCTGCAACCGTAAAATAGAGCTTTTTTGGGGTGGTATCTGAGGTAATCAGCGTAAACGACTTATTGTCATTGGAAATCTCATACTTCCCGACTTTTGCCAGGCGGTTGAGGTAATCAGTCTCAAATTCTTGCTCTGCTTTTCCCCCAGCTATTTCGGTAACACTTATATCATTAATAATGAACGACTTACTTTCTTCCTGAAAGTCAAACCCGGCATAATAAAAGTTTATAGTACTTTTGCCATTGAGGATATAAAAACCCCTCTCATTTTTTTCAGGTTTTAGCTCCATGATTACATTGTAGCTAAGGGCTTTCCGGTTTTCATAGGAAATCAATTTCCACTTTTTAAAAAAGCCTGCATTCGTAATTTTAGTAGTTCCGTCTTTATCGATATTCAGGCTGTCGAGTACTTTATCTGATTTGCACGAAAACATCGCCATTATCAGTATTATGACTATTAGATTTTTCATAATGATTGTTCTAAATTCTTTTTAAGGATACGCTTAAAGCCTCATTACCCCAAGATATTGAAGGGCGGACTTCAGATAAGCCTTGGCCCGCCTCCAATTACCCTTAAACCTCTTTGATTGTAAGATACTTTTTTCATGAAAATGGTTGTAAACCTAAATCAATTCAATTTTTAATAACTCAAATCTAAATCCATTTTTTGCTTTAAACTATGAGATTGAATAGCTCCCTCTTTGTTTTTCAAATTAAACAAAATATGCATTTAAGGAACTTTTTCAGAATTTTCTGGTTTATATGAAAATATGTTCATATTATTATATCCAAAATTCATTTCTAAATCAGTTTCAAAAATATAATGAAAGAAACTCTTCTGACCGGATGGACCTTTGTGAGGTGGTTGCGATTGATAATCGGAGGTTATTTTGTGTTAAATAGTATTCATGAACGCAACTATGGAGTTATTATGGTTGGGTCGCTGTTTATTTTCCAGGCTCTTACCAATACCGGTTGTATGGGAGGTGCCTGCGGAGTACCTCAAAACGGAAAAACCAACACAAATACTGACCCCGATGTGGTTGAATTTGAAGAGGTAACAAAAGAATAAGTAAAATAACAGGAGTTTTTAGAAATATGAATTATCAGAAATTAATTGTGCCTGCGATAGGAGTTTTGGTAGGAGGAATAGCCGGTTACATGTACTGGCATGAAATAGGATGCTCATCCGGCACATGTCCAATCACGTCAAAACCCCTCAACTCTACGCTTTATGGAAGCGTGATGGGTTATTTGATTTCTGATCTGGTTTTTGATTTTTTAAAAAAGAAATAGGGTTGAATAAAGGTTATACAATTAAGGCGGACCATTGAGATCCGCCTTTTGTATTTAGAGTCTTTCAAAAGCTCATTTTTGATCTTCGGGAAGCATCATTTCCAGAATCTCTCTCGACACCCCGGTCATAGAAAACCCTCCATCGTGGAACAGATTCTGCATGGTAACCATACGGGTTAAATCTGAAAAAAGCGAAATCACATAGTCGGCACAGCTATCAGCTGATGCATTCCCCAGTGGTGAATTTTTCTCGGCATATTCATAGAATGTTCCAAAACTACCGATACCACTTCCGGCCCGGGTCATGGTAGGCGACTGAGAGATCGTATTTACACGTACTTTTTTAAGCTTTCCGTAACGATAACCGTAGCTGCGTGCAATCGACTCAAGCAGGGCTTTCACGTCGGCCATGTCGGTATAAAAAGCAAAAGTACGCTGAGCAGCTATGTAACTCAAAGCTACAATAGAGCCCCACTCGTTCATTGCATCAAGTTTTTCGGAAGTTTGCAAAAACCTGTGAAATGAAAGTGCCGATATGTCAACGCTCTGCTTAAACCAGTCGTAGTTAAGGTCGCCATATTCTTTTCCTTTTCTTATATTAGGCGACATGCCTATGGAGTGTAATACAAAGTCAAGTTTGCCGCCTAGGACTTCCATTGATTTGGTAAAGAGATTTTCAATATCCGCCTCTGAAGTTGCATCAGCAGGGATAATCTCGGCCTCACATATTTCTGCAAGTTTATTAATTTCTCCTAATCTCATGGCTATCGGAGCGTTAGTCAATGTAAAAATCGCTCCTTCTTCTTTGGCCTTAAGAGCTACTTTCCATGCTATTGAATTTTCATCCAAAGCACCTGAAATTATTCCTCTTTTGCCTTTAAGTAATCCGTATCCCATAGAATTTTTGGTATTGGTTTGTCGGTACAATATTTTTCAGAATGCAAAAATAGGAATTTTTTTGATTATGATTGGTATTTTGCACGAAAGGCCGTCTGTGTGGATAAATTAATAACTCACGGCTGACATTTAATTTTTGTAGAAAGCCTCCAATCGCTTACTTTTGATTCCCTTTTTTTAAAATTTCTTTATGATTGTTTCTCCGTCTGAGCCTTTTAAACTTATTTTCAGCTTATATGAACACGAGTTTCTCGGTTTTTTGGTGGAATCTTACGTGGCTCAACTCAATGCAAAAGGGCAAATCACATATCAAACCCAAAACATCTCTAGTGTAAACTTCAAAGACTTTGAGGCACAACTTGATGATGGCGACGAAGAATTGGTAAAATGGACCGATGCCATACAGCAAGACGAAATCCTGAAAAAATTCAATAACAAGAAGCAGTCAGCTCAGGATTTTTTTTCAAGAGTATTTGACGAAGAGAAAGGTGATAAACTTTTGAAAAGTACTATTCTTTCCTACATCGAAAATTACAAAAGAGAAATATTTCTACATTTGAAAAACAAACCTGTGTTTGTAATGGGTAATGATGGAATCCCGACATGGAAAGACATAGAAGTCATGCAGGAGCCCGCAAAAGCCTATTTTCATTTCGAACGGCAGGAAGAGCAAACCATCTACTACCCTATCATTAAGTGTGGAGAAGACCGGGTAAAGTTTCAGTTCAAAAATGCATACATTGTCAATGACCTGCCGGCCGCTTTATTGGTCGATGGCAAATTGTATCTTTTTGATAAATATGCCGATGGAAAAAAACTTAAGCCATTTCTCAACAAACCCAATATTGTTATTCCCAAAAAAATAGAAGAAACCTACTACCGTAAATTCATTGTACCATTAGTAGCCAATTTCAACGTTTTCTCTAAGGGTTTTGATATTAAAAAAGAAAAACACGAAAGTCGGGCAGAAATATTAATTACAGAAGTTAATTCCAATTCAGGAAGTACCCTTTTTGACTCGGGTAATTCAGCCCAGACCGACAGCAAATTTGTGTTTGAGTTGTCGTTCAATTATGGAAATTACAATTTCCGGCATGATAATTTCAGTTCTCCGGCACATGTTTTTCTTGAAAAAAACGAAGATAGCTGGGTATTTCATAAGGTCGAGAAAAATCTGGATGCTGAAAAACAGACCATTAACCTTATAAAAAAACTGGGTTTAGACCTTAGAAATGGCCGAAGCAGCACTTCCAAACATGATGCAATTGACTGGATCAACCGCAATATGACCGCTTTGGCCGAAGCGGGCGTCAGCATCACACAAAATAAGGAAAATGCGGTGAAATATTTTCTGGGCTATTCGAAAATGGAAATCAAAATCGAGGAAAATCATGACTGGTTTGATATTCATGCTTTGGTACAGTTTGGGGAATTTAAGTTGCCGTTTTTAAAAATCAGAAATTATATCCTGAAAGGTCAGAAAGAATTTGAGCTACCCAATGGTGAGATGGCGGTGATTCCTCAAACCTGGTTTTCGCAGTATTCTGAGCTATTTGAAAGCATCGAAATTGATGACCTGGAGACCCCAAAACTCAGGAAATACCAGATCGGACTGATCCAAAGTTTATCCGAAGAAGGGCTGGCCAATACCGTGATCAACCGTAAGCTGATGTCATTAAGAGACTTTAAAGAAATAGAAGAAGTTGACCTTCCAAAAGACTTTAAAGGAGTTCTGAGACCCTATCAAAAGGCGGGATATGATTGGTTACATTTTCTAAAAAAATATAAATTCGGAGGTTGCCTGGCCGACGATATGGGACTCGGAAAAACCGTAACTACACTGGCATTCTTACAAAAAATTGCAAATGAAAAACCTGAAAATCCCAGTCTGTTGGTCATGCCTACCAGTTTGATTTACAATTGGCAAAAAGAGGCTCAGAAATTCACTCCAAAACTCAGGATTTTAATACATTTCGGCTCTAATCGCTACAAAGACACCATGGCTTTTGGGTTTTATGATTTGGTAATCTGCTCCTATGGTGTTCTCAGGCTGGATATTGATTTTCTAAAAAATTACAAATTCAACTACGCCATTCTGGATGAATCGCAGGCTATCAAGAACCCCGGCTCGATGATTTTTAATAGTGTAAATCAACTTTATACCAACAACCGCATAATTCTTACCGGTACGCCATTAGAAAACAGCACTATGGATCTCTGGACTCAGATGAGTTTCGTAAATCCGGGGTTGCTGGGGAGCATGAATTATTTCAAAAATCAGTTTCAACAGCAAATCGAGAAACAAAAAGATGAGGACACACTGAAAAAGCTATACAACCGCATCAAGCCTTTTATGCTGAGAAGGCAGAAAAATCAGGTGGCCGAAGAATTGCCTGAAAAAATAGAATCGGTACAATATTGCCAGATGACAGCCGAACAAGAGAAAATTTATGAAGAAACCAAGTCATATATCCGGAACCAGCTTTTGCAAAACATAGGAAAAGAAAACCTGAAAAGCAGAAGTATAATGGTATTGCAGGGACTCACCAAGCTTCGCCAACTGGCCAATAATCCTTTAATGGTTGATGAACATTTTGAGGGAGAATCCGGCAAAGACAAAGACATATTGCATAAGCTCACCGAAGTAGCCGAAGAAGGCTACAAAGTGCTGGTTTTTAGTCAGTTCACCAAGCATCTGGCACTCATCAAAACCAAACTTGAAGAGAAAAAGCTCGACTATCTGTATCTTGACGGTGCCACACAAAACCGCATGGATCTGGTGGAAAAGTTTCAGAATGATGAAAAAATTAAAGTATTTCTGATTTCTCTGAAAGCCGGAGGAGTTGGATTAAATCTCACTGCCGCCGAGTATGTATTTATGCTTGATCCCTGGTGGAACCCGGCCATAGAAGCTCAGGCGGTGGACAGAGCCCACAGGATCGGCCAAACCAAGACCGTGTTTTCTTATAAATTTATCACGAAAAATACGGTGGAAGAAAAGATTTTGGATCTCCAAAATTCTAAAAAACAACTATTTAATGACCTGATTACGGCCGAAGAAGGATTTATAAAGTCACTTTCAGAGAAAGACATTTTGGGATTGTTGGAGTAACAAATGACTTACCTATTTACAACTTTTGTTCGGGAAACTTTATCGTGTCAACCAAGCCTTTTTTGACTAATAAAGGTCATTGGTTCATATGGAATAAATCTGGAATATGAGCGAATCAGAATTCTCCAAAATGCCGGCTTCTGCCCATTAAAATCAACGACTTTAGTTTTGGTAACGGCTTTGCCAATCGTACCATCGAATAAACCCTCAGAAATAATATAATAAAAAGGCCAGAAAAAATAAAAACCCAGAATAGAAAATGCATCAGAACTGATGAAAGCATATTTTGACAATACACCTGACAACTCCAATGTAGAAAGGAAAAAGGTAGAAAATAAAACGGTGAAAATTATAGATATAGGATAATCAATAAGAAAGTTGATAAATCTTTTCTCTTTACTAGCCAGAATATTTGTGGGCTGTGAATTATCTAAAATTATTGTGTCCATGAGTGGAGTAAGATATTATGTAACCAAAATAAGCACTTTTCAAAGATTATTCAAAACTCAAAACCACCGATTTTTAAGAACTTTTTAAAGGTTTTAAATAATTCAATCCCTAAAAATATCCTCAGCCGGAAACTCCAGACCTTCAAAAATCTGGCTTTTGATAATATCTGAAGAAATAAACGGGCGGTGGGAAACATATCGGCCATTTTGCAAAACATATATACTAACCCATTTGTCGTCAGGGTTTACGATCCAATATTCTTTTACCCCTGCTTCTTCGTAAAGGTCAAATTTAAATTTCATTTCTTTGTCGGTATTTCCAGGTGAAAGAATTTCTATCACCAGGTCAGGAGCACCCACACAACCTTTGTCATCTAACTTTGTAAGGTCACAAACCACACAAATATCAGGTTGAACTACTGTAATGACTGTTTCATTTGATTTTGAAGGAAGCCGTACATCGAAAGGGGCATAATATACTTCACAAGGATTCCCGGAAAAATACTTTCCTAATTCAAAATTTAATCTCCAGGAAACTTTCTGGTGTTTTCTGGCAGGAGCGGGAGACATTTTAAATATCTTCCCCTTAATAAGCTCTACTTTTTCCTCAAATTTCCACAAAAGGTAATCGGCATAAGAATATTCCTTATTTAGATCCAACTGGTCAAAACTCGTAATTTCCATGCGATTTTGGTTTTAATATCCAAAAATAAACAAAATCAAATCAAAAACTCAAACAAATCGGGTTTATCATTGATATAGGTAAACTGGACATTGGCTGCTTTCATCCTTTCGAGCAACTGCGGAAATTCATCTTTATTACCGAGCTCCAAACCCACCAACGCCGGGCCTCGTTCACGTGAGGTCTTTTTCGAATATTCAAAAAATACGATGTCCACCGTTTTACCCAATACCTCTTCCAGAAACTCTTTAAATGCACCTGAGCGTTGTAAAAACCTGATAATAAAATAATGTTTCAGACCTTCATAAAGCAGAGATCGTTCTTTTATTTCTTCTGTCCTGGTGATATCATTGTTTCCTCCACCGATGATGCAGACCACATTTTTGCCTTTTATTTTGTCTTTGATAAAATCTAATGAAGACACACTCAAAGCACCTGCAGGCTCAGCTACGATGGCCTCCTCATTGTAAAGCTGGAGGATAGTTGAGCAAACTTTCCCTTCGGGAACCAACAAAATATCATCAAGTTTATCTTTAACAATCTCAAAAGTGAGATCCCCGGCACGCTTTACCGCAGCTCCATCCACAAACTTATCGATGTGTTCGAGAGGTGTAACTTTGTTATTCTTAATCGAAACCTTCATCGTAGGTGACCCCTCGGGCTCAACACCAATCAGTTTGGTTTTGGGACTCAATGTCTTGAATACCGTACACACACCCGACGATAAACCTCCCCCACCAATGGCAAAGAGCATATAATCAATTTTAAAATCGGCATCTTTGAATATCTCAAGGCCTACAGTGCCTTGTCCTTCTATGACCTGTTCGTCATCAAAAGGATGTACAAAAACCCCACCCTCCTCCACAATATGCCGTTGTGCAGCGTCAAAGGAATCATCATAGGTGTCCCCTTCCAGCCGAATCTCCACCCATTCTTTTCCAAACATTTTTACCTGTTTGATTTTCTGAGCGGGGGTGGTTGTAGGCATATAAATCAGGCCCTTTACACCCATTTTCTGACAAGCGTAAGCTACACCCTGGGCGTGGTTACCCGCCGATGCACACACGACTCCGCCTTTAAGTTGCTCTGAACTCAGATTGGCCATCTTATTATATGCACCTCTGATTTTATAAGAACGCACCACCTGAAGGTCTTCTCTCTTTAGATAAACATTAGCCCCAAACTTCTCAGAAAGATTGGTGTTGTACATTAAAGGCGTTTTTATGGCTACGTCTTTTAAATTAGATGCGGCAGCATATATATTTTCGATATCTATTTTTGTTGACATAAGTGTATTGAAGATTTTTCTAAGAGATATTACCAATCTCTTATTCAATTACAAAATAAGAGATTATTTCCCCGGAAATCAATTATGAAAATAGTATTCGATATTTAAATTTTTCTTACACAAATATTGACGATTTTAAATTACGACTGCAGAATATAAAAACAAAAAAGACCCAAAACTTTCGCTTTGAGTCTTTGTTTTGTACCGGGGACGGGACAGAAACGGCTGCCGCAGGTACGCCTGCCGATCGCCCCGCACGAGCGATAAGGCTCATAGGATTTTAAAACAAAAAAGACCCAAAACTTTCGCTTTGAGTCTTTTTTTTGGTACCGGGGACGGGACAGGGACGCCTGCCGATCGCCCCCGCACGAGCGATAAGGCTCAGAAGATTTTTAAAAACAAAAAAGACCCAAAACTTTCGCTTTGAGTCTTTTTTTTGGTACCGGGGACGGGAATCGAACCCGTACGAGCGATAAGGCTCACAGGATTTTAAGTCCTGCGTGTCTACCAGTTCCACCACCCCGGCGGGATACCCCCAAGAAATGAAAAAAGTCCCCATTTTCATAGGAACTTTTCATCTCTTGAGCGGAAGACGGGTCTCGAACCCGCGACCTTAACCTTGGCAAGGTTACGCTCTACCAACTGAGCTACTTCCGCTTTTGAAGAACCTTTCCGTTCAATGTGGGTGCAAAGATAGAAGGTCTTTTTTTATTTGTCAAGGCTATTCTTAAAAAAAATAATAAAATTTCTTTTTGCTCTTTATAATGCCCTAAGCCTGTGTATTTTTGCGTAATTATTAATTTATGGAAAGAAAACCCGATTTTTCAAAAGGCCTGTTGCCGGCTATTATTCAAGACTCTTTAACCGGAAAAGTACTAATGCTGGGTTATATGAATGCTGAGGCTTTTGATACTACCCTATCAACCCGGAAAGTCACTTTTTTCTCAAGGTCAAAAGATAGACTTTGGACAAAAGGCGAGACTTCAGAAAATTATCTGAATTATATCTCACATGCTGTAGATTGTGACAATGATGCCATTCTGATTCAGGCTGCACCCGACGGCCCTACCTGTCACACCGGTGACGATACTTGCTGGCAGGAGGAGAATTCCGGAAAAGTACAGTTTATCAGTCACCTCACAAAAGTGATCAAAGACCGGAAAAACAATCCAAGCGACGTGTCATACACAGCTTCTCTATTTAAAAAAGGCATCAATAAAGTAGCTCAAAAAGTAGGAGAAGAAGCGGTAGAATTAGTGATTGAGGCCAAAGACGATAACAAAGACCTGTTTTTAGGAGAAGCCGCCGATTTACTTTTCCACTATCTGGTTTTGCTCGAAGCCAAAGCATACACCCTTGATGAGGTTTTGGAAGTTTTAATTAAAAGACATCAGTTAAAATCCTGAAATTATTATGATCAATTACCTTGTAAGATTAGTAATTATCGGTGCCATCGTGATGATAGTACCCCGGTACCTGAAAGGCATATATGTTGATTCGTTTCTCACAGGAGTCATTGTGGCATTTGTGATGAGTATCTTGAATACCTTCGTGAAGCCCATACTCAAGTTTATCTCCATACCTGTCACCTTCATGACATTGGGTTTATTCTCATTGGTCATCAGTGTTTTTATGGTATATGTTTGTGCCTACCTCGTCGATGGCTTTAAAGTAACGGGTTTCTTAACCCCTTTACTTCTAAGTATTCTGATTTCCGTTTCCAACAGTTTTATTGGCTTATTTCAGTCTGATAAAAAAGATAAATGAAAAAAATCGTAATCCTGACACTCATCGTTTCGGCTTGCAGTTATTCCAAACCATTGCAAATTCCCGGGTTTAAGGAAAGTGTTTTTTCTTCAGATCGGGGTTCATGTAAAAATCAAAGAGCTGCAATGAGAGACCTTTTGTTTAAAAACAAAGATCTGATTTTGGGTATTTCCGAAAATGAAGTTTTTAAGACATTCGGAAGATATGATTATCAGGGCTTGGGCAGAAAAAATGAAAAATCATTTGTGTATTTCCTTGAAAAAGGCCCGCAGTGTGATAATATTCAAAATCCTACTCAGGCCGAAGCCATGATTTTGCACTTCAATTCAATCGGATTGGTAAAAGAGGTGGTATTTAACCATGGAGGATTAGCATCAGAAAAACCATGATTTTTGAATCTCCCTTTCTCTGAAAAGGTCTTCCCTCTGCAAATTTTTATAAAATGTTTTTAGGTAATGGTTAACCGATTCGTTTAATCAGGCAATACTTTCAACGTACTCTTTATACACCATAGCTATACCTTCTTTCAGATCAATCGTATGCTTCCAGCCCAAAGAATGTAGCTTTTCCACGTTCATCAGTTTCCTTGGTGTTCCGTCAGGCTTGTCGGTATTCCATTTGATTTCACCTTCAAATCCAACGGTAGCTTTTATGGTCTCGGCGAGCTCTTTGATCGTCACATCGACACCGGTTCCAATATTAACAAAGTCTTTTTCATCGTAAGTTTTCATCAAAAACACACAGGCCTCCGCCAGGTCGTTGGCATGTAAAAACTCACGCATAGGTGAACCGGTACCCCATAGTTCAACAGTAGGCTTACTTTCCATTTTGGCTTCATGAAACTTCCTGATCATGGCCGGCAAAACATGGCTTGTGTTTAAGTCATAGTTGTCGTTTGGACCATAGAGGTTGGTAGGCATCACCGAAATAAAATTGCTGCCATACTGATCCCGATAAGCTTCACACATTTTGATACCTGCAATCTTCGCAATAGCATAAGGTTCATTGGTGGGCTCTAAAAGTCCGGTCAAAAGGTACTCTTCTTTCAATGGCTGAGGAGCCATTTTAGGATAAATACAAGATGACCCCAAAAACATCAGCTTTTTTACACCATAGACATGCGATGCATGAATTATGTTATTTTGAATCTGGAGGTTTTCGTAGATAAATTGTCCCCGGAAAGTATCATTAGCTACTATACCTCCTACTTTGGCAGCCGCTAAAAATACATAATCAGGCTTTTCGTTTTCAAAAAAATCAAATACCGCCTTTTGATCTCTCAGATCAAGTTCTTTGGACGTTCTTTCTATAATATTTTGATAACCTTCACTTTTTAGTTTGCGAACTATGGCCGAGCCAACCATTCCCAGATGCCCGGCTACATATATTTTGTCGGATAATTCCAATTTTTTACTGAAATTTACGTTTTGAAAAATTAAAATAAGAAATACAAAAGTACTACAGAAGGTCTGATAAATGAAAAAAATCGCCGTCATATTGCTCCTCACAATCGGAAACAGCATAAATGTTTTTTCACAGGATGTTATTCCCAAAGCAAAAACCAAAGCTGAGAAAAAAGCAGAAAGGAAAAACATGACTTTGGAGCAAAAGATTGAAAGTACAGTTCCTGTCGATGTTAATCTTCCCTCAGCAAAAGGCTCTGTGAAAGTTGGAAATCAGGAAATTAGCTCAGTTTCAGATGCTAAAAAATTTCTAAACGAAACCCTGCCGAGTCTGGGAGATGAAGCCAAAAAGAAATCAAAAAAAGCAAAAAAGGAGATTGCAAAAGCGAAAGCAGCCATATTTGACGGAAAATCATACGAAAAAATAGCCATAGAAAAGAAAATCTGGAAAAGAGGATCAGGTGCAAGATTAGAATACAAAGAATTTTATTTGTTGAAAAATCACCAAAAACCCAATCCATATCTTAGAAGCTACACCTGGTTTGACAAAAAAACTAATAAAATCGTGGATGCACTCACACGTGACACCCGCACCAATGTGCTGCTTCATGGCCCTTATAAAGAATATCGAGGGGAAAGCCTGATGGCCGAAGGGTATTATTATCTGGGAGCAAAAGATGGTCGCTGGCTCACTTATGACAAAGATTTTAACCTGATTGATAAAGTTTATTACAATCGCGGTTTTTTGCAGGAAGCAGAAATATCTTATTATGCCGATAGCCTAAAAATCAAAGAGATTTTGCCTAAGCAATACGGCAAAGTAGCGGGAAATTATTACCGTTTCTTTGAAGATGGTACACTGGCGGAAGAGGGAAAATATGATGAAGGAAAAAAAATCGGAAAATGGATTGAATATTATCCAGGAAACCGCCGAAAAAAAGAAATTCTTTTTTCCAACGACCCATACCTCGAAACACAGCCTGTTGTGCTAACCGAATTTGATGAAAAAGGTAAAATAATCTATCAGGCACCTGCTGCTAAGAATTGAACCCTGAAAATATAGGGAAATAAAAGGACCGCAAAAGCCACAAAGAAGACGCAAAAAGCACAAAGAAAATTCTTAATTTTAAAAAAATGTCGCCATTTCTTTAATCGAAAGCCTTTGCGTCTTTTGTGACTGCTTTATGTAACTTTGTGTAATTTTACTAAGTCAAGAATTAAATCAATTCTTCAAAAAAATGCAAAAATCCGAAAATGAACTTTCAAATATCGTAATAGGTTGTGCTATTGAAGTACATAAGCTATTGGGCCCCGGATTATTGGAATCAACATATAGAGAATGCTTACTTTACGAATTAAATAACTCAGGACTTTATGTGGAAAAAGAAAAAGCGTGTCCTGTTATTTATATAGAGATAAAGCTAAACCAAGGCTATAGAATGGATTTATTGGTTGAAAATAAATTAGTAATCGAAATAAAAACAGTTGAAGCTTTTAATGATGTACATACAGCCCAGTTGTTAACTTATTTAAAACTCGGAAATTATAAACTTGGTTTATTATTAAATTTTTATGTAAATAGCTTAAAGTCAGGCATAAAAAGAGTAATCAATACGCCAATTTAATTTTTATAAAGAAACCAAAGAATATGAAAAAGATATTATTACTAGTACTCATAAGCATTAATGCTTTTGCACAAGACATTACCGGTGTATGGCGGGGAGAGTTTCCAACCGTGATTGGCCAGATGCCCTTCAATCTGAAATTTGAAAAAACGGGAGGAAAACTAACGGCCTATTCGCTCAACGCCGAAGAAAAAATCCCTTTTGATGAAGCCCGCATTTCGGAAGATTCATTATTTCTCAGAATGGAATTGTACGATGCGGAAATTCACGCCAAAATTGACGGGGATAAAATGACGGGCTATTTCAAGAAAAAACCTTACAATGCACCGCTCCGTCAGGCCAATTTTGTGGCTCAGAAAAATGATTCCGGAAGATTTTTAAATCCTTCTCCATCGAAAAAGAACATCACCGGGAAATATCTTGTAAAATTTTTTGACGGAAAAAACACCGACGAAGTGGTGGGCGTATTTGAGCAAAAAGGCTCGGAAGTAACCGGCTCGTTCCTTACTCCGACCGGTGATTACAGATTTTTACAAGGAAATACCAGAAACGACAGCCTGCTACTTTCGGGATTAGACGGCAACCACGTCTATCTTTTTTCTGCCAAAATAAAAGGTGATAGTCTGGTAGGAGGACGTTTCTGCTCTTCGTTTACCGTAACCGAAGACTGGACCGCCGTACTCGACCCCAAAGCCGAGCTGCCCGATGCCGAAAAACTCACGTATCTAAAACCCGGTTTTAATTCCGTTGATTTTTCTTTTAAAGATACCAAAGGAAATATAATAGCCTCTACCGACGAAAGATTCAAAAACAAGGTTTTGGTGCTGCAAATCATGGGAAGCTGGTGTCCCAACTGCATGGATGAGACCCAATTTATGACGCAGTTCTACAAAAAATACAACAAAAAAGGCTTTGAAGTGGTAGGTTTAAGCTTTGAAAGAACCGATGATCCCGCCATCTCTCATCCAAAAATCAACCGAATGGTGGAGCGATTCAAAATCCAGTACCCGGTGGTCTTGGCCGGAAAAACAACCGACAATGACCCTTCCAAAAAACTCCCGATGCTCAACAAAGTGATGGGCTTCCCGACTACCATCATCATCGATAAAAAAGGAGTTGTCAGAAAAATCCATACCGGCTTCAGCGGGCAGGGTACGGGCGTTTATTATGAGAAATATATTGCCGAATTTGAGAATTTCATTAATAAGCTGATCAAGGAGTGAGTTATTAAACTCAAAATTTTAATTGTTTCAATTGCCGTTCCAACTTACATTGCCTTTGAAATCCCAGCCGTAAGGTATTTCAGTCCCCAATTGACCGGATGGTTGTAACGTTGGTTTATAATACATATACAGTTTTGGCACTAAAAGCTCGATAGTTTCGGTAAAATCGTTGTTGTCTTTTATTGAAAGTACAAAAACCTGTTTCATTTTGTAGTTCATATAGGTTTGATACCCATCTCCGGGAATAAATTTCGCAAAGGCAATTTCTAAATCATCAAAACTTCCAGTTATTAATTTATAATGAAATATTTGACTGCTTTTACTTTTCGATTTTGTAAAAGTCAATACCTCCGTTCTAGCTCTTCCATTGGGTTTATTTAGGTGAGGTACTGTAACTATAAGTTTGTCGTTACTTGTTGAATAACTTACATTCTCTATTTCAATATAATCATCAGAGTATCCCGAGACCAATGTTTCAGCTACTAAGTTTGTACCCTTAATAAAAATTTTGGCTGACTGGGCTATTGCTATATTTGTTAACAAAAAGAAACCTGATATAATTGTCAAAATTTTATTTTTCATAATTTAGTAATTATTATTAGATTTTAGAAACCATATATACCTGTACTATTTCCAGTTAAAAAATTAAATCCATAAGAACTTCCTTTGGTAGCTACTCCTAATCCATCGAAGCTATGAACTATAATTGACACTTTTTCAAACTTCAGTGTCATTTTATATTGAGGTATTTCTAAGTTTATCATAGATAAGGAACTTATGGTTACTTGTTCCATGCGTATTCTTTGCAATTCTGTCTGATCCGTTGGCAAGCTATTGGCGGGTTTATCAATAAATAAATCCACAATCGCAGTTTTAGTATTATTAACCAGTTTGTCGAAAATACCAATCACCGATTTATCTAGTTTAAAAACTACTTCCATTTCACCAAATTCAGTAACTCCTCCATTTACAAAATTACCATTGACTTGATCAGGCATTCGTGTAGTTTTTACCCAATCAAAATCGTATGTATCAATCAAAAGATTGTTCGTTTTTAAGGGTATAGGTGTGACTGTTGAACGGGTAGGGACAATGTATTCGCCATCAATACCCTGAATATCAAGAAACATGACGACAGTATTCTGGGCAGGGCAAAACTGCCCAATTACCAGCAGTCCAAATAATAAAACATATTTTTTCATTTGTTTGAAATTTTACAAGGTTTTTATTGCTTTCCAAATGCCTCAGGGTATAAATACCTCCCCTTCTCCGAAGCCGTTTTTTCTACAGTATTAGGTATCCTGAATTTTTGTGCATAGGCATCGTTTCTGATTCCGGTCACTTGCCAACTTATTTCGATATTGGGTTTGTCAGTCTGAATCACAAACTGATTATTCATGATTTTCTGCGAAACCATAGCCTGAGCAAATGCCCCGATAGGTGTAAGTTGGTAGCGAAAATCGGAATTCAAACCCTCAAAATAATCAGGTAATTGGATAGTAGCAAAGCCTTTTTCGTCAGTTATTACGTTTCCGTTGTAGATATTCATCATATCAGGGCTCTCGACAAAGCTATGATACAAAAACTTATTTTCAGGATCTAAAGGATGGTCTATCTTAAATGAACCCGAGGCTTTGGACAATGTACCTGCAACTGCCAGGTCACCACTTACTGTCACCGAACCATTAAAAGTAGCTTGTCGGGCATTGATATTGTCTTGAAAAATCGTGTTACCTTCTATAATGGTTTGACCATTCAGGTGCGTCGTGCCCTCAACATTTAAAGCAAATCCACCGGGATTGAAAGGCGAAATGATAGAAATGCCATGTTGAAAATTAGTATTATTCACCACCAATTTGGCATTGAGAATATCTCTTGAGCCAATCTGCACATTGGCTGAGTCGGAGGTCTCACTTAAAATCGTACTTCCGTTAACTTGAAAAAAGCGGCTTGGTGTAACGGTATTTATACCTACGTAACCATTATTCAGAATACTTAATCTGTCGCCGCCATTTACTTTAAAATTCATGAAATGAGGGTTAGCCGACTCAAATTGCAATCTGTCGCTAAATGTACTAATTCTACCTACCTCTGTTCCAGACAATCCAAGTCCGTTGGAAGGCTCGCTCCTTCTGAAAAACAAATCTGCTCCCCCTGGATCGGCTGTGGAAACATTCCCATAAACATATTGCGGGCTTTTGATGAGTAAATTTCCGTTACCAATACTAGGCTGTATGGTAATTGACTGTGCCAATATTGGGCATGAAATAATAAGCAGTAATAGGACTGAATAAATTTTTCTCATATTTTTCAATATTTTACTTTAAATAAATTGGGATAATTTTTTTTGAGTTCTGCCATTCTCCTTCGGGAAACCATCACTTCCTTACCATTGGAGAGCCGAAACATCCAGTTTTTATTAATCAAAGTAGTGTTTTTGATAGATTTTACATTAATTAGGTCAGAGCGGTTTACTTTTATAAAATCATCCATATTCAATTCCTCAAAGACTTTAATATTGTAACCCGAAATGTAAGTCCTCCCATTTTCAAGATGCAAAACCGTATAATTGATGGCAGATCTGAAATGACAGATTCTGGCTTCCTCCGAAACCTTCAGGATTTTTGGTGTTTTCATGGTAAATTAAGTTTTTGGGTAATGGTGTAGCCAATTAAGGAAATTCCCAATGATTATTTTTTGCAAAAGTGTTTTTGCAAAATCAAAAACTTTTGCAAAATGATTTGCAAATCAATATATTTCCGACATTATCCTGAAAACTAATAATTTACAATGCATTTACAGCTACAAAACCAGCTCTTTCTCACCGAGCTCAGAGAACAGTTTTTTCAGAAAATTATAGACAATTGGCAGGCATTAGGTCTTGAAATTTTCGGTGAGCTGGAGTCTTTTGAGGCCATAAAAAACAAGAATGGCTTCCTCGAAACGCTTATGCAGGGTATTGAGGAAGATATTAAGTCAAAAGTCGGTAAGCAAAGCTCCAGGTATCTTTTCAGTAAGGACTTTTTAAGAAGATATATATTTGAGCACAATCTTAAGTCGGTCAGGATTCAGTCCCACACCCGCACAGCTATTGTTTTGTTTTTGGGATATGAAAGCTGGGAAGATTTTTTGGAACAAAATAAAGAACTTGAAAACTCCAACGTACAGGTCAATTATTTCAATGTTTCGGAAAGCCTGCTTCCTTCGCTACGGAATACTGAAATCATTCAATTAAACGAGCCCGCTTATGTGAAATTTAGGGTGGTCTCTTCCCTGAAAAAAAAATACAAAATTGCAGGCCTTATTTTGGGTTGCATTCTTGTGGTTTGGTTTGCAAAAAACTGGTGGGACAAACTTCCTTTTTCAGAAAAAGCTCTGGAAACTATCGAATTTAGAGTGATCAAAACCGTTGGGCAATATCCGCAATCAGTTCGAATTGCGTATGATATTTCAAAATTACGAAACGTCAAAAAAGTAGAAGTTGAGTTAGGTGTTGGAAAAATCCTTTCTTTAAGCTCCAACCAATCCTATTTTTTTTCATCTTCAAAAACCAAAGACACAATTTCCCAAACCTACTTCTATCCCGGAATCTATCGGTTAAAACTTATTGTGAACGACCAGGTTATCAAAACTATTCACCATACCGTTTTTTCCAAACCTAATCAATGGGTAGCCTGGGGCTATGGGATTTTCAATCAGAACAACTGGATTACTAATATTTCAGAAGAAAAAAATTATTTCCAAAACGGCAGTTATCATTTCAATCCGGCCGACCTTCCCGATGAAATCAAAGATGAAAATGACATGAGAAATACGGTGGCAGTTTTGACTCAAATTTTCCCTGTCACTTTAGATAGCTTAATGTTTGAAGCCAGGATCAAAAACCCGGAAGCCAGTGGCGGGGAGACCTGCTACGACATGAGTTTTAATATTTTCGACGAAGAATTCAATATTTTAGAAACCAATTTTGTAATGAAAGGTTGCACCGACTATGCCAAGTTGGTCATTGGGAAAACTATCTTCAGGAGGCCGCACGCCCCTACTAGTTTAGATGTTGATCTGGATTTATTTGGAATTGATCAAAACCAATGGAACGACATTAAAATCATTACCAAAGCTGGAAAAATTTCAGTTTTTATTAATGAAAATCTGGTCTTTTCCGGCAATTACAATCCCATTTTAAGTGATAAAAAAATAACTGACATCAGGTACATTACGAAAGGGACCGGTTGGCTCGACAAAGTGAAAATTTCGAATTCTTACACTCAAAAAGTTATTTATCAAACCGATTTTTGAATAGGCAAAACCTCTTTTCCTCTTTGATTAATACACTTTTATCAAAAAATAATATTAGTATGCTTGCATAACATTATTTTTCTTTTTTTATTTGCAAAACAGTATGCTTGCATACTATTAAATCATCTTTAAAATTTCGTACAAAAAAATGTCAACCGTAGCTGAAAAGTCATCTTTGAAAGGTGGTGAGTTCCTGATTAAAGAAACTACCGCAGACCAGGTATTTGTGAGAGAAGAATTCAACGAAGAACAGCAAATGATTGCCGATACTTGCCGTGATTTTCTTCGTACTGAAGTACACCCGATTTTGTATGAAATTGATCATGCAAAATCACCGGAATTGATCTCCTCATTAATGGATAAAGCGGGGGAATTGGGCTTATTGGGTACTGCTGTACCCGAGGCTTATGGTGGCTTTGGCATGAATTTCAATACTTCGATGCTGGTTGCTGAAGTTTTGGGTGCAGGTTATTCCTTTTCTGTGGCTCAGTCGGCACATACGGGAATCGGCACGCTTCCCATTTTATATTATGGAAATGAAGAGCAAAAACAAAAATATCTTCCTAACCTGGCTTCAGGCGTATGGAAAGCGGCCTATTGCTTAACCGAGCCGGATTCCGGTTCTGACGCCAACAGCGGTAAAACCAAAGCCGAACTCACCGCTGACGGAAAATCTTATAAAATCACGGGACAAAAAATGTGGATCACCAACGGGGGATTCGCAGATATTTTTATTGTTTTTGCAAAAATAGAAGATGATAAAAACCTTACCGCCTTCATCGTAGAAAAGTCTTTCGGAGGTATTACTATGAATGAGCCTGAACACAAAATGGGCATTAAAGGCTCCGACACCCGTCAGATATTCTTCAATGATTGTATAGTTCCGACGGAAAACATGCTTTCAGACCGTGGAAATGGCTTTAAAATAGCGGTGAATATCCTTAACGTAGGGCGTATAAAATTGGGCATAGCAGCCATTGGTGGGTCAAAAGGAGTGATTAACCATGCGGTAAACTATGCCAATGAACGCAAGCAATTCGGAATTTCCATAGGAAGATTTGGTGCTATTAAACATAAACTGGGTCAGATGGCCACAAAAATATGGGCATCGGAGTCAGCTTGTTATCGTGCCGGACAAAACATTGATGACCTGATAGAAACCTTTGTTGCAGAAGGCATGAGCGATGCTCAGGCTAAACTCAAAGCTCTTGAACAGTATGCGATCGAATGTGCGATATTAAAAGTTCATGGCTCGGAGGCCCTTGACCTGGTTACAGATGAAGGCGTTCAGATTTATGGTGGTATGGGCTATTCGGCTGATGCACCCATGGATCGGGCCTACCGTGATTCGAGAATCAACAGGATATTTGAAGGCACCAACGAAATCAACCGGCTTTTGATACTCGATATGTACCTTAAAAGAGCCATGAAAGGAGAACTTGACCTTTTGGGACCTGCCACCGCTGTAGGAAAAGAAATACTTTCAATTCCTGATTTTAGTCTGAGCGACGATGATGTAGTTTTTGCTGCTGAGAAAAAAGTATTGAAAAACCTGAAAAAAGCAGCTTTGATGATAGCCGGTGCGGCTGTTCAGAAATTTATGATGAAACTTTCACATGAGCAGGAAATCCTGATGCATACTGCCGACATGATAATAGAAATCTATGTGGCAGAATCAGCACTTTTAAGAGCGGAGAAACTTATAGCTATGAAAGGAGAATCGGCCGTTGCTCTTCAAAAAGAAATGGCAGTGGTTAATCTTCACGATGCCGTGGCAATATGTCAGGCAGCGGGTAGAGAGGCCATTCAGGCATTTGCTGAAGGTGATGAGTTGAGGGTGATGTTGATGGGGCTGAAAAGGTTTACAAAAATAGACCCTATCAATACCAAAGACGCCCGTCGCAGAATAGCCGATGCTATGCTTACTGAAAATAAATACGTTTTTTAAATTTCCCCTTTGGTGGAAAATATTGAAAATTTTGGCTTAGAATCAACAATTAAAAATCAACAAACCGGCTTCATACTTTTGAGGTCGGTTTTTTTTCAATAGATTAATATCTCTTGTTTTCCTAAGTCAATGATTTATTATTGTATCATTCTTGAGAAATTTTATGACACAAAAGACACAAAGATTCGCAAAATGCACAAAGAATTACATTGATCTATAACATAAAGAATTCACTCTTTCCAACCAAAAACAACTGTTGCCTACTGCCAGCTGCCTAAAACCTAATAGCACAAAAGACACAAAGATTCGCAAAATGCACAAAGAAGTCAGTGTTTCAAAATTTTTTACATGAGGCATGTTAAGAGATTTAGGCAATTTCTTTGTGAAACTTCGTGTCTTCTTAGCGGTCTTTGTGTTACTTTAATATTTAAAAGATGTCGTAAAATGCACAAAGAAGGCAGAGCTCTAAAATTTTAAACATAAAGGAAATATGGACGTGAATATTTTAGGCAAGCACAATTTCAAACTCAATACTCGCTACCCGCTACACGGAACTTTCCAACGAAAAACAACTGCTGCCTACTGCCTGTTGCCTAATACCTAACAACACAAAAGAGCCGCGAAATGCACAAAGAATTACATCGACCTATTGCATTAAGGATTCATTTTTTAATACCAAAAGAACTGTTGTCTATTGCCTGTTGCCTAATACCTAATCCCTAATGTCTCAAAATGCACAAGGAAGTCTCCGGCTTTAATTTTTAACCAGTTTCAATTTATTAAGACAATGTAGGCCCCAAACTTAATTTTTAGATATTTACATTTGGGTAATAATAAGTGTGTGAAGTTCTCCAGTCTTTGAAAGAATATTAAAAAGCTATTTCAACTGATTGAAATAGCTTTTTAATGTTGAAATAATTTTTTCAGGCCACTTCCTCAATAATGGTAACCTTTTGAATCTTATCCCCCTGACGGATCTGGTCAATAATATCCAAACCCTCCACTACCTTGCCAAAGCAAGTATGATTACGGTCAAGATGCTGGGTACCCTGACGATTATGACAGATAAAAAACTGAGAACCTCCCGTATTTCTGCCTCTGTGAGCCATCGAAAGTACCCCTTTGTCATGATATTGCAATTCACCGGTCAATTCACATGGAATAGTGTAACCCGGTCCACCTGCACCAGTTCCATCAGGGCAGCCTCCCTGCACCACGAAATTAGGAATCACGCGATGGAAAGTCAATCCATCATAAAATCCTTTTTTGGATAAATCAATAAAATTTTGAACCGCAATCGGGGCATCAGTATCATAAAACTCAATTACCATTGTACCCTTATCAGTTATCATTTCTGCTTTTCTCATGCTGTATTTTTTTTTGCAAAAATAATATTAACATTCCATAAAATGAGAATTTCTAAAAATATCAGACTTACTTTTGACTTTCTTTTAAATGGTTCTTATGGAAATCGTAATAGTAGGTCTGGGGTATGTTGGCCTCTCTTTGGCAATTGAGTTTGGGAAAAAACTAACTACAATTGGGGTAGATTTGGATGATACCAGGATTTCTCAACTAAAGGCCATGTATGATAAAAATTGCGAAATTTCAGAACAAGAATTCACAGATGCTTCAATGCTAAAATTCTTGACCGAAATTCCGGAAAACAATAACTGTGTTTCAAGATTTTACTTTATCACTGTTCCTACCGATGTTTATCCAGATAAAACTCCTGATTTCACAGTTTTATATAAAGCCACAAATGATGTTGGGGAAAAACTTAAAAAAAATGACATTGTGATATTCGAAAGTACGGTATATCCTGGCTGTACTGAGGATGATTGTGTCCCAATTTTAGAGAAAGCCAGCGGTCTTAGATTTAATGATGATTTTTTTTGTGGCTACTCTCCTGAAAGAATAAATCCTGGTGACAAAAAAAACAGGCTGACCAATATTTTAAAAATCACATCCGGATCAACACCTGATGTTGCAAAAAAAATCGACAAATTATATCGTACAATCATATTGGGAGGCACATATAGTGCACCAAGTATTAAAATTGCGGAAGCTGCCAAATTAATTGAAAATTGTCAGAGAGATGTGAACATTTCATTTATGAACGAACTCGCTCTTATTTTTGACGGCATGGATCTTGACACACAGGAGGTGCTCAAAGCTGCGGGTACCAAGTGGAATTTTTTGAATTTTCAACCTGGGCTGGTCGGTGGACATTGCATAGGAGTTGATCCCTATTTCATGATTCATAAAGCAAAAAAATTTGGCTATTCCCCTTCTCTCATTGGTTCAGGTAGGAATATAAATGACAAAATGGGGAGTTTTGTGGCAAATAAAGTAATTAAGCTCATGGTTAAAAAAAACATAACGATTAAAAGAGCCAAAGCTTTGATTTTAGGTATTACTTTCAAAGAAAACTGCCCAGATATACGTAATACCAAAGTGGTAGATATCTATGCAGAATTGAAAGAGTTTGGATTGGAAGTGGATATATATGACCCATGGGCAGATAAAGATGAGGTACTGGAAGAATATGAAATAAAACTGATAGCCGAAATCAAAGAAGAATATGATGTTGTTCTGCATGCAGTCAGCCATCAAGTATTTACTGAAATAGACTTTAAAGAGATTTTAAAATCAGAACATGTACTTTTCGATGTAAAATCAACTCTGGACAGAAATATTGTGGACGGAAGATTATAGGAAAATAGGACTCTTTCAAAAATAAAATAATTTGGAAAACCTTCAGTTCTTGAATAAGTATATTCGCTTTCTTAATTAAACCTTAAATATTTCCACAAAAGTCACAAAGATGCAGAGCCCCATATTTTTAAACATGACGAAAATTAAGAAAATAAAATCATTATGAATTCTTTCTTTCCAAATACCACCTTTCCACCTAAAAATTACTGTTACCTACTGCCTGTTGCCTTAAACTTATTAGGGAAACTTTTACCAATTAGAAAAACTTATTTTTACTTTGTCATGAAGCTTTAGCCATACTGATAATATTATTTGCATTTTGGCATAAAGCTTTTACACTTTGGTAAATCTTATTTGCTCTTTGGCATGAAGCTTTAGCCATACTGATAATCTTATTTGCACTTAGTCATAAAGCTTTTACACTTTGGTAAATCTTATTTGCTCTTTGGTATGAAGTTTTTGCAGTAATGATAATCTTATTTACATTTCTTGTGAAGCTTTTTACATTTGGGCACAAAGCTTTATGGATTTAGTAATAAGCAATTTCGGTATTATAATAAATACCCAAAAACAACCAACCAAATTAAATTGACCTTAAAAATTTACCATAAAATAATAAATCCAAAACTTAATGCTCCCTTTTTTCCTAAATCTTCCTAAAATATCTTATTTTTGCCTTGAATAGTCTGCCAGATAGGTTAACCATTAGGCTTAATTTGCAGATAAAACTGTTAAAAATTTATATCAAAGATTATTTCTTAAAATGTATGACAAAGTATTTTGTTTTAATCTTAATTATTATTTCCACCCAATCATTTGCTCAAAAACCCGTTGATGTCAATAACTTTTCTGATGCCCAGATTGAGTCCTTTTTGAAAGATGCAGAAAATAAAGGTTTGTCAGAGTTACAGGTTGAAGCCCTGGCCAAAGCCAATGGTTTCTCCAATGAAGACATCGTAAAAATCAGGGAGAGAATCAATAGGATAAAGACAGGTACCAATAACAATGCAGGCACTCAAAACACTGTCGTAAGAGAACAGTTGGGGGAAATATCAGAAAGGGCATCCGTTCAGGTCGAAGCCGAAGTGAAAAACAAAAATGTGCTTTTCGGATCAGATTTGTTTAACAATAAAAATCTCAATTTCGAACCTAATTTAAGAATTCCTACACCGATCAATTACATTATTGGTCCCGATGATGAGCTCAACGTCGATATTACAGGTTACGCCTATCAGCATTATGATCTAAAAGTAAGCCCTGAAGGTACTGTAAAATTAGAAAGTCTTTCCCCTATCTATGTCAATGGCCTTACTGTACAAAAAGCAAAACTTAAGATTGAACAAAAGTTAAGAGGATTATTTGCTGGTCTTCGCAACGGCTCCCTTGAAATGGACGTAACATTGGGAAGGGTCAGAACCATCAAAGTAACCGTAGTGGGTGATGTAAAATCTCCCGGCACCTACAGCGTTTCATCGCTGGCTACTTTATTCAATGCCTTGTACGTTTCAGGTGGACCCACGAGCATGGGAAGTTTACGGAACATCCAGTTATTGCGAAACAACCGGGTGATTCAGAAACTAGACCTCTATGAGTTTTTACTCAAAGGCACTATGAATGGTAATGTCAACCTCATGGATCAGGATGTGGTCTTTATACCTGCATTAGACCGTAAAGTATCTTTTATCGGTCAGGTAAAACGACCCATGGTATTTGAATTAAGGTCCGAAGAAAATCTGGAGGAAGCCTTACATTTTGCAGGTGGATTCACAGAGGATGCCTATTCTGCGATAGTGCAAATAAGAAGAAACAATGACAAAGAAAAGCTATTGGTAGATGTGCCGGAACAAAGCTTTAAAACTTATACCTTAAAAAATGGTGATCAGATAGAAGTGAATGCCATACTTGACAGATATGTCAACAAAGTGGAAGTTTTGGGAGCCGTTTTTCGACCCGGCCAATTTGCATTGGATACAAAACTAAAAACCATAAGAGACCTGATTACCCGTGCAGAAGGCTTGAGAGAAGATGCATTCCGAAATAGAGCCATCTTAAAAAGGGAGCGGGAAAACCTGGATCCCGAATATATATCGGTTGACTTAAACAAGGTTTTGGCCGGGGACGACATTGCCTTAAAGAGACAGGATGTCTTGATTATTAAGTCATTGGTAGAGCTTAGGGAATTGAGAAAAGTAAATATTGAAGGAGCGGTGAATCAGCCGGGAGAATTTGATTTTGCTGACAGCATGAGTGTAAGCGATCTGGTGATGTTGGCCGGGGGTTATAAAGAAGGAGCTACCCCAAAAAGAATTGAAGTGGCCCGAAGGTTGTTTAACGACGAAAGCAAAAATGAAACCGTTGAGGTAATCAGTATTGATGCCAATAAGGATCTTCAATTGGGTGCCAAACGTATGGTGCTCAAACCATTTGACCGGGTTTTTGTAAGAGACTTACCCAATTATGAAGCTCAAAAATTGGTTAACATTACCGGGGAAATCAACTATCCGGGAAATTATGTCATCCAAAATCGCAATGAACGTATCAGCGATTTGATAGAGCGTGCAGGAGGCACCAGGGCCGAAGCCTACATACACGGAGCCAGATTTTACAGAAAAGGAAAGCAAGTAGCGGTGGATCTTTCTAAAGTCATGAACAATAAATCCACTCCCGTTAATCTGTATCTGGAGGAAGGAGACCGTTTGTTTATCCCAAAAGAAGAACAAACCGTCAAAGTTTCAGGTCAGGTGCTCAATCCTACCTCAGTGGCTTACCAGGCAGACTTTGGTTTTCGGGATTATATTTCTCAGGCAGGAGGCTTTAGTGACTCCGCCAGAATAAGGAAAACCTATGTTAAATATGCCAACGGCTATACGGGCCGTACCAGATATTTTCTAGGCATCAAAGACTTCCCCAGAGTAGAAAGGGGTATGGAGATTATCGTACCCGTTAAGCACCGGGACCGCTTGAGCAAGGCCGAAGTAATTTCATTGAGTACCGGCATCGTTTCGCTTTCTGCAGTATTGTTAACTTTGATTAGGCTTATTCCTTAATTATAAAATAGAAATGAAAGAAAAAGATAACGCAATTGGAATAAATATTAAAGTATTTATCAAAATTTTGCTTGAAGAAAAAATTGGCTTCATTTTAATATTTGTATCAACTATTGTAATTGGATTAATTTTTTCGGTTACCCTAAGGGAAGAGTTTATTTCCGAAGGAAAAATACTTCCAGAAATACAATCTAATGATGGCAAATTAGGTAACATAAAAGGATTAGCCTCGTTGGCTGGCTTAGATGTAGCTAACTTTGAAGGCACAGATGCAATCAGACCTGATTTATTTCCTGAAATATTAAAAAGCACACCATTTTTTTTACAGTTATTTAAAATAACTATAAATACACAAAACAATAAAAGTTTAACTTTTGAGGAATTTTTTTTCAAATATATTGAAGATAAAAAAGAAATTGAAATTGATGAAAGGTTATTGTTTCCTGTAAAAGATGAAAAGATAATAATTCTAAATAAAAGAAACGAAAAGAGAATTGAAGAATTAAAGGCAAGAATTAAATCAAATATTGACAAAAAAAATGGAATAATTAGTATTACAGCAAAAATGCCAGACCCTGTTGTTGCAGCGAAAGTTGCTAGATTCGCAATGGATTATTTAACTTTTTATGTTTCTAATTATAGGGTTCAAAAAGAAAAGAAAGACCTCTTATTTTTAGAGGAAAGGTTAATATCAGCAAAAGGTAATTTTTATAATAATCAAGAAAGAAAAGCTAGGTATAGTGATCAATACCAATTTCCAACAATTAAACTTCAAATGTCGGATTTGAATAGAGAGAGAATTGAGTCTGATTATAAAATTTCTGCGAGTTTTTATAATGAACTTTTGAAAAAATATGAAGAAGCCAAAATTAAAGTCCAACAAGAAACACCAGTTTTTCAGATTTTGGAACCTCCATTAGCACCAACGGAAAAAAGTGAGCCTAGAAGGATAAGAATCTTATTTATTTTTGGACTTTTGGGGTTATTTCTAGGTGTAGTCTATATATTGGTTAAAAATAAAAACTATAAGATGGTTTTTATTAAATTATGAATAGAATTTCGCCTATTACTAAATTTTATTAGTTTGAATAAAAATATTATAAGAAATTTTTCCTATTTAAGTATTCTTCAAGTAGGAAATTATGTGATTCCATTAATTACAATACCTTATTTAATTAAAACGATTGGAGTAGAAAAGTATGGCTTAGTTATGGTAGCTCAATCTTCGATGATTTATTTATCAAATTTAGTCGATTATGGTTTTGGATTAACTGGAGTAAGAGAAATTTCTATATTTAGAAACTCTCCCCAAAAATTAAGTTTAGTATTTACAGAAATTTTGATGACTAAATCTTTCTTATTAATCGTAGGAATAATTTTTACGGTAATATTAATTTTAGTTTATCCTAAATTTAGTGATCAAAGTTTGCTACTTATTTCAAGTTTCCTAATAGTTATAGGAAATAGTTTCATTCCAATATACTTTTTTCAAGGTTTAGAAAAAATGCAACTAATTACAGCGTTAAACCTATTTTCAAAAATTTTCTTTACACTATTGATTTTTGTTTTTATAAAATCCAAAAATGAATATATATTGGTTAATCTTCTTCAAGGAATAGGTGCATTAATTTCTGGTATAATTGGAATAATCATTGCTATTAAGTTTTATTCAATTAAAATTATTTCGAATAAAATTATAAGAAGAGTGAAGTATCGATTGGTTAAGAATTGGAATATTTCATTATCTTCAATCTCAATTTCTTTTTATATGAATTCAAATGGATTGGTTTTAGGTTATTTTGCAAATGAGGAAATAACTGGGCTATATATGATATCTGAGAAATTGATTTTTTTGATTAGACAATTACTAACCATTTTTTCTCAAGCTGTTTTCGCTCATATCTGTGTAATTCAAGATGACTTAAAAGAGGTATTTAAATTTTCAAAAACAGTATATTTGCCATTTCTAATATTCGTCTTTTTTTTGTTTTTATTGATGTTTCTTCTTTCTGATATTGTTTCACAGTTATTAATTCAAAATTCAAATACTGAATTAAGGACTTATATAAAATTATTCAGTATTGTTCCACTAATAGTATGTTTAAATATACCTTTTAATTTACTGCTTTTAGCTAGGAATATGAAAAAAACCTACAGTATGATACTGGTTTCTTCTGTATTTTTCTATTTAATAATAGTTTTAATATTTACCAAATATTTTAATGTTTATGGGACTATTATATCAACTATTTTAACTGAGGCATTTGTTACGGTATCAATGATATTAGTTGTATATAAAATAAATCATTCAAAATGGAATTTTACAATTTAAAAAAAAACAATTATTTCTCCAATACCAGAGACGATATTATTAGTTGCCTTCCAAATAATGAACAAAATAAAATTTTGGAAATTGGAGCTGGAGCTGGTGATACTCTTTGCAGAATTAAGGAATTAAATTTGGCATCAGAGGTTGTGGGATTTGAGTTATTCGAGTTACCGGATTCAAATCAAAAAAATCCACTAATTGATAGTATTTTTTTTGGTGATATCGAGTATGCGACATTACCTTTTGACGATAAATATTTTGATGTAATTATTTTTGGTGATGTTTTAGAACATCTGGTAAATCCATGGGATGTTATTGATAAACAAAAAAAATTATTAAAAGATGGTGGTACCATTATAGTTAGCTTGCCAAATATTAGGTATTTCAAGGCTATGTATAAAGTTTTTTTTCAAGGTAGTTTTAGGTATGAAGAGCGAGGTATATTTGACAAAACTCATTTAAGATTTTTTTGTAAAAAAGATATGTTAGAGTTAATGGAAAATAATAAATTAAAATTAGTTAAAGTGTACCCTTCTTTTAAAATTAGATCTAATGCAAGGAAAATTAAAATTTTAAACTTTATTACTTTAGGCTTGCTTTCCGAGTTTTTAGCTAGTCAATATATAATTATCGTGCAAAAACCATTTTTACAGAATTAAGTTAGTATTACCTCAAATTTTAATTTTAAAACATCTAATATGAGCAAATTTCAAAAGATAATATTATTTCTAAAAAACCTTAGATTTATCAGGTTTGCAGTCCCAGGACATTTTTATTCGCCTTTACCGAATATCGATGAAATTGATGAATTTAAAAATTTTATTTGGCAGCAGCAAGGAAATGAACTTCCAAGTATTAATCTAAACCATGAAAATCAAAAATTATTTTTAGAAATAATTAATAAATACTATAGCGAAATACAATTTCCATCAGAAAAAGCTGACCTAAGATATTTTTTTGAAAATCCAGCTTATAGTTATTCTGACGGTATATTTTTATATACAATAATGAGAGAATATAAGCCAACAAAAATAATTGAAGTTGGTTCAGGATATTCATCTTGTCTCATGATAGATATGAATGAAATTTATTTTAGTAACAAAATTGAAATAACATTAATTGAGCCATACCCAAAACTTCTCAAATCATTAATAAAAGAAACGGATTCTCCTAACATTATCCCAAATATCTTGCAGAGAGTCCCACTAAATACTTTTAAAAACCTTGATGAAAATGATATTCTTTTTATAGATTCCACTCATGTCTCTAAAATTAATAGCGATGTTAATTATATTATTCATAATATACTTCCAATACTTAAAAAAGGTGTTTTAATTCATATTCATGATATTTTTTATCCATTTGAATATCCTATTGAATGGACTTATGGCGGCAGAGCGTGGAATGAAATCTATATTTTAAGGGCTTTTTTGCAGTATAATGATTCATTTGAAATTGTTGCTTTTAATACATATATTCAACAATTAAATGAAGAGGAAGTTTTTGGACGGTTTCCACTTTTAAAAAATAATACTGGAGGTAGTATTTGGTTAAGAAAAACAAAATAATTATTTTAAATTTCCTGACCAGCTTTTACTTATAATTCAAAAGTTGATTTTGTATATATTTAATCGAATAAAAAGTTACTAAACTATTTTTAATTAGTTTGTATGTCAATATTAATTCTAGGTCTTGGTCTAATAATTTTAATCCTGAATCTTTATTTCTTTAAAAGATTAAATCCAATTTTACTTTTTTCAGTCATTTGGATTTTTGTACTTTTTTTATCAAGTCTGGAATTAATGAAATTAGATGAAGTAAAATGGGATACATATCTCTTATTACTATTTTTGGTTTTTTTTTCCAATATAGGAGCTATTTTGGGAAACAGGAAATATTTGGCCAATATTGAAGACGATTATTTTGTCTTAGATAAGTTAGGTCATATAATTTTTTTCGTTTCTATTGTAGCTATTTCAATAAATTTTTATTTTGTTTTAAGATATATTGGAGGTTTTAGCTCTTTCATACTTGGAGCTTCGCAACTTTATCATGATCGAATTGAAGGGACATTTAAGCCACCAATACCATATTTCGGATCCTTGATTTTTATTTCCTGTGTTTTCTTTGGAAGGGAAACTGTAATAAAACCAAATATGGGGAACTATTTTTTTTCTTTAGTTACTTTATTGTATACAATATTGGATACTATGTTAAGTTTTGGAAGGGCTAATTTTATAATTGGTTTTCTTCTATACCTTCTGTCTTTTTTTTTATCAAATTTCAAAAAAGGTAGTTTCGCCTTTAAAATCGGATTAAGAAAAATAGTAATCAGCTTTATTTCAGTTTTATTGTTTTTTTTATTTTTAAACTTGATTAGGGATACTAGAGGGGGGACTGAAGATTATTATTTCAAAACAGGAACTAGTCCTTTTGTTGAAAAATTGAATGAATTAGGAATATTTCGGCCATCACTATACTTTTATTTAGTTGGACCTGTAGCTGCTTTTGATAATATTTTTGAACATGAATTTATTGCAAAGAACCCGACTGGCTATGAAACTTTTGCACCATTATTTAGACCTTTTTATAGATTGTTTGATATTGATGTTGATTATTATGAAGAATTTATAAATATTGGAGATAAGGAAACTAATATAGGAACTATGTTCAAGCCTGTATTTTTAGACTTTGGGATATTTGGATTGTATTTTTTCCCTTTGATAATTGGATTCATTTCAACTTTAATTTTTCAAAAGTGGAAAGTTTCTGAAAAATATATTTACCTAAACGTTTTTTTTATTGTATATCTTGTAATGGGGATAATGGTAAATTTATTTTCTTCAGGTCAATTTTTTGTTCCTTTAGTCATGATTTTTGTATCTCACTTCGCCTCAAAAATTAAATGCAAATTACTATTTTAATAGTTTCATATAATTCTTGTAAACTAATTGTTAATCAAATTAACAGTTTTAAAAAATTTGTTAAATCAAATAATACTAAGTTTGATTTTTTAGTCTTTGAGAATGCAGGTTTTAATAGTGACTGGAATAAATATGATAATTTCTTAAAGAAATTTAATATAAATTTAATTTTATCAGATGAGAATCATGGTTATGGAGGGGCATTCAATCAAGTGATAAATAAAGTAAAATCTGATTTTGTTGTTTTATGTAATGCTGATTTAATATATGATTGTAATCCATTTGATTCATTATTAAACACATTTAAAGTATATAATAACATAGGGTGTGTTGGTATTACGCAGAAATATTTAAATAATAAGAGGCAAAAGTCATTCAGAAAAATTTTAAACTTAAAGAATTTACTATTAGAATTATTTACATTTGATTTAATATCTTTCGGTAATTCATTCAGTGAAAATACTAATTCGATATTCTTAAATGATTGTTATGTTGATGGAGCTTTTATGTTTTTTCAAACTGAATTTATAAAAAAAATTGGAGCATTTGATTCAAATTTTATATTTTATTTTGAGGATATGGATATATGTAATAAAATTCAAAATTTAGGTTATAAACTAATTATTAAAACAGATGTTTCAATTATACATTTAAGGGGAAGTGATTCAATTAAAGAAAGTTTAGATTTAAGTGATTTTTCTATTATTAACTATTATAACAGTTTAAAGTATTACATTTTAAAAAATCATAGTATTCCTTCTTTATTTTTTATCAAATTTATTGTTATAATACTGTCTTTCCAAAAAGTAATAATTGGGTCATTGCTTTTTTTTATTCTGGGAATAAGAAAGTATAAAAAAATGATATCAAGATATATAATTTTTATAAAAAAGATATATGATTTTATTTTGTGACTTTACTCCTAGGGTTCCAATATATGATTCTGCTATTTTAAATTCTTTGATTAAAATCAAAGATAATGAAATGATTTTTTTAACTGACCCTCATTCATTCAATTATTACTATTCAGAGGATATAAGGGAAATTATATTTCATAAGAATAGTTCATTGTTGAGATTATTAAAAATTATTGGAATCTTCTATAAACCTTTGTCATATTTTATTTGCTGGATATCGCTTTTTTATATTCTATTCAAAAAAAAGGTATCAGTCGTACATTTTCAGTGGTTATCCCTATATGAGAAGGTAAATATTGAGCTATTACTAATAAAAATTTTAAGAAATTATGATGTCAAAATTATTTATACAGTTCATAATGTTGTACCTCATAATTCAAAGAATCAAATAGATAGGTATTTAAAATTATATAATCAATTTGATTATTTGATTTGTCATAATGAAGCTACTAAAATGGAAATAGAAGAAAAAATCCATGATTCTACAAAAATAAAAGTAATTCCACATGGTATTTTTACTACTAACTCAAATAGCAATTCAGTTAATACAGAAAAGAAATTATTGCTCTATGGATTTATATCAGAATACAAGGGTTTTGACCTATTAATAAAAGCTAGTAGCCAAATTTTAGAGCATAGTTTGAAGATTAAAGTGATAGGTAAAATTGAAAAAAAGTATTTTAAAGAAATAGAGAGCGATTTAAGTAAAAGTTCAATAGAATGTTTATTTGATTACATCTCCTCAGATAAATTAGATGATTACATCATGGAAAGTGATATTTTAGTATTTCCTTACAAAAAAATTTCACAAAGTGGAGCACTTTTGAAGGCTTTAGGCACTGGAAAAATTGTTGTTTGTTCTGATTTACCTGCTTTTAGAGAATTAATGGGTGATAATGGTTTGTATTTTAATTTAAAAGATAATGAAGGATTATCAAAACTATTAAAATATGTATTAGATAATTTTGATGAGTTAAAACAAAGGTTTGAAGAAGCATCAAAAAAATACTTAGAACAGTTTAGTTGGGAGAAAGTTGCACAAACGACATACAACCTTTATAAATTATAAAATGAACATTACAATTGTATACCAATATTTTGGTACTCCAAAAGGAAGTTGGAGTACAAGGATTTACGAACTGTCTAGAAGATGGGTAGGTGAAGGCCATGAATTGACCGTTATCACAAGTCCATATCCCAAATCAGATATTAAAACTTCAAAGTTCATAGAATATTTGGAAATAGAAGGGATAAAAGTTATAGTAATTAATACTCCAGATAATAATAAAAAATCGATTGCAAATAGAATTTACAACAGTTTGCTTTTTTCAGTATTTTCAACTTACTATTTATTAAAAACTCCCAGCGATATTGTAATTGCTAGTTCAGGACCAATTACTGTTGGAATACCCGCTTTAATTAATAAAATTTTTAATAGAATCAACTATGTTTTTGAGGTAAGGGATTTGTGGCCAAGAGGGGCACAAGAATTAGGTTTAATAAAAAAGAAATTATTGCTTAAGATTGGTTTTTGGATTGAGAAAATATTTTATGAGAAATCTGTTTTAGTTGTAACGGCATCAGTGGGTCAGCAACTTGACATCATTAATAGATTTCCTTTCTTGAAAACTATAAATGTTTCTAATGCATGTGATATAAAAATGTTTGAAACAGTCAATGAGAATTATAAATTACCACACTGGGCTTTGGGAAAAAGTATTTTTTTGCATACCGGATCTATCGGTTTAATGAATGACTGTATTCAAATAATTGATGCCGCGAAATGGATAAAGAGTAATGTAAAGAATTCAAATATTCTCATAGTATTTATTGGAGATGGTTCTGAAAGATTGAATCTTGAAAATGCTGTTGAAGAAAATAACATTGAGTTTGTTAAATTTCTTGGCCTGGTTCCAAAAATTGAATTAGTAAATTGGGTTAATGCTTGTTCAGCTACATTGCTCACCAGTGCTAATTTTCCGGTATTAGATACGATTAGCCCAAATAAGTTATTTGATTCTTTTGCAGCAGGAAAGCCGATAATTCAAACAACAGAGGGTTGGATTAAAGAATTTATAACAAATGAGGAGTGCGGGATAAATGTTAAAAATAGCAATCCAAAAGAGATGGGAAACTCTATTCTTAAATTGTCTTTAGATGATGATTATGTATCTTATTTAAGTAAAAATGCTAAGAGGGTAGCATTTGAGTACTTTGATAGAAATAAGTTGGCCAAATATTATATCGATGAAATTCTAAAAGTGGTGTAATTTTTGAATGATTATGTATTTTGATTTAAAACCATTTAATAAAATATACAGTTAATATTTTTTTACTGAGTTCTTTGGATTTAAATTTATGTCTGAAAAGAAATGATTAATAACGAAAAATTTATAGAAATGAAAAAGATTTACATGCTTATTTTGTTTTCATGTGCAGTAGGTTACACTTTTGCACAGAATGGAAAAGTTGGTGGCCAAAATGTTGGTATTGGAACAGTGTTACCAGATCATTCTGCAATTCTTGATTTACAATCAGTTGACAAGGGTCTGCTTATTCCCAGACTTTCAATTACTCAAAGATCCTCAATTAAAAATCCGGCAACTGGATTGATGATTTATCAGACTGATGGTGTGAAGTCTGGGTTCTACTTTTATGATGGAGAAAATTGGAAGCCTTTGAGTGAAGGTAATGCCAATTCAGTTGCCACTTTAGACATTAATGGATGGGCCTTAGATGGTAATGCTACTGCAACCGCCAATAAAGCGGCCGCTACTTTATCAAGTTTTTTAGGAACACCTTCTGGCATTCCACTTAATTTTAAAATAGGTTCAACTTTGGTTGCATCGATGTACGGAAATGCAGGATTGGGGAATCTATTTTTGGGCGTACAATCCGGACAAGTTTCCACTAGTACTGCATCACTTAATACTTCTTTGGGTTATCAGGCTTTAAAAGATAACAATAATGGTGGAAGAAATGTAGCGATTGGAGCACAAGCATTATTTAAAAATACTGATGGCGGATTTAATTCTGCAATAGGTGCTTTCGCACTTCAAAACAATCTTACAGGTATACAAAATATGGCAATAGGTACAGCAGCATTAGCTGGTAATCAATCTGGAAGTGATAATGTGGCTATTGGTGGGAATGCAATCAGAACTTCAACTGATAAAAGTTTTAATGTTGCAATCGGAACTAATGCTGGAAGAAATAATATCGGATCTTCAAATATTTTTATCGGGTATTCTTCTGGTCAAAATGAAACAGGCTCCAACAAGTTATATATTGCAAATACTAGTACAGCGAATCCGTTAATCAAAGGAGAGTTTGATAACAAAAACCTGAAAATTAATACAGGTGCTACTACATCAACAACGGTGGGCTTTTTGGCTGTGGGTAACTTTGATGCCGCTTTTACAATGCCTACTGCTAATTCATATAGGTTGATTGTTCAGGATGGTATCATTACCGAAAAGGTAAAAGTGGCATTAAGAACAACTGCTGATTGGGCCGACTATGTTTTTGAACCTGAATATCAGAAAAGCATGATGAGTTTAGAGCAGGTTGAAAAATTTGCCAAAGAGAATAAACACTTACCAAATGTCCCTTCGGCTCAACAATTGAAAGATAATGGAATGGATGTAGGAGAAACCTCCAAGATGTTTATGGAGAAAATAGAAGAATTAACGCTTTACATGATAGAACTTAATAAAGAAGTGAAAGTACTAAAAGCTGAAAATGAAAAATTGAAAAGTCAATTAAAATAATCAAAATTACAAGTTAATTTAGGGCCTCGTTTTGAGGCCTTTTTTTATGAACATTCTACTAACAGGAGCTTCAGGATTTATTGGAAGTTATATTTTTGATAAATTATCAAAAGAAGAAAATATTATTACTATTGGTAGGGGAAATCAAAGTATCACATGTGATTTATCTTGTGAAGTCCCCGATTTGAAAGACCAATATTTTGATAAGGTTATTCATGCGGCGGGTTACGCCCATGTCGGCACAGATGTGCCAAACTATAAAAAAAAAATGTTTGACATAAATCTGAATGGTACCCATAATTTATTAAAGGCAATTTCCATGGTGAAAATAAAACCTTCCGAATTAATTTTTTTTAGTACTGTTGCAGTTTATGGCTATAAGTCAGGACATAAAATAACTGAGGAATTCGATTTAAAAGCGACTGACCCCTACGGGGTGAGTAAGATTGAGGCAGAGAAAGCGGTAATTACCTGGTGTAATATTAATAATGTAAGGTATCAAATATTAAGGATACCATTGGTAATTGGGAAAAATCCCCCGGGAAATCTAAAAAAAATGATCGATGGAATAGAAAATGGAAGGTATTTTTCGGTTGGAGGCGGGAAAGCAAGAAAAAGTATGGTCCTTCTTGATGATATAACACAGCTGATAAGCAGACCTTTAAAATTATCTGGAGTCTATAATATCACCGACGATTATGATCCAACATTTAGAGAATTAGAATTAATAATATCTAAAAATTTTGGAAAAAATATATTCAATATACCTCTTAATTTAATAAGATTTATAGGCTATTTAGGGGATTTTTTAAAATTTTTAGGATTTAAAAAAATCCCACTTGACACAAATTTGATAAATAAATTGACCAGCGACCTTACCTTTTCTTGTGAGAAAGCCAAACTAGAATTAAATTGGCAACCTCATAAAGTAACATCAAATTTTCCTATATGATAAAATATTTGTTTGTATTCTTCTTCTCCATAATTACAATTTTGTCATATGTATTCATCGCCCGGAAAAAAAAGATATTCGACATACCTAATTTAAGAAGTTCTCACACAAAAATTACTGTCAGAGGAGCCGGTATTATTATTCCTTTAATAGTAATATTTTGCGATAAAGACTTTATTTTTAAAAATTTGCCTTTTCTCACAGGTTTGCTTTTGGTGGCTATTGTTAGTTTTATTGATGACATAAAAAGTTTGTCAAATAAAATGAGGTTTCTTGCACATATTTTTGCTGTTTTACTGATATTTTTTCAGTTTAAGTTTTTCAATCTTCCAATTTATTTTCAGCTGCCTTTATTTATTTTATACCTGGGCATTATTAATGCTGTGAATTTCATGGATGGCATAAACGGAATATCTGGAATCTATGGATTTGTTTTCTTTTTTTCGATTTTCATTATTTCGCAAAAAAGCCACATTTCATTTGACTCTGAATACTTAAAATACATTTCAATTGCACTCATTGCTTTTCTGTTTTTTAATTTAAGAAATAAAGCCATTTGTTTTTTAGGAGATGTTGGAAGCGTATCAATGGCATTCATATTCATATATTTCATATCTGAATATTATTTTTTAACAAACGACTTAAGAATTTTATTTTTCCTCATATTATATGGTATAGATACATCATATACAATGATTTATCGGTTGATTAAAAAAGAAAATATATTTAGTGCCCACAAAAGCCATTTGTATCAATTGCTGGTTAATGTTAAAAATATCTCTCCTGTTTTAATTGCTCTACTCTATGGGATTATTCAATTAGCCATTAATTTTTGCATAATTTATCTCCATAATAATATTCTTCAAGGACTTATGGTATTAATTATAGCAATTTTATATCATTTTCTAAGAAAGAGAATGAATCAAAGTATTGAATTTTAATAGAATCAACTGAGCTTTTCCCGGATATTTAACTTGTATATGTTGCCAGATAATAAAATTGTAATATTAAAATTGTAATAGTACTCTCTGAAAACTATCTTTGTTTTGTATGAAAATTATTAAATCTGAATTATGATAAGATTTTTATATAAATTCAATGACAAGTTCATTTCCAAATGGCTGGTGCTTGCTTTGGATATTTTTATTGTAGGGCTAGCCTTTTTACTGGCCACTACTATACGTTTTAATTTTCAACTTACTTATACAGATCCCTACCTCTTTAAATACCATTTTCTGGGTGTTATTTTAATAAAACTAGCTGTTTTTTTATTTTTGGGCTCCTACAAAGGCATCATTAGACATACAAGTATAGAAGATGCTAAACTATTGTTGAAAGCCTCCTTTATGGCTTCAGGTATTATATATGGGCTTTCCTGGTTAAATATCCGTTTCTTTTACAGCTATCTGCATATTCCTTTGTCTATAGTTATCATTGACTTTTTTATTTTGTCTTTGGGATTGATTGCCAGCAGGTTTTTGATTAAAGCCGTTTATGAAAGTATGCTCAATACCTTTAAATCCAACAAGGCGGTAATTATTTATGGTTCAGGGCGATTGGGGATGGTCACCAAGAACACATTGCAGAATGACCGTAAAAACCTTTTTCAGGTACTTTGTTTTGTAGATGATAATCCCAATAAAGCAGGCAAAACGATTGAGGGCATAAAAGTGGTCAACAAAGAAGAGGCGAAAAGGATAATTGAAAGCAAAAAAAATTTGGACATTGAACTTATCATGGCCATACAGGCGATTTCGCCGGTGAGAAAAAGTGAAATTGCCGATGAGTTTTTAGAACTTGGCGTAAAAATCAGGATGGTGCCTCCGGTGAGCCACTGGATTAACGGACAGCTGAGCGTCAATCAAATCCAAAACATCAGGATTGAAGATTTGCTGGAGCGACCCACCATTCAAATCAATAACCGCCTGGTGGCAGACTATCTGGAATCCAAAGTGATTATGATCACGGGGGCAGCAGGCTCTATCGGGAGTGAAATAGTTAGACAAGTGCTGACTTTTAATCCCACACAGATTATTTTGGTAGATCAGGCCGAATCTCCCTTATATGATCTGGAAACGGAGTTTTCGAGATTGAAAAATAAAACCAAAGGGGAAGTTAGCCTGAAATATGAGATCCGCAATATCATTAATGCGGTACAGATGGAAAAATTATTCCAGAAGTATAAGCCGCAAATTATTTTCCATGCTGCAGCCTATAAGCATGTACCTATGATGGAGGAGAATCCATTTAAAGCAGTTGAGGTAAATACTATGGGTACGGCCATGCTGGCCAAGCTGGCCAGTAAATACAAAGCAGAGAAGTTTGTATTTATTTCTACAGATAAAGCCGTAAACCCCACCAATGTAATGGGGGCTAGTAAGCGACTGGCCGAAATGTATGTCCAAAGCCTCAACCGTCACCATCAGAATGAAACCCGTTTTGTAGTGACCCGTTTTGGCAATGTTTTGGGCAGTAATGGTTCTGTAATTCCGCTTTTTAAAAAGCAAATCGAAAAAGGAGGGCCTGTTACAGTAACACATAAAGAAATCATCCGTTACTTTATGACTATCCCTGAAGCCTGCCAGTTGGTACTGGAAGCCGGTACCATGGGAAAAGGAGGAGAAATCTATGTGTTTGACATGGGGGTGCCGGTAAAAATTCTGGATCTGGCCGAGCGAATGATCCGACTGAGTGGATTTGAACCATATACTCAGATTCCCATTTTATTTTCGGGTCTGAGAGCTGGAGAGAAACTCTATGAAGAATTATTGGGAGATAAGGAAACCACTTTGCCAACCCACCATCCCAAAATTATGGTGGCCCGGTTAAAAGCGGGAGATTATGAGGAATTGGATAAGAATTTTACGGAGACCCGCAGTGAATTGAATGCCATGACGCCGGCAGAAATTGTTCAGTATTTAAAGAAAATGGTACCTGAATTTATCAGCAAGAATTCGGTGTATGAAATCTTTGATAAAGCCAACCCCTGATTTTCATTTCCAATATTTTTTCGCTTGTAGCTGGAGTCCAACATTTTTAGTCCAATACGCTCCGGCATCCAATCCAATATTTGCAGATAGAAAATAATCTTTAAATTGGGTTCTGATTTCCTGTCTGAATGAAATCTGATTTATATGGATTGGAAATTCTAAACTTCCGAAGTTTTGGGTATGCAATAATTGGGTAGCCAATTGATAATTAAGTAAAGAATAGGCTATTTTCAGATTAATCGCTTTAACCTTAGAGTTCACAAAATAGTTTCTATTTTTCTGATCGGTTAATATTTGTTGATCATTTTTTGAAACAAGAATTGGGCTGCCAATATTAGCATCTTTATACCTCCAGTTATCCCTATAAATACCATTATTAAAATAGTTATCGTTCCCACGTAATTCCGGAATTTCATTCCTGAAATAATCTCCACCCTGAGAACGGGTATCTAAAATTTCAAAGGTAATTTTCTGAAGATATTTGATATTCTTACCGGTAAAAGAAAGACCGACGAGACCGTCAATAATATTATTGAGATAAAACAATGATCCATCATCATAAATGCTCTGCCGGTAAATCAAAAATGTTCCAACTTTTGAATTAATTTCAGTGCCAATATCGACAGTACCCAAATGATTCCCGGAGCGATTTCCGGCCTCATTGGCATGCACTCCAGACTGACTGTCCCAGGTACCTAATCTACCCATGCTTAAACCGGTGACGACATTAAAATAAGTAAAAAAATCAGTTCCATATTTGGAGATGGTTTGACTACTGATTTTATCATAAAAGGGTACAGCAGGCCTTCCCCCCCATTGTACCTGATGATTGAATCCGGCAATAATCTTGATTTTCCAGCCGGGTTTACCCAACCTCCCGTAAAAGCTTTTTTGATGTAAATAATAATTTTTAACCGAATCTCCATCTCCAAACCAGCCATGGGCATAATTACCTTTGATGGCTATCAAGCCACTTCGCACCACCGGAGTAAAATTAGGAATAGAAATGTCAAGCTTTGGCAAAGGAAGGGCATTGCCTGACCAAATATAAGAACCCATGGTGCCGCTTGTATCTACCAAACCCTGAATTTCTTTTTTCCTCCCGATATAAAACTCAAGAAATTTAAACCTGCCTTTTAAATAAGCTTGCGGCAATAATAGTTGGTTAACCCTACCCACATTGATATGAGGTTCTATTTCGTAACCCCAATCCAGTTTTCGTAATTTTTTATCAGCAGTATAGAGGGAATCATATTTTTTTTTGACATTTCCTGAAAAATACAAGATTTGACTATTTACAGGCACGGTTCCGTATTGTAAACTACGGATTAAAAAAGGGGTATATGCATTTGAGGAGGTTATTATTCCGGCTGTTGAGGAGATACGGGTATTCACCCAGATATTTTTTTGACCAAATGTCAACTGGAGTGTAAAATAAAGAATTACAAGTAAAAATTTTCCTTTCATAGTTCTGGTATATTTTATTTAAGGCTGTGTTTTATCTGATAAGTTCTATTTTACCTGCTTTCGTCTGAATGCTGTTGTCATTGAGTGTAATTAATATTTTGTAAAAATAGGTACCCGAGGGCATATTTCCATCAGGATTCCATTCTTTTCCCGGTCCGGAAAAAACTACCTCGCCCCATCTGTTGTAAACCTCCAGTTGGGAAGATTTAACCCTACCAAATCTGCCTTTCACCTCAAATGCATCGTTGATACTGTTGGCATCCACAGAAATAGCATCGGGTGCAAAAAACAGCGGTGTTATCAGAATTGACACGATATTAGAATGGCTCTCTTTTCCGGCGGGGGAAATTGCCTTTAATCTGAATTTGGCTTCGGTGTTGAAGGCATCCAGCTTAGTATCAAAACCAAAAACTGTTTTTGATAAAGGATATTGATTTCCTATTTGATTATCATTGTCCTTATACTCCAGAACCTCATAACTGTCAATAAGTTCATTGCTAAATGGTTTTGCATGATTCCAGGACAAGTCATCCGACTTATCAACTTTCAACAAAATATTACATACAGAAGCCGAAGGAACAGATTTACTTCCACAAATATCGGTATATTGAATCCTGAAACAAGTCTCATCCTTAGAAGGATCTACCTGAGTTGGTTTGAAGATAAAAGGAGTGGCAATCAAACTGTCTGTTTGTAAAGAATCTTTTTGGTCAATTTTTATTAAATGAAAAATAGATTTATTGAGATTCCAGCCTGAATCATCAGAAAACACTATTTCTATTTTATTGCTATCGTTTACATTTAATAGTAAATCGTTGATGGGAGGAGTCAACATCGTTTTTCTTGAAATACACCTTTCGAGAGATTTTGTAACACCCTTAAACGGCTGGTTCATAAAAACACCTTCAGAAACAGAATTAATCTGATAGCAATAGTCTTTTTTGCAGTCAATGGAATAGGTCTTGGTAATTTCGGTGGGTAAGATAATTTCAGGGAGTAAACTGCTGTTATTAACTTTAGTTTTGATGGTGTTGTGAACATTTATATATCCAAAGACAGGAGGCAAAGGTACAGCACTGTTATTTAAATTTATCGGTGGATTCACCCAATTCAACGTATTGCTTGCCGGACCTGGGCTAATAGGGTCAAATGGTATAGTACAAAGCATAGAAGACCTTTCTGTTCCCCCGCAAATTTCAGTTCTTGAGACCGAAAAACAATAAGACTTGCTTGAATCAGGTATTGAAAATTTGTATTTCCCGGGTATTTTGGAGCCCAACAAAACAGGTGGTGATGGAGAATATTTTTCATGAAGATTTATCTCATATCCGCTCGGATCAAACACTCCCGAAAATTCAATGCTTGCCTCGGTAGGGGTCAACATCTCAACAAGGGAAATATTACCGCGGTTTGGATTTTGAAATGCATTTAAAGTAATCGTTTGATTAACTTCGCATAGTTTCTGGCCTGTATTATTTCGAAAATAAAAATCTAAATTCAAAGGAAATACAACTGTTTTGGGACCTGAATTATAGGGGAGTTGCGATGCACTAAGTGATATTTCGGGATCAGTACCTAATTTATAATTAAGATTAAATCCATTATTTAAAGTTTGATTAGGTACATAGACTGTAACAAAGTTATTGCATTGGGTATAACTTACCCTGGGTTTAGGCAAGACCGTAACTGTTTTACAGGCAAACATTTCAACTCCATTTTTTTTTCCATATTGGATAATTCTATAATCTTTGGGGCTATCTGTTATGTTGATAATTGCCCCGGAAGAGTCTTTACTTCCCCACCAATCCAATTGGGCAGAATTTTCATTTCGGTAATCAAAAAAATAATGAACTTCCTCAGCTCCGGAAAGGTCTCTGACTTTTACATTAAGCGGCGTACACCCTGAAGTAAGATTTCCTACGATTTCGAATGCTCCTTTTACTGCTCCCGGGGGTAGAGAATTGCATAAGTCCTGAGCGAACCCGAAATTCCGGGTCACTATCAATAAATAAAAGGTTAAATATTTAATTATCCGGCTACGCAAAAATTAATGAAAATTTTCACCAATTTAGTTAAATTTCTGATTTGCCTGAATTAAATTTATTTAGTGGAGCGAATCTCGTCTATCTTATTTTCCAATCCAGCCAATAAGTCAACCCAATTTCTGTTGTAAGGAAAATGTCATAATAAGTTAATGGAGTGGAACTTGACCCTCTCAGCTTTCCTGAAAGGTCAATACTACTGATTTCTATGCCATTATTCAACAATACTTCATTACGGTTTCTGCCTGTAAGTGCATCTGTGGCTTCTTTAGATCTGTTGTGAAATATATAGGCATCAGGATTTTTAAACTCTTCTTTATTCAGAAACAAGGTGCCGCTTACATCGTCAAGGTAGTCATTAAACGGCACATTGAGCATCGCCTGTGCTTTGAAATCCCAACGTCGGTTTATTTTTTTATTAAATCCAACCCCAAAAGGTACATTCAGAAACACCGGAGAATACGAAACGTTGGAGCCGGAAGTATGAAGTGGTCGTAAGGCTTTCCAATCCCCCGAGCCGTCCGCTGAAGGGGCCATGGCTTTGGGATTGTTGGTGGCCACCCCTACCCCAAAAATAAAATAAGGTAAAAAATTACCTCTCCTTCGGTTTATGGTGGCGTTGTTTTCAATGATATAGTATTTGAGGGTATAAGATAGCTGGAAAATGTTATTTCTGAAATGCAAATTACGCTCGAGGTATATGGGTAAAAGTTTTTGATATCCCAAAAGATTGGTATTGTATTTAAAATCACCTCCTTTTAATTGGGTAAACCTCAAATCCAGATTTTGTGCCCATTTTTCATTGAACTCTTTGGTAAGGGTAATTGCCCCATTGAATGAGGTGGATTTTAAAATTCCGCGAATCGGCAAACTATAAGGCGACATGTCCCCATAATAAGTGCTTGAGCCAAGAGATCCGCTGAGGGTGGTATTGCTGGTGAGCCGGCTTCTTTGTGCATTGGCTCCAAAAAAGGAAATTATGAATAAAAAAGTGATAAATCTAAACCTCATTCCTGAGCAATATTTTTTTAATCCCGGTCAATACCTAACGCAAAAATAAGCAATAATGATATATTAAAGGAAAGCATTTTGAAAAATGGCTTTATTCTCAATTATTTTCGAAAAAATAAGTTTAGGAATAAGAAATTATATACAAAAAAAGAAATTACCATTTGGTTTTTTAAATCCATATCAGACAAAATTAATATGCTACCTTTCCTCGATCATGAATTCGATTAAAATTTCCTAATTTTACGGTTTCATTCGGTATAAATGAAGTTATCAGTTTCCTCGGTTTTGAGTTTCCTGGCATTTACCCTCATGCCTCTTTTCAGCACTTCTATTTTAAGTTATTTTCTGGTAAAAAACCAGGATTTAATACATTCGATGGGCTATTTGGAGTGGTTTCTGCTTAGCATTTTGCTGACCATAACCTCATCTGTTGCACTGAGTCCTCCTACATTTTTGGCGGTAGTTTTTGGCTATTTTTTAGGATTCCAAGCTCTTCCATTTTTGCTTTTTATTAATTTTGGAGCCATTTCATTGGTCTATCTCTTATACAAATACTTAGATTTTAGGTGGGTGGACAGTTACCTTAATCACCACCAAAAAGTGCAAAATCTTCTCCAAAATATTAGAAAAGACGAACTGAAGATCATTTTTTTTGCAAAGTTATCTCCGGTTTTACCTTTCGCCCTTACCAACCTCACCTTTGCCGTATCAGGGGCAAGTATCAGGCATATTGTATTGGGCGGTTTTATGGGAATGCTCCCCAGAACCTTGCTGGCCATTTATACCGGCTCACAAGCCAGAGAAATCAGCGAGATTATCAATAACCCGACAGGGGACTTTACCGCTCAGCTCATTGTTTTCGGTTTGGTGCTGGTCTCAGTTTTTGGGCTTATTTTTGTTATGAAAAAATATTTCAAACCCTCATGATGAACTGGCAAACCCTCTATTCCAATAAAAGACTTGGAGCACAAAACACTACTCCCCGTGATGAAATACGAGGAGATTATATGCGTGATTACGACAGAGTGGTTTTCAGCTCTCAATTTAGAAAACTACAAAACAAAACGCAGGTTTTTCCCCTTCCCGGTGCGGTGTTTGTCCACAACCGGCTTACTCACAGCCTGGAAGTTGCTTCTGTGGGCAGATCACTTGGGAAGGCCGTAGGAGAAAGACTGTCAAAATTGCACAAACAAGCATTCTCAGAAAATATCGCCGACTTCTACCGGTTTGAGCTTTCAGACGTGATTCAAACTGCCTGCCTGGCTCATGATATAGGGAATCCCCCTTTCGGGCATTTCGGAGAAGAGGCCATCAGGGCATTTTTTAAAACCTATTTTTCCGAAAATTCAGAAACCGGATTTTCAGAAAGGCAAATCAAAGACCTGACCAAGTTTGAAGGAAATGCCAATGCTTTCAGGATTTTGACCAACATTTTTCTTCAATCAGGTTTAAAATTGACCTATACTACTTTGGTTTCGATCATTAAATATCCGTCTGACTCGGTTTCAGGTTTCGACAAAAAGCAATTGAATACCAAAAAGTCCGGTTTTTTTGATGCGGAAATGGGGCATTTCAAAAATATTGTAAAAGAACTGGGGCTTATTCGGGAAGAATCAGGAAGAGAGGTTTATTCCAGACATCCCTATGTATATCTGGTTGAAGCAGCCGACGATATTTGTTACCGGATAATCGACCTCGAAGATGCCTTCAAACTCAATGTGATCAGTTATCAGGAAGCCGAAAGCTTACTCCTGCCACTCTTTGAGTTTGATTCCAGCAAAGATTATATTGTCAATAAAATCCCCCAAATACCGGATGAAGGCAAAAAACTCTCACTTTTGAGGGCAATGCTTATCAATCTGCTCACCCAAAAATGTACTGATGCTTTTTTATCTCATGAAAAGGAGCTTCTGAATGGACAGCTAAATAAGTCACTGATTGACTTAATTGACGAACATTCTATTGGGGTTTTGAAACAAATTGACCGATTTTCATTTGATAAAATCTATAACCATTCTTCTGTAATTGAAAAAGAATTGGCGGGATACCATGTTATCAACGGACTGCTCGAGGATTTCATCGGGGCCATCAGTTTACCGGATGCCGCCCGCTCACAGAAAATCCTTAAATTGATTCCGGAAGAATATCAGTTTTCAATAACAGACAACAGTTATCAAAATTTCCTGCAGATTGTTGATTTTATTTCAGGTATGACTGATGTATATGCGATGGATTTATTCCGAAAAATCAGGGGAATTCAGTCACCGGGTTTTTGATCACAAAAAAATAGCGATCAATTGACCGCTATTTTTAAAATCTATTCAACCTTAAATAAAAAATCTTTATATCACCACTACGCTGTTTAAATCAGCCGATACGCCCGAAGGCACATATTTATCGGCAGCTTCATCATTGATCCAGTTGGCACCATCAATCAGATATCTGAATTGAAGCTCCTGCCCTACCGGCAATTCAATCGTAGTTTTAAATGTACCACCTTTTTGTTTTTTCAACTGCGTGTCAGTCGAATTCCAATTGTTAAAATCTCCCAAAAGAGCAACCTCTTTTCCTTGTACCTGATCTGCCGAAAGTTCGAAAGTAACTTTACATACCGGCTTTGATTTCAAAAACTGTTTTGCTAACGCCATTAAAGTATTTCGTTTGATTACATTGCAAATTTACTATTACAGGTTTTGTAAGTCCATGTAAATTAAACCCTTAAATATTAAAATTCTTGAAAAAATACAATAATTCGGTAATTGAATTCAAAACTCAACTGATTTTTCTTCAAATTTTTAATCAAAATTCAAAAAATAAGCCGGGCAATCATCCAAAAATCTTTACCAACGTGGCAATAGTTTTGTCTAATTCTGCAATAGTGGTAAACTTGCTGAATGAGAATCTGACGTTGGCCCGATCTTCAGGAATCGCCAGAGCATTTAAAACATGAGAGCCCAGATTGGTGCCACTGGCACAAGCACTACCTCCCGAACAGGAGATCCCTTCGATGTCGAGCTTAAACAGGATCATTTCATTGTCGGGGTGTGGCGGAAAGCTTACATTTAATACAGTATAAAGACTTTTTTCCAGGTCACCTGATAAGCCATTGAAACTTACGCCGGGTATATTCTGAATCAAGGCCTCTTTCAGATAACTTTTTAAACCCAAAATATATTCTTTATCTTTTTCAAAATTTTGGTAAGCCAGCTCCAAAGCTTTTGCCATGCCCACAATCCCATAAAGGTTCTCAGTACCTCCACGCATATTACGTTCCTGTGCTCCGCCATGGATCAAAGGATGCAGCCTGTTTTTAGCATTGATGTATATAAAACCTGTGCCTTTGGGACCATGAAATTTATGGGCCGAACCGACAATAAAGTCAATGGGACTATTTTTCAAATCAAAAATATGATGTCCCATGGTTTGCACTGTATCTGAATGAAAAAGAGCTTTATGGTTGGCACACAGTTCGGCTACCTGATTGATGTCCAACAAATTGCCAATTTCATTATTACCATGCATTAGACTGACCATGGTATTTTCCGAATCATGCAACAGGCTTTCCAGCTGATTTAAATCTACATCTCCCCGGTCATTGTTTTCGAGAAAAGTAACTTTAATCCCGAATCTTTCTTTAAGATAATCAAGCGTATGCAACACCGCATGGTGTTCCAGATTACCCGAAATGATGTGTTTGATTCCGAGGATTTCCACCGATTTGATTAAAGCCATGTTGTCGGCCTCAGTGCCACACGAGGTAAAGAAAATCTCCCCCGGCGAAGTACCCAGAGAGGCGGCAATGCTTTTCCTTGCCATCTCAATGGCCGACTTGGTTTTGCGGCCCTGAGCATGAATTGAGGATGGGTTACCATAAAACTCAGTCATATAAGGCATCATTGCCTGCAACACTTCGGGGTCAAGTGGCGTGGTGGCGGCATTGTCGAGATAAATTCTTTCCGGCATTTTTTTCAAAATAAGAATGCAAAATTACGAAAAATCCCTCATTCTATCGGCACATTTCGCTTAAATGCCCTGCCGAAATCAATCAGCGACTCGGTTTTAAGTACGCCCGGAATATGGTCAATCTTTTCGTAAAGGATCTTTCGCATGTGTTCACTGTTTTTGGCTACTATTCTAATATATAAAGTGTATTGCCCTGTGATATAATAACATTCCACTACTTCAGGTATCTCTTTCAAAAGCTCTATGATGTGCTCCGAATTGGAATCTTCCTTTAGGATAATTCCCGTAAAAGCACTCCATTCATAGCCCATCTTACGCTCATCCAGTTCCAGGGCCATCTTCTTGATTAAGCCTGCCTCTTTCATGCGGTTGACCCGCTGATTAACCATCGTATTGGAGATTTCCAGCTTTTTTGAGATTTCAGAATAAGGTTTACGGCCATCTTTTTCCAGCTCTTTCAAAATCAGAATATCGTATTCATCCAGATCCATATTTTCTTTTTTTGGAAATATTTAATTAATTTTTTCTAAAATAATAAATGAAATAAAAATATTTACCAAAATATTGCTAAAAAAAGGAAATTATATTCATTTTGATCAAAATCTTTGCTTTTGTTATGAAACAAACCCTTAGCTCTTCGGAATATTATATAGCCTTAGAAGAAAAACATGGTGCACATAATTATCATCCGTTACCAGTGGTGCTCGAAAAAGGACAGGGTGCCAGGGTGTGGGACGTCGAAGGCAAAGTCTATTTTGATTTTCTTTCGGCCTATTCTGCGGTTAATCAGGGGCATTGCCATCCGAGAATTATCGCAAAACTCACCGAACAAGCTCAAAAGCTCACACTCACATCCAGGGCATTTCACAGTGCGGCTTTGGGAAGGTTTGAGCAGTTTATTACCGAACTTTTTGGCTATGACAAAGTGCTGATGATGAATACCGGCGTGGAAGCTGTAGAAACAGCCCTCAAAATATGCAGAAAGTGGGCTTATGAAAAGAAAGGTGTACCGGAAGGCAAGGCCAAGATTATTTTTGCCAGTGAAAATTTCCATGGCAGAACTTTGGGGGTGATTTCGGCCTCTACCGACAGCGGCAGTACCAACGGTTTTGGTCCTTTTTTACCGGGCATTGAGGTGATTGCCTACGATGACATCGAAGCCCTGGAAAATGTATTGCTCGAAGATCCTTTTGTGGCGGGTTTTATCGTGGAACCCATCCAGGGTGAAGCCGGAGTAAAGGTACCTCATGAGGGCTATCTGAAAGAAGTGGCCAAACTTTGCAAAGCTGCCAATGTGTTGTTTATTGCCGACGAGATTCAGACCGGAATAGCCCGCACCGGAAAAATGCTCTGTGTGGACCATGAAAATGTAAAACCCGACATTCTGATATTGGGAAAAGCCCTCTCAGGAGGTGTGTTGCCGGTTTCGGCAGTACTGGCCAATGACCCGATCATGCTATGCATCAAACCCGGACAGCACGGGTCCACTTTTGGAGGTAATCCACTCGCATGTGAAGTAGCCCGGGAGGCTTTGCAGGTGGTATTGGATGAAAATCTGGCTGAAAAGGCAGGCAAACTGGGGGAAATTTTCAGAGAAAGGATAAACGATTACATTCCCCAGAGCAAAATTGTGAAACTGGTCAGGGGAAAAGGATTGCTTAACGCCGTGGAAGTCAATACCGACGAAGCGTCAAAACTTGCCTGGAATATCTGTTTAAGACTGAAAGAAAAAGGCCTCCTGGCCAAACCAACCCATGGCAACAAGATCAGGTTTGCACCGCCTTTGGTGATTAGTGAAGACGAGCTTATCAAAGCTACCGCTATAATTATTGATACTTTCAGGGAATTTGAGGAGTCACTCTGATTGCCGGGTTGCGGGTTACGAGGACCCGAGTTGCGAGGGCCGGGTTGCGGGTTACGAGGACCCGAGTTGCGAGGGCCGGGTTGCGGGTTACGAGTCAAGAATGATAATTATGAAGAATTGCATTTCCCTTGAAAATTAGCACATTATTAATTATCAATTAGCACATTACCCCCTTTCCAACTAAAAACCCTGATGCCTATTGCCTGCTCCCTAAAACCAATTAACACATTATTAATTATCAAATTAGCACATTACCGCCTTTCCACCTAAAAAACCTGTTGCCTGCTCCCTGTTCCCTAAAACCAATTAGCACATTATTAATTAGCAAATTAACACATTACCACCTTTCCACCTAAAAAACCTGTTGCCTGCTCCATGTTCCCTAAAACCAATTAACACATTATTAATTAGCAAATTAGCACATTACCCCCTTTCCAACTAAAAACCCTGATGCCTATTGCCTGCCCCCTGTTCCCTAAAACCAATTAACACATTATTAATTATCAAATTAACCCATTATCAATTAGCATATTACCTAAACGAATACAAAAAAGGAGCCTTGTGGGCTTTGCCGGTAAATTTCTTCTCAATTCTTTCCAGAAAACCCAAAGAGAGCATCTTCCGCTGGAAATTGGTTCGGGTAAGTTTGGCACCCAGTATGGCCTCATGAAGATTTTGGAGTTCGTTCATGGTAAACTGTTCGGGCATCAGATTTTTGCCTACGGCATGGTTGTAGAGATCATCGGAGAGAGACTTTCTGGCCGCCTCCACAATCTCCTTGTGGTCGTGCATAAGTATGGGCAGGTTTTCGATATCGTACCATTCCAAAGATTCTGACACGCCGTCTTTATTGAGCACTACCTGGTTGACATCGACCAATGAGAAGTATCCGATAGACACAAACCGATTTTCAATAAAATCCTTATGACTTTCAGGAAAATCCAGGGCTTCTATCAGTTTGCTTCTGGTTTCTACCTTTACACGGTTTACCTTTCCAAAGACCCCAAACTGCTCGAGATATACTTCATTTACTCCAGTTCTTTCGCTCAAAATCCGGTGAGCTGCCGCATCGATGTCTTCAGTCTCTTTGATAAAACCTCCAGGCAATGCGAATATATTGGTATCGTTAAATTTCAGAGCCAAAACTTTCAGACTATGACCCTGAAAGCCAAAAATTACACAATCAATAGATACCAGCGGTGAATATGGACTAAACAAAGAGGCTACAGCATTCATACTTTTGGGATACTTTTGAGATAGTAAAAATAACCAGAAATATACATTTAGAGAAAGACTTTTATTTTTTTGTAAAAAATTGTGTTTCAAACGCTCTAATAATTTGAAATAATTTTTTCTAATAAAAAAATATGTCTATATTTGCAGCCCGATTTAGAAAAAGATAATTAAATAATAAAATGGCAAAGAAAGGAAACAGAGTGCAGGTGATATTGGAATGTACCGAACACAAAACTTCAGGAATGCCCGGAATGTCACGCTATATCACTACCAAAAACCGCAAGAATACCACTTCGCGTTTGGAGTTGAAAAAATACAATCCGGTATTGAAAAAAATGACCGTTCACAAAGAAATCAAATAATAAACCATCGGGTTTAGTAAACATTAATAATTTTTAGAAATGGCAAAGAAAGTAGTTGCGACCCTTCGTGATAAAACAGCTCTCAAGAGTTTTGCAAAAGTTATCAAAGCTGTAAAATCAGATAAAACCGGTGCCTATACCTTTAAAGAAGAAATGGTAGCCGTTGATAATATCGCTGAAGCTCTGAAATAAGCTTTTGTGTTAAAAATATTGTAAGCCTTGCCGTACGCGGTTAAGGCTTTTTGTTTTGTTATGGATTTATAACATAATTATTATTGCTATACAGCTAAATATTTTTAAACTAAAAATATGCCTATAATCTACTTTTAAATGGTGTTTTGTTAAATTTAAAAAAAACTTTTTACATACTTTGTGTCGGCTGCCGCCTGGGCCTTCATTTTTTTTCGAAAAAAAACGAAGCAAAAAAAACTGCACCCTGCAAACTCACACACTCAAAATTCTCAAAATCATATATTTATAAAATTCAATTTTCTCTTATTGAGAATTTTGATTGTGTTCAGACAGTGCAGGCTGTTATAAGGTCACATTTTTTATTTATTTTATCCGATTGATACTAATGAATAATTATCTTCTACAGAAGAAATTTTCCTCTGACGTTGCCTAATTGATATCCTTTTTTTATTATACCTCTTTTGTTAAAGCATTGAAATACTTTTTCCAAAATAAACCACTCTAAAACTTACTTTTTAATATCTTTTGTTTTATTTGGAAATATTTCAATGAAATAACCTCCAAATATTTGTTACATTTTTTATTGAAAATATGAAGAAGTAACTAACAAATTTTTCAACTGAATTAAATTATAGGAGCCCTCGGTTATTATTTCATTACATTTATGAATTAACGTTTTGAATTTCGCAATTAAATGAATTCTCCCAAAGTATTTTCTCAAAATATAATTGTAACCAAAGAACACCTCGATGAGATGCAGCATGTCAACAATCTGGTGTATATCGGATTTCTTTTGGAGGCGGCCACTGCCCATTGGAACAATACCGTTCCTGCCGAAATTTCGGATGCCATCCGTTGGGTAGTGCGAAAACATGAAATAGAGTATCTCAAACAAGCCGGAGAGGGAGATTTACTGACCTTAAATACCTGGGTTGACGATTTTGAAGGGGTGACCAGTCTACGATACTATGAAATATTAAAAAACAAGACCCTCGTAGTAAAGGCAAAAACGCTATGGGTAGCCCTTGATGCGGTATCTTTAAAACCAAAAAGGCTTGAGCCGGCAGCTTTGAAAAAACTCTTCTTTGATTAAAGCCCTACTCTTCCCCAATATAAACATAAGCAGGCAAAACATTGATCAGGTAAAAGCCCGATGAACTCATGTCTTCTCCTTGTGTGATTTTCCCGAAATTTTTCTTGAAAACCACCTTGTTTTTGGTATAACTTAAAGCATAATAAGCATCCTCAAAACCGGAGATTTGCTCCTGTTCCAGGCTGAAGTTCTGAACCTCGGTTACATCTACTTTACTGATAATCACCACTGCCGCACCGCTCGAATCGGCAGCATTCCTGATTGACAAGGTAAAATCTTCGATCTGATTGTCTGCCTGATTGGTCAATTCAAATTTTACGCCGCCGGGCTTCAGAATATTTCCGCAGGAGCTTAGACCCAAAAACAAAATCATTATAAAAACCCAATTCCACTTTTTCATTTCAAAAACCATTCTTAAATATTTCAAAAATACCAGCCGTGAAATTAAAAGATAAATTCCGATTTAACTCAGGTAATGAAATCTTAAAATATTGGGTTTAACCCAAATTCCTCAACAGGCCATGGACTGCAATAATATTTGGCATCATATTCATTGCCACCCTCAATCAAAGGTATCCCGATACCTTTTCATTCGGTTGTTATGACTATTTCACCAAATATTTTTTCGTCATCATTTCTATTGAGATATTTGGGTTGAAAGATTATTAGTTAAATTTGCAAAAAAACACGTTTACTGATGGGCTTATTCGACTTTTTTAGCAAAGAAAAGAAAGAATCTCTTGACAAAGGACTGGAAAAATCCAAGACCAGTATTTTTGACAAGATATCCAAAGCCATTGTCGGTAAATCAAAAGTAGATGAAGAAGTTCTGGATGAACTGGAAGAAATCCTGATTAGCTCTGACGTGGGCGTAGATACCACCATCAAAATCATCAGAAGGATAGAAAAAAGGGTCTCGGACGACAAATATTCTTCTGCATCGGAGCTCGACACCATCCTTCGGGAAGAAGTAGCCGCCCTTTTGCAGGAAAACAATTCTCAGGACGTACAAAACAGCTTTGAAACCGAAAACCTCCCCAAGCCTTACGTGCTGATGGTCGTAGGTGTAAATGGCGTAGGCAAAACCACCACCATAGGCAAGTTGGCTTATAATTTTCAGAAAAATGGAAAAAAAGTAGTACTGGGTGCAGCCGATACTTTCAGGGCAGCCGCTGTGGACCAACTTAAACTTTGGGGCTCAAGGGTGGGTGTGGAAGTGATTGATCATGGCATGAATACCGACCCATCGTCAGTAGCCTACGATGCTATCAAAGTGGGTGTAGAAAAAAATGCCGATGTGATCATCATCGATACCGCAGGCCGCCTGCACACCAAAGTCAACCTCATGAATGAGCTGGGTAAAATCAAAAGGGTAATGCAAAAGATTCTGCCCGAAGCCCCCCACGAAGTAATGCTCGTATTGGATGGCAGCACCGGTCAGAATGCTGTAATCCAGGCACGGGAGTTTACCAGGGTTACGGATGTAAATTCACTGGCCATTACAAAACTCGACGGTACCGCAAAAGGCGGGGTCGTGATAGGCATCTCCGACGAATTCAAAATCCCGGTGAAATATATAGGTGTAGGTGAAAAAATGGAAGACCTGCAGGTATTCAACAAAATGGCCTTTGTGGAGAGCTTGTTTAAGAAGTAAAAAATTCCCTGGCTCTTCCCCTATCATCAATCCTTACAATTCCTCTTTATTGGTTATTTCACATTTCTAATAGGATTTGTTTATTAAAATATTGCCTTTTTCAAGGATGATATTTTCGAAATTTAATAGCCAAATTATTGGGTTTTTCATGGTCAAAAATGCAAAAAATTACTATTTCAATAATAAAAGGTAAAATTTTCAGATTCCGAATTTAAAAAGACACCGAATAATAAATTTATTTTTTTCCGGCTTATTTTTTTCGTTACTTCACAAACAGACAATTGATTGAAACTCATACTTTTCAAAGCTTCATTTTTACTTTGAATTAAACCCGTACCATGAATCTAAAAGAAATTATTTCCGGAAAAAAAATTAAAGACTATAGCTTTTTAGGGGCTGATATGCATTCACATTTATTGCCTGCAGTCGATGATGGCAGCAAAAGCATTTCAGAGAGTATTCAGTTTATCAAAAAACTTCAATCAATGGGTTTTTCCAAACTCATACTTACACCCCATATCTACAAAGAATTCTACCCCAATACCAAAGAAAATCTTGAAGAACGTTTTCAACTTTTACAAAATGAAGTAGCCGAACATAATATGGCTATCGATCTGCATTTGGCAGCAGAATATTACCTCGATGAAAACTTCATCAAACTACTGGAAAAAGGAGAACTGCTGACTTTTGGAAAGAAGGGATTGCTGGTTTTGGTAGAAACTTCTTTTGTTTCCTTACCGGCCTATTTTGAAGAGTACCTCTTTGAAATCATTGCAGCGGGTTATACGCCTGTACTTGCACACCCCGAAAGATATCTTTATTTAAACGAGCGGTTCAGGGTATATCACAAACTCAACGAAATGGGGGTATTGATGCAACTTAACATCAATTCTCTGGGGGGATATTATGGAAAGCAGGTAGAAGAGCTGTCCCTGAAACTTTATGACAACAACCTGGTGGATTTTCTTGGTACTGACCTCCACCACGAAAAACACGAGGAGTTTCTCAAATCAATGCTCGGTAAGAAGATCATCCAGAAAGTAGGGAAGTATAATTGGCTTAATACAGCCATTTAAATGTAAATATACGTTTATCAAGGCTTATCAATAAGCCATTTCTTCGCCTTTGATCAGATTATAAACTGTCATAAAGATAATTTTGAGATCAAGCCACAGGCTCCAGTGCTCGATATACCAGATATCGTAATCGACTCTGAGTTGCATCTGCTCCACCGTTTTGGTCTCTCCTCTGAAGCCGTTTACCTGTGCCCAACCGGTCACGCCGGGTTTTACCCAGTGCCGCATCATATATTTATCTACTGTGTCTTTGGTGAGCAGGTTATGCTCATGAGCATGGGGCCTTGGGCCCACAACCGACATATCGCCGAGCAACACATTGATAAATTGGGGCAACTCATCAATGCTTGTTTTACGGATAAAAGCACCCACTTTCGTAATCCTGTTGTCAGATTTTTGAGCTTGTTGAAATTCTCCGGCTGTCTGTTCCGTCCGCATTGACCTGAATTTAAAGCATTTAAACTTCTCCCCGTTTTTCCCCCAACGGTCCTGCAGAAAAAACACCGGACCCGGTGACTCCAGCTTAATTATAATCGCCATAATGGGAATCAGCCAGGAATATATCAATACAAAAACAAGCAATGCAAATACAATATCAAACATCCGCTTGATGAAAACCCAGGTGGGCTGTTGCAAAGGCTCCGCACGTAAGGTAATCAGAGGATAATTCCCGAATAACTGAAACTGAAACCTGCTGTAATAGAAATTGTCAAAATTGGGAACAAACTTCAGTCTGATGGCCTTTTGGTCACAGTAATTAATCAAAATCTTGATTTTATCCTTGCTGATTTTATTGGAGGTAACGATAATCTCATCAATTTTTGAGGCATTGGTTAAGATAAAATGGTCGATGTCGCCAAGATATTTTATGCCCGGCAACTCAATGCTCTTGATGGCAATCAGACCCGATATCTTCATCCCGAAGTGGGGATTATTGACAATCAGCTCTATCAGATTTTCGGTGAGACTGTTATGCCCTACAAAGGCGATCATCCTGGTATTTCCACCCCTTTCCCGGTATATCAATAAAGCCTTCTTGGTAATGTAACTTTTTATAAAAAGCGTAATTGAAAGTAAAATAGCATAGTACATTACGAAGGTACGGGAATAGGACATCTGATTCAGTGAAAAGAATACCTGCCCGGCGATAATTACCTGAAGAGCAACATTCTGTACCAAAATCAGCATTTCTCCTACAAACTTTTCAGTCCTGAATTCTCCGTAGAAATTATTGGCCTTGGTTGAAAAATACCAACCCAATGATAGCATAATTAAAAGTAAACCGTCGGACCTTTGAAAACCCTTATTGCTCAATATCAGGGAAAGGTAAAATACGGTTATGATTACTATAAAATCTGTGGTAAATTTAAAAATACCAATTTTCGTAAGCTCTCTTCTCATGTCTATAATAAATACTATTTACAAGCGGTATCTGCAAATACCCTGTAATTCCAGAAAAGGGACTTCATTTTAAAATTGTTTTCACGGAAGGGCCACGTCGCTTTTCCATCTGTAGAAATCCTGAAATCATAAGTTTCCTCTGGCTTTAATTTATATGTTTTCATAGTCCTTGTATCTCTTGTAAAGGTAGCCAAATCTTTCCAATTTTCCTTGCCTGACACACTGAATTGTGCCCACATTTTTACCGGAATTTGAGCAGCATCCAGAGTCTTTCCAGCCGGACACACCACCTCTACTTTTAAAATTATTGCGGCGGGTGCTTTCCAGTTTGTCAAATCTATTGATTGTGTGAGATTTACACAATTTAGAAAATTTTGTGATTTAAAAAAGGGTTTGTCAGACTTCCCTCCTCCATAATCTAAGTAATCAAAAAATTGCAATGAAAATTGCTTTACCTCAGCAGGAAGATAGCTCACTGTAAATTTGGAATTTAGGTTGAGGTTAGTATAAAAACTTCTGATTACCTGATTATTTTGAGTATTTATCACTTTAAAAAGCCCTTGTACATCCAGGTCGGAATAGTGCGTCAACAAAGTAAATTCAGCTTTTTCACCGCATAATTTCTTATATTCACCCAAAAACCAATACCCCGATTGCTTGGCTTCAAAGTTGACAAATATCCCATGGGCGTCTTTTTGCCATTGTACATCCCCAAAAAAGCTAACCTTGCCACTGAGGTCATCATAGTGAAACAAACCTGAGCTTATAGCGGGGATTACCGTTACAGGATTTTGTGCATCTGTTGAAAGATAAACTCTAAATTGAGACAACCCTTCCCAGCTACGCCATTCTTTGCTTTGATTTTCTGTTACTCTTAAAAATATCCCGGTTTTAAATCCGGAAAATTCAACGGGATAACCTAAAAGATTACCCGAAGCCGTATATAAATTGGGAATTATAGCTACCGGTATTAATCCGCCTGCCTGAATCCCCATATAATCAATCCTGATTTCTGGTGTGCTTTGACCCACATAACCATTGAGTCCTTTACCATTTTTTACATTAAATTCTGTTTCAACCCATTTTGCATTTCCTGCCATTTGCTTTTTACCTTCCATCTTGACCTGATCTGACCACACATTGGCCCTTGCTTCCCGTAGTTTTCCCAGTCTGGCAAAAACAGCGGCATTACTCCGGGAGGTAAAATACAATTCCTGCACCCAGGGCGTATAACCGGGAGCTTCCACCCGCACTGAAAAATAAACAGGCTCCTTAGCAGTAGGCAAAATATCCCTCCCAATAGCCAGATAAAACCGACCGTCGGCACTCAGTTTGATCTTTTTTACACCCAGGGTATTGGTAACTACCGCGGAGTCTTTGCCCACGAAATGCAAACTTACGTTTTCTGGTATTTTGTTTTCATAGTCCCGCACGGTGATGGTAAGGGTGCCATCAGCCAAAGGCTCCAGAAACTGCAGGCTTACATCCTCCATGAGCGGTGTGCAGCTCAGGCAGATCAATATTCCTAAAATGCCTGCTATTTTTCCCATAACATTCTTACCGATAAAACTGGATAATACGACCAGCCAGCAAGATTCTTCTCCAGCTGAGGGATCTGCTCGCTGAGATTAGTGGTTTCCAGGAAACCTTCATATTCCAGATCCAGCCTGGGCCTGCCCCGGTAGCTGCAAGCCGCCACGATTTCCCACCTCCGTCGTATAGCTGATCTGGATTGCCATTGAATCCCCAGTAAAGGACTCAGCACCGGATAATGAAGCCGGACTCTGAGATAACCAAAATCTTCCGGACTGATGACCACCCCATCCAGATTTACGCCTTTCGTGGTATAAACCTCTCCTTTGAATTGATTAATCAGGGTGATGCCGCCTCCCGCTTTAAGCGAAAATTGCCTGTATATTTTTTTTAAAACTGATCCGTTTAGCATCAAAGCATTGATGTGAGGTAATATCACCAGGTCGGAAGTGCTGTCCGAAGCTCTTTTTATCTTTTGATTCCAACCTATGTAGGAAAGGCTTGCTTCGGCAGCGACTTGCCCGAGATTGATCCGGCCCACGACCTCTACGCCTGTTGTACCGAAGCCAAAACCATAATATTTCTGAATTTGGGTTTGAGAAAAACTCTCAAAACGCAATAGTACCAGACAGAGCAAGACTATACTTTTTGCCCTTTGAGATGTGGATAAGCCCGATACGATTTCACTAAGATAGCGGTAAACCCTGGCCTTATTTTTACCCTTGAAAATTTTAAAAAAATAAGTCAAAATGGAAAAATCCAAATAAAATTTCTTATTATCCAATACATGAATATAAATTTCAGCCGAATAATAAATGTTACATAAAATATTTTGTTCCCTTGGATTTAAGACTTAATTTCGGAGACATGGAATTATTTATTTTAACACTTTAAAGCCAGGAAGATTATGCAAAAACACACAGAGACAGCACCCGGAATTTGGATCAGGTTGGTAGTAGTAGTTTTTTTAGTTGCCTCCGCCATAATCATGTTCCTTTAAAAATTCTGACTCAGTGAAAATTATTCACTGAGTTTTTTTTTGCACTTAATAATCTCATTAGCCATATCTTTTTTTTGGATATCAGAAGTTTTTAATCTTTAACAAAAAACACCTCAAAAGGGTACTACTTCTATGTGAATTATGTGTTCTATTTTTTTACCACATAGTACACAGTAGGAAATACCACAATAGGCACATAAGAAAATTTCTGGGCTATGTGAACTATGTGTTTTGAATCTTTACCGAATAGCACAATTCTATGTGAACTATGTGTTCTATTTTTTTACCACATAGTACACAGTAGGAAATACCACAGTAGGCACATAGGAATTTTCAGTATCAGGTGATCTATTTGTTTAAAATCTTTTTCGCTTATACAAATCTATGTGAACTATGTGTTAAAAAACTTTACCAAATAGCACAATTCTATGTGAGCTATGTGTTTGAAATCTTTACCACATAGTACAGAATAGGAAATACAACAATAGGCACATAGGAAAATTTCAGGGCTATGTGGCCTATGTGCTTTTTTTTTACCACATAGTACACATCAGGAAATACCACAATAGGCACATAGGAAAATTTCAGGGCTATGTGTTTTAAAAAAAGCAAAATCAAATTAAAGAGAATCGGGAAACCCAAAATCCATACTTATCTCTGAAACTGATTCCAGTAATTGGTATGATACAGGGCCAGCCGCTCATCCAGACGGAAGTTGGTTCTGAAACGCTCGCCAATAAAATAACCCGTAGAATAATAATAATCCCAGGCAAACTCCTCGCTGGTACGTAGTCTCACATATTTATTTTCAGCAATGCTGCCCGGCGGAATCGCGAAAGCCAGATGCAAGCCCAGCGTAACCCCATGGTTAGAGGCCACACTAAAAAATCCCACATCCGCCTTTTTATACATCCTTACAAACTCCAGCCTGGCACCGTTGTCGCCATACAAAAACCTCCCGGCAGTAAGCTTGAGCTGTGAATTGTATTTATACCAGCGTACTGAAAAATTAAACAGGGCCGAGAGATCCTTAAAACCCGTGTATCTGAATTCCCGGGGATACCAGTAATACAATCCGGAATAATTGACATCCAGTCCATAGGAATATTTGGAGGAGGGATCAGCTTTCTGATACTGGAAGTCAGCCCCGTATCGGTCACGGTAAAAAAGCCCCGCCGACCAGGACATATACCTGTAAGACCCCAGATTAAGAAACTGACTCAGATAAGTAGGTGCAGGACTAATGGTACGGGGTTGACTCGTCAGCTGATTGACCAGCGGAAAATTGATGCCCGTGTAAACCGATAGCCCCAATGGCAATACGATATTGGTATTGAGCAGCAAACTGGTTTTATTGGCAGTCGGCTTATCAAAATTACCAAAACTGGCCACAAAGGTGGGCTTCAGAACAAAGTCTATTTTGTAATTCCAGAAATTCTGGCTGAGATGCTCCGGAAAATAAGAAGCCTCATTTGCTATCACTTCCCCCCCGGCATTCAGCGAATAAGTGGCCACCGGTATGCCATGTATCATGGGCGTGACATCGGTCATGCCTTCTTCGTTACGCAATTGGGCAAAGTTGAGTACCTGACTTCTGAGGGTACGGTTTTCAAAATACAGCGAGCTGTCGAGCCGAACGGTTTTTTCCATAGACCGCAACATGTTTTGAGCTCCGGCATTCCACACCGCAAAGCAAATCAGACCCAAAAGCAACAATCTCTTTTTCATAGGTCAATCACGGTTTTTGGGGTTAAGGTTTCCCTGAAACGAAGCTCCAAACATCCATTGATCTCCGTTGAGTATGCCAGCCTGCACATGCAGGTGGTCAATAATATTAAGATAGGCTCCGGCATTCCATTTGAGACCATCCCATTCGCCCATCAGCCCGCCTATATTTTTGAAGGAAATTTTTCCACCTGCAATGGGGCCTACCAGATACGAATTTTTGAACTTGTCAGCTGTCTTCTTTTGTAAGGTAAACTTGGTGAAAATATTGCCATTGTTACGGTTTTCTTCTGCCCTATAAAAATAATAATTGCTGCCATATCCCATAGTAGTCTCTGTTTGGAGCCAGGGGAGCAGCTCAAAATGCTTGGTGGCCACCACAGCCTGAGTAATCATCGCTGCATCTATAGTAAAAGGATTGGTCATAACCAAAGCCACTGATGGTTGATACTTCTTTTCATTGAATAGCCTCCATCTGATGTCAAACTGCCTGTCCCCCAGTCCATCCTTGATTTTTTTACCATTTTCACGTGCCTGCAATAAAGAAAAGGTAACATCAACATTGGGAAGTAAGCCCAGATTTACATAAAGGATTTGTTCGGAAAGTTTCCCTGGATACCTCAAACTATATTTTTGGGGATTGTAGTTGTAGCCAAAACTCAAAAGACCATCGGCCAGCGGTGCGGCGGAGGGTACATTGAAATAGCCCGGCTTGCCGGAAAGGTTTCGCTGAGACTGAGCCCAAAACCCTGAAAATAAAAAGACTGACAAGAGCATAACCCTTGCCAGTCCGGTATTAAATCTTAAGAAATCAATCATTCCCAAACCTTAGTTTCCACCACCCTGATTATGACATTTGATATTTTCGTCAGTATAAGTTTTGGTGATAGCGGCCAGCTGGGTATTGTACTCGTCGGTTACTTTTTTAGTATCTGCATCACTGGCAGCTTTAGCCTTGTCGGTAATCGCCTTGGCTTTAGCATCCAGAGCAGCAATCGTGGCCGAATATAAGGCTTCATAATTGTTAACGGTATCCTGATAAATGCTTATCATGATGGCAACAAAAATATTGTATTGCGATTGCGTAATCTTTTTAGCCGTTAAAGCAGCATTCAGACCATCGTAAGCCGTATTAAATAAAGAAAGTGCCACCGCCAGATTCTGAGTTTTTAAAGTAAGAGCAGTAGCCTTGTCAGCAGCCACATCAGCCGCTTTGATATTATTATCGTAAGCCGCTTTGATTTTAGCGATTTCAGCTGCCTTTCCGTCATCCAGACCTTTTTTGGCATTGTCGAAAGCCAGTTTGATGGCGTCGTTACAGGCATTGGCGATGCTGGCCATTTCTACTTCTGGCTTAGCCACATTGCTTCCGGGATTGCCCCCTGTTCTACCACCAATCGCTTTTCCATCCACAGTAGGCTTGGTCAGGGTTGCCAAAAATGCATTGGCAGCACCCGAAGCAATCAGGGTCTTTACATTGGTGGCCAGAGCGGCTGGCAGGGCTTTACCGGCTTTAATATCTGCAAGGGCAGAAGTAACACCTGTAGCAATTGATTTAGCGGCATTGGTATCTACTTTACTGGCAGCAGCCTGCAGCTCAGGAGTAGTATTGCCCAAGGTTAAAGCAGCAGCAGCAGCAGCTACAGTCGGAGGGGTGCTTACTGATCCGGCAGTATAAGTAGTAGCGGCAGGACTGGTAACCGTGATAGGTGTAACGGCTACATTTTTAAAGGTCTGGCTGAAATCAGGCACTTCATCAACGGTTTCCTTCTTACAACTGCTTACCCCTAAAAAAAGGAATGCAAGTGTTGCGATCATTCCAATAAAATAGGACTTGTTAGATTTCATAAACTTTGGTTTTAAAAAAATTAAAAAAATGAATTAACTAGATTTAACATGGCATTCCAATATAAACAAAGATTGCCATTTAGCGGTCGAATTGCAAATTAAATTTTAAATATTTATTTTTTGGTACGTATTTGAATAACTATTTTTATATTCATATTTATAATGTTCTAAAAAATCATGGAATTTCCAAATTTCCTATTTTTAGGCACTTTTTCTTGCTTTCAAACTCCTGATTTTCTGGCTCCTAATCATGCTGTTAAAGCGTAATCCCGAAAACGTTCCAATCAAAAGTCCTGCCAAACCATAACCGATATCCAACCAGGAAAAGTGTCTCTTAACCAAAAACAACTGACCGGCTTCGGCCAGAAGCAAACTTGCTCCCGCCAGCGTAATCCCCAACCACAATCTTATTTTTTTGAAACGCAATGAGATTAGAAATCCCATGAACAAAAATGGAACTGCCGTCCGTAAATCCTGATTTTGGGGAGCATCCGCCCAGGCCGACAGCCAGCCGGGGAATATGCCCATCTTTTCCATCTGCGGAAGTGGTACCCAACTACAATATAGGGTGAATCCCATCAGGACTCCAATTAAAACCCAACTGGTAACCTTAAACCATTTTCTTCTTAAATCCATCAGAATAGCTCTTCCTCCCGAAGGCTAAATTAGTTTTTTTATATCGAAAAGCTATCAGCCGTCAGCTTTCGGCTATTAGCCAATCGTAAATCAAAAATCGTTAATCGAAAATCTTTCCACCTTTCCAACTAACCCCACTGTTGCCTGCTGCCTGTTCCCTTTCGTAAATCATTACACCAAGTTCCACAAAGAAGGCACAAAATGCACAAAGAAATCTGAGTTCTATTTTTTTACCATTAAGGAATTAAGAGCATTTAGGTTTAACACCTTGAACATTGCACTAGCCCCTCGCATCCCGGTACTTTCCAACTTACCAACTTTCTAACTTTCCAACTTAAAACACTGTTGCCTGCTCCCCGTTGCCTGTTCCCTCAAATCAATCGTCAATCGAAAATCTTTCCACCTTTCTAACTTACCAACTCAAGCCACTGTTGCCTACTCCCTGCTGCATGTTCCCTTTCGTAAATCGTTACGCCAAGTTCCACAAAGAAGGCACAAAGTTTCTCAAAGGGCATTCTCATTCTTCGCGTATTTCGTGTCTTCTTTGCGTTCTTTGTGGTTTTTATAAGCTTTCGGCTATCAGTCAATCAAAAATCGTTAATAGTTAATCGCAAATCTTACCACCTTTCCAACTTAAAACACTGTTGCCTGTTCCCTAAAACCAAACATCCTTTTCAGATGGGGAAACTCCTTTTTGCCAGTTCTTCTGCTCTGTATTTTCGGTTCAGACTCAGTTTGATTTTCTCTTTCAATATCAAAGCCATGAATCTGGCATTGGGAACAAAATATTGCTTAAATCTTTGGAGTGGTTTTGCCGACAACATGTACAACCATTCCAGCCCGGCCTGCTGCATCCAGTAGGGAGCCCTTTTTTCCAGGCCCAACAGTATCTTCACGGCACTCCCTATGCCTATCATACAGGCATTGATTTTCCCATGCATTTCTGCCATCCATTTTTCCTGGGCCGGACTTGGCATCGAGACTAGTAAAAAGTTGGCTTTGGAGGCATTGATATTATAGATACAGTCTTCTACTTCCTGCGGTATTGCGGGGTTTGGAATACTATTGACGCCACTCACGATAAGCCAGGGATGTCTGCTGCGGGTATATTCCAGAAGTTTGCTCAGCAGAACCTCGTCAGACATCAAATAAAACGCACTCAGGTTATAGTTTTCGGCATACATAAGCAGGGCGGGGAGCAAGTCGGGCCCGGATACCCTTTGGAGGACCTTCCCATACAAATCTTTCATGGCCAGCACCAACGGCATGCCGTCAGGAGCTACGATGTCGGCATGGTTCACCATTTCTCTGAGAGCCTGGTCTTGCTCCAGGGCCATACAGAGATGCACATTGGCCAGACACACATAGGAAGACTGCCTCTTAAAACCCAATACCAGGATTTCGTCGAGGATCTTTCTGAAGGTACCCGGGGAAATCAGCAGGTTGACCAGCCGGACTTTCTCCACTTTTATTGAGTTTACAGGTAATATTACCAGCCTTTGCCCGGTCACCAGGCAAAGGAGCATATGCTATAAAAGTGGATTTAAGTTAAAATAATGGAATTGAGAAATCTTACCGGGAATCCAGAGGGAAGGTAAAATCTTCAAAATCTTCTTTGGTTGATCCTTTTGGCCATCTCTGCCTTTCTGTAGGAAGGATGCAGTATCAGTTATTTTATTAGGTTTAAAATCCAGATTCCACAATTTTACTATTGCTTAATGAATCAAGATTTATTCAGCTTACTAAAAATTATTATATTTTAGAAATTGCTATCTTCAAACTATCTCTCCAATAAGGAATTTCCAGTCCAAACTCCTTTTTGATCTTGGCTTTGTCCATGGCACTCCAGGCGGGTCTTTTGGCTTTGGTTGGATACTCAAAGGTCTTTAATGGATGCAGGATCATATTTTCCCCGACGATTTCAAAAATCCCATGGGCAAAATCAAACCAGGAAATTACCCCTTCATTGCTGTAATGGTAAGTACCATAATTTTTGCTGTCCGAATCGATTATTTGTAAAACAGCATCAGCCAGATCCACCGCATAGGTAGGACTCCCGATCTGGTCGGCGATGATTCCTAGGGCTGAGCGGGTCTCTGAAAGCTTCAGCATGGTTTTCATGAAATTGTTGGCAAACTCAGAATACAGCCAACTGGTGCGAATGATAAAATGCTTTTCACAATTTTTTGCTACCAAATGCTCCCCTTCCAGCTTGGTTTTACCATATACACTGATGGGTAAGGTTGGCATTTCTTCATTTAACAAAACGGGCATATTTCCTTCAAAGACAAAATCAGTTGAAATATGAATCAAGGTAGTATTGAAAGGCTCACAAGCTTTGGCAACGTTTTCTGCACCGGTAGCATTGATAGCCCATGCCATTTCTTCTTCATCTTCTGCCTTATCAACCGCAGTATAGGCAGCACAGTTGATGACAAAATCAGGCTTTTGGTGGGCGAATACCTTTTGAAGTACCTCATAATCCAGGATGTCGCAATCAGCCTTATCTCCAAAAACCAACTCCAACGCAGGCCATTTTCCCGCTATGCTATTAAAACATTGGCCTAACTGACCATCTCCGCCTATGATTAAAACTTTCATCTTTTACTTTTTTTCAGGAATTAAAGAAAGAAGATATTTTCCATAACCTGATTTTACCAAAGGCCTGGCGATTTCTTCCAATTTGTTTTCATCAATGAAACCCATCCTAAAGGCAACTTCTTCGATACAGCCGATTTTCAATCCTTGTCTTTCTTCAATTACTTGTACAAATTGCCCCGCTTGCATGAGTGAATTAAAAGTACCCGTGTCCAGCCAGGCAGTTCCTCTGTCCATGACACCTACTTTCAGGTTGCCTTCTTCCAAATATACTTTGTTGATATCTGTTATTTCCAGTTCACCTCTTGGACTGGGTTTTATGTTTTTGGCGATTTTAACCACCCGATTATCATAAAAATATAAACCGGGGACCGCATAATTACTTTTCGGACTATCGGGTTTTTCTTCGATTGAAAGTGCCTTAAAATGTTCATCAAACTCCACTACCCCATATCTCTCAGGATCGTGAACCGGATAGGCAAACACTATTCCACCCCTTGGGTCAATACAGGACTGCAGCAACTTACTCAAGCCTGAACCATAAAATATATTGTCACCCAATACCAATGCCACTGCATCGCTGCCAATAAAGCTTTCGCCAATAATAAAGGCCTGAGCCAGGCCATCAGGACTTGGTTGTACGGCATAACTAAGTTTACAACCTATACGATTGCCATCTCCCAGTAGTTTTTCAAAAAAAGGCAAATCCTGTGGGGTAGAAATGATTAATATCTCATGGATACCCGAAAGCATTAAAATAGATAGGGGATAGTAAATCATGGGCTTATCGTAAACAGGCATGAGTTGTTTACTTACTGCCAAAGTCAAGGGATGCAATCGAGTACCGGAGCCTCCCGCAAGTATAATACCTTTCATATTATTTCGCTATCAGATGGTAATTATTTACAGATCATCGTCCTTTTCTTACTCCTTTATTAAAAACCTCTTTAAGGTGATTCAAATATTGGCCATTAATATTATCCCAATCGTACAATTCTTTAATTTTAAGGTTATTATTTTCTATAAAATTAAAAAAGTCACTTTTATTTACCTTATTAATGGTTTCAGCTACCTGATCTTGATTGTTAAAATAAAAAGCATCAGACCCTAAAATGGATTTATTAAAGATATTATCATTTGCACAAATCAAACCTTGTGAAGCCATTGCTTCCAGTAAAGAAGGATTTGTTCCTCCAACCGAATGACCATGAAAGTATAAATTTGAAAAATGACGAATATTGTTTAAAATGTTAATATCATATATTCCTCCTTTGAAAATTATATTTTTATTCCCTTTGAATTTCTCAACCAAATACTTTCCAAACGGGGTATTAGTTCTTCCAATAATTACAAATTTTCTATTTTGATTTGACTTGGCATAACCATCCAATATAATCTCAATATTGTTTTCAGGCTCCATTCTTGCAACAATCAAATCATATTCGTATGGTTCTAAATCAAATTTGGATAATATATCTGCGACAGGTGTTTCGAAAAGATGAGAGCCATAAGGAATGAAAGTGGATGGAATATTATATGAGTCAGATAAGTATAAAGATATACCAATAGAATCTGATATCCAATGATCACTAAATCTTACTCCTAACTTTTCAGCATATTTTAAAAATCTCCGAACTGGTTTTGAGTACTTACTTCTTTGCCACTCCAAGCCATCCATATTTGTAGTTACAACAACATTCTTAGGCAGCAACCACCCCCATACTGTGCTACTGGTATACCCCAATTGAAGTATAATATCAAAATTGTTTTTCCTAATATGTCTAATGCAGTTTAAATCATAAATAAACTGGCCAGCAGTACCCCATTTATCTTCAGGATCCCAGCAATGAACTATTTTTACACCATTCCAATTTTTTTTTTGGTAAGGATGGTTATGTGAATTATATACTGTGACTTCATATCCATTTTTTACTAAGAAAACAGATAGATATTCTGCCAATTGTTCAAATCCACCATAGTTATTTGGAATACCTCTGGTTCCTAATATGGCAATTTTCATATTATTTTCTCCCTTTTGTTTCTATCACATTTAAATATATCTTTTCCAAATCCCTTATATAGTTTGTAGAGGAAAAATTTGATTTAGCGAATTTCATAGAGTTTTCAGATAATTTATTATATGAATTATCATTTAAATTATTACAATGATTAATTAACTGAGCCAATTCTTTAACATTTCGTGATTCAAATAAATAGCCATTTTCTCCATTTCTTATTAGCTCTGGAATTCCACCAATATCCGCACCAATTACAGGTTTACCCATTGCCATCGCTTCAATAACAGTCATTGGATTATTTTCATACCATTCTGAAGGAACAATTATAAAGCTTGCTTTTGATATTAAATCTAGAACTTCTTCGCTGTGTTTAAATCCTAAGAAGTCAATATTTCTAATTTGTTTATTTTTGACATATTCTTCAAGTTGAGGTTTCATATTACCATCTCCGACTATTTTTAATTTAATACTAGATAAATTTTCGAATGCTTGAATTAATGTATTTAACCCTTTTTCCTTGGATAAGCGACCCAAATACAACATATAATCACCTTTTTTAAAAATATCTTTCTCAAAAAAACTGAGCTTTTCAAAATCAATGAAATTATACAGAACACTAGATTTATCTAAATATTTCTTTTCATATTGAGCATGTTTATCGAATATAAACTTGCTCACCATAATAAAATGATCAATATGCTCTATATACGAAAAAAAAGAGTCTCGTATGAAGGATTCTGAAGCTGAAAGTGTACTTTTCAAATAGCTATTATCAATGCATTTTTTTTTTATGGCATGAAGATAATTTCGAGATCTAGCACAGGTTTCACAAATCTCACTTTCCTTATCTAAAAACGTATAAGCTGGGCAAAGCATTTTGTATTCATGCACAGTCATAACTACAGGTATATCAAAGTCTTTAAAGACTTTCACAATAGCAGAAGAAAGTCGACTTTGAAATATATGCAAGTGAGCAATATCTGGTCGGTAATCTTTTAGCAATAATTTTAACTTTTTTATTGCTTCAAAATTATAAATAAATGATATACCTGAATCAAGTTTATTTTTTAAGCTTAATTCTCCCTTTAGATTTTGCTTTTTTACAAAATAATCTGAATACCTTGAATAAAGATTTCTTTCGTCTTCACTTGAAAATGAATAAACTTCATGACCAGCATCTTTAAGTAAATTGATAGTTTCTAAATATACTTTATCAGAGCCGCCTCTTACATAATGAAAATTATTTATTTGGAGAACTTTCATAACGATGTTTTTTAATTAACCTATTATTAAAGAATCCTAACAAAAAGAAATGAAGAGATGTAATCAAAAAATTAAAGTAAAGGTTTTCTGTAAAATGGTAAATAGCAATAGTATAAAATGGGATAAGAATTATTGATCTGCCCAATTTCATGAGAACAGATAAATAACTAAATATTAATATTATACTAAGTAAAACGCCAACCTCGAAAAATAGCCCAAGATAATCATTATGAGCAACCAAGTGTGTTGAAGTAAATTTAACAGTATTACCTAAGCCCACTCCAAATAAATATGTTTCATTACTACTTTTTGATATAGATTCAATAATTTCTGTCCAATTCTTTATTCTAAATAAAAAGGATAAATTTGAAACATTGTTTTGTGAAAAATTTATAGCTTCTGAATATTCAACTTTACTAAGTTCTGAAATACTTGTGTTAATGTTTAATAATTTACTTGCAGTTTCAAAAGTTCCTTCTAGTTTTTTTAAAATATTAATACTGTTTAAATCAAAAAAAGTATTTATCAAGAGAAGAAATAAAGATAGGAATATAAAAAAAACTAAAATTTTCTTTAGAATTTTTATTTGAATGCAGAATAAACTTGATATCGAAAACGCCAAAAGGGCACCTAATGTTGATGAAAGAATAAATCCAATTCCTATAAAAAAAAACACCCACAGTTGTTTAGTTGGGAAAATTAAATTGATTATTACTGAAACCACAATAAAATAATAAGAAAAATTATTGGAATTAACAAAAATAGAATAGAAAGTTAAATCATTGATTATTTTTTGATATATCAAAATCACAAATGGAAAAATGAACAATGATAAATATAAAAATAACTTCCAAAAATTACCCAATACTGCTTTATTAGAAACTAAATACTTGCCAGTAAAATAGAAAACTATCGGTGCAATTATCTTTGGCAAAAGTTCAAGTTTTGATTCTTCAACAAATAAAAAATGGAAAACAAACAATATTGAAATTACTAAAATAAAAAACCTCTCTTTTAAATGAAGATTTTCCCAGTTTTGTAAAATCCTCATACTTAAAAAAAATAAAAAAGCTAACTCAATTCCCTTAACTATAGAATCAATTAAATCAATTCTACTCAAAACAAAAATTGATTGTAAAAAAAATATTACAATGTAAAACTTAAATATAAATATTAAATTAACTCTCACATTCTCCTATTTTTATACATTTTATACCTAAACCTAGAATAAATTTCACTGAACTGAACTATAGGTAATAATGAAATTGAAATAATTTTGTAGATAAAAGCAATTAATATAAATTCTCTTCGATTTTTATTATATAAATTAGAAAAAAAGAAGGACTTTTCAAAAAAAAATTTTATAAAAGTATTTTGAGACTCCAAATTTTTTAATTCATTTTCAGAATAACTATCAAATAATTTGGAAACTTTTTTTTCCCTCTCCTTTGCTAATTTTTTTACATATTTTTTTAAATAATATTGTTTTATGGGAAATTTGGTGGATGTGTTACCAGATCTTATCCTTTGAGAATATAAAAATTCAGGATGGTTGCCTACGACAAATTTAAAATCCATTGCCCTTAATACGAAATCATAATCTTCAACGGTAGGAATTCTATATCCTTTTAGGGCTTCGTAAACCTTCCTTTTTGCTAACCAAAAATGAGGAATTGGTGAAAACAAAAACTTTACTTTATTAATATCATTATGAGAAGTTAGATATGTTTCTTCAGCAATAAAATTATCATTTTCATCAATAAGTATGACATTTGTACCTAATAGATCAATATCATTATAGATTAAATATTCAAATTGCTTTTTTATCCTATCCAAATCTGATATATCATCACCATCCATTCTAGCGATAAATTCACCTTTACTTACACTAAAAGCGAAGTTAAGGGTTTCCACTATTTTCAAGTTACTGGCATTTCTGAATACTTTAATTCTTTGGTCAATTCGGGATAATTTCTTAATTATATTAAATGTTTCATCATTCGAACAATCATCTACAATAATTATTTCCAAATTATCATAGCTTTGATTTAAAATGCTCAAAACACTTTTTTCAACAAACTTTTCAACGTTATATACTGGTATTAGAACAGAAATTAATGGATTCATGTCAAGCTTTTGGAATAATTCTTATCGGATTACCGTAAACTATTGAGTCATTAGGTACGGACTTATTTATAAAGGTATTAGCACCTATTGTAACATTATCTCCTATTAAGACCTCTCCAATTATAGTAGTATTTGCACCAATCTCAACATTGTTGCCAATAACTGGACATTTTGAACCAAGATATTTATTTCCAATAGTAACATTATGTCTTAATAGGACGTTATTCCCTATCACAGCTTCGGGGTTAATAACCAGTCCTGTTCCGTGCCATATTTGTAATCCATAGCCAATCTTGGTGTTCTCTGGAATTTCAACACCCATAACCCAAATAACAAGATATTGATAAATTTTCCTAATTGGGTAACCTAAAATCTGGATTAAAATAAATTTAGATGCTTTAATATTATTAGCTATTCTATAAAAAACTGCAATAAATCTACCCTTAGGATTGTTTTTATTTACCTTAATATCTACTAATAAAACCTTGTAAAGATTCATTTAGTTAATTATTCAAATATTCTTATTTTTAAAATACTTTTCCAAAAAAAGTTTATTAATTTTAGGGATAATCCTAAAATTTAAAATTACCATGAATGTGAAGGAGGAATAATTCAACTTTCTATTTAAAATAATACCTTTAACTATTGCAATTTTGAAGTTAATAGGAATATTCGATCTCCAAATAAATTTTAAGTAATTTTTGTTTTCAAAATCAATATCAATCAAATTCGATAATAAATAGTCTTTTATGTAATTATCTCTAATTTTTTTTACAATTAATTGTTGTTCATTCCTTTTGGAGTTAGAAATTTGGTTTTTAGATATTCGATATTTTACTAATACATTTGGAAGATTATTTAATTCTCCAATTTTGGATAATTCACACCAAAGACCATAATCTTGAGAATACTTATATTCTTCATTATACTTAATACCTTTTTCCTTTAAAATATCATTTCTAATTATTGATGTAGGGTGTGCAATAGCATTGTCAATAAATAAAAGCTCTTTTATTTTTTCATTTGACAAAGGTAACTTAATGGTATTTCCAAAATCAAATCCTTTTTCATCAATAAGCTTAAAATAAGTTCCTGAAGCCACGCATCTTAAATTAGATTCCATATACTCAAATTGCTTTTTTAATCGATCAGGATTCGAGATATCATCTCCGTCCATTCTCACGATATATTTCCCTGAAGCAATGCCTAAACCTTTATTTAACGATTTAGTTAATCCAATATTTACTTCATTTTCAATAAGAAAAATCCTTTTATCTTTTTTTTGAAAATTTTTAACTAAATTCTTATTATCAATCGATAAGGGATTGTCCAATATTATTATAAATTCAAAATCTTGAAATGTTTGATCTAATATTGAAGAAATTGAAATATCTAACCATTCGTTAGGCTCATTATAAACAGACATCAAAATGGATATCTTTGGTAAAGCAGAGTTCATTTTTCGCATTAATTTATTTTAATTGCCGGATTTCCAACAATTACACTATTCGCTGGAAAGGATTTATTCACTAATGATCCCGCCCCAATTATACAATTATCACCAATGGTAATTTCACCAAAAACCACTGAACTTGGAAAAATCACTACATTATTTCCAATTGTTGGGTATTTAGCACTTTCATATTTTTCAACCTCCTTTGTTCCAATAGTTACATTTTGATAAATTGTGCAATTATATCCAAGTACAACATTTTTCCCTATAACAATACCAACTGGATGGGGAAAAATAACTCTTTTATTTTTTAAAACAGACAAACCAATTGTTAAGTGATTAGATAAAATAAGCCTTAAACTTTTAAAAAAAAATATACTAATTATTAAATCATAAAAAAAAGCAATAATTAGTTTTATATCATAAATTAGGGTTGAAATCCTTACCATTTTAAAAAAGTTTTTGCCTTAAGAAATCGATAGTATGCCTCAAAAATATTTGAAGTTAAAATTGCAATAATTACATAAAAAATAGGGTCATCCGGTTTAATTACATAAATAAAAAATATAAAAAATATAAAAAATAACCCTGAAAAAAACATACTTTTTAAAACTTCAAAATCGCGATTGAAGACAATTAAGCAATTTCTTCCAATTAAAGCGGCAAAAATATACGGAGTATAGTTTAGCCCTAATAATTGTAAATATATAATACTTTTACTCATTTCAACACCTCCAAGAATTCTAACAATATATTCTGCGAGTAAAAAATTTATTGTAGATATAAAAAGTGATAAAATCACCGAAATTTTAATTATCTTTTTTAAAAAATCTATATTCTCGGTTTTCAAAATTATTGGAAAAATGGCTTGACTAATTAAATCCAGAAAATTAGTAAATATATTTACCACTTTTTGAGCCATATCAAAGTATGCAATATTTTGATATCCAATAAGTGGCTTGATTAGAACTATACTAAAATTTGACTTAATAGCATTTGAAATATAAGCAAATGCCATTACATATGAAGCTCTAAATCTTTCTTTTAAATCATTTAACCCAATCTTAACAAAAAAGAAAGATTCTAGTTTATAAAAATAAAAGCAGCCTATACCATAAACAATAGTAGTATAAAGGTTTAATTTAACAAATAGTAAATTGTCATTTTTACCTTTTATTAAAGTAAATATTAAAACTGTTAATATTAGCTTAAGCAAAACATTTAAAATTGTAATATACTTTAATTTGTTAATTCCTTGAAAAAACCATATAGGTAGAAAGAATTCAAATAATAAATTCCACATTGAATAAATAGCTATTTCTATTAGCTCCTTTTCCAAGGAAAATAAATTAAATTTCAAAATAAGAAATGAGGGAAGAGAAATTGTTAATAACAAAATAAATTTTGAAAATATAATAGAAGATGCAACCTTATTCCTATCTAAAATATTATTACATCTACCTATTTCTCTTGCTCCTGTTATATTAAATCCGAAACTAATTATTATCGCCAAGTAGCCAAATAAGTTTTGAAAAAAAACCACTTTTCCAAAATTATTGCTTCCAATAGTTTTAATCAAAAATGGGTAAGTAATCAATGGAAGAACCATATTAACTATCTGCAGAATAGTAAGGTATGATAGATTTTTTAAAACACCCTTGTAATTCATTTCATAAAAAATGACTTATACCATGAAGAAAATTCTTGAATATTTTCAACTAAATTTTGATTTTGAGAAACACCAATTTTCCGTCTGATTTTTTCAGTATTGGCCCATGTTTTTGGTACATCACCATCTTGCATAGGTAACATTTCTTTTTTAGTTTCTGATTCAAAAGCTTTTTCTATATTGGAAATAAAATCCATTAAATTAATTGGTTCTCCATTGCCAATATTATATACATTGAATCTCCCTTCTTCTTTTGAATTCAACAATTTTATTACTCCAAAAACAATGTTTCCAACAAAAGTAAAATCCCTTTGCATATTCCCATTATTAAAAACTTTTATTGGTTTCTTGTCCATTATTGCTTTTGCAAACAACATTGGTGCCATATCAGGTCTTCCCCAAGAACCAAAGACGGTAAAAAAACGCAAACAAGTTATTTTTAATCCATATAAATGACTATAACAATGAGACATTAACTCGTTACTTTTCTTAGTAGCAGCGTATAAACTTACAGGAGTATCAGTTTTGTCATTTTCTTCAAATGGAATTTTAGAATTAGATCCATATATCGAAGAAGAAGAAGCATGAATTAAATGTTTTGGGGGGAATTTTCTTGCTGCCTCTAAAACATTATGAAAACCTAAAATGTTTGAATGAATATAAACATCGGGATTTTCAATAGAATACCTAACACCTGCCTGTGCCGCCAAATTTATTACATAATCAAATTTTTCAGTTTGAAATAGTGAAAATAGTTGTTGTTTATCTTCCAAATTACATCTAATAAATCTATAATATTTGTATTTATTACTTTGAACAAGATCGTACCATTTTATAAAATCCTGTTCAATTCCACATTCATTTAATCTAGCATACTTAAGTGAAGGAGAATAATAATCATTAATATTATCTAAACCTATTACTTCAAATCCCTCATCTAAAAGTTTTAAAACTGTATGAAATCCTATAAAACCCGCTGCACCTGTGACTAATACTTTTTCCATAAATGTGATACTGTCGTTAAATTTTAAAAATAACGCTTTTAAAAATTAACCCGTTTAACCTTTAATTCTTTTAACTATTCGAGAAACAAACCCTACTTTTTTTATATTCGTCCCATATCCGTAACCATATCCGTAACCATATCCGTAATCAGAAGATTTTGTATAATCCACGGCATTGAAAATCACATTGAGGGATTTGAAAACCCCGGACTCTTTGATTTCTTTGAGTTTATCCAGTAAGTTTTTGGGGGATTTATTGAAACGTACCACATAAAAGCAAACATCGGCCAGAGGAGCCATGATGAGGGCATCTGTCACCAAAGTAGTAGGTGGGGTATCTAATAGGATATAGTCAAAGGTCTGGCGGAGAACTTCTATCAATTCAGAAAGCTTATGTTTGGTCAGCAATTCCGAAGGGTTGGGCGGCATAGGGCCGGAAGGAATCAGGAATACATTCTGATAGGCCGTACCCTGTACTATCTCCTCCTCATTGGCTCGACCAATGAGATAATTGCTTACCCCTTTTTTATTACTCACGCCCAGATAGCTATGAATACTGGGCTTTCTGAGATCCAACCCCAATATCACCACCCGCTTGTCCAGTAAACCCAAAGATGCCGCAATGTTGGAGGTCACAAAGGATTTCCCTTCGCCCGGAGCGGAGCTGGTAATCATGATGGTGCGGCCGCCTTCCTTTTTCTCAGCATCTCCCTCGAAGAGATAGGCCAGATTGGAGCGAATCATCCGCACCTGTTCACTCACAAAAGAACGACTATTTACATCCAGTATTTCCCCTTTGTCCTCCTCCGGTTTCACACCAATTTCCCCAAATACAGATAATCCCGTTTTCTTCTCTATCTCTTTCTTACTCTGTACGGTATTGGTGAGTAAATCTATCAAATTAATTACTCCGGCAGGAATCACCAATCCGATCAGAAGGGCTATTAAGGCAATGATTTTCTTTTTGGGTTTTACAGGGTCATCAGAGCTGTAGGGATTATCCACCACCCTGCTATCCGTTACGGTACTGGCATAGCTCAGAGCGGTTTCTTCCCGTTTTTTGAGCAAAAGCAGATACAAGTCCTCTTTGATACCCGCCTGCCGCTTGATGGCCACAAACTGACGCTCTTTGGTAGGCAGGGTACTGATGCTCCCCTCGAGGCGGTTATTTAAGGAGCCAAGGGTAGAGCGGGTCACCATCAAACCGTTTTTCTGGTTTTTTACGTTTTCTCTGATGGCTGCTTTCAGATTGGCCTGCTGGGTTTCAAGCGTCTGCAAAAAGGGATTATTGGCAGTAGTAGTTCGGCTCATCTTTTCCCGTTCCAGCTCCAGTTCGGAGAGCTGATTAATATAGCCCGTCAATACAGGGTCATTGACCATCAACGAGCCGGGGCTCACATTGCCGACCTGGTTGCTGGCCAGGTACCGATCGACCCCATCCAATACCCGCAACTGGATGTCCACCTCATTGAGTTTGGAGTCATTCTCTTTCACTTTCTGAAGGAACAGATTGGCTTCGGTGCTGAGATCGGTCACGCCTGCTGAGCGGCGGTATTGCTCCACATCCTGCTCCACATCGCCCAATTCCTGCGTAATAAGCTTCAGACGGTCTTCAATAAAATTGAGCGTATTGGTCGATTCCCGGTTTTTATCTTCCAGCGTAGTAAAGGCATATTCCTCCAGTAATTTGCCCAAAATATCTTTCCCTTTTTCCGGCAAAGCATTTTCCATGGCCAGTTTGATCACCGTGGACTTCTGTGTAAGTAGCTCAGTAGTCAAGCTTTCTATTAAGCCCGAAATTACTTTTTCCTTGGGAGCAAATTTCACTCTGATGTATTTATCCTCAGCAGGTTTCATGCCTTTGGGGAACTTGGTCACTCTAAACACCCGAAAGGAACCATAAGGGCTGTTAATCTTGGCCGAATACAGAAACTTGCCCATGAGCTTATTGTTCATGTCCCGGATATTGTAATAAGAGCTGTCCAGCGGCTCAATATGCAAATCATTGGCGTAGGCAAAGGGGGTCAGATCCTGGGCATTGACTTTGATGGGGCTGGCGGTATGCAATTCAGCATCTCTGATCCTGCCAATATGCCAGTAACTCACGGTAAGGTTGAGCTCATCCACTACCTTCTCCATCAGATTGCGGGAGCGTAAGACCTCTATCTCGTTTTCCACCAATTTGGAGGCACCTGAAAGCCCTAACTCCTCCATTATTTCTCCCCCACCTTTCATGCCTTTCTGCTCGTCTTTGACCAGCATGGTGGCCGACACACTGTAGATGGGCGTGCTGTACCGCAAATAAAACCAGGCGGCCACGCCACAGGCAATCACCGAAAGCACAAACCAGGGCCAATGCCGTAAATATTTTAAAAAGAAAGCCCGCAAGTCAAAGTCGGGTTCTGTCTCTTCTTTCCAGATGTCGTAAGGGTTCTGTGTACTCATGGGTATAAATTTAAACTATTCTATTGGTAGCGTATTGCCATTTTTATTTTCCGGTACAAGGCTGCACCGCCTAATATCCCAATGAAACCAAATATTACTGTAAACTTTTTGGGTCAATCCATTATGCTTCTTCTCCTCCGCCTGCCACTTCATCATCGCAAAACACCCCTCCCTTACCTAAGGATTGATGCCGCAACTTACCCCCCACTCCCGTGAATAGAAAACATCCTTATTATCCCCCCTCTCTTATGGAGAGGCGGGCGGGGGCGGTCCGACGTATCGGGTGAGGTGTCATTTCACCACATTCAATATCAAAGTCACCACTATCGCCAGTGTTGAGATCGCACTCATGTAAATGGGTGCCAGCTGTACTTTTTGCTCGGCATAGGTACCCTTGGAAGGAAGTGGCTCCACATAGAGCAGGTCACCGTTCCTGAGATAATAATATTTGGAATGAAAGATATCTTTGTTGCTGAGATTGATTCTCACAATCTCCCGGTCGCCTTCATAGTCTCTAATCAGCATCACATTTTTACGGTTACCAAAGGCCGTAAGGTCACCCGCCATGGCCAGGGCCTCTGGCAGGGTGGTGCGGTCATCCAGTAAGTTAAATACCCCCGGGCGGGCTACTTCGCCCAATACCGAGAACTTATGGTTGAGGAAACGAATGTTGACCGAAGGATTTTTCAATATCTTCTCCACTTCTTTTCTCACCATCTCAGCAGCCTGATCGGTACGCATGCCCAGCAGATTGACCTTGCCAATCATGGGCATCTCCACGCCCCCTTCTTTATCCACCAAAAATCCCAACGGCTGGCCTCTCATTGATCCACTTTGCCCCGGGAAGGTCGTAGTGAGTAAAGGGTTGATGTTATTGAAATTGATGATATCGTTGGTTTCCTTGTTCAGAGAGGTAATCGTTATGGCCAGAATGTCGTCAGGCTTAATGACCGTCTGGACATTGACGAGGTAAGGCAACTGCATGCGTTCGGTGGAGTCGGCACTGTCAAAGTAAGACATCACCGGGGTCTTGACACAGGCATAATTGAGCCAGGCAAGAGCCAGAATCGCAACTAGTTTAAGATTTATTTTCATTATTAGGAGTTTTTGCCTCTCAATTTATAGCATTTTTCACAAACTCACCACCTTTTCGATGATATTTTTATTGTAATCAAACCTCACTTTCATGCCCAGGGTTTCGAGATAAACCGTCAGGATGCGGCCCTTGGTTTCGAGTATCACCCCTTCGGCATCCATAAATGCACCGGAGGACACCACCACCCGGTCATTGGGACTGAGGCTTTCTACCGATACGTGAGATGGGTCAAAATCGTTGAGCAGGGACCTGATTTTTTTTATTTCGGCTGGCTTTAGGGTGGCCAGCTCGCCTCTGAAGTTTACAAATTTTACGATGCCCGGAGTCTTAAACACCTCGAAGCGTTCTTTTTCATCTATATGTACAAAAACGTAGGATCTGAACAGCGGCTCTACTACTTTTTTTACCCTGTCGCTCCAGGCACGAGCCACGGTGATTTTGGGGCACCATGCCTCTATGCCTTGCTGCAGCAACAGTTCTTCGACTTTTTTTTCGTGTCTCGATCGGGTGTAGATTACGTACCAGCGGATCATTGTATAATATTCATGGCTAAAAAGTTCAAACTTGTAAATGGGTGAGTGATAAAGGTTTTTTTGGAAAAAATTATATATTTTATCAGCATCCTTAGTATTTCAAAATTTAGTAAACCCACCTGTAAAGTTAGAACTATGAGAATTTACATACTTAAGCAAAATTTCAAGTCCTTTTTTACAAATTTTACGTCGCCTTGCCGGCGGGGCCCTACTTTTTTTTGAAAAAAAGTAGGCAAAAAAACACTCATAAAATAATGATCCTCTCTAAAAATTTGATTGGCAGCACTCTATATTGATTGTCAATTACTCTTAAATCAAATTTTTAGAACGGACTATTTTATGAACAAAGGAACAATTCTTTTTATTCTTAGGAATCCCTGTAAAAAATAAATTCTCTCTTGCCTTTTAATTCTTATGGTTGTTAGGGATAGGCAAAAAAACTGAAAATATGAATTGGTTTGTACGGCTTCGCCCTCTCAGTCCCATTTTGTGGGTCCCTAGCGGTCTATTTGTCAATCATACAGTGGGCAAAATATGCAATCCAGAAGATCTTAGTTTCGGCTATACTTGATCATTTCTGATGAGGAGGTATTCCATTGGGGAAGCCCTCCGGGCGTTTTCATGCATATTTATTGTTTTAATCTTTCTCAATCAAAAGGCCTGGATAAATCGACCTGAGATTTCCTTAAATAGTGAACTGGTTTACCATTTAATGTTTTAAAACAATTACAATCAATTAGTACTTTGCTGTCTTTAGCTTCGGTGCAAATAAGCTATGGACCCCTAAATTTTGAAGTTTTTTTTTCAAAATTTATTATTCGGTATTTTATTTTTTTGTTAAAATTGATTTATTCCAATTACTTATTGAAATCAGAATAAATTCTAAAAATATCAAACGATTTCGTTTTCCAGCAATACAAAAATTAATTTGGAGAATCGGTAGAAACGCCAAAGAAAGCCGCAAAAAATTTCAGATTTGAAAAATATTTTAATAATTGATTGATGGGTGTCATTCCAACATTTAATGACTTAAAATCACCTTTCTAACCAAAAAAGGGGCAGCCGTGACAGGGAAAACAAGAATGAAAAACTTTGGTTGATGGTGGTTGAAAAAGCCAGACTTTATGCTTTTGCTATTTGAAACAAAAAGTTTTTTATAAAGCAAAAGACTTTCATTGTAAAGGAAGAAAAGTTTTTTACTAAAGAACGAACATCCATTATAAAGGAAGAAATGTTTTTTACTAAGGAAAAGCTTTGCCAAGATGATTTGGAAATTGGATGAAGTTTTTGGAGAGCTTCCTGGTGAAATAATTTTATCAATAATCTTCGTCCGAAATTATCAATCATTTTATGAAGATATCAAAGAATAGTTCTCGGAGAGAGCCCGGTAAAAATCAAAAAGAGGGTTTGAGAAAAGGAAAAAAATTTCATTTTCAGAAAATTTCTTGCTAAATTTTGTAGCAAATTTTTGGTTTTACTAAAAATAATTTTATTTAGAAAAATATAAATATTTAACAATCAGCACTTTAAATGTTTTATAAAATAATTAGAATTAATATTTCGAACATTTATTCATATTTTAAATAATATTTTTAGCAAAATGCATCATAAGTCTTTATTTGTCAATCCCTTACAAGAATGTGTAAAAAAAAATTCATATTTCTTGTTTTTTTGTCATTTAAATATCTATTATAAATACCTAAATTTGTTAAAGATTAGAATCAAGTAACGTTGCCTTCTTATCTAACATAATTTTTACGGGTAATAAAATACTCGGTTTGTCATCAGAACTCGGATATTTTTTTTGAGAGAATGATGAGGGTCAATGCCAAACTGTAACAATAGGTATTACAGTGGCGTTGAAAAAAAACCCGAAAATCATTTTTAATATTTGAAATTCCTGCATTTATGGCAAATGCCTTAAATCAGGGAAACAGAATTGCTGTGGAAACACAGCCCTGAAACGGACTGAATAATCAGTTATAACCGGCCGAAGATGCGGTAAAAATCAAAAGGCCCTCACCGAATGGAAAGAGCCAGTTGACATTAAATCTTAATTGACGTTACAATTTATGTCAACATTTGAGGATTATCAAATTCCGGGGCCAAAATTTTTCAATTAAGATGAAGAGTTATGTACTCGCCTCTGCTATTACCAGGATTTCGGGAGTGAAATCCATAGCAGCCGATCTGGACCTCGGAAATGGTCTCAATGTTGCCAGTTATCAGACCGCCATCACTGAATTGGAGGAACTGATCGACACCCATGTGACGCAGGTTGCCCAACTGGGTGAGCTGAAAAACCGGATTCTCGAAAAGGAGAAAGTCCTCCGGGATTTCAGTGAGCGTATGCTGATAGGCGTTGGAGCCAAATATGGCAAAGATTCCAATCAGTACCAGATGGCCGGTGGCACCAAAAAATCGCTGAAGAAAAAACCGAAGCGGGTTCAGAACACGCCCCAGGCCGCAGCCTGATTTGGAAAGGGTCATCTGAAGAGGTGACCCTTTTTAAATATATTTTCACTAATGAGTAATAAAAATGGAAATAAAATTTTGGGGTAGCATTTATAAAGTAAGAACACTAAAAAGTGTTTTTGTTATTTTTCATTCTCACTCTAAATAAACGAGCTGATTGAAAAATCAAAAAAATGATTCCTTTAAATCATAAAACCGAAACGTCGGACCGAGTCCGTTCTAAAAATTTCATAAAATAATATAACTAAAAGGAAAGCAATCAAATTTTTGAGAGGATCATTACGGTCCGCCGTCGCGGTTTATGAATGTTTTTTGGTTGGGTCCGACCCTTCGGCTTTTTTTCGAACGGTGCGGCGACCCGCAAAAAGTAACTCCCCGCCACGCTTCGGCATAGCGACGTAATATATAAAACGTATATTTTACGGCTCTGCGTCATTTTTAGTGGAATTCTATTTTCTCAAAAATTGTATATTAAAAACAATACCTTTATTTTCTAAACACATAGAACACATAGCCATTCTATACCTTTATCATTAACATAGATACATAGTTGACTTGAACTATTGTACCTATGTGGTATTTCCTATTGTGTACTATGTGTTATTTATTTCATTTTATTGCCTTTCGTTGAATAATTATATGTAAAAAAAGAAAAATGCCCAAAATTAAAAATTGTATTTCCACTGTTTTTGACGCAGAACCAATTTTTCTTTCAGCTTGACCAAACTTATGTTTTGAACAAAAAAGCTTTTAAATTTTTAGAAACATCAGTAATTTTCAATAATTCGACATTACCTTTTCTATTTCATTTTTGGACTGTAAGACAGACATGTTATAGCATATTACAATGTTGTCGTTCCAAAATTTAGAAATTCTTCCTGTTTATGTTCAAATAGGCTCCGGCATGCCAAATCTTTATGCCAAAAGAAAAATAATATGAAAATTTTCAAAAACCCTCTTCCCTAACTAACTGGCCTACATTTTAGAGTTTTTAGACTGATAATCAGCCAAAACTGATTAAAAGTATTCATATTCTCACAAAATATTGTAAAATAGTAAATTGTGAAAAAAAATATTCGGAAAACTTATGCCCCGCGGCATGGTATTTGTATCCTTTTAATCAGTGATAATTTTTTTAAACTGCCGCAAGGCAAAACACTTAAATCAATTTTATTCCAATGGAAAACTTTAAAAAATTCGCCCTCGTGGCAGTTCTTGCAGTATGTGGATTCGGTGCTTCAGCTCAGGATACTCAAACAGACAACCATACCATTACCGTAGTAGTACCTAGCGTGGCCCTTTTAGACCTTGAAAGTAGCTCAAGCAAAAACTTCAGTGCTACCTTCGTGCAGCCTACCCCACTTGAAGCCGGTCAGAAACTTAATGCTCCTGCCGACAACTCAGCAGTTTGGTTAAACTACTCGTCTATCCTTCCTGCTTCAGGTGTACTTTCTCGTCGTGTAGATGTGAAATTGAGTGCTCTTGTTCCGGGTGTAACTATGACTGTAGTAGCCGGTGCAGCAACCACAGGTGCAGGTACTAAAGGTACACCAACCTCAGCTGTAACCCTTACTGCTACTGATCAGCCAGTAATCAACTCAATTGGTAGTGCTTATACAGCTACCGGTGCCAGCAACGGACATCAGTTGACTTATTCATTCTCTGCAGTTGATGCCAACTACTCAGCTTTGAAAGCCGGTAGTACAGCTGTAACCGTTACCTACACTTTGGTAGATAACTAAGATATATTAATACTATTGAGTGACCTATAATACCCCGACCGGGAGGAAGCAATTCCTTCCGGTTTTTTTTGTATTTCGGGGTGATTATTAATTCAATTCTTCTATGGAATATTTGTATCTCAAAATCAAAATCCGTCTCTCTTTCATATTGCCTTCTCTCTGTGATTTAGCCTTTCCCAACCAGTAATCCACAAAATCAGGTTAAGAAAAGCAAAAAATAACTCACCTTTTGTCCTATTTATTCTTTACATTCTCCTAACAAATCCAATCAATCATGCCAAATTTGAAGATGATACCGCTTGATATTTTTTATATTTTTTTCGAAAAAATAAATCATTAATAATCATTTATTTATATATTAGCCCGATAAATGTTTGGTAATCAGGCATATTATTTGTAACATTACTAATTGTTAGGAATCAAAAAAAAGGTATTTACTTACCGTAAACGTGAAAATACCATGAAACTACTTAGAAAAACTACAATTTTGGCTGCATGCCTGTTTGGCTGTATGGGAGCAAAAGCCCAGGACATTCAAAACAACGACCATACCGTCACTGTGGTGATACCCAGTGTAGCCTTGCTGGATCTGGAAAGCAACACTTCCAAAAATTTCAATGCGTCGTTTATTCAGCCTACCCCACTGGAAGCCGGTCAGCGATTAACTTCACCTGACAACAATGCCAGCGTATGGCTCAACTATTCCTCTATTCTTCCGGCCTCGGGGATACCCTCCAGGAGTGTGACGGTGGCGGCGAGTACTTTGATACCAGGCGTAAGTATTTCAGTGTTGGCAGGAAGCTCATCGACAGGTGCAGGAGCCAAAGGTACACCCACGGCAGCCGTGACGCTTTCGACAACCGCTCAAAACATCATTACGGGCATCGGGAGCTCTTACACCGGTAACGGCGTAAATTACGGGCACAATCTCACCTATACGTTTTCCTCTCCCGATGGCAACTACGGAGACCTCAGGGTGGGTTCCACCCCGGTGACAGTGACTTATACTTTGGTGGATAATTGAAAAAAATACTAGCAACAGGGCAAATAAAATAAAATATTGTTCCTTTGAATCATAAAATAGTCCGTTCTAAAAATTTGATTTAAGAGTAATTCACAATCAATATAGAGTGCTGCCAATCAAATTTTTAGAGAGGATCATTATTTTATGAATGTTTTTTTGCTTACTTTTTTTCAAAAAAAAGTAAGGCCTCGCCGGCAGGGCGACGAAATATTTTTCCTTAGGGGTCTTCTTATAGTTTTGAAAAATGTACTAAGTGATATAAATAGAAATTTTGACCAATTTTTTTTTCTGGGACACTAGTAATTTAAAAAAAAGCCTGCAAGTCATATGATTTGCAGGCCTTTCTATGGGTCATATTTACTAAAGTAGCTTCTCCAGCAAGGCTTTGGTGGCTTTGATGCCCTCGTCTTCACTGATTTTTTCGCCCTCAAATTCTATCCCGACATTGCCCTTGAAACCTGCGTCTTTCACGATCTTCAAGATGCGGGCATAGTCCATTTCGGCCTCATTGCCTTTATCATCAAAGACATGGGTCTTGGCACTTACGCCCTTGGCAAAAGGCATGAGCTCGGCAATCCCTTTGTAGCGGTCGTATTCTTTGGTGCAACCTGTAGGGCCACTTTCCAGACAGAAATTCCCAAAATCAGGCAAAGTCCCTACATTTTCCATGTTTACGGCCTTCATCACACCTGCCAGCCAGCTTCCGTCAGAAGAATAACCTCCATGATTTTCCACCACAACATTGATACCTTCTTTGGCAGCAAATTCTCCAAGTTTTTTCAATCCATCAGCAGCATTTTTGGCAACCTCCTTGGCTGTTCCCTGTCCTGCGGCATTCACTCTGATGGTACTTGCTCCCAAAAATTTCGCAATTTTCACCCAATCATGGTGGTTTTCTACGGCCTTTTGTCTTTCTACTAAATCTGCATTACCGATATCGCCCAGGGCATCGCACATGATGAGGCCCACTTTCACGCCGGCTTCATCGCAACGCTTTTTGAATGCCTCCCAGTAGGCCATATCTTTGGCTTTGCTAAAATAGAAAGTATTGACCAGCTCAATGGTATTTACGCCATAACCTGCTGCAATCTTCGGAAAATCGTCGGGATTTAATTTCCCCTGCAAAAGCGAATCGGGGTTTTCTTTCAATAATCGGGCAAATGCCTCCCAGTCGCCGTTGAGGGCATCGCCAAAAAAGCTTTTGTGCAATGACCACTGAGCCAGTGAGATATTACGATCGGGTTTTTCTTCGGCTTTGGGTTTACAGGATAAAAACAAAACCGAAATAATAAAGAAACTAAAAATGGTTTGTTTCATGATATTTAAGATTGAATGTTTATTACAAATTTTCAAAAGCTTATTCCATAAGCCCTTATTCAAAAGATTACAACAATTAACAAACCTTTCGTCGCCCTTCCGGCGGGGACCTACTTTCTTTGCTTACCCAAAGAAAAAGCCGGGGAGGCGAACCTCCAAAGAAAGGGAACAATCTTCAAAGTGTCACGAAAATTTGGAAACATTCAAATCGTTCAATGAATTTTGACAAAAAATTTTCTAAACACTGAAGATTGATTTAAGGTAGCAAAATTTTAATTTCTAAAATTACTAACGGTTGTATTTTCTAAACAAAATGACCTTTAAACCTAGCTTTAGATTGTATTTTGTAAAAAATTGAAAAACCTAAAACTCTCTGTTTGTGTCCAAGCTAAAGCGAGGCTAAGCCTTCATTTTTGCCAATCGTGGCACAATTCAAGAAAAACGAATAGGAGAGGCGACCCTAAAAAATTGAACGGCAAGGGCCGACCACCTAAAAACTCATACCAGATTGCCACACCACCAAAAGATTCTCGTAATAACTTATTGTTAAATATTAGTTGCGACTGCAGAAAAATAAAAAATATTGTTCATTTAAATCACAAAACAGTCCGTTTGAAAAATTTAAGCTGGAAAATGAAAAACCAGGGACAATACTAAATTAAATTTTTCAAGAGGATCATTGTTTTGTGAATGTTTTTTTGGTTACTTTTTTCGAACGGTGCGGCGACCCGCAAAAAGTAACTCCCCGCCGGAAAGGCGACGAAAGTAATTAAAAAAAACTAGAACTATTTTTTTCAAGGAGTGGCCTGCTTTCATAGCCTATCAAAATAAAAAGAGCAATCTTTAAAGTAAAAAAATGGAAACATTCAAATCGTACAATGAATTTTGACAAAAAATATTCTAAACACTGAAGATTGATTTAAAGTTTAATCAATTTTTAAAATTAAAAGGAATTATCTTCTTAAATTCTATTTTCTTTCTTCCGAAAATAAAACATTGACCCTAAGACCATCAGAAAATAAGTTCCGGCAAGAATATAGGAAGCAAAAATAAAAAAAGTCACATTGCTGGTATTGTGCTGAAAAAAGTTTTTGTAAAACAACACCAAAAGACTCCCAAAATAAGCATAATAATCGGCGAGCGTAATCATAAATCCAACAGTGCCAGCATACTTAAAAGCCGCCAGCATCCTTTCAAAATACAGGCTGTTACACATCGAATAAGCCACATAGGCTCCAAAACCCACGCCTATCAGCCAAACGATAGGATTGAGCACACCCACCTGATACAGCAGAGTGCTGCCACCGATGATGATGGCACCCGTAAGCAGTAAAGTCTGAATGACATTAAATGCCAGCCTATGGTTTCGGATCCAACGCATGGAAGCCATCAAAAGCAATACTACTATCGCAATCGGAATTTCGGTTTGCGTAAAAAGGGCGGTTTTCCCTCCAAAGCCCAGCTCAGCCAGCATCTCCGGCATAAAATTATCGCGGAATTCGCGGTAAGCTGTCAAAAGCACATAAGAAATAATAAAGAGCGTGAGGCCCAAACCAAATTCTCTCACAAAAGCCTTTCGGTCGGCTTTACTCATAGGGAGGCGTTCAACACGGTCAGCAATATCTGCGGCCGCGGGTCGCGGAACCTGAGCTAAAAACAATACCGAGACTGCCAAGGGCAGATACATGACCGAATCGGCCACGAAGGGCATCATAAACTCCGAAATATCCAGACTGCCCATCACCCACTTGCCCACACTTTTGGCAAAACCGGAGCCGATGATAAACGAGGCCGTAAGAGCAGCCACCAGCAGATCGGTGCTTTTCCTACCTTCGAGAAAACCCAGGATTACGCCATAAAACATCCCCAATGGAAGACTACCCAGAAACACAAAGAGCAGATTGTACGGTGCAGGCACCAGACCAAAACACAACATGCTCAGCCAGGACAAGGCAGTAAACAGGAGCAGGCTTTTGGGCCGGTTTTCGGGTTTCATTTCTGAGACCACCTTCACCCCTATTCCTTTTGACACTGCAAAACCTACCACCTGAGCGGTAATAATGAGGATTTTAAAATGTATGCCAAAATAATACAAGTCTTCAAAAGTGGCAGCCGTATAAGCCCTCCTAAAAGGATAAAAACACAGGTAAGTGCTAAATGCTGCGACGGCCGCAAAAAGCGTTTTTACCCATTCGGGGCTGTTGATAAGTTTGTTCTTCAGCAAAATACCGGGAAAATTTAAGGGTTTATTCTTTTACGGTTATTTCTTTTTTTGTGCCAAAAGCCAGGTTAGATAATCGGGCTCTTTAAATACATTGTCCCAGGAATTGTGATTGACGCCGGGATACTCTTTGTAAACCACATCACAGCCCAAAGCCTTAAGTTTTTCGGTGGCTTCACGGGAGTGTTTTACCGGGATGACCCCATCCACGTCGCCATGATATATTCTGAAAGGCACTTTAGCTTGTGTTTTGGAGTAGGCATTGAGGTCGGCCCCACCGCATATAGGTGCAGCTGCTGCAAAAAGTTTTGGATAACGATACACCGCCTCAAAAGTACCCATGCCACCCATTGACATGCCGGTGATAAATATTCTTTTTTTGCCGGCTTTTTTGCCTTTGATCATACTTTGCACCAATTCGACAGCTGCATGTAAGGAAGGATTTTCGGGATAGGTATAGTTAAAATCCAGCTCGAGGGGGTATTTGGCCCGGGAAAACTTGACTGATGCCCAATAGTCTTCTTTGGCACACTGCGGGAATATTCCAATAAATGGTGTTTCTTTTGATTTATTCAAAAACATTTCAGAGCCATATTTCAGCTGAGAAATGTTGTCATCGCCTCTTTCGCCTCCACCATGGAGAAACAAGAGGAGCGGATACTTATTATTGGGATTGTAATCCGGAGGTAAAAGCAAACGGTAATTCAAAACCGTGCCTTTGCTGTCGGTGTATTTCAAAGCCTGAAAAGCCTCATACTGAGCTACGGCATTGAAATAAAGGAGAATTAAAGAGAACGTAATTATTTTTTTCATAGATTAATTATTAGAATTCTGCGATCAAAACATAAAAAAAGGTTCCTTTAAATCATAAAACAGTCCGTTCTAAAAATTTGATTCCCACAAATGTCTATTCTATTAATTAATTGAAAATCAAATTTTTAGAGAGGATCATTGTTTTATGAATGTTTTTTTGCCTACTTTTTTTCAAAAAAAAGTAGGGCCCAGCCGGCAAGGCGACACAAAGCTAATAAAAATTAAGCCCTGGTTTTCATCCTAAAATTTTTAGTGTTAATTGGTTAAAAACAATATCCAGACCTTGTTCTCTTAGTTTTATTACTTGTTGACTTCGGGTAATTAGAAACAAAATATTAACATAATGTTAATGCCTCAAATATGGGAAAGATTACGTATTTATTGCTAAAGAAATTCGTTTTATTTGTTAAAAAAATCTGAATGATGAAAAAGATAATCGGTATAACTTTAATTCTGGGATGGAGCTTATTTTCCTGCCAAACCCAACAAAAACTGGTTGTTGACAATATTGGTCAATATACCCAAAGCCATCAAAGAGTGGCCATTTTACCCTTTAAGGTTACTTTTAGTGAGGCCTACAAAAATATGAGTTTGCGAGGTAAAAGGCAGGGGGACTGGAAAGAGCAGGAGCGTGTGGCGGGTTTAGATTTACAAAAATCTGCCTTCAGCATGTTATCTAAAAGAGCCAACAAAAAAAATTATGGCATTACGGTTCAGGACTTCCTGACCACCAATAAAATCCTTCAAAGTGAAAACATCAGGTTTTCGGAATTGGCTGCAGCGGGTAAAGGACAGCTGGCAAGAATCCTTGGCGTCGATGCCGTGATTTGGGGAGAAACAGATATGCAAATGGATCCGGCCGGTTGGCGAAACCGTAACGGCATAAGCACCACCATGGCTTTATTTGATGCAAAGACCGAACAGAAGCTGTGGCAACAAAGCAGCTTTGCAGATGCCATGAGACGGTTTGACACCCCTCAGTCCTTGTCTGAAAACACTGTCAATAATCTGATCAATGCCTTGCCTTACAAAAAGCGGGAAAGCAGGGAAGATTAATTGCATCCGCCGATCTGAGCCTTGAAGACCTCCGCCGAACCTGCCTGAAAACCCGGCTTGAGTAAGATGGACTTCCCTGCCTGATAGGTGGTATTATCGGCCACATTGGCCTGACTTTCGATGGTTTCGGAGGCTTTATACGTGCCTGCTGCCTGGGTGATGGCACCATAGATTTCAGAGGTATTGCACCCGGAAATATTTATGATAAAGTCTTTGATTTCACCAAAATAAAATCCGGTAACCGGGTCATTACCTTCAGTGACAGAGCAGGGGTCTGCTGGGGTCTGCAGATAGGTTGTTTTAATCCTCATTCGGGTTAAGCCCGGTGTTGTACTCATTGGAATCTGATAGGAAAATGTTTTACTGGTCCAGGCATTGCCATCATAAAAAGAATAAATGAGCTCGGTATTGGTGAATGTCCCATCATTGTTCAAATCCATCCACACGGCTATGCCATCTTCATAGCTTCCGGGATTAAATACACCAAAATTGTAGTTTGCCCCTTTAGTTAAGTTGACCTGTGGCGAAGGCGTAACCAACGAAAAGCCCGAGGTGTTGCAAGTTACCAATTGATCATAGAGACTGGTTGCACCAAATAAAATCTGTAATCTGGAAAGCCGGTCATCGTCATCGCAAATTAAGCCGGTGGGTTCGCAGTATGGACAGGGTCCACCCACAGTAATATTTAAAGCTGATCGTGGAGAGGTGCCACAACTCGTACTTTGACATTCCACATAAAAGGTTGTATCTCTGTTGATGCCGCTTGCAATCACATTATTTCCGGTATAAAGTGGCGTACCGCCACTCGAAACATTATACCATTTTAAGGTAAATCCTGAACAACCACTCGCTGTCAAAGTGGTTTCATTGATACCGCTACATTGAGTTATATTCGAAACCCCGGGGGCTGCTCCCGAATAAATCTGTACTACTGCAGGGGTTTTGTAACTTTCACAATTGGTTTGTGTACAGGTTACATAATAAGTAGTGGATGCATTCAAGGAAGGTGTATTGTATGGGTTGCCCGTGAAAACAGGGATGGTGGAAGCGGACGTGGAATACCAGTTGTAAACCCCGCCTGTACAACCTGATGCCAATATTGATGCAGGATTGTTGGCACAAACCAAGGTGGTTTCAACAGAAGGCTTAGGTGCCAATACTCCCCCTAAACAAGTTGCTGCATTTACTTCAGCGGCCATTTTTTGTTTTACCAAAGGGCCAAAACCATTGGCAAAGGTAATACCTGTGCCGGTGAGATGACAATAACTCATGATTGTTCCTCCACCCGGAGCCGGCGTTGGTCCTGATGTACACCCCGATTCGACATAACCCGCAGTCGGTCCACAATTATCTATAGCATTTGGAGGGTTTACACCATCTGACCAGCTGCAATTGTGCGTATGCGGTAGCCCGAAATTATGTCCGATTTCATGTGCCATCACTTCTACATTCCAGGAGAAAGTAGGAATATTCTGCACCGTAGACGACAAACTGGTACTGACTCCCTTGGCAGCGGTTTTTGTACATCCGGCAAACACAGCCCGGGAAGCCATTCCATTAAAAATCGGAGGAAATCCTCCGGTAAAATAGTAGGCCACACCTCCGCCATAATTTTTTGCAGAAACCAAATGTACAATATCCCCGTTAAAAGTATTGCCTTGAGAATCCCAGTATTTATCGAGAGAATCGAGCATGGCACCGATATTGGTTGCAGGATTATATGGATCTACTGTAGTCCAGACAAATATCTGAGAGAGTTGAATCCTGACTTCGTCATTGTTGTAAAGTTGTACTACATTGTTAAATATCGAAGTCAGCGTATTCACTACATTGGTAGTGCCACCCCATTGGTTATAGGTATAGTTGTCGGCTTCAAGCATAATGTCAACCACCCGGCAATTGGAAACACTGACAGAACGGTTACTTTCCGGTGTAAAATTTTTTATCTCTTTGGTTATCTCACCGGCACAAATGGGGGTATCATTTTTTATATCCTCTGTGTTGTACACTACATGCAGATTGCCGGGATCATCTTTGATTTTCCCAATGGTCAAATTTATCTTTTTACTCCAAACCATTCCCTCCAGGGAGCCGTTGGTTAGGGTAAAGACTACAGTAGAGCCTGCCTCACCTTTGATTTTCCCCTTAAAAAAAGAGGGCATTTTCATTCTATGCACTCCTTGTGGAGTCATCACTTTAAAATTATCTGACAACACTTTAGTGGGTTCAATTTCTAAGATCAGGTCTCCGTTTTTTGTAGGTAAAAGTAATTCTACTTTAGTTTTTTGCAATTTAATCTGACTCAAAATGGTACTGTTGACCGCCAATACCTGAGCAGAAGCCATGGAGCTCAATTGACCCTGCGTATTGACATCACTGACTGACTGACTGGTTCTTTTTACAAAAAGATTATTGATTCGAACCTGAGCAAAAAGGCTGAAAGAAAGGATTGAAAAAACTATTCCGAGTAGAATACTTTTCATTAAGGCTACATTTTTTTTGCAAAATAATATTTTAAATTTTATAAATAAATATAAATTTTATACCGCTTAATAATTATTCGTCCTTTATAACCCAATTTTTGGGATATTATATGACCCCACAATTTCTACTTTTGATTATGAAGCCAAAGCATAATTTCCTAATTTTGCGGCTGAAATCAAGATACTAAATATGGGAAGAGCGTTTGAATTCAGAAAAGCACGTAAAATGAAGCGTTGGAGCTCCATGGCCAAGATCTTCACGCGAATAGGCAAAGACATCGTAATGGCTGTGAAGTCGGGCGGTCCTGACCCTGGCACCAATTCCAGGCTTAGGGCGGTAATCCAAAACGCCAAGGCTGCCAATATGCCCAAAACCAATGTGGACAATGCCATCAAAAGAGCTTCTTCAAAAGATCAGGAAGACTACAAAGAGATTGTACTGGAAGGTTACGGACTTCATGGGGTTGCTGTTTTGGTAGAATGTACCACTGACAACAACAACCGTACTGTGGCTAATGTGAGATCTTATTTCTCCAAAACCGGAGGTAACCTGGGTACCAACGGCATGCTTGATTTTATCTTCGAAAGAAAATGTATTTTCAAAATCGCCAACAACGACAGCATCGATCTCGAGGAGCTGGAGTTTGAACTGATAGACTTTGGAGCCGATGATGTTTTCCTCGATGAAGAAAACAATCAAATCAACATCTACGGTGAATTTACGGCCTATGGAGCCATCCAAAAATTCCTGGAAGAAAAAGGATTGGAGCTTGTTCATGCCGACTTTGAACGTATCCCTACCGACACCAAAAAACTTACCGAAGCCGAAGCCGCCGATATTGAGAAACTTTTGGACAAACTCGATGAAGACGACGACGTGCAGAATGTTTATCACAATATGGTAATTGAATAAAGAAAAGTGCCGGTGGGCGAGTAACGAGATGCGAGTTATGCGTGCCCGGTTTACCAAAAAAATAAAATAAATTGCTGATTGCCGGAAGCTTATGCTGAAAGCCAAAAAATAAATACAATGAGAAAAAAATATGCCGCAGGAAACTGGAAAATGAACAAGACTTTCGAAGAAGGCCAAATATTGCTTTCTGAAGTAGTTAACATGGTAAAAGACGAATTGACTCATCCCAACGTACAGGTGGTATTGGGTGTGCCCTTCCCTTATTTAAGTTCTTTCTCAAAATTAATCGATACACCTAAGGTAGCTCTTGCTGCCCAAAACTGTTATCCAAAGGCCTCGGGTGCATATACCGGAGAAGTGTCGGTACCGATGCTGAAATCAGCTGGTGTTACGTATATCATCATTGGTCACTCAGAAAGAAGAGAATATTTCGGTGAGTCTGATGCTTTCATTGCCGAAAAAGTGGACGCTATTTTGGCTGAAGGCCTTACACCAATCTTCTGCTGTGGCGAAACTTTGGCCCAACGCGAAGCCGGCATCCATTTTGATTTTGTGACGGGTCAGTTAACCAACAGCCTTTTCCACCTTTCGGCTGAGGCTCTGCAAAAAGTAGTGATTGCTTACGAACCCATCTGGGCTATTGGAACCGGCGTAACCGCCTCTTCGGCTCAGGCTCAGGAAATGCACAAAGTTTTGCGTGACCATCTTGCTTCAAAATACGGACAGGCGGTTGCCAACGAAATCTCTATCCTTTACGGTGGAAGTGTAGGTGCGGGCAATGCCGTTGAACTGTTCTCTCAACCCGATGTGGACGGTGGCCTGGTAGGCGGTGCTTCTTTAAAATCAAGAGACTTCACCCATATCAGCAAGTCATTTCCTGCATAAAGAATAAGAAGTAGGTCAGCACCGAAGGTCAGACCGGACAAAGAAAGCCAATGCCCCCAAGCGTTGGCTTTTTTCTTAAACGTAGGTCAGCACCGAAGGTCAGACCGGTCAAAAAAAGCAAAAATACAGACCCTACAAAAACAATTTCAAATCCCAATTTCCGTTAAATTAATATATTTTTTCACATAAAACCTACTTCCAATGAGAATCCTCCTGCTTCTGCTTCTTACCCAATTAAGTTTCGGTCAAATCAAAGGCATTGTAAAAGACCCAAGAACAGGCCTGCCTATTCCTTATGTCAACATTGGTATCGAAAATAAAACCCTTGGCTTTTCTGCTGATGAAAACGGGATGTTTTTTTATGCAAAATCAGATGAGAATCAAAATCTAATTTTTACCGCCGTAGGTTACAAGTCATTTAAAATCAACTCCGAAAATCTACCCAAAGAAATATTATTAACTGAAAACATCCTGGTACTACCGGATCTCGAGGTATCTCCACCCAAACATTAAATGACCCAGACCATTGGAAAGGTCAACAAAAAAGAGATCAAAACATTCTTCGGCAATGGCGGAATGCCATTTATTGCTGCCAGATATATTCCTTTCCAGGATTACATTTCCAAAACCAGATATTTGAAAACCATAAAAATCCTCACGAACAGTGATATCAAAAATGCTGTCTTTAACCTTAGAATTTTTACAATTGATCTGAAGGGCGAGCCAGTTGAATATTATAATGAAGGTAATATCTTAGCCAGATGCAAAAAGGGAAAACATATAACGGAAATCGATGTTAGCAACCTGAACATCAAATTTCCTGAAACCGGATTGTTGTTAGGGGTAGAAAATTTTATCATTGTATCCAATAAATATGTTTACGATTATTTTGATAAGGCCACCCAGAAAAAAATGAAAGCTACTTCCTATGAACCCGATTTTGGCGGAGACATGGAAACTGCAAATAATGGCTGGAATTATTACTTTGGCACAAAATGGCATAAACAAGTGCCGTGGCCTGTGGACTATAAAAATCTCAAAGGCAAATACCACAATCTGGTTGTTGAAGTCGTATTAAGCGACTAAAAAAATAACCATGTAATTTATACATAAGAATGCTGTTATTGCATGATTAATTTAAATTTATGAAAAAAGCACGCCCCTTCACAGAAGCGTGCTTTCAATATCTTTAGATATATTGATCAGAAAGGAAGATCGTCTTCTCCTTCCAATGCTGCCGGAATCGGTGGTGCTGGAGCCGCCGGAGCTGCAGATGAAGAAGGTGCCGGTGTTTCAGCCGCATTTTTCTCAATTCTCCATCCCTGAATACTATTAAAATATCTTACCTCTCCCTGAGGGTTAGTCCATTCCCTTCCTCTAAGATTGATGGATACTTTTACAAAATCACCCACATTGTACTGATTCAAAAGATCACATTTATCCTGGGTAAACTCAATCAAAATATGCTGAGGATACTGCTCGTCTGTAGTTACAACCAATTCTCTCTTTCTAAAAGTTGCACTTACCTGTTGTTCAGCGTTGATTACTTTAATATTTCCGGAAACTTCCATTTGTTTAATTGTCTATTTTTGTAAAACTTATTACAAATATATAATCTCTTGGAGTTTAATAAAACCATAGACCAAATAATTTCTGAAATTGACTCGCTGGTCGATTCCGGCCTGAAATGGGGAGGATGCTGGTCATCCAGGTACAACCATTTCTGGAAATACCACAGGCCTGATAATAATGTATTTTCTCTCGCCTCAACACTTTTTATTTTAAATCAATACAAAAATCATTTATCTGATAGTCAACAAGATACAATTAATAATATAGCAAAAAAAATCATTCCTGTTTATGCCGGATATCAAAATAAAGATGGCCGTAATACCTATAATTTTTACCCAACCAAACCCTCACAGCATTTTGGAAATGGCCTTCTAATGCACCGTTTTGACCACTTCAGGCTTCCTGACGACATTGACGATACCGCCATGGTTTATCTTAGCTCTGCGATCGGTCCTGTTGAGGTTAAGGCCTTAAAAAAAACACTCAAAAATCATCTTTCTGTCTCGTCATCAGGCTTGGTTTATGACACATGGTTTGGGAAAAATATGCCACATGAACATGATGTATGTGCTTTATGCAATCTCATGTTTTTAATCTTTTCCAGTAACATTCCTCTGGAAACTGAAGATATCAATACCCTCAGTTTTTTGGCAGAAAACATCCAACACATACGCACAAAACCCTATGCCATCGCCAGACATTACGGACATCCGGCCTTGATCGTTTATCATTATGCCCGGTTGATGGCCGGTTTTAAGATTGAGGTATTGGAAAAAAGAAAAAAAGAGCTGGTCGAAATTTCAAAAAATATTTTGTTAGCCGAAAAGAATCCTTTTTTCAGAAAAATAACAGAAATAACCCTCCTGAAATTGGGAGAACCCCTGAAAATCAAGGGTTTTGATTACGATGATTGCGAAGCTTACACTTTTATAGGAGCACCGCTGGCCCCCTATTCATTTTTTGGCAAATTAGCCTTCAAAAAACCATTCCTGATTTTTTACCAATCAAGGATCCACTACTTAGCGATAAATCTGGAACATATCCTTTTGAGCTCAAATATTGCCGGCAAACAAACGTTTTAGTCCATATTTTCTTAATTTTACAAAAAAATTCCTAAACCCAATAATGAAGGCAATTCTTAGTTATTTTTCATTCATTTCCCTCATCATTATCCTTTTATCCTGCGGCTCCGATGACACCCGAAAAATTCAGAAAGTCCCGGTAAATATTGAAATCATAAGGTTTGATCAGGAGCTCATGCAAACCAAAACGAAGGAAGAACTCGCCGCTTTGTTTCAGAAAAATCCTGAATATGTACAATCAATGTATAATACTTTCCCCGGCGATACGGCATTGATTTCGCATGTTTTTTATCTGAGCCAGCATCCGGAAACACGGAAACTTTATGACTATACCCTTACTCAATTTGGTGATTTTAAAAAACTGACTTCAGAACTTGAAGGAGCTTTTAAGGCCATCAAATTTTATTATCCTGACTTTAAAGTCCCAAAAGTCATGACCACCTTTTCGGGTCTTGAAAACGACATCTCCGTTTCTGACAGCCTGATTATCATAGCATTGGAAGCATTCGCCGGCCCTAAAGCACCCTATAGACCCGAGCAACCCAATTATATACTCAGCCGCTATTCTCCTGACTATATAGTACCTACGGTGGTGAGGTTTCTGTCAAACCCTTACAATAAACTCGACCCCAATGACCAAAGCTTTGTGGCCGACATGATGTTTTTTGGCAAGTCGCTTGAGTTTACCAAACAGATGCTTCCCAATGTAGCCGATTCTTTAATCATCGGTTATTCCGACGCTCAACTCAAAGAAACCTGGAATGCTCAGGATCTGGTATGGGCACATATAGTAGATAAAAATCTTTTGCAGGAAAAAAATCCGGCAGTGAAAAACCGCTATTTCGGGGAAAGACCCAATGTGCCGGAAATAGGTCCCTCCTGCCCCGGAAGGATTGGCCAATGGCTGGGCTGGAGAATCATACAAAAGTATAGAACTGAAAACCCCAAAGTGACGTTTCAGAATATGATGGCCGATGCCAATCCAAACGAAATATTATTAAAATCTAAATATCGCGGTCAGACCGAAGAATAAATAATGGCGAAAGGAAGAGGTTTTTGGGATGAAGTAGCCCCTAAAGACAAAAGGAAGATTAGTAAAGATGGATTCAAGAAGGCCCTGAGTCTTTTCAAGTTTATGCTTCCCTACAAAAAAACCTATCTGATTGGCATCGTGTTCCTGGTATTTTCTACCCTTACTACCATGGCTTTCCCGCTTTTGATAGGTGAAATGACCAAAGTAATGGAAGGAAAATCACAATTTACGATCAATCAGGTGGCTATTTATTTTGGTGCCATCCTTTTGGCTCAGGGAATATTTTCATTTTTCAGAGTATATTTCTTTGCTATCGTGAGTGAAAAAACCGCCGCTGATCTCAGGAAAATTCTTTTTGACAAATTCGTAAAAGCACCCATTACCTTCTTTGAAAACAACAGAGTGGGTGACCTCATGAGCAGGCTTACTTCCGATGTTTCGGCAATTCAAAACGTCCTTTCTATTACGCTTGCCGAATTTTTCAGACAAATTGCCACACTGGTAATAGGTATCGGGATGTTGGTTTATATTTCCTGGAAACTTACCCTCTTCATGCTGGCCACATTTCCTATTATTGTGATAGCTGCTCTCGTATTTGGCCGATACATCAGGGTCTTGTCAAGAAAAGTTCAGGACAGACTCGCCGAAGCCAATACCATAGTAGAAGAATCACTACAGTCGATTTCTATTGTAAAAGCTTTCACCAACGAGCGTTTGGAATCGAAAAGGTTCGGAAAAAGTATTGATGAAACAGTGAGACTAGCACTCAAAGCGGCTAACCTTCGCGGGGGCTTCATTTCATTTTTCATCATTGGCCTGTTTGGAGGTATAGTCCTGGTAATCTGGTACGGAGGCAATCTGGTTATTGGAAAGGAAATCCTGATTTCTCAGTTGATTACATTTCTTACGCTGACCATATTTATCGGCGGTAGCCTGAGCGGCCTGGGTGACCTCTATGCCCAACTACAACGAACTGTAGGAGCTTCTGAGAGAATTCTGGAAATTTTGGATGAAAAAGACGAAGTCAACCTCGAAAATTCGATTGAGGCTAATCCGGTAACAGGTAATATTTCCTTTAAGAATGTAAATTTCAGATATCCGTCACGTACTGATATTGAGGTACTAAAAGGCCTTAACATTGATATTGATTCCGGGAAAAAAATAGCACTCGTTGGCCCTTCCGGTTCGGGGAAATCAACCATCGTGCAGCTATTGATGAAGTTTTACACCCTGGCCGATGGCAAGATTACCATTGACGGGCAGGATATTGCCGGTCAGGATGTCAGCTACTTACGGCAAAACATCGCCATTGTACCGCAGGAAGTCATCCTTTTCGGTGGAACCATTTTTGAGAATATCGCCTACGGTAAACCTGGAGCTACCCGCCAGGAAGTGGAAGACGCTGCACTCAGAGCCAATGCCGCAGAATTTATAGAAAAATTTCCCGAAAAGCTCGAAACTGTTGTAGGAGAAAGAGGTGTAAAACTTTCGGGTGGACAAAGGCAGCGAATTGCCATTGCCAGAGCGATATTAAAAGATCCGAAAATTCTGATACTGGACGAAGCCACCAGTGCTCTGGATTCGGAATCAGAAAAACTCGTACAGGATGCACTCAATGAGCTCATGAAAGGTCGTACTACAATAATAATCGCTCACAGGCTTGCGACCATCAGAAATGTTGACCAAATTTATGTAATCAAAGATGGAGAAATTGCCGAATCGGGCAGCCATGAAGATCTCATGACCGACAGAAATGGCGTATATTCCAATCTGGTAAAAATGCAGTATGATTTAGAACCTTTGGATTCATAAAAAAAATGTTACAGCGAGATTCCTCCGAAATATTAAAGCAGTTTGATCTCAGGCATACCGATACCCGTGAGAATATCCTCAATGGTTTTATTTCCAAAACCATCGCTCTTTCTCATGCCGATATTGAATCTTTTCTGATTGATGGCTTTGACAGAGTTACCATTTACCGCACACTCAAAACCTTCCTTGACAAAGGGATAATCCATAAGGTTTTAGATGATCAGGGCGGCATAAAATATGCTTTGTGTAAAGAACAGTGCTCGCATTCGGCACATCACCATGACCATGTGCATTTCAAATGTTCCAATTGCGGTGACACCACCTGTATCGAAAAACTAACTGTTCCTGAGATAATTCTGCCGGAAGGTTACCAAAAAAACGAAATCAATGTATTGGTACAGGGTATTTGCCCCAAGTGTCAGTAAACAATAGAAAACATGTATCAAATCAAAGAAGCAATATTCGAAAAAAGTGCATCCAACTATTTGCAATGCCCCAAAAATGAACTCCCCGAAATAGCCTTTATCGGCAGATCCAACGTGGGCAAATCATCGCTTATCAACATGCTGACGGGGGTCAAAAATCTTGCTAAAACTTCACAGACGCCAGGGAAAACCCAATTGATAAATCATTTTCTGGTGGACAAAAAATGGTACCTGGTTGACTTACCAGGGTATGGTTTCGCCAAAGTGCCTCTTTCAGAAAAAGGGAAATGGGAAAAAATGACCTGGGATTATCTGCTCAACAGACCCAATCTCAGATATGTTTTTGTACTTATAGATTTAAGGATACCTCCTCAAAAAATTGATCTGGAATTTTTATATAAATTAGGAGAAAACGGACTTCCGATAAAATTGATTTTTACTAAAGCAGACAAAGTAAAAACTATGGAAGCACAGAAAAACACCACGGCTTTCAGAGAGGCAATGGCGGTTGACTGGAAGATCATCCCGGAGTTTTTTATCACCTCGGCCGAACGAAAAAATGGTAAAACAGAGCTTCTGGGGTTGATAGAAGAAATAATCTTCGACAATTTTTAATTTTTTTTAATATATATTTGCGGAAAATTACTATAATTTAAAGATGGCAACAGAATATTTGGGAATAGACGTAGGCGGCACTAACGTAAAAATGGGTATTGTAAATGCCGAAAATGGCAATATCACCAATTTTTATAGTCACGACACGGTTTCCTGGAGACAGAATAATCGTTTCGTTGAAAGCCTTGGCGACGCCATTGCCGTTATGCTCAATGAAAATCCCGAAGTTCAGAAAACAGGTATTGGTGTTCCGGGGCTCATTACCCGTGATCGTACCACCTTGCTGGAAATAACTGCTATCCCCGAAATCGATGGCACTTCTTTGATTCCTTATCTACAAAAAAGATTCCCGGGTAAAGATTTCTTTTTGGAAAATGACGCCAATGCTGCGGCTCTGGGTGAATATTATTTTGGAGAAGAAAGTGTACCTGAAGACTATATATTCGTAACACTGGGCACTGGAGTTGGTGGTGCCGCCATTATCGACAAACAGGTGTTTAAGGGTGGCGGCGGAAACGCCATGGAGCCTGGTCATATGCCATCGGCAAACGGAAAAGTACTGGAAAGGAATATCGGTAAAAATGAGTTGCTCGCTTTGGCAACCAAAATGAGAAGCGAGTTTACTGGTAATACCAAACTTCCCAACGACGGCTCTATTTCAACTACCGGCCTGGTGGCTGCTGCTACCGAAGGTGATGAACTAGCCCTGAAAATTTTCGACGTTATTGGTACGTTGCTTGGCGATGGCCTGGTATCAATGATCAGAATCCTTGATATCACTACCATTTTGATCGGTGGAGGTCTTTCTGCAAGTTTTGATTTTATCATGCCTGCCGTGAATCGTCAACTGAAGTATTGGCTTACCCCTTATTACATCAAAACCCTGGAAATCAAACGTGCCACTTTGGCCAACGACGCGGGACTTTTGGGTGCTGCGAGTTTGTGTTTTTGATTGATATTTTTTTAAAAATAAATCAAAAAGCTTGTCTTATACCAAATCCTAGAATTGGTTATGACAAGCTTTTTGTTTGGCAAAATCAGTGATTGACCGCGGTTACCATCGACTCCCGGGAAGTGGTTTTCATTCCAAAATATAATACCACAAAGAAACACAACAATGGCACAATATAGGCAATCTGGATATTGTACCTATCAGAAATCAAGCCCATAATAACCGGGAAAATAGCCCCGCCAACGATAGACATAATAAGGAGCGAAGAGCCCAGCTTGGTATTTGAACCTAGTCCGGTAATACTCAAAGAAAATATGGTAGGAAACATAATCGACATAAAAAACTCTACGCCAATCAATGCATATATGGAGAAATGTCCGCCAAAAGTAACCGCCAGAAACAAAAGAACTATGTTACAAGCACTGTAGATAATCAGCAATTTATAGGGTGCCACAAAACGCATTAAAAACGTACCCACAAATCGGCCAATCATAAACAAAAGTAAGGCTACTGAAAGATACAATGCTGCCGATTTTTCTTCAATGCCCGCCGTTTTTCCCAAAAATCTGATAAAAAAACTGGAAATGCACACCTGTGCTCCTACATAAAAAAACTGAGCCAACACTCCCAGGACAAGGTTTTTATTCTTCAGAATTCCTGATTGAGTCTGGGCATCCGAGGCATGTTCTGTTTCATCGATTTCTGGAAGATTGGTTCTCCAGATAAATACCGCTACCAACAAAACAACGATACCAATGGCAATATAGGGAATTTTCACCGAAGCAGCTTCCTCAAGCAGGTACTGGTCTAGTTGAACTTCGCTCAGACCCGACTTCTGTGACTCGGTCAGCGTTTTGCCGGAAAGAATAAAAATACCTCCCATCAGGGGAGCCAGTGATGCCGCAAGACCATTAAATGACTGAGAAAAATTGAGCCGCTGTGTCGCTGAATGACTGTCGCCGAGTACAGTAACATAGGGATTTGCCGCTGTCTCTAAAAAGGTAAGGCCACTTGCAATTACAAATAAAGCAAATAAAAACACTGCGAATGCCCGGGTATTGGCAGCCGGAACAAATAAAAACGCTCCCCCCGCAAAAAGGAGGAGGCCGAAGATTATGCCATATTTGTAACCATACTTCTTCATGAAAAACCCTGCAGGTAAGGCCATCACAAAATAGCCGACAAAAAAAGCTGAGTCGATTAAGGCCGATTCCAGATCAGACAATTGACAGGCTTTTTTGAGATGCGGAATCAAAATTGGATTCAGGTTATGAGCAAAGCCCCAAAGGAAGAATAAAATCGTAATCAGAATAAAGGGGAATAAATAAAGGTTCTTTTGTTTCATTAAGGTTAGGCTTATATTATGCCGAAATATAAGGAATAATTGCAAAAAAATCCGGCAAGGGAAAAACTAAGTTTGATTTGGGATTCTTTCTCTTTCATTTTGTTTTAATTCTTCGTGCTTTTAAATTAGATTTGAAAAAAATAAGTTTTTGGCCCGAAACGCATATCCCGTCTTTTCACATGAATATTTCATGACCAAAGCCCTGGAGCTTGCTCATCAGGCCTACGAAAACAACGAAGTACCGGTAGGTGCTTTGGTTGTAGCCGAAGGAAAGAAAATCATAGGCAAAGGTTTCAATCAAACGGAACAACTCAACGACGTAACCGCCCATGCCGAAATATTGGCCATAACCGCCGCTTCAAATTTTCTCGGAGCAAAATACCTGAAAAATTGCACCTTATATATTACCCTTGAGCCTTGCGTAATGTGTGCCGGAGCAATAGCATGGGCACAGATTGACAGGGTAGTCTATGCTGCAAAAGATATAAAAAAAGGCTACTCGAAATATTCACCTGCCATTATTCATCCTAAATATGATATTGTCCCCGGAATATTACAAAATGAATCAGAAGATCTCCTGAAGACTTTTTTTAAACGTCTTAGAGACACTTAAAAAATTAGAAATTTTAATTTTGAGATAAGAACAGTATTATTTTCTAACCTAATTTTAATAAAAATCATGAGTTTTCCAATAATCATTGCAATAATTGTAGTTGTACATTTCATAGTTGGAATTGGCTACATAGTCTATAAAATTACTACAGCAAAACCATCAGAAGAGCTAAAAGACAAAAAGGAGGAATAAATATTATTTTTAATAATTAAAATAAAGCAAAAAATAAGATACTAAATATATATAATTGACCATATCTTTTGCGGATTCTTCCAAAAAACACAGTAGAAAATTTCTTCAGGAAAAAAGAAGCTCAATATTATACTTTTTGAATAAATATATAATTATTTCAAGATTTGAAGGTAAGATTATATAATTAAAAAAAATAACGTCTCTAATTTTATTTTAATTAAAGTTAAATAATTATATATTCGATTTTTAAACTTTCAATAAACTTAATCTTAAACTGTATGAAGAAATTTTTACTAGTCATTTTTCTGACCGCAGGAAGTTTGTTTTCCTTTGGTCAGTCAATGGAAATTTCGGGTAAAGTTACATCTGCCGACGATGGCACAGCCCTACCGGGTGTATCAGTAGCTTTAAAAGGATCTTCCAGAGGGGCGGTAACTGATGCTGACGGAAAATACAAAATTTCCGCAAGCAAAGGAGCTACTCTCGTATTCTCTTTCGTGGGGACAATTTCCCAATCGGTTGTTGTTGGCTCTCAATCAACAATCAATGTTGCTCTTCAGGGTGACAACAATCAATTATCAGAGGTGGTGGTAACAGCTCAGGGTATTCGTAAAAATCTCAGAGAGGTAACTTATGCTTACTCAAAAGTAAATACCGAAGATGTTACTGTGGGTAGATCCCCACAACTGGCTCAGGCACTCTCAGGAAAAGTGACCGGTTTGGCGGTTTACAATATCAACAACAGTGTTGACCCTGCAGTAAAGGTGGTTTTACGTGGATACCGCTCTTTAACTGGTAACAACGAAGCCCTTGTGGTTTTGGATGGAATGCAAACCAGCTCAACTGTACTTTCAATGATTAACCCAAATGATATTGAAAGTGTGTCTATCCTTAAGGGAGGACAAGCAGCCGCCCTATATGGTTCTGCTGGTATTAACGGTGCCATTGTGATTACCACTAAAAAAGGTGCCAAAGGTAAAATGAAAGTTAATTTCTCTAACAGTACCAACTTTGAGCAAATCAGCTTTTTGCCTGACTTTCAGGATCAATTCGGTTCAGGCTCACACTATTATCAGTCATTTGGTTCAGCAGGCTACAGCTCTGATCCGCTTGTAAGGATGAAAGAAAACTGGAGGGCCTATGAAAATCAGCAGTATGGTGATCCTTTTGATGGTTCTATGAGAATTCAGGGACGTGTTGCTGAAGATGGAAGTAGCCTGATGATTCCTTACTCTGCAATTCCAAATGCAAGAAGAAAAGCTTTCGATACAGGTATTTCAACCAACAATCAGATTAGCTTCCAGGGTGGAGATGACAATAGTTCGTTTTATTTATCTGCTGAAAATCAAAAAATCAAAGGTATTGTACCTCATGATAAAAGCGAAAGATCTGGTGTAAGACTTTCGGCAACCAAAAAATATAACAAACTTGAATCATCATTCAATGCTAGTTACACACAGGCCGCTTACGACAGGACCTCATCAGATTTCTACAATGATGTAATTAACCAGCCTGCCAACTTACCATTAGCTGATTTGAGAGATTGGCAAACCAACCCTCAGGCCAATCCAAACGGTTTTTATAATGACTACTATAACAACCCATACTTCAATGCAGACAATCAACGTCAAAATTACAAAGATGCCAACATCAATGGTAACTTTGCCCTGATTCATAAAACAACCAATTGGCTACAATTTACCAACCGTTTGGGTGTAATGAATAACTCCAGAACAGGTAAAAACAGAACAGGTAAATTCCTTTATTCTGACTGGGCTAAATCTAAAGCTTATGTGGCTGAGCCATTCTATTTTGATGGTGATGGTACAGGTGTTTATCGTGCAATTTCTGACATTTTGGGATCAGTTACTGATTACTCATACACTGAAAACGTAATCAACAATGAATTCCAGGCTCAGTTGACTAAAGATTTGGGTTCATTTGCCAATAAATTAATTCTGGGTTATAGTATATATCAAAGAGCCACTAAAGGTATTTCAGTTGGTTCAAGCTCTATTGTAGTTCCAGATGTTTATAATGTATCAAACCGTCAGGGTGAATTAACCGGTGGTGAAGCCAATACTATGGAACGTAAGTTTGGATACTATGCGGATTTAACTACGAACTACAAAAACTGGTTAATATTTAACGGAACATTTAGATATGACAATACTTCTCGTTTTTACAAGCCAACTCGTGACAGAAGTTATTGGGCATATCCATATTATAGTGCTGGTCTTTCATTCATCGCTACAGATGCGGTACCATCATTAAAAAGCAATATTCTGAATTATGCCAAAATCAGGCTAAATTATAATAAAAATGCCAATGACAACATTCCGCTATATGGCTTAGATTTGACTTATCCTAATGGAGCGAACTTCCCATTTGGAAATACTGTAGGTTTGACAGTAGGAAATACACTTCCTGATGCCAACCTGAAACCTGAGCTGGTTTACTCTTCTGAAATTGGTGGTGAATTCCAGTTGTTCAACAGCCGCGTAACTTTGGATGTATCTGCTTATAACCAAAACTCTAAAGGTCAGGTAATCACAGTGAAAATTCCAAATTCTACCGGCTTTAACAATTTGCTTATTAACGTAGGTGAAACCAAAAACTTTGGATATGAAGCTGACTTAAAGTATTTGATTTTCAGAAGCAAAAAATTGGAATGGGACTTTGGCGTAAGATATTCTTTCAACGACAACAAAGTACTTGACCTTTATCCGGGTGTTACCCAGTTCCAATACGGCGGTTTCTCTTATGCAACCACCAACGTAATCAAAGGCATGCGTTATCCAATGTTAAAAACCGATGGTTATCAATATGCACCTGATGGCTCGGGCTATGTGCTGGTTAATCCAACAACCGGTTATCCATTAAGAAATACTACTCTTTCCGAAAGAGGAGGGACACTTCCTCGTCATATCATCGGACTAGGTTCAAAAGTAGCATATGGCAACTTTGCCTTTAATTTCAACTTTGAATACAGAGGTGGAAACGTAATGTTTAGTGATCTTGGACGTCAGATGACCTTTACCGGTTCAGGCGGCTGGACTTCAAATCGTCTTCCTCATATCTTCCCTAATTCAGCTATCTTAAATGCCGATGGTAAAACAGCCACGCCTAACACTACGGTTAATGTGAGAGAAGCTGAATATGCTCTTTGGGTGGATAGCTATCGTTTGATTTCTGAAAACTTCGTTACACCGGGTTGGTTTATCAAACTTCGCGATGTAAACCTGGCCTATAATGTTCCGGAAAAAATACTTTCAAAAGCTAAGATTTTCAATGCTGCAAGTATTGCTTTATATGGTAGAAACCTGTTTACCATCGTTGACAAATCCAACTATTACACTGACCCTGAATTCAGTAACGTGGGTACTAACTCTTTCAGAGGTGATCTTTCTGCGGTTAATGTCGGACAGTCAAGTTCAGGTAATGGCATCGGTTTGAACTCCACGTCTCAGACTCCTCCTGTTCGTCAATATGGAATCAACCTAAACTTTACATTTTAATCGAACGCAAAATTTGAATTTCATATGAAAATAAAATCAATAATAGCATTAGCCGTTGTGACATTCCTTGGAACTTCTTGCAAAGAAAGCTTCCTTGACATCAATACAAACCCCAATGTATTGCCTACAGCGTCTCCAAATTATGTTTTTACCAATGCACTTAATACCACTGCAACCAACCTTGCAGGAAATAGTGGTGGACAAGGTTCTACAGAAGTAGGATTCTATTGGTCTGGCCAATGGACCCAATCAAACGGGTACATTATTTCAACCACTCAGTTTGCCTACAATTTTACAGATGGTGATTTTAATTATTATGATACTTATTATGATAACTTAAACGATTACCAATTTGTAATTAACAATGCAGACACTTACAATCAGAAATTTTTGAAAGGCCCTGCAAAAATCATGAAAACCTTGCTGTTTCAGCAACTGGTTGATTTATATGGGAATATTCCTTATTCAGATGCTCTGAAAGGTGTGGCTTCTCTGGCTCCAAAATTTGATGACCAGAAGGCAGTTTATGATGATATGATAAAAGTATTGGACGAAGCCATCGCAGATTTAAAAGCCAATCCTTTTGCAAGTGCTTTCACCGGTTCTGATATCATATTTAAAGGAAGTAATACCAAATGGATAAAATTTGCTAACTCTCTGAAAATGAGAATCCTGATGCGTCAATCCAAAGTAAGTGGAAAAGAAAGCTATATTAAATCAGAAGTAAATAAAATTGTGGCTGAAGGTTCAGGTTTTATCAGCGGTGAAGATGTAGCTGTTGGAGGCCCTAGTTTCTTCCTTGCTACTGCCGGAAAGCTTAACCCAGTATATGACCGTTGGGGATATGATGCCAATGGTGGTCGCAGAGCGTTAAATAACTTCCCAAGAATCTCGAAATTCCTCATTGATGAATTAAAAGCCAATAGCGATACACTTCGTCTGAAAAGAATTGCTTATGCGGTCGGAAATGAAGGCTCAACTCCCGGGGTAAGTGCAAAAGCGGAAATTGCTGCTAATTATTCTGGAACTCCATTTGGAGCCAGCTCAGGGTATCTCCCCGGTAACACGAGTGCCGTTGGTCCAAGTTTATTGGCAAAAGGTGATTACAGCCGTCCTTATATAATAATGACAGCTGCTGAAGTTGCATTGAACCTCGCTGAGGCTAAAGAAAAATTCTCTGATGTGAATCTTCCTAATTCTGCTCAGACCTATTTCGAAAGTGGAATTTCTGAATCATACAGAGCTTTGGGAGTCAAAGGCAGTCCTGCATTTAAAGGTAGCGGAATCAATAATTATGATTATGAAGCTTCTTCTAATAAACTGAATGCCATTGCTTATCAAAAATGGATAGCACATGCCAACCTCAATGGATTGGAAGCATGGGCCGAAGTCAGAAAAAGCGGTATTCCAAAACTTCCAAGAAGTGTACAGGTAACGGATGATAAAGTACCTACAAGATTACTCTATCCTGCTACAGAAAAAGGTTCTAATTCAGCTAATGTTACCGCACAGGGAACAATAGACTATTTTACAACCAAAATATTTTGGGATATCGATTAATCCTAAGCTAGCTTAATAAAATGGTGGCTGCCTGTTTGCAGTCACCATTTTTAAAATTTTGCTTTTTCCCACCCAATAATAGTCTCCCATTATTAGTATTCTCGATTAATAATACTAAGTTTCTCCTGTATTACTAAATATTATTTTGCGAAACAAAAAATTAACATTTGTTTAGTTTTTTTAAGAAAAAAATATAACTTTTTCTATAATTCATATAACTACATCAATCTTAATTTTAAAAAATACAGTTTTAAAGTATCTGTAAAGTTCATATCGTTTAATTTGCATTTTTAACCAAACTTTCATTTTAAACTTTAAACTGTATGAAGAAATTTTTACTAACTATGGTTTTGATGGCAGGAACTATACTATCCTATGCCCAAGCTATAGAAATTTCTGGGAAAGTTACTTCTGCAGATGATGGATCGGGATTACCGGGCGTATCTGTAGCAGTACAAGGAACATCTAAAGGTACCACTACCGACTCTGACGGTATGTACAAAATTTCAACATTAAAAGGTTCTACACTGGTTTTCTCTTTTGTTGGTATGATTACCAAAACTGTAGAGGTAAAGAATCAGTCTACACTAAATGTTGTTCTGGATTCTGATGCTAATCAACTATCAGAAGTTGTAGTTACTGGTGCATATGGCACCAAACAAACGGGTCGTTCGGCTGTGTTTAGTGCACAAGTTATCAACAATGACCAATTAAACACTATCAGACAATCTAACTTCAACAATGCCCTTGCAGGTAAAGTTGCTGGTATTCAGGTTCGTAGCCAGTCGGCTGCCGCTTTGGGTCGTCAGACTGAAGTTAGACTCAGAGGGGTTTCAGGATTTGGAGCCGGTGGTGGTGCTCTTTATGTAGTGGACGGAACAATACTTCCAAACATTGATGATATCAACAATGATGATATCGAAAGTATTTCAATCCTTCAGGGTCCTGCAGCTGCTGCTCAGTTTGGTTCACAAGGTGCCAACGGTGCAATTGTTATTAGCATGAAAAAAGCTAAAATGACTCAGGGATTGGGCGTTACCTTAAACATGGGGGTACAATTTGACAAAGTTTACATTTTACCTAACTATCAGAATTCATACGCAGGTGGTGGTGCAGGTGAATTAATGAAGTACACATGGAAATCAGGCGATCCTGAGGCATGGAAAGCATTAGATGGAAAATACTATCATGATTACAGTGATGATGCCAGCTGGGGACCAAGAATGGTAGGTCAGGAATACATTCCATGGTATTCATGGTATGGTGGACATGACAGATCATTTACAACTGCCAAACTTACTCCTCAACCTAATAACGCCAAAGATTATTTCGAAACAGGGGTATTTACCAACAATAGTATTACCATTAACAAAGCCTTTGAAAATCTTTTGTTTAAAGTTACCTATGGAAACCAATACACGAATGGTCTTCTTCCTACCAGTGGCTTGACAAAAAATACTTTGAATGTTAATGCCGTTTACGACATTAACAAACATTTGGAATTGACTACCAATATCAACTATGCCAATACTGTTCGTACAGGACAAATTGATGATGGTTATTCGAGTCAATCTACAGGTTCATTCAACCAGTGGTTCCACAGAGATCTAGATATGGGTATCATGAAAGAACTTAAAGACCTTCGTACACCTGAAGGATGGTATGCCAGCTGGAACAAAGCCAATCCAAATTCATTTGACCCTGCGAGCCCAAGAAACTTTTATGCCGGTAACTATTGGTATAATTTCTACTCATTTTATGATATGATGAGCCTCGTAAACAACAGAGACAGATTGTTTGGAGATATTGCTCTTAGATATAAAATCAATAAAGATATTAGTTTGAAAGCAACTTATCGTAAACAGCAAAACAACATTTGGTATGAAGACAAATACAGCAGTGATCTAAAAGAAAGTGCTACTCAAACTACCGGTAACTGTCCTGAATGTTTCGGATATTATGCAACAGGTAATACATACAGCAACAGAGAAAACCTTGAATTTATAGGTACATATAACAAGAAAATTGGGGACATTTCTGTTGATGGATTTGTGGGTAGTGATTTCTTCAAATGGACCTCTAAATCAAATGAAGGTAATACAAATCAGGGTTTAAGTGTTCCTAGCCTTTACACATTAGCCAACTCTGTAAACACTGCTTCAATATTTAACTCAAGAACAAACGAAGCATATAACGCTGTTTTTGCAAAAGCATCTGTTGGATATAAAAACTTTGTTTTCTTAGATGGAACAATCAGAAAAGACTGGTTCTCTACACTTAATCCTGAAAACAACGGTGTAATTTCCAAATCCCTTGGTTTCTCATTCGTTTTCAGTGATTTTATCAAAGAATCACTTCCATGGATGTCTCTAGGAAAAATTCGTGGTTCATGGGGTGAAATTCCAAAAGCTTTGGGAACAACCAATGAAACCTTCGGTGCATACCGTTATCCTGGTATGGCTTATGGCGTTGGACAATTTAAATGGGGAAGTAATTTCTTGATGGGAACTCCTGACCAGGTAGTAGATCCAAATATCAGAGGTTCGGTAGCATCTCAAAAAGAGGTAGGTTTGGATCTTGAATTTTTGAAAGGAAAATATGGTCTTAGCTTCACTTACTGGGATGGTAGCGAAATCGGATTCCCATATGCACTTACAGTAAACGGTGCAAGTGGCTTTAGTTCAATCCTAACCAATATTGGTAAAATCACCAAACAAGGTATAGAGATTAAACTTAATGCTGAGATTTTAAACTTGAAAAACCTGAAATGGAACGTAACAGCTACTTATGCTGACCTGATTAAAAACGACGTAGTTGAATTAAGTAAAGAATACGGGGTAACTCAAACCTCCAGCCAAGGAAACGTTTGGGGAACTACAATGCCATATTTACTTCATCAGGAAGGAAAAAGATGGGGACAAATATTTGGTAACGGAGCAAAACGTATCAATGGCGTACCTGTTCTAAACAGTGATGGTACATTTGTTAACGATCCTAATGTTAACTTTGGTAGCGTTGTGCCTCGATATACAGGAGGTTTACAGAACTCATTTAGCGTATTTAAAAACTTTATTGTTAACGCAAACATCGATTATCAATTTGGAGGAAAATTCGTTTCTCTTTCCAATATGTGGGGATCTTACAGTGGTTTGACTGCTCAGACTGCTACTGTTAACGATAAAGGTAATCCAATTCGCGATGCTGTTGCCGATGGTGGTGGCGTGCATGTATCAGGTGTAAATGCTGAAGGTCAGCCAGTTGATTATTATGTTGAGGCTCAGGATTATTTCCATGGCTTATATAACAACAAAATTTTCGATAATTATGTGTATGATCTGACATTTATCAAACTAAGAGAATTGTCTGTAGGTTATGCATTACCTGTTAATAAGCTTGGACTTTCTAAATATGCTAACAATATCACTTTGTCAGTAGTATCAAGAAATCCATTCCTGATTTATGCTAAAACCAAAGACTTTGATCCTTCTGAGATCAGTGCCACTGTAGGGGAAACGGCTCAGCTTCCTGGAACCAGAAGCCTTGGTGTAAACCTTAGAATCGGATTTTAATTAATTTTTATTTAATAAAAGATATGAAAAAATTTAGTAAATATATATTAACCACTCTGATTGTAGGCTCGCTCTCTTCATGCGAAATGCTTTCAGATTTTGGCGACACCAACCTCAACCCTTCTGCAACAAACTCTCCTACCTATGGAGCACTTTTAACTAATGTTGAAGCAGGATTAGGTGGATTCGCCGCTCAAACTACTCCTGGTTACTTTTGTCAGTATTTTTCTGAAACTCAGTACACCAGTGCTTCTTTATATGCAATCCCTCAGGCTGACTTCACCGGAAGCTATGCAGGAAGCCTTTATGACCTTGAAAATATTATCACCACCAGTGGTAACAAGAGCATGTCGGCCATTGCAAAAATTTTGCAACAGTATATCTTTTGGAATATTACCGATCGTTGGGGTGATATACCATATAGTGAGGCCCTAAAAGGTGCTGAGGCTACCAGACCTAAGTACGATACACAGGAAAATGTTTACAAAGGCATGATTCAGGCTTTGAAGGATGCTAATGGAATGTTTGATGGCTCTTTGGTAACCGGTGATGTCATTTACGGCGGAGATGCTGCAGCCTGGAAACGTGCGGCAAACTCAATGAGAGTTTTGATGGCCATTCAATTGTCTAAAAAATTCCCTTCGGCAAGTGCCTATGCAGCTACTGAATTAAAAGCTGCCCTTGCAGATGGCGTAATTACGACTAATGCTCAAAACTTTAAAATCTCTTATCCTGGTGGAAACTTCCAGTCTCCATGGTTTAACTTATATAATGGACGTAGAGACGTGGCTGAAAGTGCAACAATGGTAGAATTGATGACTTCACTTTCTGATGGTCGTCAGGCTGCTTTTGGTGGAGAAACTGAAGAACAAGGTGTTGCCAATTCCAATAATTCCTCCAATATTGGTATGCCATATGGAGTGGTTAGAGCTAAAGCTGAGGCTTTTACAGGTGCCAATCCGAAATGGGCAAGAGTACTTAGAGGTGATTTTAGAACTCCAACAAGTTCACAGGTTATTATTTCTGCGGCAGAAGTAGCTTTAGCTCGTGCTGAAGCAGCTGATTTAGGATGGACTAATGAGTCGCTTAATACTGTGTATCAGGATGGTATCAAACTTTCGTTTGATCAGTGGGGACTTGCTGCACCTTCTCCAAGTTATTTCACGCAAGCAGGAGTTGCCCTTTCTGCTGCAGGAACTGGTGCTAACTTTAAGAATATTAGTATTCAGAGGTATATTGCTTCATATCCTGATGGTTTACAAGGATGGAATATTACCAGAAAATCCGGGTATCCGGTACTTACCCCTGCCCCTGATGCAACCAATTCATCTAAGAAAATTCCTGAGAGATATGTATATGCTACCAGTGAATATTCTTCAAACAAAGCTAGTGTTGAGGAAGCCGTGAAAAGAGTAGCTGCTTACGATCAGGATGCAAAAGTATGGTGGAACCAATAATATCTTGAACTTTTAATATTGAAAAAAATATGAAAAAACATTTTGTAAAAATAATTGTCGCATTTGTTCTTCCACTATTGGCAATCTCTTGTATTGAGGACAATGTGGTTGAGCTAACCGACCAGGGTTCTACCTTCATTTCAATATATGGTGGACACGAGAAAAAACTATTTTACAATGCATTTACTGATGTTCGTAAAGTAGATCTTCTTAATATCAGAAGAAATGTACCTTCAGAAGCAGTACTACAAACTAGTTCTACGGTAAAACTGAAAGCAGCACCTGAATTAATTGAAGCTTACAATAAAGAAAATGGGACTGCTTTCGAATGGTTAGACTCAAAGATTTATACGGTGGCAAATAATCCTGGTGTTACAGTTTCAGGAAGTGAAGTTACCATGAATTTTGGTTCAGGAGATTTTGCTAAAGACCTTTCTATAAACCTTGACGGTGCCAAGTGGGATTTATCAAAAAAGTATGCAGTTGCCTATAAAATCACTGATGCAGGTAGTGGAAAAGTATCGGGAGATGATTATATAATCACATTTATCAGTGCGAAAAATAAATGGGATGGTATTTATGATGTAACCAATAGTACAATGGTAGATATCACCAATGCTGCCTTTACTTCTGCATTTACCTCAGGTGAATCATATCAATATGCTCTGGAAACACTTTCTCCTACGAAATGTGCAGTGAAAGATTATTCATTTGGTCTTGACGCTCCATTCTTTATTTTCTATACTGGTTCTGGCTTGAGTTATTATGGTGCTTTTGGTTTGATCGTAGAGTTTGATCCAGCAACAGACAAAATTGTTGCAGTGACTAACTATCATGGTCAACCTGCTCCTAACACTCGTTCTGCCGCCTTGGATCCTTCCGGAGTTAACGCTTACAAAAATGGAACAATTGATATTAAATTTAATATGTTACAGCCAAGCGTTGTAAAAGACCCACCAAATATCAGGACAACCTGGACTGAAACATGGAAATACGCTAAAGCAAGGTAATATTTACTTGAATTTTTTTTAGAAGGAAGGTTGGTGCATACCAACCTTCTTTTTTTTGTGAAAAAAATCCAAAATCTATGAACACATTTCAAAAAACTGATGTTAATCATATAAATACATCGAAAAACAGAATAAAGAATAATATTATGGCTTTTACACTTGCACCTCTTCCTTACGCAAACAACGCCCTTGAGCCGCATTTTGATGCAATGACCATGGAGATTCACCATGATCGTCACCACAATGCTTACGTGACCAACCTCAATGCTGCAATAGCAGGCACTGACCTTGATAATCAGACCATTGAAGAGATTTTAGCCAATATCAGTAAAGCCTCACCAGCTGTTAGAAACAACGGCGGAGGTCATTACAATCATGATTTGTTCTGGAATATCCTTGCTCCTCAGGGAGTAGGTGGAAACCTTTCAGGCCCGCTTAAAGAGGCCATCATTGCCGCTTTCGGATCGGTTGATGAATTCAAAGCTGCCTTCAAAACAGCTGCTACTACAAGATTTGGATCAGGTTGGGCCTGGTTAATTGCCAAAGAAGATGGTTCTGTAGCTGTATGCTCCACTCCAAATCAGGATAATCCATTGATGGATATTGCTGAAGTGAAAGGAACACCAATTTTGGGTCTCGATGTTTGGGAGCATGCGTATTACCTGAAATTTCAAAATAAAAGACCAGACTACGTGGATACATTCTGGACAGTAGTCAACTGGAATGCTGTAGAAGCGAGATACGCAGCAGTAGTAAAGAAATAAATGATTGGAATTGTTTAAAGTTTGATTGGCCGGGGATTTTTCTCCGGCTTTTTCATTTTAATCAAAAAAAGATTTTGTAAAAAAGAAAACCTTAGTAGATTTGCGGTATGAAACAAATAACAAACATAGCAGCTAAAGGTTGGTGGCGTTCTTCTCAAAAGAGTTGAGCAACATTCCGCTATGTGGTTTATTACATATTTACGGCTTGCTGTTCGACTACAGCAAGCCGTTTTTTTATTATTTTACTTAAAGTCTGAAAAATAAGAAATATGAAATTCAATATCGCTACCAGAAGTAAAAGACTATTATCCGATACCCTTACACCGGTGAGCATTTTCCTGAGAATCAGAGAGCAATTTCCACTTTCGGTAATTCTGGAGAGTGCCGATTATCATGCCATGCACAACAGTTTCAGTTATATTGCATGTGATCCCATAGCATCCTTTGTGCTTGATAACGATGAAGTTACCCAAACATTTCCCGATGGAACAATTGAGAAATTTAAACTTAAAACCAGAAAAGATGCTGTAAATACCCTACAGGCATTCGCCAATGTTTTTGTACCTTCAGAAAACCAGCATTCGTTTATTTCCAATGGTCTTTTTGGACACATCACCTACGATTCGGTCGAATATTTTGAAGATATCGAAATTCAGGAAAAAAGCGATGAGACCTCCATCCCTCAAATGCTATATCGGGTTTACCGATATGTAATTGCCATCAATCATTTCAAAGATGAGTTGCATTTATTTGAGCATGCTTATGGAAAAAACGGAACTATCGCCGAGTTTAAAAAAGATGGCCTGGAAACCCTGGAATTTTATGTAAAAAACCCCAAACGTACCGCATCGCATTTTCAGACTATAGGAGAGGAAAAAACCAATATCGATGATAAAAAAATGGTGGAAATCATCGAAAAATGCATCAGGCATTGTCATCGTGGAGACGTATTTCAGATAGTACCTTCCCGCAGATTTTCTAGGGAATACAGTGGCGACGATTTCAACGTTTATCGGGCCTTGAGAAGCATTAATCCTTCCCCGTATTTATTTTATTTTGACGGAGGCGATTACCATATTTTTGGCTCGAGCCCTGAAAAACAAATATTTATAAAAGATGGCATGGCCGAAATACACCCCATTGCAGGGACATTCCGTCGTACTGGCGATGACGCAAAAGATACCGAACTGGCTCATCAACTACATGCTGACCCCAAGGAATCAGCCGAACACGTAATGCTTGTAGATCTTGCCCGAAACGATTTGTCAAGAAGCTCAGATGTGGTGAAAGTAGAAATCTTCAAAGAAGTACAGTTTTATAGTCATGTGATTCATCTGGTATCCAAAGTTACAGGTCATATGACACCCGGAACTAATCCATTCCAGTTGGTGGCCGATACCTTTCCCGCAGGAACATTATCGGGATCCCCTAAACACATGGCCATGACACTAATCAACGAAATGGAACCTACCAACCGGAGCATTTACGGTGGTGCTATCGGATTCATGGACTTCAATGGAAACTTTAATCATGCGATTGCCATCAGGACTTTTCTAAGTAAAAATAATACCTTGTATTTTCAGGCTGGAATGGGTGTGGTTGCCAAGTCAGTAATTGAAACCGAAATGAATGAAATTCATTTGAAATTGGGTGCTTTAAGAAAAGCGATTGAAATGGCAGAAGAAATTTAAATTTATCAAATCAATTTTTTATTCATGAATAGTTTATTAAAAAAACTAAACCTCAAAAATCAGAAAAGTGTTCTGGTATTGAATGCTCCCGCTGATTTGAATGATGTTTTCACAGAATTTTCAGAATATATCGAAGTAATAACATCCGTTGAAATACATGAAACTGAATTTGCACTGGTTTTCTGCACCAAACTTGATGAAATTCAAAAATTTGCCCCTCTGGTAGATAAAATTATGGCTAATGAAGGTCTTTTTTGGTTTGCATATCCCAAGGGAAGCAGTAAAAAATACAAGTGTGAATTTAACAGGGACAATGGATGGCAGGTTATGGGTGATTTGGGTTACGAACCTGTCAGGATGGTAGCCTTTGATGAAGACTGGAGTGCTTTGAGATTTAAAAAAGCCGAAAACATTAAAAAAATGGTGAGAGACACCAAATGGAGAATGTCAAAAGAAGGGAAAAAGAAAAATTAAATTTAGAATAAAACAGCAATGAAAATATTAGTACTAGACAATTACGACTCATTTGTATATAATCTGGTGTACATCCTGAAAGAATTGGGTGGTGATGTGGAGGTATTCAGAAATGACAAAATAACGGTAGAGGAAGTAAAAAAATATGATAAAATATTGCTTTCACCAGGCCCCGGTATTCCCGAAGAAGCGGGCATCATGATGGACTTGCTGGCGGAATATAAAACTACAAAGAGTATCTTTGGGGTATGCCTGGGGCATCAGGCTATAGGAGAAGCTTTTGGTTCAAAACTGCACAATATGGGTGAAGTTTTACACGGAGTCACAACCCCTTGTTTGGTTCAGGATTCAGAAGAGTTGCTATTTAGGGGAATTCCGGAAAAATTTGATGTATGCCGTTACCATTCATGGACTGTAGTCCCTGAAACCATGCCCGAGGATTTGAAAATAACAGCAATAGATGAAAAGGGTTATGTATTGGCCGAAGCTCACCAAAAATATGACGTAAGAGGGGTACAATTTCACCCCGAAGCCTATTTGACCGAGCACGGGGTGAAAATGGTTGAGAACTGGATGAAGTTTTAGATTTTATAAATCTTTACAATCAGTATTATCGAGCTCGTCTTCAACCTCTCTTTTTTCAGCAGCTGTGAGGTTGGCACAAGACTTCAAATATGCTTTGGTCGCATCTAAATAAGCATTGCAATTCTTTTCGGTCGGTGCAAAAGCAAAAGAAACTAATGCAGTTGAAAAGTCTTCAGTGGCATCTTCACAAGATTTTACAGGGTCAACTCCGAGTTTTTTACAGGAAGAAAATGATAAGGCTAACAATACGATTATGAGAAGTTTTTTCATTGGGATAATTTTATTTGATTAATCAAATTTAAAACCTACTCACTCAATTTTATCTCTCCTTTATTCGAAATATCCGGAGTTTTTTATTTTAAGGCAATTGAAATTCAAAGAATACATAAAAGACACAAGAATTGATGAAAAATGGAACAAATCAGATAATTTTACACTTATTCAAACATTAAAATTTAAATCAGGTGTTCGGATTTTTAAAAAAGAAACCGGTAATATCTCTTGGCACTTCTGAGCAAAACCTGAGGAGGGTTTTGGAAATGAAAATCCCCTCCGGTGCGGTAGATTATATTTTAATGCTGTGGAAAAATCACCCTTTTAATTTTGCAGTGGCACGCTCCAGAAAGACTTGTTTGGGGAACTATCAATATAAAAACGGAAGACATTATATCAGTGTCAATGGCGACTCCAATCCATTTTCATTCCTTATTACACTGGTACATGAAATTGCCCACCAGCATGTATTTTTACAAAAAAGTATTTTTCGGCATAAACCGGCACCTCATGGCACTGAATGGAAAACTACTTTCACCAAACTAATGACCCCTCTTCTTTCTGAAAACATATTTCCCCAAGATATTTTAAAGGTTTTGAAAAAACACATGGTCAATCCGGCGGCATCATCCACTAAAGATCAGGATTTGGTTTTAGTATTATCAAAGTATTCTGAAAATGAGGATGAAAAAGGTCTAAGGCTGGAGGTTTTGGATGCAGGCAAGGTTTTTGTTTTTAACAATAAAAAATATAGAAAGATAGAGGATCGTCGAACCCGTACTTTGGTAGAATGTGTAATTTCGAAAAAAAAATACACCATACCATCATTTGCAGCTATTACTGAGGTTTAATCTTCTTTTTGGATACCATCAGACGGTTTTTTTTCGTTGGCATAACGAAACCCGAATTTATGAAATTCTTAAAACCTATAATCTTACTTTTGTTTTTTTTCAAGGCAGGGGCACAGACCACCGGAAGTCTGGAAGGGCAATGGTACAGGTTTGGGGTAAAAAACACGGCTGTTTATACACTCGACCTAAACTTCCTGAAAAACTATGTCAAAGATGTAAAAAAAGTAAATCCTCAAAAAATAAGGGTATTTTCTGCTGGACCATTTCAACTACCTCAACCCAACAGTAGCAACAGGTCAGCAACCCTGAATGAATTGCCCGTTTGGACCAATGATACAGACGGCAGGTTTGACAGTAAAGACTTTATCAAATTTTTGGGCGTTTCGACGCATCAGGTAGGCAGAAATTCAGAAGGAAAGTTTTATCATCAAATCAACCCCTATTCTGATTCAAGTTTTTATTATATAAATATCTCAAATTTTGATTCAAAAAAAATAGTTAGCCTCCAACCCCAACCAGGAACCGCAACTTCCGGAATGTTATATTTTGAATATGAAGAAAATGAGTATAAAAACTTATTAAACTCAGGAAGGGAGTGGTTAGGTGATTTCTTTTACTCAAAATTTACCAAAAAATTTAAAGCTCTAGATAAAATTTCCGATATCAACATTCGTCTTGATATCATGGGGATAGGCAGAGCCGACCAGGATTTAAACATTGCCATCAATAATAAAAACCTGATTTCGACCACATTGCCTCTCTCCTATTTCAATCCTGTAGATGCTTATGCCAGATATAACCGATATGCGAATCTAAAAAGCCTGCATTTTATTTCTGAAGAGGATGAATCAGAAATTGAACTTTCGGTATCAACACCCAACTCGGCGAGTGCCGGAGCTTATATTGATTCTTGGGAATTTTGGTATGAAAGACAGCTTAGGTTTTCAAAAAATATTAATTCGATATTTTGGCCTAAAAATATTTCTCAAAAACAATATAACATCAGAGATGCAGGTCCTTCAACCAAAGTCTGGCAATTAGATTCTTTGTTTTATCCTGAAGAGCTATTGATCTCCTCAACAGGTGATTTCTCGATGGTTTCTCCCGATATACACTCCAAAATACTCCTTTTTGACAGTGAACATTCTATTTATCCAAATTTCTCTGGTATTCCTGACGCTTCTTTGAATCTAAACAGCAAAAAACCTCAAATGCTGGTGATATTTCCTGAAAAGTTTCGAACGGAAGCACAAAAATTAATTGAATTCAAAAAAGACTCACAGCATCTGGAGGTTTTGGGTTTATCGACTCTGGAAGTTTATGACAGATTTAGCGGTGGAAAAACTGACCCAACAGCTATTCGGGACCTGTGCAGGTTTTTCTGGAAAAAAGATAATAAAACGCTTAAATTCCTGCTATTGATAGGTGATGCTACTTTTGATTACAAAAACAACATTAAGGCCGACTATCTAAACACCCGCTTAATGGTGCCTACCTACCAATCCAGGGAATCATTTGAGCCAATATATAGCTATTCGTCCGATGACTATTTTGGATTTCTCGAAGACCATGAAGGAGAATGGCCGGAAGGAAAAAGTAAAGATAATATCTGGTACAGTACTGAATCGGAAGATCATGACCTGGATATATCAATAGGACGTTTACCGGCAAAAAGTCAGCTGGAAGCCAAAAATATAATCAGCAAAATCATCAATTACAGCAAATTTGACCCAAAGGCAAAATGGCAAAATGAAATAACATTTGTGGCTGATAACCGGGATTACAATATTCATCAACAAGATGCTGAAAACCTTTCAGAACTATTAGTGAAACAGTCAAAACTAACGAAAATAAATAAAATATACCTGGACAGCTATGTAATCGAAAGTTTGGAGACCAACCCTACCGCCCCAAAAGCGACACAAATGCTTAACAATAGTCTGGATAGAGGAAGTTTTGTAATAAACTATAACGGACACGGGTCAGAGGAAGGCTGGGCCCAGGAAAAATTATTAACCTTGGCTGACATACTCAACTGGAGAAATCAAAAACTCCCGATATTCTTTACCGCTACTTGTCAGTTTGGAAAATTTGACAACCCAGCCACGGTATCGGGTGCTGAGCTGTCATTGCTAAATCCGTCAGGCGGTGCGATTGCCCTGCTTACCACCACAAGACCTGTGTATTCGAGTACCAATGAAAAAATCAATTCGGCATTTTATCGCAATTTCAACAAGGCCAGCACCCTGGGTGAGTGGTTTAGATTAACTAAAAATGAGTCCATTGAAGGAGAACTCAACAGGAATTTTAGTCTGTTGGGTGACCCCAGCCTGCCTATTCTGGCATTTGAAAATCAACTGAAAATTAGTTCCTTTAACCGAACCCATAATTTCCAAAAAGTTATTACTCCTTTGAAAAATTTCAAAATTGAGGGAGAAAGCAAAAACATCAAGAATGGCAAAGTACTGATTACTATCTTCGATAAACCGCAAAATATTTCTACCAAAGGTACGTATTCTGATGGACCTGCATTTAAATACAAATCTGAATTTGAAAAAATATATGAGGGCATCGTAAATATAAAAGACTGGCAATTTGAGACAGAGATAATGCTGCCTTCTGCTCAAATTGAAGGTATTGGAAAAGGGAAAATCCATTTATTTGGAATCGATGCCGACTCGTCAATCATTGAACGCGGCTATTACGATGACTTTACGATTTCAAGTGAGCACTCAGATATCTTACAAGATGCTTCTCCGCCAGACATCACACTAGTTTCAAAAAGCAATCAGGCCCTAAATATTGAAATTTTTGATCTCAATGGAATTGTTATTTCAAATATCAATACCGAAACAGCACCACTAATAATCATTGATGACACCCTCGAAGTTGATTTTGATAAACATTCGGTGTTTTCAGATAAAAACCAAATGCTTCAGGTGAATATTCCAACTACTTATTTAGCTTCGGGAAAGCATAAAATAAGGGTTAAAGTTGCTGATTTTAACAATAATATTGCTCAAAAAACGTTTGATTTCGAAACCGTTAAACCAAAATTAGAAATTACCGGATATTTGGGTTATCCCAATCCATTCAGCAGTTATACCAATTTGGTTTTTCAACATAACCGACCGGGGGAAAATCTGGAGGCTACCATCAAAGTTTTTGACCTTTATGGCCGGATCGTAGCCGAGATACAAAATACTTGTACTTTATGTCCGGAAAAGATTGAATTTGGCCTTGATTTTGAGTCGAAAAAACATATCGGAAACCAGTTTTTGTTTAAAACATGGTTGCGGTCAAACACTGATAACACCGCCGCTGAAGCAAATGGGAGGCTTATATTTTGGAAATGACGATAAAAATATATTATTTTGAAAACTGTTAATAAAAAAACAAGCTCATATTATAATTTTCTTATGAAAAAATCCCTATTGGGCGGAGTTTTCGGGCTACTTTGTTTCCCTGCTTTTGTCCAAGCTCAGGCCATCACAAAAGACTATACCGTTGTAACTACTGCTGTTCCTTTTATGACTCTCAGTCCAGACTCAAAAGCTGCATCCATGGGCGATGCAGGTGTGGCTTCAGCTCCCGATGCCAATTCAGTGTTCTGGAATACTGCCAAGTTAGCTTTTACCGAGAATAAAATGGGGGCAAGTTTTTCTTATGCCCCATGGCTTCGTGACATTGTAGGCGACATGGGTCTGATGTCTTTACAGGGGTATTATCGCCTAAATAGCAAACAATCATTTGGTTACGGAGTTACCTATTTCAATCAGGGTTTAATAGAGTTTACCACAGCCAATGCCGAACCAGCGGGAAATTTTCAGTCAAGAGAGTTTAATATCACTGCCGGTTTTTCTCAAAAATTAAATGCCAGCCTTTCGACAGGACTTAATATGAAATTTATTAATTCCAATTTGGTCGGAACCTTAGTTACAGGCAATCAGGCAGGAAAACCCGGTCGCACAGCAGCTTTTGATTTTGGAATTTATTATAACAAAACCAGACCTACCGACAAAACGGGTGATAATCCTAAAAAAGTAGATATGGACTTCGGTGTAGTAGTTCAAAACATAGGTGGTAAGGTAAATTATGGTTTTAGCCAGTATTTTATTCCTGCCAACTTAAAATTAGGTACCAAAATCACCTTAAAACCAGATGATCTCAATGCCTTTAATTTCCTTGTAGATTTCAACAAGCTTTTGGTTCCAACACCAAAACCTGAGGATAACATTTCCGATATCACTGTTTTTAAATCGATTTTTAGCTCTTTCGCCGATGCCCCCGGTGGTTTTGAAGAAGAACTTAAGGAAGTCATGGCGTCATTGGGAGCCGAATACACCTATTCTGATCTGATAGCCCTTAGAGCCGGCTATTTTCATGAATCAAAATATAAAGGTTCAAGACAATATTTTACTGCTGGTTTTGGCTTGTCATTGAAAGAAATTTACAGAATAGACCTGGCATATCTGATTCCAACCACCTCGGGTAACCCATTGGCCAATTCCTGGAGAATCAGCCTGAATGTAAAGCTCCCCAATGGACTTAGAGGCTCCAGAAACCTGGAAATCGAGGCCGAAGACGAAGAAGAATAAAAAAGAAACTATATCATAATATTTTGAGCCCGGCTTTTCGGGCTCTTTTTATTTCAAAATCACTCAAAAATGCAATATTTCGAACTTGACCTGAAAATTGAACCTGAATATTCAGAAATTTTGGTAGCAGAATTGGCCGAAATTGGTTTTGACTCTTTCCTTGATTCTCCCGATGGAATCGTTGCTTACGTTACGGAAGACCTGTTTGATGATCGGGCGATAAAAAATTTGCTGGAAAACTATGCTTCCAGAACTCCGCTAAGCTACAGTATCAAAGCTATCGAAAAACAGAACTGGAACAAAGAGTGGGAGTCGGCGTTTTCGCCAATAGAAGTCTCAGATAAAATTTATGTAAGGGCCACTTTTCACGAACCCGCTCCTGCCACTTTTCCTTATGAAATCATAATCACGCCAAAAATGTCGTTTGGTACAGGGCATCATGAAACCACCTCTCAGGTACTTGAACTACAAATGGACATCGACCATAAAGGTAAATCGGTGCTGGATGTGGGTACAGGCACAGGCATTTTGGCCATACTTGCATCTAAACTTGGGGCTGAAAAAATTCATGCATTTGATATCGATGAATGGTCGGTCGAAAATACGATTGAAAACATTTCACTGAACAACACGCCCGAAATCACCGTCAATCAAGGTACCATAGCAGACCAAAAAATAGAACAATATGATATTTTAATTGCAAATATCAACCGTAACATTCTTCTTGACGAAATTCCTCAGTATGTGAAATTCATGAAAAATGGAGCTTCCCTCCTATTAAGCGGCTTTTATGAACATGATGTACCCGAAATTGAATCAAAATGTAATGAACAGGGACTAAAAAAACTTAAGCAAATAAGTAAGAACAACTGGGCAGCAGTCGTTTTCATCAGAGAATAAAAATTTTTCAATTTTTGTGAAGAAACTCTTTTTCATTTTATTTTTTATTTTTTGTAAAATTTCATCTGATGCACAGGTACTTAACCTGTCTTCAGACCCGGCCATTTTTATAGAAGATTTTTCAAAACAGCTGGAAAAACACCTGGGTGGGCCGTATTCCAAAAATGGTCTTTCGTCTTTTTCTGATTTATATAAAAATAAAATAAATGACGGAGGCAAAAAAGAGTTGATGTTATTGTTTCAGAGCCTTACAAGGAAAGGAATAAAACCCCTTGAAATATACACCACTTCACAATTTTTATTTACCTATTTCAATACCGGAGCGATTGATGCCGAAGGATTTGCAACTTTTGTCAATTACCTTCGAAGGACACTGGAAGTTCAGAGTTCAAAGAAAATAAATGAAGTAATATTTCAGTTTGATTCCTTTTTCAGGAAAAACCAGTTATATACCTCCAATTTCAATAAAGTCTATGCCTTAAACGGCACTTGTACTTTCCGGTTTTTTGATAAAAAACAAGATTATTTCGTACCCTTGGAGACACCAAAAACTCCAAAACCTGTTGAAAACGAAGAGGAAGATATTGGATGGGGCGATAACACTAAAGAAGAAGAAGAATATGACCCCTGGAATGACCCAAATCTGGAAATAAAACCCAATGGGATTTCAGATGAATACCAGGTGGCAAAACTGCCACAGGTTGAGGGGATTGTGGCTGTTTTTCAAAGTGTTTCGCTGGCCATGGTAAGCCCTTCAGATTCTATAGTAATAAAAAACACAAGCGGGGGATACGATTTTGTAAATGGGGTTTTTGTAGGTGAAAAAGGGCAAATCGATTGGATAGCGGATACAGACCCAGCTTCTGCGAGACTTGAAAAGTACTATTTCAAATCAATAACCGGTCGATTTTTTTCTGACAATGTGCAGTTTGAGCATCAGGATCATCTGATGGGAACCATAAAAGGTTTATTGGAAATAAAACTTGAAAAACGGAATATTGGCAAAAAATCAAGCTACCCAAGATTCAAATCTTATAAAAACGACGCAAAAATCAAGATTAATTATCCTTATTACAATTATTCCGGTGGGTATTCTTTGGTAGGCTCTGTGGTTTCTTCTCAATCATTGCTGGAGCCTTTTTCCAAATTAATCATTAATAAGGACCAGCGGAATCAGTTTGAGGTCATTGGGCGGAATTTCTATTTTATAGATACCCTGATTCGGTCAGATAAAGTTAGTTTCATGACCAAATTTGGCAAAGATTCGGTGAGTCATCCGGCTGTAAAAATGGAATTTGACTTAAAAAACAACCATTTACAGCTTAATAAACTTGAAAAAGGAGGCTTCAGAAACAGTATGTATTCCGACACCTTCCATCAGGTTGACATAAAAAGCGATGCCATGTCCTGGGATTTGTCGGGAGGCAAAATGAATTTCTATATTGTTGCAGGTAAAACTGAAATTGAGGCAGTTTTTGAATCTTTTGATTATTATAATCCTGAAAGAATCAGAGCCCTTAGTGCCGCTTCAGGCTTTAATCCGCTCATAGCGGCAGGGAATATTGTTGCCAGAAAAAAGAAAAATATAATCACAATCGACGAAATGCAGGCCTTTACCCGAAAAGAACGTTTCCAGGTAAGCAACGGCATGCTCATTGGTAACCAAATGGGCTTTTTTGATTATGATCCTTATAGCAATACTTATAAATTAAGCCGTAAAGGCGAGCACTATTTCCTGGTCTTTAATGGTAAAAAGGATTTTGATGACCTTGTACTCACTTCACTATCAAGTGGTGGAAAAACGGCCGGCAACGCTTCGATTGACCTGGAGTCAAAATCACTGGATATCAGAGGTGCCCAGGATTTTAAACTTTCCGATTCGCTTGGGATAAGTTTTGTTCCAACCGACAAAAGTATGAAGGTAGTAGGGAATAAAATTTTCTCATTTGAAGGAAAAATCATTGTAAAAAACTTTAAGTTCTTTGGTGATTTCGAAGTAGAATATGAAAAGTTTCTCGTAAAACTCAAAAGAATTGATTCCATCACTTTCATTCCATTGGAAATCTATAAAAATGGAGGTAAAACTGAAATTGGCGGCCATTTCAAATACGGTACCACAGGGGTGTTATATCTCAATAGTCCGACCAATAAATCAGGCAGAAAAAATCTGGCGGAGTTTCCAAAACTTGACATTCCAGGGGGCGTATTGGTTTATTTTAATGAAAAAGGCAGAAAGCAAAAATTCGGCAAAGAAGTATTTTTCAAAGCTTCGGCTATAAGTATCGACAGTCTAAACGGCATCAATCCGGCCTTTGCAGGAGTATGGCAATCAGGAGGCATTTTTAAGCCTATCAATGAAAATTTGGTCGTGATGCCCGATACTTCCATGGGAATTTTTCACCGGGCAAGACTCCCCTACCAACTTTACGGTACTGAATCTCAAATAAAACCAAGTACTGAAATCACCTTAAACAGAGCCGGAATAAAATCGGCGGGTGAAATCTCACATCTGGCAGGCAAACTTCAGCTAAAAGATGTAAAATTCTATGCCGACAGAGTGACCGGTAATGGAGAATCTGGAAAAATTATTGAAACCTCTGCTTCCGGCGGAGTATTCTTCCCCGAAGTGACTATCAATGAGTTTAATATGTTCTGGTCTCCTGCCGATGACAGTATGGCAGTGAGCTCCGAAAAGGGCTTTAGTTTTTACAATGGCACTTCTACCCTTAAAGGTGCTATTGTGCTCAAAAAACCCGGCCTTTTTGGTGATGGCAAACTGGATCGGTCGGATTCAGATACACAATCAAAACATTTTAAATTTAACCGATCTGGTTTTCTGGCTGAAAATTCAACTTTTAACATAAAATCTATTGATAATCCTGAGAAACCTATTTTTTCGGGCAAACATGTGGGTATTGATTTTTCTGTTCAAAAAAATATTGTGGGTATCAAATCACAAAACAACGACCTGGATGGAAATTTGAATTCTACACTTGAGTTCCCTTACTCTGCGTATTCAACTACTATTGATAACGCCACCTGGAACATAAAAGACAAAAAAATCACGATGCAAGGGGCTTTGGAGTCTTCACTTTTTACTGCCACCACTCCAAACCAATATGGTCTGAAATACTACGGAACTGGTGCTTTGTATGATATTGCTAACACCAGTTTAAACATTACCGGAGTACAGGAAATACACTCTGCCGATGCCGCAATACTTCCTCCTGACGGTAAAGTTTTTGTCAAAAAAGATGGAACGCTGGAGTCGTTTACAAAAGCAAAAATCATAACCGATACCTTAAACAGATATCATACCCTGACCAATGCTTCGGTTAAAATAAATTCAAGGCTTTCCTTTGCGGGAAATGCCGACTACCAGTACGTTAATGTCAGCTCCGATACTTTTAACATCAAACTTGGAAACTTCGAGTTTGCAGAACTAACCGCTGATGGCCAAATGCTCAGCACCAAAAGTTCAGGTAAACTATCGACAATAGCAAGGGCAAAAATTACAGAAAAGGATAGTGTATTTCTTTCTCCAAGAATGCTTTATAAAGGAGAAATCACTATGCTTGCACCTTTCAAAAATCTGGCCATGAACGGACAGGTTCTGCCTGATTTGAAAAAATATCCGATGTTTGGTGGCTCATGGATTAATTATAAAGGCAACAAATCGGAAGCAATTAGTATCAATGTGGACGAAACCCTCAGGGATGGTGGAAAACCGCTGTGGGTAGGCCTTCACATCAAAGACGGAGCCATGATGGATGCCCTCTATCCTACTTTTCTTTCTACTAAAATATCGGGTGACGACCTGGATATGTTTTTAGCAACCGGGGTATTTAAACGTGATGAACCCAATAAGAAATTTGTGGTGAGTGCTGCAGATGAAAATCAAATCGCCAACCGCTATGAGTTTTATGACGACAAAGGCATAATCGCTCTCGAAGGGAAATTCAATCTTTTAGGTGCTCCAACAAAAATATTCGAAACGGTAGGTATTGCCAATATTTTCATGGATTCGCTAAAATATCAGTTCGCCACCATGATGAAGCTGGATTTTCCGCTGTCGATTCCTAATACACAAAAGTTAGGTCAAAATATCGTCAAAGCTAATCTGGATGCAGGAAACAGCGATGCTGCGATTGTACCAGATTCGCCTGTATTCCAGTCAAAACTCAACCAGTATGTGGGCAGAAAAGAGGTGGACACCTATTTATCAAAATCAGCAAGGGAGCACTTGCCTTTGTTTAAGTTTTCTAATAAATTCCTGAGTACTATGGTGATATCTGACCTAAATCTCAGATGGAATCGTGTGACCAACGCTTATTATAGTGTGGGCAAAATTGGAATTTCGAATATTGGGGATGTGGATATCAACGCAAAAACCAATGGCTATGTTGAAATCGTAAAAAGTCCGCAAACCGGGGATGAGATTCACATTATGATAGAAATTTCACCAACCAGCTGGTATTATTTCACCTATAAGTCAGGCACTTTGGGCGTGACTTCGTCAGACGAAGACATCAACAAACTACTTGCTGGCCCTGTTGGAGGAAAAGAGAAGAAATCAGATGTCGAGTTTTTGGATTTGGCTCAGGCACAAAAATTTAAAAAGCAATTTTTGCAAAAATACCGGGGTATTAAAGAAGAAGAAGTAGTGAAAAAGCCTGTAAGTTCAAAAGAAGACCCTACGACTCCTGCCAAAAAAGCACCCGTTAAGAAAACCGAGGAAAAAGAAGGTTTTTAGAAATAATTGATTTTGAGATCAATAAGTAATTTTACGGAAATAACCACCTAAAATCTGATCTATCTTTAATTCTACATTATTAGGTTTCAAAGGCTCTAGTTCCTGAGAATTTCTTTGATAAAATGCCAGGTTAGAATTTTTTATGTCGATAATATAGAAAACATTGGTGAAATTAGCTTTGATCGGAATTCCTATCAAACGGCCTTTTGAAAGCAGTCCCAAACCAATGTCTGTTGCAACTTGCCAACCAAAATTACCTTTTTCACGGGTAAATCCTTTGGAATAGGCTACAAATAAATATTGTTTGTCACTGAGATTTAAAAACTCAATTAATCGACTATCGGGTTTGTATTTTTTAATTCTCCCTTTTTTTTCAACATCAAGAATAATTTTAAATAACTGTTTATCCATATTATCTCTGACATCCTCATCAAAAATTTCAAACTTATTAAATTTCACATCTGATTTTAGAGCAATCGGAAGCTTACTTTCAAAAAGTAAATCGAAGGAATCAGAAAGGACGGGGTTTAATCTGGCTATATTTAAATCTTCAATTAAAGAAATCTTGCTTGGCAGAACATAAAAATCCAGTTCTTTAATATTATCAGGATCCAACTTTGACTTTTGCGGAACCGTGGTACCACAGCCAACAAGGCCTACTGCGGCAGAAATTGTTGATAATAAAACAATTAAAAGTCGTATTCTCATTTTTTAATTATTTCGTGGAAAAAATAAAATTAAGCTAAAAACTAATTTGATGTGGGCAAGCACCGATTTTTTAAAATCTGTAACCTCTCAAAAACTCTTCTGTACTCATTCTTTTTTTACCCTCAAGTTGGAGAGATTTTATGCCCGCAATACTATCAGCACATTTTATGCCAAGTATCTTTTTATGGTCGGTAAATAGTTCAAAATCAAACCCTTCAATTTTTGAAAGTTCTGCCCTGAATGGGTCAACTTTTTCTACCTCAAAAACCTTCAATTGTTTGTCTCCCAACATAGTCCAGGCAGCCGGAAAAGGACTCATGCCTCTCACAAAATTATGAATAGTGGCAACTGGCTGGTTCCAATCGATCTTACAGGTTTCTTTAAATATCTTTGGAGCAGGCTTTAAGTTGGCCGAAAAATCTTGTGGTGTACTGGAATAGTTTCCAACTTCAATGGCTTTACAGGTTTTTACCATCAGATCGGCTCCAATCCACATCATTTTATCATGTACATCCCCGGCGGTTTCATCGGGCCCGATTAGAATTTTTTCAGAAAGAATAGTATGGCCTGTATCAATTTCTTTTTCAATAAAAAATGTGGTGACTCCGGTTTCGGTTTCGCCATTTATCACCGCCCAGTTAATAGGTGCAGCACCGCGGTATTGGGGTAAAAGAGATCCGTGAAGATTTATCGTACCTTTGGGTGGCATAGCCCAAACAATTTCGGGTAGCATTCTGAATGCAACCACCACTTGCAGGTCAGCATTATAAGAAGCCAGCTTTTCTACAAATTCTTTATTTTTTAGTTTTTCAGGCTGAAGAACATCAATACCTTTTTCAAGAGCAAATTTTTTTACGGGCGACTCGCTTAGTTTCTGACCCCGGCCCACCGGCTTATCAGGGGCAGTTACTACCGCCACTACTTCAAAACCTGCCTCGAGCAGTCGCTCCAAAGTAGCAACTGCGAAGTCGGGGGTCCCCATGAATACGATTTTCAATTTTTTGAAGGCTAAATTTTTAAAAAATGTAATCTGATTTTATCGCATACGATCGGCGTCTTTTACCAACTTTTCATCTCTTTTTATAAATCTGTTGGCCAGCAGGTTACTCACCAAAGCGATAAAAGCAGCCCAGGTTCCGATGGTATAACTTCCTTCACCACCTGCCAGAGGCATTACATCTTTTTGAATATGATATACCAAAGTAGTCAACGCCACTCCCATGAACAGGGAAATAATGGATACAAACAAAATCTGCTTAACTCTGTTTTTATACAAAAATAAAGTATAAATCGTTAATCCTAAGGCGATTGCGGCCATAGCAGCAATATAATACACCGATACAGTCTTCAGGGCCATATCGCCCGACTGGTGGTAGATTTGAAATGCATTGATGGCTACTTTTTCAGTGGGACTGATAGCCTTTACAAACGAATTTGTACCCAAAAAGACAGCTATACTAAAGGCAGTTATTATCAAAAATATTGATTGAATTCTTTGAAACATATTTAATTATTTTTTGCAAAATTAATACATAAGCAAGCAATTAAAAACAGAAATTTATGAACGGGTAAGGGAGTAAATAAGCTGGGACTGCTCCGGAAATTCATGCAACAAATCTTCTCTGGCTGCCATCTCAAAATCCTGAAATTCAAAACCGGGCGATACGGTACAGCCCACCAGCCCATAAGGAGCGTTTTGATAAACCCTGCTGGCAAACCAACAACCTGCAGGCACTACTGCCTGAAAAACCTCACCTTTGTTCGGGTCGTTTCCGAGCAGAATCCTATTAAGTTGTTTATCAAAATAAAAAATCTCAATCGTTTGTCCTCCGTAAAAATGCCATATTTCATCAGACTTTATTTTATGAAAAGCAGAAAAATTGTCCTGAGTAAGTAAAAAATAGATAGAAGTGCTATAATTCCGGCCAACAGGAAACCGGACTTCATTATTTGCCGAAACAAAACATTCTGCGGAACGATACGTTTCCTTGAAATATCCACCTTCAGGATGAGCCTCCAGACCTAGTTTTTCGACCCAATAATGTGCTGAATGCATAACAAGTATTTATTATATGCTTAAAAAAGCGTAATTTTAACCCAAATTTCCGGCAAATTAATGAGCAAATTCTCAAAAAAATACCTTTTCCTGATATTGATTTTGATCCTGGTAAATATTCTGGGATTGTGGTTATTTTTCAGGTTGGATCTCACTTCTGACAACAGGTATTCCATTTCAAAACCTACAAAAAACCTTCTTAAATCACTTGATGACCAAATCGTGATCAAGGTATATCTTGAGGGGGAAGAACTCAACGGGAGTTTTGAAAGATTAAAAAGGGCTGTTGAAGAAACACTCGGAGAGTTTAAAAATTTCGGAGGAAAAAATATTGATTATCAGTTTATTAATCCTAACAAGGGTACCGACGAAGAAAGAAAAGCCAATTTCGAAAAACTGCTTCAAAAAGGTATGCAGCCCACCAATATTGTTGAAACCAGAAATGGAAAAAGGTCTGAAAACCTGATATTTCCCTATGCTACTGTATGGTATCAAAACAAAGAAGTGACGGTATTGCTTCTGAAAGCCAATCAAGCCGAAAATGCTCAAAATAAACTTAATCAATCTTACGAAAATATAGAATATGAGTTGGCATCGGCGATTCAAAAACTCACCAATAAACAAAAGAAAAAGATAGGATTGCTGTCGGAATTTACCCAACTACAACCCGTGAACTTTGCGGGCCTTATTACTTCACTTCAGGAATACTATGATTTGTTTATTGTAGATGCCAAAACATCCCCGAACTTTTCAGGCCTGGATGCTTTGATTATCCCCAAACCCGATAAGCCGGTAGATGACAGTACCAAATTTAAGCTGGATCAATATCTCATGAGTGGTGGTAAACTGCTGTTTTTTGTTGATGGCCTAAAGGTTGACAGCATAGGTCTGGAAGGTACTTTTGCTCAACCACTCAACGTCAACCTCGACGACATGCTGTTTAAATATGGTGTGCGGATAAATAAGAATATTGTAAAAGATGGACTCAACGCTGCCGTGATTCCGATGGTTGTGGGCAATATGGGAGACAAACCCAATATTCAGTTTATGCCTTACCGGTATTTTCCGTTAATAAACAACTATGGTAAAAGCTTGATTACCAAAAATATAGATATGGTTTATACCAGATTTACAGCCAATATTGACACCGTAAATGCAAAAGATGGCCTTAAAAAAATTCCATTGTTACTGACTTCACCTTACACCAAAATACTGAATGCCCCAGCATTGATCACTTTCAACGAAGCCCGCACTGATACCGACGAAAAAGAATATAATTCGGGGGTTAAGGTAATTTCTTACCTGATAGAAGGAAAATTTAAATCTTTATATCAAAATCAATTTACACAAAAAGTCTTGACAGAATCACCCGAAACCAAAATTTTGGTGTGCTCTGATGGTGATCTGATTGTAAACGAAATTGACAAAAAAACAGGAAATCCTTTCCCTTTGGGTTTTGATAAATATTCTCAGCATCAATATGGTAATCAGGACTTTGTGATTAACGCTTTGAATTATCTTACCGATGAAAATGGTTTGATTACTTCCAAAACCAAGAGCATTGGCCTAAGACCATTGGATCAACTAAAAGTCAAAAATGAGAGAGTCATGTGGCAATCCATAAACATTGCAGCCCCCTTGGTGCTTTTAGGAATTTTGGGTCTATTAAGATTCTACTGGCTCAAAAAGACATATGGATAAACAGGGGTTGTGCTGAGCGAAAAAGATTGAAGTTTAGTTTAAAACAATATTTAAAAGCTCAATTGAGGAAGTTTTATACTTTTCTACAAACATTTTTTCACTTACTTAAATGTTTTGAGTCTGTGGTTTAAGAAATCGCAAATTTAAATCAATTAATAATCGGGATTTTTCATTATTAAGACAATAAAAGACCTTAGTAAAGAAAATGATCAACATTCGGCCATATAAAAATTGGATTGACTTTTAATTTTAAAATTGAAGTTTTAATTGCAGCCTTCAATTTTTGCTTCGAAGAAATAATCTTTTTTAGTTTCAAAACCAGGATTCAATGAAATACTTCTTTCTGAAGAAAAGTAAACATTTTCAGTAGTATTAATCTTTGCATTAGAATTCAAATTCAAACTCGTTTTAAAAATATTATTAGAAATATTAATATCATTTGATATTACGTTGTAAATGTTATTGCAATTATTTAATTCAAGTCTCAAAATCCAAATATCATTTCCATCTTCACTATCAGGAAGATTTGTGGTGGAAGTTTTGTCACCAGAAATATTAGAATTCGAAAATCCAATAATTGTCAAAAATTCATTTCCATCTAATTCCATATTTCTAAATTCGTCATTGTAATCACCTCCATAAGTTCTATCCCATAAAAAGTTTCCTGAACTATTCAATTTTACTAGCCAATAATCATAATTAAGATTTAAAGTACTTAATGAATTTCTGCTATTTTGTGATTTAAAACTACCCTTGTCGGAATTGGAATTTCCCCCCAAAAATATCTCACCATTACTATTAGTTTTTATCCAAAATAATCTGTCAGTAGCTTGACCACCAATTGTTTTATCCCATAATATTTCCCCACTCGGATCTATTTTTAGAACCCAAAAATCTTGAGATTCATTAATTGAATTTTGAGATTTTTCAAAAGATATATTGGAATCGGAAGTTCCGGCTAATATAATATTGCCATTATTATCTATGTCTGAAATAGCCCAAAAATCATTATTTGTACCTCCATAACGATTTTCCCAAATAATTTGCCCATCAAAATTCATTTTAATTAACCAAAAATCTGATGAAAAACCCACTCCTCTGTTGCTTTGATGAAGTTCTCCACTGAGCCCAGAATATGTTGTAGCAGTCAGATATAAATAATTTCCATCCGATATGATCCTATGAGATTCCTCAAAATTATTTCCTCCTAATCTTTTCGACCAAAAAATATTTCCCAAAAAAGGGTCAATTTTCAAACACCATAAATCAGTATATAAACCTCTTGAGGCATCTCCTATATGTCCACTAATTCCTGAAAAAGTATATCCTAATAAAATAATATCGCCTGACGGAGTAAAGACAGCACTAGTTAAAATATCATCATTACTTCCCCCATAGGATCTTTCCCATATAATAAATCCATCAGAATCTAATTTTATAACCCAATAATCATATCTCCCCATTGAATAGGATTTATCCCCGTTTGCTGATGAACTGTGTCCAAGAACAAATATATTACCATTAGGTTCTATCAAGATTTCTGTTAAAGCATCTATTCCATTCCCCCCAAAAGATTTTTCCCATACAATCTCCAGATTATTATTAACTTTTATCAGCCAAAAATCTGAGTTTCCCATATTCGAACCTGACTTATCTCCTGTATTATTTGAGTATGACCATCCTCCTATTAAATAACCATCATCCAAAGCTTTTTTAATACAAAAAGGAGTATCAGATTTATCAGCCCCAATTTTTTTTTGATTTACCAAAAGAGGAGCCTGAGAAAAACTAAAATTGGAATAGATAAAAAAGGCAATTAAAATAAAATTTGTGATAAAAATTTTCTTCATATTTGGTTTGGATTTTTCTGATTTCGTTTTGACAGTTCAAAGGTAGCTAATTTTTAAAATTTCTCTAAAAATTCAAATATAGGTCAAAGAATAACCCATTTTAAAAAAAAAAACAATCCATTTAAATATCATAGCCTAAACAATTCCAACCATAAAATCAAATTCCGTTTACCACTAGGTAAAATCTTACTCAAAAATTATGAAATCATTTTTTTGAATAAGATTTTTGAAAAATATTTTTTTGTTGAAAATGAGAGTATTAAAGACTTTACTTTTTTTGATTTTTCTTTCCCAAAAATTAATTGCCCAGTATTCAAGTGTTTATTTACCCTATCCATCGGGTGCATGTGTAAATACGCAGTATCAGGTAACGGTCTATCCAAGCGGTTTTGCCAATGGAACCACAGTAAGTATACTTTTGAGCAATGATGATTTTTCAACATCAACAACAATTGGCTCTTCTATTTATAATGGTCAATATAGCCTTCCAATAAACTGTCTCATTCCGAATGGTTTAACCCAAGGCAACAACTACAAAGTTAAGGCATCAGCTCCGGGGGTTCCGGCTGCAAATAATTACCCCTCTACAACCTTTTCTATCGCGACTAGTGTGCCTTCTGCGTCAATGACGGGTAACTTAGGACTTAATGCCTGCAACGGTAACGTAAATTTACCTATAGCAATCACAGGTTATGGGCCATTTGAATATTCCTATCATCGCACAGGTGATTTTTATGATGTGACACGATCGGGAATACTATCAAATACACCTACCGAAACTGTTTACTCCGCTGGAGAATACACCTTGCTAAGCGTAGGAAATGCCTGCGGTACCGGCACAGTGGCAGCCGCACCCAACAACGTTGCCAATGTGACAGTGACCCCACCTGTACTGACAATTGGAGCTCCCGCAGACGACAGGGTCTGCATAGGAAACAAAATGAAAGTACCATTCACCTCGGATCAGGCCTGTTACAACTATATCATCCAGATTTCCGATAATACCGGAAGTAATTTTCAGGATGCCACAACAGAATACGACCAATTTGGGGATCCGGGCAATCTGATTGTTCTGATCCCAGGTTTTGTCAGTCCCGGTTCTGGATACAAACTTAGAGTTAAGGTGAATACTTCCAATGGAACCTTCTACAGTATTCCTATAAGCGGTACGATAACCATTTTAGCCAAACCAAGTATTTTGGGGATTAGTGCATTGAATCCCAATGAACTCAACTATCCCGGCATTATTGCCAAAGGAGAAAGTGTCACCATAAATACTAAGCTAAGCGGTACGCCTCCATTTTCGATCAAAATAGGAGATGAATGGATCCAAACCTCAATTGATTCTATTTTGTTTCAGGTTTCACCGCAACAAGACAAAAGAATTACTTTCGGGCCATTGCAGGATAATACAGGCTGTATCAGTAATCAAATTAGCTACTTTGATACTGAACCTAAAGATTATATTTTTAAGTTAAGAATCACAGAGAGTCATAATTTGGATATTTTCAGCCAATTCAGAAATTTCTGCAGAAATGAATATATCTTTTTAAACTTTGATACAAGAAGTTCGCAACCCCAAGACAGTGTTTTTGTTCAAATGGCCAATTACATTGATTATAATGCAGGGAAAGAGGAGTGGATAAATGCTCCTTTTGAGAAAGAAGGAGATCATTTGTTGAGAGTAAAAATTCCTTCAGTCTTAAAAAAAGGAAGGAACATGATCAGGATGGTTCCCCGTAACCCCAATCATACTTTCTTCAATCATAGTTACAATCAGATAAACGATGCAATAGTGCCATCTACGGATTTTATATTAATGGATGGTGTTACGGGTTCTATCACCAACGACCAAACCCTTTACATTGCTCCTAATGAGCCATTTCATATTTTTTATAAATTTTCGGGAGGTCCGGAGTATTATAATTTGGGAGAATTGAAAGCTTTTAAACCATCTCTAAAAACCAGCTACGGTCAATTCATTGAATACAATTATCTCAATCCTAATGGGCCGGGGTTCGCATCTACAATAGGCCAAACCAGAGTTGACACAGTTACGAAAACTATGTTTTATAAGTTGGAAAATGTAACAGCCTCTACAGCAGCAACTGATTTAACGTGTAATTCCCAATCGCAATTTTACAGAGACACTTTGAGAGTAAATGTTATTCCTCCTGATTTAACCAGAAGTATTTCTACAGGTGTAATTTCAGGAAGTTCAAATCTTTGTGGAGGAAGCCAGATAGTTGTACCTTTTACTACAACAGGCTCTTTCAATGGACTAAATCAGTTTATAGTTCAGATTCAGGGGTTTAACAACACTTATGACAACAAACCATTTACCAATTATTACAATGCCACGACCAGTGCCGGTCCGGCTCCCGGCCAATTAACACTAACCCTGCCACAAGAGTTGGAAAGTACCTATGATACTTATTACAAAGTAAGGGTGGTATCAACCGACCCAATGGTAATTGGAAGTACTTCAACCTCCTGGATTCAGATTTCAGGGAGAAAACCTCTTGTTAAGCTCTTTGGACAGGCATATGTTCAAGCAGGAGAAAAAGCTAAAATTTTTGTGTCAACCAATAATAACCCCGGATTTAATTTTACAATTACCAATGGCACAGATTACACCTCTCCAACCCTATACAGTTATAGTTTTGGGTTAAGCTCTGATTATCAATATGAGGTAAATACTTCACCGGAGGCAACAGTGGGGTCAACTATTACCTATACATCAGTTATAAACCCAAACACTTGCGGAGCGGGAGTTTCAAGCAATAGCAACCAGGTGCATATTGTGGCCAATCCTATGCTCACTATCAGTAATCTCACCGGAAATACTGGCTGCAGCCCATCCAAAATAGCTTTTGATTTTACTTCTTCTCTTACATTTTCAAATGAAAATACTTTTTCAGTAAGGGTATGGCATAACTATTACGGGAGTCCTACGTATGTTTCAAATGTATCAGTCAGAAAAGTTGGAAATAAGTTTATTGTAGAGTTCCCCAACACAAGTGTTCCTTTGGCCAACACCACATACTATTTGAAAATATTCTCTTCAGCACCTTATGCCTACAGCAACTCCCTTTCATTTGCTTTGAACCCTTCTCCATCTTATGGCTATAATCCCTACACCGAAAATGTGGAATCAGGAGGAACGATAAATTTAAATTATAGTTTTTATGGTGTGGGTCCATTTACCTATGAAATTTCAACACATGACAAAACTCTCACAGGTAATACTATATCAAGTTCTGTTTCACTAAATTTACAACCGGCCTTTAGCATGGTGTATGCATTAAAAAACATGAGCGATGCAAACTGTACTTCCACCTTACTAAATACAGGGCCATCAATTACAGTTTTAGAGAAAAAACAATCTATCGAAATTGTGCGACTTCCATTTACGGGCATTTGTCCGGGAGTAAGTATTTCGGTTCCATTTATTTCATCCGGAAGTTTTAGTTCATTTGTTTTACAAATATCTGATCAAAATGGCTCCAATTTTGTTGACATGGCAACAACCCAATCATCCGGAAACTTATCAGCAACAATTCCTCTGGGGCTTGCAGCTGGAGGCAATTATAAAATAAGAATAAAAGGATTTTTGACCGGAGGAGGTGAAGCGTTTAGCTTGCCAACAGACTTCGGAATGACTTTAAAAGGAACGGTATCAGCAACCATTAGCGGAAGCACAGAGTTGGTAAAGAACACAGAGTTTCCTTCATACTTTAATGACAAAGCCAACTTGAGAATTGATTTTACTGGAGTTGGTCCATATACGTTTTCACTTTTTGACGGCACCAATACTTTTCAGTACACCACCGAGAGTAGCCCACATTTTATTCCTGTTAAACCAGCGGTGACTACCACATATAGCCTCACCAACGTCCAGAACTCCTGTGGTAATGGGTCGGTTTCGGGCAGTGCCACGGTTAATGTAGTTATGCTTCAAACGGGTGATCCAGGTACACAGTTTTTGTGTTATGGGCAAACACTAACTATACCATTTACACCAACAGGGACATTTAACCCAGCTAGTCAATATTATATTGACTTTATTAAAATAACTCCTTATAACAATACATTTAGTCTGGCCTCGACCTATCAGACTCTCTTTGCCAGCAAGAGTGGGAATACTTTATCCGTAGTTATTCCGCCTGGCTTTCCAACTACGACGGGCTTATCGCTCTTGGGTATAAGTAACTATTATAAACTTAGAGTCAGAAGTACGATGCCTGAAGTACTTGGCTCATTTTTTAATTTGGGTATTGGAATTGGAGGAGGGGCACCTACCATAAAAATATTAGGCTCAACCAATATTGCAACCGCCGGGATTCCAACGCCATTGACTCTGGTTTCAAGTAATGCAGCAGGAGAGACCGCTGTCACATTGAATAATGGCAGTACTAATGAAACAATTTACATGGGGGGTAGTAGTCTGGAATTTAATAAAGCCCCTTCTGTGACAACTACCTATACCATTACAGCCATTAATAGTCAGTGCGGAACAGGAACAATTGGTAGTCCTGCTTCAGCCACGATCACTGTAGGCCCTTGTCCTGCAAGCCAGATGGTATCACTTGACCATATTTCGGGACAAACCAAAAAATACGAAACCTCGGGAATTTTGACAGCAATAAACAAAATAAGCTCAGGGGCAAACATCACTTTTGACGCTCAGCATGCAGTTGTTTTAAGCCCTGGCTTTACAGCTAATTCCGGCTCAATTTTCAAGGTGCAGATTGATGGATGTGGTGGACTGTAATCCTCTCAAATTTTGAGTTTTACTTATAAAAACCATTTAAAGGTCGACAATTGGTTAGCCGATGATTTGTTTTATTTAATTTGATAAAAAAACCAAGCTATGAATCAGGACATTATCAACCTTTTTGACGAATACACCCATAAACCACTCAAAAGAGAGGTTTTTATTTCAAAATTGGTAAAGCTTGCAGGCGGTACTGCGGCCGCTATGGCCATTCTCCCTGTTTTGGAAGGCAACTATTCTGCTGCTGCTCAGACAACCGAAGAAGACGAAGATCTAAAAATAGAGGAGGTCAGTTTCCCTTCAAAAAACTGCAAAATGAAAGGCTATTTGGTGATTCCCGCAAAATCCAAAGGTAAGCTGGGTGCGGTTTTGGTGATTCATGAGAACCGTGGGCTAACGCCACACATTAAAGACGTAACCCGCCGCATCGCCAAAGCGGGATTTATTGCCCTAGGTATTGATGCCCTTTCTCCCTATGGTGGCACGCCGGCCAATGAAGATGAGGCCAGAGCGTTTTTTCCAAAATTAGATGCCAAACAAAACCTTGAAAACCTGCAAAGTGGGCTGGAATATCTGCGGGGGTTGAAAAAATCAAATGGAAAAACCGGAACCGTGGGCTTCTGCTGGGGCGGAGGAATGGTCAATTCTTTGGCGACTTTTGACCCCAAAATTAATGCTTCGGTGGCGTACTATGGCCGCCAGGTGGAGGCCGCCGATGTACCCAAAATCAAATCGAAACTTATGCTGCACTATGCGGGTCTGGACGAAAGAATCAATGCCGGAATACCCGCTTATGAGGAAGCCCTGAAAGCCAAAAAAGTTGATTATCAGGTTTTTGTATATGAAGGTGCTCAACATGCGTTCAACAATGATTCTTCTCCTGCCCGTTACAATCCTGAAGTTGCTAAATTGGCCTGGGGCCGTACTATGAAGTTTTTTCAGAAAGAGTTAAGCTGATTTTCAACAATAATCCGATCAAAGCCTGAGCCTCAACCGGATTAATCAATCACTCTTATCTCACTTTCAATATTCTGAACCCTTTTGCCGGAACTATCACTACCGTCTCTGTTTTGGCGGTGAACACATCTTCAAATGTGGCATTTGCCGGAATAATTTCCTTATAATCAGCCAAATTCATGGTTTTTTCTTTATCGTATTTATTGAAAATAATCCAGAATTTCTCTTTTGCATTATATCTGAAATAAGTATAAATGCCTTCATGTGGTGCAAAGTGCAGGAGTTTTCCATCATGAATAGCCGTGGCGGTTTTACGCCAGTTGAGCAGTTGTTTCACAAAAGCCCTCATTTCTGATTGCAAGGGCGTGAGATTTTCATTTTTAAACACACTCGATTTATCATCTTCCCAGCCACCCGGCATATCGGCTCTTATGAGGCCGTCGTTACGTTCCAAAGGCGAGGTAAACGCCAGCTCGGTACCATAAAACAATTGCGGAATTCCACGGGTTGTAAATACCAGAGCAAGTCCCATCTTGAGCAATTCTTTGTCTTCGCCCAGCTGGGTGTAGATGCGGTTCATGTCGTGGTTATCGCAGAAGGTCACCAGTTTGTTGGCGTCGGCATAAAGATAATCATCTGAAAGACATTGATATACTTTCAGCATTCCTTTACCCCAATCTTTATCATTTTCTTTCAAACCTTCGATAAGGGCATTATTCAATGGAAAATCCATCATCGAGGGCAGATATGAGAGGTAACCGTCTTTGTTTTTTTGTCCTTTTTGCCAATAGGCCGTAACTGCCTGACGGGTAGACCACTCCTCACCTACCATATTGAGTTTGGGGTATTCGTCCATAACAGCTTTTGACCATTTTGAAAGGAAAGTTTTATCAGAATAAGGATAAGTATCGATTCTCAGTCCATCCAAATCGGCATATTCTATCCACCATATTGTATTCTGAATCAGGTAGTTGGCCATAAATGGGTTTCGTTGGTTCATGTCGGGCATGGCAGTTACAAACCATCCCTGAGTCATTTTGTCCAAATCGGCTTGGGCCACATAAGGGTCATGCATGGTTTCACGCTGATGGTTAGTTGGGGTAAATTTCCCCTCGTTATTGATCCAGTCTTTTGAAGGTAAATCATGCATCCACCAGTGGTTGAGCCCGCAGTGGTTGAGCACCACATCTCTGATAAACTTCAGGTTACGTTTTTTGGCTTCTTTCACCAGATTCAGATATTCTTCGTTGGTTCCATAGCGAGGATCAATTTTATAAAAATCGGTAATGGCATAGCCATGGTAACTGGCTTCCTGCATTTTGTTTTCTTCCAACGGCATGGGCCAGATTGTAGTAAAGCCCATTTCAGAGATATAATCGAAGTTTTCCCTGATACCTTCAATATCACCACCATGACGGCCATAATCTCGTTTTCGATTGAGGGCATCGGGATATCCCTCGACATTGTCGTTAGTGGTATTTCCATTGGCAAATCGATCAGGGGTGATCAGATATATTACATCTTTGGTATTGTAACCTTCTCTTGCAGTGGAGTTGGGTTTTCTGTTTTTAAGTTCTAAAAAATATTCGGATTTCTGGTTTCCCTTAGAAAAATGAAAAGGAACTTTACCGGCTTTGGCAGAAGCAGAAATTATGACATCTGCAAAAAAATAATTGGGGTTTTCTGTTTTATTAATTTTCACCAACTTAACCCCCGGATAATTTATGGAAAGAGCATAGGTTGAAATGTCTTTTCCATGAATCAAAACCTGAAGTTTGGGGTTTTTCATGCCTATCCACCAGGAAGAAGGCTCAAAATGCTGAATTTCCTGAGCGAAAGTGTTCAGGCTTAATGTCAATAGAATAAAAAGTATTTTTTTCATAGGTATATGTATCGTTATTTTCTTTCAAAATGGAATCACAGATAATTAATATTAGTTTTTTACATCATCAGAGAAATTACCATCAATTAAACTTCGATAAGCTCAGTTTGACAGAGATTAATCAAAATTTCTTTAAAGACCAAACCGTATAACTTTTGGCCGGTGTTTCTATCGTTGCGAGACCTTTTGCGTCGGTCTGAATGGACTTGGCGGTGTTTTCGGAATAATCGTAAAGTGTGGCGTTTTTATAATTGGTATATACTTGCTGAGATTTCGTAACTGTACTATTGTTGATAGCTACTACCAAGCCAGGTGAGCCTAGCCTTTGAGCTATGTAGTATTCCGTATCGGCAAAAAGGATAGAAAGGTCACCTTTGGCCAACGTTTGATTGATTAAAATTAACCTTTCCAGTTTCCATTTGGCCAGCTGCTGTTCATAATCCAGATAAAAAATACATGGGTAACCCGGATGCGTGAGAATGTAAGCGTATGCCAGCAATTTGTTTTCCGCCGAGCCGATTCTGTTGCCCTGATTGGTATCTTTTTCGGTATCGTGGTTGGTCACAAATGTCACGGCATTTTGTGGGGAAAGTTTAAAAAGAGCACTTTTATCCTGAAGGAGCCGAAGATTATTACCATCGAAAGCTTGTTCCATATTATAAAATGCAGCAAAATCAAATGCTCTGGCACCGGTTTTATCAACCCAGGTTTTGAGATAATCGGCGTTGCCATCCCAGGCTTCCAGAACCCCAAAACCACCAACTTCTGTCATCCAGGATTTAATGACAGATGGGTCAAATCCCTTGACATAATCAAATCTCCAACCGTCAAATTTCATGGTGTTTTTGTAGTATTTGGCTACTGATGAGTCTGACTTCCAGAACCATTTCTGTACATTAGGCTGATCATGACAAAGGTCTTGCTCCTCAAAAAACAAAGCCTCCGCATCTCTGGAATGAATATCGTTTGGATGAAAATCTTTGTATGTGCGGAAAAACCTTCCCGATTTTGGTTGAAATAAGGTGTAAGTATTTTTGTTTCTGTAAGGATTATATTGGATCTGCCCACCGCTGTTATGATTAAGAATGATATCTGCAATGACTTGAATGCCAGCATTATGGGCAGACGAAATGAGCGTCTGCAATTCTGATTTCGAACCAAAGCGGGTCTCTGTGGTTCCCATCTGATCATAGTCACCGAAATCAAAGTAATCCATGGGGTCATAGCCCATTGAAAATGCTCCCGAAGCACCCTTTGATGCAGGAGGAAGCCATATTCTGTCCACCCCGATTTTCTTCCAGGATTCTATTTTTGAAGCAATTACATTCCACCAATCACCTTTAGGCTCTACATCCCAGTAAAAGCCCTGCATCATCACGCCACCAGTTTTTTCGATTTTTTCCAAATCCATCGGAGCTCCTGCATCGGGAGTTTGGTCTGATTTGGTACAGGCCAGAATCAGAAATGAAAAAATCAGAAGCAAGGTTGGTTTGGTCATTTTATGATTTTTAATAAAATAAATTAATTTTCTATTTTTGGGGATTTATAATCATGTCATCCCTAACGGGATTTTAATGATATTGTCAACTCTCTTTTTCTATAATCATGTCATCCCTATCGGGATTTCATGGTTTTTAAATTTCGAATATTTCTATAATCATGTCATCACTATCGGGATTTTATTGATGTTGTCAACTCTCTTTTTCTATAATCATGTCATCCCTATCGGGATTTTATTGATGTTGTCAACTCTCTTTTTCTATAATCATGTCATCCCTATCGGGATTTCTTGGTTTTTAAAATTCGAATATTTCTATAATCCTGTCATCACTAAAGGGATTTCTTTGAATTCACCTCCTATTTTTCTATAATCATGGAATCCCTAGAGGGATTTTTTTGAATTCCTCTCCCATTTTCAATAATCATGTCATCCCTATCGGGATTTCTTGGTTTTTAAAATTCGAATATTTCTATAATCCTGTCATCACTAATTAGTTTTTTGAAATTTAATTTTTGAACCCCAGAGGGGAGAATTTTTTATAGAAAATCAAATTTGATAGTGTTTTCAAAACCCCGTTAGGGGTGACATCGTAATTCATTATCAATCATCTATCCATCCAAAAAGATATTTATCATTGTATTCGACTTTAAATTTTTCCAGAAACCCAAGGTATTCAACTTTGAAAGTTTTCTTTTTATGATGTTCTTCTTGATTCAGAATGTATTGATATACAGCATCTAATTGAGAATGAGCGTAGGAAAATGCACCATATCCCACCTGCCATTCAAATTTTCCTTTTAAAAAGTTCTTTTCATTAATAAATTTTGAGGAATTGCTTTTTATATCTCTTACTAAATCTGAAAGAGGCATATCTGGCTTTAAACCAACAAATATGTGAACATGATCGCTTACGCCATTAACAATTATAGACTTTTGTCCTTTTTGAATTATAATACCAGAAATATATTTAAAAACCTCATCTCTCCAAGATTTTTGAAGGAGGTTTTCTCTTCCCTTAACTGCGAAAACCACTTGTATATATATTTGGGAATATGTGTTTGCCATCGATTTGGAAATTTAAATTTATAATCATGCCATCCCTAACGGGATTTTTCTTGAATTCATCTTCCATTTTCTATAATCATTTCATCCCTAACGGGATTTTTTGGTCTTGATTAATTTCTCTATAATTATGTCATCCCTAACGGGATTTGTTGGTTTTAAAATTCAATTTTTTCTATAATCATTATCATCCCTAACGGGATTTTTTTGATCTTAATTTCTCTATAATCATTTCATCCCCAACGGGATTGGTTGGTTTTTAAAATTCAAATATTTCTATAATCATTTCGTCCCTAACGGGATTTTTTTTTATTCAAATGCGATTTTTAATAATTAAAGCACCCCTAAAGGATTTTTGATATTCAAATTTTGAACCCCAGAGGGGTGAAATTATTATAGATATAAATTAGAAAATGTTTACAAAACCCCGTTAGGGGTGACATAATTATTCAATGCCAAAAATATTTTTTTCAAAAAAATCTGCACAGAGATACTCCGTGCAGATTTTGATTTACCTATAATGAATTCGCTATCTTATTTTTTAACCAGTTTATAAGTTGGCTTAGCAGGATCTTTGAAGTTTAAAGTAATGTTGTAAGTCCCTGCTTTCACTGCAATATTAGCTCCATCTTTTTCAAGCGTACCATCTGCTCCGTTGTCTCCATAGTTAAGGCCCCAGTCGTCATTGGTACGGAACTTGATTTCGCCATCTACCAATTTTACACCATTCATAACCCAGGCATTTTCCTGAGTAAAGTCAAGAGTAAATTTGTCATCAGGGCCATTCCATCCGTTTTTGGTGGCACTACCTACGATTCCGTAAACGTCGATTTTCTCAACTTTGTATTTACCATTTGCAGGATCAAAAGTTACAAGATAATTACCTGCTTTAGCTACAGCAATATTGTCACCTCCAGCATCAAGCGTACCATTTGCACCAGTATCTCCGTAGTTTTCACCCCAGTCTTCGTTTTTACGAAACTTAATTTCACCAACTACCAAAGGAGCAATTGCTTTGAAAACATTGTTGATGGGGTCATAATTTAAGTAAATATCCGGGGCACCCCAACCACTTGGAGTGGCACTACCTACAATACCCCACATGAATTTCTCCATTTTATAGGTTTTGGTATTGAGGTTATAGGTGATTTTATAATTTCCGGCTTTTGCGGCTATGTTGGCTCCGTCTTTTTCAACTGTACCATCGGCACCGTTATCTCCTACATTATTATCCCAAGCATTATTTTCACGGAATTTGATTTCGCCGTCAACCAATTTGGCATAAGCAACCAATACGTTGTTTTGGTCGGTTTTAAAGAAAGGAATATCCGGACCATCCCATGATCCCGGAGTAGCACTACCTACCACACCCCAGGTTGTAGTTCTGTCGATTTTATCCAAAAACGGAGTAGCCGACAATGGAGAAACAACTGAACTGAACATCGATTTCGCACCCAATTGGGCTACTACTTTTACATCAAGACTTGCAACTTCGGCTGGTTTAAGACCCAGGTTAAGGAGCATGTTATTAAGTTCTGTTCCTTTAAAAACCTTTTGCAAAGCCGAACCCATATTGGCAGTATATCCTTTTGTAAAACCGCCTCCCTTTTTGTCGATGTATAATGTGTATGAAGGAGCCACATCTACACCAAAGTCGGGCTTAGCCCAGGTAATTGTGAGCACATTATTGTTTTCGGTATCCTTGGTCAATACAACCGAAGGAGTTGAAAACGACACAGCAGGGGTGGCCGCTGTATTGAGGATAGCTCTTATCTCATCTTTTTCGCATGACCAAAGGCTCATAGTGGCCAGCAGAGCTATTAATAATTTTATTTTTTTCATTTTGAAATGTTTTTAAAGTTTTACCTCACCCTAAATCCCTCTCCAGAGGAGAGGAACTTTCAGGCGGAAATATTATTTAATAACCAGTATTTTGAGATAAATTGGTATTTACTGTACGGGCTTCGGCTGGTACCGGATACAATTTATATTTGGCATCGACCGCTCTACCAGCTGCTACACCACCTTTCCATGGCCACACATAAGTACCAGTATGGAACAAGTCAAAGCGAATCAAGTCAGTACGACGGTGTCCTTCCCAGTACAGTTCTCTTGCACGCTCATCGAGGATAAACTGCAATGTAAGGTCATTGGCAGTAATATTTCCTGAAGTACCGGCATAAGCTCTTTCTCTCAATTTATTGATATAAGACAGACCTAAAGCTTTGTCGCCTCCGCCTCTAACTGCTGCTTCCGCATAAATCAAATACATTTCTGCCAAACGAAATACCGGAAAATCGGTATCCACAAATACACCATTAACATCATTTCCTTTAGCACCATTGGTATATTTGTTGGTCCATTTGGCTACATGCACACCATTTCCAAAGAAACTGATATCGTCTATATCATTCTCAACAGGATCAATTTTAAATTTCGAAGTAGTGAAAAGAGCTCTTTTATCTGAGGTTGTGGTTGCATTTCCAGCATAAAACTTACTGGAAAGCCCTTTGGTGGCTCTGTAGCCGTACCATCCACCACCAACGTTGAAGTCGGCGAAATCATCACCGGCAGCTGCATGAACAAGGAATGTAGTATTTCCATATCCCTGTGTTTTCAAACCATCGCAATTGATAGCCCAAATCACTTCGTTGGTTTGGGTATGGTTATCAGCCTGAAAGAGCGTTTTGTAATTTGAGCTCAAAGTATAGCCAGCGTCAATCACTTTCTTAGCGTAAGTGGCGGCCTCGGTATTTTTCTCAGTACCTGTATAAGTTTTGGCGTTGAGGTACAACCTAGCCAAGAGAGCCTGAGCTGCTGACTTATCCACTCTACCGTAAATTGCAGTTTTAGCTGCCGGCAAAAGACCTTCAACTTCCAAGAGCTCTTTTTCGATATATGCAAATAATTCAGAGGCAGATTTTTCAACCGGAGTAGTACCCACGGCATCGGCTTCTGTCAGGAATGAGTATTTTCCAAACAAATCCATCGCTGCCCAATAATTAAATGCACGGAGGAACCTTACCTCTGCCACGGCATTTTTTATATTAGTTGCTTCAGAACCAGTGATTCCTCTCTCGCTAAGTTTAGCATCGGTTGACTCTCTGATAAACTCATTGATCAAAGCTACATTCCAGATCGGACGGGCATACATACCTTTGATAAAAGGGTCTGTACTGGTCCATTTCATATCATGGAAGTCTTTGATAGTCTGGTCATTCCATGCTACTACAGCTTCGTCAGTTGGAAGCTCCTGCATGTTAAAAAACGGACGGATAAACGAAATCTGTGATCCACCATCCAAGCCGGTGATGTCATTTTGTCCCTCGTTTCCTCCGGCATTTGCTCCTAATGAAAGGCTACCATATATTTTTGCTAAAACTGAGGTATAACCTGCAGCATTGGCATAAGCCTTGTCAGGAGTGAAGTCGTTTTGGGGAAACAAATCGAGCTTGTTTGAACACGACGTGATAAACGTCATCGTGAGCAAAGCAACTGAGATTTTCTTAAATATATTTTTCATTGTTATTCTCTTCTTTAAAATTAAAAATCAAAGTTTAAACCAAATGTAAACACACGCGGACGAGGATAAATAGTGTTGTCCACACCTGTTGCACCCGAATTTTCAGGATCCAAACCAGTATATTTGGTAATAAAGAATACGTTGTTAACACTGGCATTTACACTCAACGTCGTATTTCCAAATATTTTACCTATATAATAACCAGCATTGATATTATCCAATCTGAAGAAAGAGGCATTTTCAACATAATAATCAGATAAATACTGGTTATTGAAGAAGTTGAGAGACGGAAGCAAGGCACTTGCGTTGTTGATTACCTGAACAGGGTTCAATAGATTTCTCATTACCGAACGCTCAGACTGGAAGTTGTTGTACAAATAATTTCCAATCATAGCATGACCTGAAGCACTAAGGGTAAAGTTTTTGTAATTCAGGGCAGTATTTACGCCAAACAGCATATTTGGTGCTGGTTTTTGATACAAATACCTGTCAGCATCATTGATTTGTCCATCTTTATTTCTGTCAACATATACACCTTCGATTGGATTATTGTTTTCATCATATACTTGTTGGAAAACATAGTACGCATATGGCCACTGACCAATAGCATGCATACCAATTGTATTTCCTGTTCCACCTGATATTCCACTAACCGGAATACCTGTGAAGTTAGGATCTTCCTGTTTACGAAGAGCTGTGATTTCGGTATTGCTTTTTGTAAAGTTGAACCCTAAATCCCAACGGAACTTATCTTTTTTAACAGGAGTAGTGTTTAGCACTACTTCAACACCTTTGTTGGTAAGGCTACCTACGTTTGTAAACAGGTTGATGTCAAATGTAGAACCATAAGCCACAGGAACAGTTGCCAAAAGGTCTTTAGTGTCTTTCTGGAATAATTCTACAGTACCAGTGATGCGGTTATCGGCAAATCCGAAGTCCAGACCCAGGTTTTTAGTAGTTGTAGTTTCCCATGTAATGTTGGCGTCATATGCAGCCGGACGATAGAAATTATAGTATTTATCACCAAACTGATACTGTCCTGTAGAAGTACTTACACTATAGCGGGCCATATATGGATAATATTGACCGAAATCCTGCTGGCCTGTTACACCCCAACCAGCCCGAAGTTTCATATCAGAAACCACTTTTGTATTTTTAAACAAATCTTCTTTTATTTTCCATGCCAAAGCTGCAGCCGGGAATAAACCAACTCTTGTGTTGGGAGAGAATTTTGAAGAGGCATCACGACGAATAGAAGCAGTGGCGAGGTATTTGCCCATATATGAGTAGTTTACACGACCCAGATAAGATTCCAGACGATATTGAGGTTTGTCTGTTGCAAATATGGGTTGAGTACCCGGAATCACTGTTTTTCCATCTTCACTGTAAGAAGGATAGTTATAAACGTTGGTCAGGAAGTCCTGATAAGAGTGAAGTGCCAGAACGTCGATTTTACTCTTGATAGCTGTCAAGTCTTTTTCATAATACAAAGACACGTCCCAAAGTTTATTAGACTTGCTCTGATTATAATCTGTAAGGCGACCATTTGTAAGATAGTTTGTTGATGACAATGCACTGTAAATATCGGTACCTTTACCTTTGGTATTATCCAGACCAAGATTGGTTTTAAGGTGCAAATCAGGAAGGAAAGGTAGTTTATAATCCAATTCAATATTACCAATCATACGATTGACAGAAGAGGTATTGTCACGTAGCTCAATCAGACCAACAGGGTTGTTTCCTGAAAGTTGCTTGTATTTTCCGGTGGCATCTAACCATTCCCAATATCCACCGTAGGCATTATTGGCATAAACAGGTTGTGTTGGGTCAAATCTTAAAGCAGAACCGATGGCATCTTCATTACTAAAGTTATTCTGAGTGTTGGCCAATTTCAAATTGACATTTACAGCCAGTGAATTATCAAGAAACTTCGGACTCAAACTAATTGCACCGGAAGTACGGGCAAAATTGTTTTTCTTAAGAATACCGTTTTGGTTAGAATAACCCAATGATACTCTGAAAGGAACTTTCTTATAAGTACCACCGGCACTCAGGTTATTATCAGTACCTATAGCAGTACGGAAAATCTCGTCTTGCCAGTTGGTGTTTTCTTTACCCAAAAGATTTTTATAGGTATTGTCACCACTTTGAGCAGCCTGAGCTGTAATGATTTCTCTTACCTGGTCACCTGTTAGCATGTCAACTTTTTTGAATATCTGGCCTGCAGAAACAGCCGTATTGAAATTGAAAGTTGGTTTTCCTGAACTTCCCTTTTTGGTAGTGATAATGATCACACCGTTTGAGGCTCTTGAACCATAAAGAGCTGTAGCAGAGGCGTCTTTCAATACCGACATGCTCTCGATGTCGTTAGGGTTGATGGTGTTCAGCAAGTTGGCAGAACCAGAAATGCTGTTTCCTTCTACCGGAATACCGTCGATTACGATTAATGGGTCATTGGAAGCGTTCAAAGATGCAGCACCACGGATACGAATGGTACTACCACCACCGGCCTGACCACCACCATTGGTTACCTGCAAACCGGCCACTTTACCTTGTAGCAATTGCTCGCCTGACTGAATGTTACCTTTCTGGAAGTCCTTAGAATTAATGGCAATCACCGAACCTGTCAGGTCGGCTTTTTTACGTGTACCATAAGCCACTACTACTACTTCTTCCAATTGTTTGGAATCATCAACAAGGGCTACATTGATAGTAGTTTGATTTCCCACAACAACCTCTTGTGACAATTTACCAATAAAACTGAAAACCAAAGTGGCGGGTCCTTCCGGCAATTTGATAGAATAATTTCCGCTGAGGTCGGTTTGAGTACCAATGGTTGTTCCTTTTACGGAAACGGTCACTCCTATCATCTCAGACTTGTCGTTTGCATCTGTCACTTTACCGGTTATGGTTTTTTGTGCAAATGCATTGTTTCCTAAAATCACAAAACCCAATATCCACAGCCAAAGCCGGCCTGTACTGGTCATTGATGACTTTAAATTTCGATAGCGTTTGTTTTTTTGCATCTGGAAAAAAAAATTTAAAGTTAAAGTATAAAAAAATTAAAATTGGTTTTGAAAAAATTTGAATACCGGTAATGCTTCGTTGCCATTGGCTGCATCAAAAAATGTTGCATTTTCCCAGTGAGACCCCTGCCCCCATTTAGTACGGCATGAGGTTGAAATCCAGGCTGGTTCCCAGTAAATTATACCTTCACAGCCGGCGTTTTTACACGTATTTTTCAGATCAAGCATATAACTTAACTGTCCTTCAGGCGAAACCGGATATTTGTCAAGTGAAGCTCCAGAATCCAGTACATTATTGGCTCCATCGAAATTTTTTGAAGTATATGGATATCCGGTTTCAACTATCATTACTCTTTTACCGTATTTGAGTTTAAGATCTTTGATAGTGGCATTGAGCTGATCCATATTATATTTTGACCATTTTGGATAGTAGCTAAGACCTATCCATTGATAGTCCCCTATTTGATTTTTATGAGCAGCATCAAACCACCAGCCGGCATTTTCGGGTTGTGCCACATGGAGCATACTTTCGATTTTGGTATTGTTTTTTGAGTTAAAATCCCTTACAGCAGCAATACCTTTATTGAGCAGGAATGCATTTCTTTTCCAGTTTATCGGACCTTCTGATGTGGAATCAGGATGTTGCATTACTTCAATATTGATTTCGTTTCCGACCTGAACCATTTCAGGAGTAAGGTGCTCGAGGTACAAAGCCGATAAAACAGAATAAGTGTAGGTATATACTGAATCTCCAAGTATTTCCAGGTTCTTAATTTTAGTCCAGGCACGGGGCATTAATTGTTTTTGCGGGTCGGCCCAACTGTCAGAGTAATGAAGGTCTAATAAAAAATACTGATTATTGTTTTTGGCTCGTTGTGCCGATCTTATCACATCTTTAAGATTGGAATAATTGCCAAAATCAGGTGTGTGCCAAAGTCTAATCCTTACGATATTGGAACCCTTATCTGCAAAAAATTTATAGGGTTCTACTTTTTGACCCTTTTCTTTGAAAACACCACCACAATCTTCAACCTCATTTACATAGGATAAATCTCCACCCAGAAAAAAATCCGGTGTCGGTGACGACTTTTTGTAGCAACTCATAAACATTCCTGCCACCCCAAAAAAGATTAGTAACCTATGATAAATTGTATTATACACCTAATATGTTAAAGTATTTTCAGATGCAAATTTACAGAGGTAAAAGCGGGCATTCGCCCCACTTGTATTTTTCCAATAAAAAAAATAATATTTTCAAGTCATTGATTTACTGTGAATTAGAAATCAAAAAAGTGCCGATTTATAAAATGGCACTAATTTTTTTCTTAATTTTTGAAAGAATCAAGGTACTCGCGGGGGGTGAGATTAGTGATTTTTTTAAAGGCCCGGTTAAATGCTGTCTTACTATTGAAGCCCACTTCGAATGCCAAACCCAGAAAGGTGTAGTTTTGATTTTTGGGGTCTTTGACCATTTTCTTAAATTCCTCTACTCTGAAACTATTTATAAAGTCAAAGAAATTTTGTTGATAATGATCGTTGATAATTCTAGAAAGCAAATGTGAAGAAATCCCGATTTCAGAGGCCAGTTCTGAAAGGCTTATTTTCGGATTTTTATAGGGTTTTTCCGACTCAATATATTTTTCCAATTTCTCAATATCTTCACTGAAATCTTCCTGCTGTGGCTGAATATTAAACTGGGGAGTACTGGAAATCCGGCTTTCGAGCATGTCTTCAAAGGCCACCCCGGCGGCATGCCCTGGCACCTGCTCGATTTCATTGTGATGAATCGCAAAAAATCCAACAATAAAAGTGGTAAATGAAAACATTAACCAGATGAGGTCTGTACTGTTCTCAACCAAAATAACATTTTCAAGTTTGGTGACTTTGCCTATCAATGCCAAAACCATAGAAAAAGCCCAAAAACACAGCACCAGAAACTGTAAAATGAGAACCAGGTTTAGATAATTGAGGTTTTGTTCATAAGAAAGGGTATTTTCAAATTGCTTTTTGTAGGCAGCAATCAATCTCCGGTATAGTACCCAAAAGAATATATTCCACATCAAACCAATTATGCCGGCCCCACCGAATATCTGCTCCAACATCGGTTTTTGCTCCATGAGCTCCAGCAAGAAGGTTTTATCGTTTTGGATAATAAATGGCAAATAGGCAAAAAATTGAATCAAAAACGGAATAAAAAACAAATACCAGCGGCCGGGAAGTTTTTTGTTGTGAAAAAGCAGCTTTATCAGGTAAAAATAGAAAAGCGGCCCATATAAAAAATAAACAAAGTCAGCCATTACAACTATTCTTGGAAACCGATTGACAAAAACCTGAAAGTTAGAAACCAGATATAGGAGAATTGATATTGAAGCAACAAATACCGAAGCAAGCAACCATTGATTTGCCTCAGTATTGGTTTTCTGAGTTAAAGGCACTGCAATCAGGAGCATTAAACCCTGAAATACCGAAAAAAGCAGAAGAAAATCAAAAAGTGAATATACATGTAAAGTGCCCAAAAGGTCTTCCCAGCCTTCAATCTGGCAGGTTACTGCCTTGTTGTCTATACTTGAATCGCGAAAGATAGTGCGGTTGGGACGGGCTTTCCCACTTTCCCTGGCTTCAACGGTTTCCCAACTTCCTCTGGTAAACTTATATTCGATTTTCTGCAAATCTGTATAAAGTTTGAACACATATTGGCCGTTTATGTTCCTTCTCAATTCAAAATCAGGATTGCCTGCATCCCAGTTATTAAAATTCCCGGCTATGTATATTTTCGAATCTTTCGGGGTGTTTTCCGGAATCTGTTCGATAATTAAATCATAAACCACCTGTCTTTCCCACCCCAGAATACTGGTTTTCTGGAAGTTGCCTTTTTGTACAGTCCTGTCAAAACTATGATTGGGCAAACTTTGGCCATCGGGTGTACCTTCCACATACATCCATGAACCCTGGGTAAACTTGAACTCAAAACTAGCCGGAGCATTTTCAAGTAAAATACTGTACACTTTATCCGATTCCTTTTTCAGGATATATTTGCTGTCACCCGGATTCCAGTTGTTATAATCCAGAGCAATATACAGAGGCTTGTCGGGGTTGATGAGCGGAGCCAAAACCTCGACTTCGATTTTGGTTTGGGCAAATGAGGTTATAGTTATTCCGGTCAAAAAAGCCAATATAGCTTTTTTGGGACTTTTTAAAAGCCACTCAAAGAATTTTACAATAACCATAAACGAGAACGTTTTTCCAAAGGTAAGAAAAATGTGATTTTAAGGTGTTATTTCTGATCTTAATAAATGATTCATGATGTAACCCTCAACTGACAAAAGACCATGCCACCAATCTGCTATTTTTTTGACCCTGAGACATTTCTATGGTTTTTGTAACAGCTATTTTTAATTTTTCAAACTCACGGAAAATACGCTCCAGATTTTCTTTTTTTGAAACCAGAGAAGTAAACCACTTACAGTTTTCTGAAAATTTCTGACTTTCTCTTATCATACCCAAAATGAAGCTGGTTTCGCCGCCATCGTACCATAGTTCGTTGTCCTTGCCTCCAAAGTTTCGGGAAGGGGATTTCAGATTTCCCGCTTTCAAATTTCTAAGTTTTTTGAGATTATTGCCCACGGCTTCTTCTACTGAGCCATAAAATGGGGGATTACAAAATGTGGCATGAAAGTATTCATCTGGCAAAATTATTCCTTCAAAAAAACGACTGGAATCTGCCTGATGTCTGATGTCAATTTTATTTTTCAAACCTGTGTTAAAACTGGCGATTGCTTTTGCTGACTTTACTGAAACCGGGTCAATGTCACTTCCCACAAAACTCCAGCCATATTCCGTACTTCCCAAAATGGGATAAATACAGTTGGCCCCAACACCAATATCCAAACATCTGATTGTATTTCCGGTTGGTACAATTCCCTCATTACTTTCGGCCAAAAGGTCAGCCACTGCATGTACGTAGTCGACCCTTCCCGGAATTGGCGGGGACAAATAGCCCGGGGGAATATCCCAGAAATCAACCTTATAATAAAGTTTAAGAAGGGCTTTGTTGAGGGCTTTAACTGATTGGTTGTCAGAAAAATCTATAGTCTCGTTACCATATTGGTTGGTAAACACAAACTGAGAAAACTCAGGAAGAGCCTTTTTCAAAGCATCGAAATCATAATTTCCCTGATGTTTATTTCTGGGATGAAATGGTTTCTTATTCTTTTTAGATTTCAATGAAATATTATTTTTGGGCAAAAGTAAAAAAACAATTTCTCTGTAAAACCATTTTTTTTAACTTGCAAAAGTATATCTGAATTATCTCACATTTAAATAGTTAAAACCATGAGTCTCTCCGATTTTGAAAAATTAGAAATAACCGATTCTGCAAAAAATTATTTGCTTGAAACCGCCAAATGGGGAAAATTTCTGGCAATTGCCGGCTTCATTATGTCAGGAATTCTGATGCTTTTCGGCCTATTTTTTGGCACAATGTACAATGGCATGATGTCCAGAGCCATGGGCGAAACACAAGCTGCTTCTCAAGTTCAGGGCATGGGCTTTTTTATGGGAGCCTTGTACGTTGCCCTAGCTGCCATCTATTTGGTTCCCTGTTTTTATTTGTTCAAATTCTCAAAGAAAGCAAAAGCCGCAGTTGAAGATTCTGACGCTTCAGACCTCGAGGAGGCATTTCTGAATCAGAAATCTATGTTTAAATTCTTCGGAATTTTTACCATAATAATACTGGCAATCTACGGTATTGCCTTTCTTTTGGCAATTATCGGTGGTGGCATTTTTGCATTTATGAGATAAAAAAGAGGCTACAGCACCTCAACCACAAATTCACTTTTGGGTTTAAGATATCCAATGGGTTCAGTAAAATCAGCAAGTTGATTTTGTGATAAAATATCTATGACTTCCTGTTTCTGACCGGGGTTTACGGCTATCAAAAGCCCTCCACTTGTTTGTGGATCGGCCAACAGTGACCATTGCTCTTCACTTATCGGAGCTATTTTATGCCCGTAGCTGTCACGGTTGCGTTTGGTCCCTCCTGGTACAGACTTGGCAGAAACATAATCCAATATGTCAGGTAATATTTTTGGCACTTTTTGATAGTCAATCACTCCTGTGAGGTCTGATCCTTCGGCCATCTCTGTGAGATGCCCAAGCAAGCCAAAGCCGGTTACGTCGGTCATGGCAGTTACCCCGGTCACTTTTCCGAGATATTCTCCTACCTTATTGAGTCGCATCATCTGAGTGGCGGCCAGGTTTTTATGTTCGGGTTTCAGGATGCCCTTTTTTTCTGCGGTAGTTAAAATACCCACCCCAAGAGGCTTGGTCAGAAACAAAATATCGCCGGCATTGGCTTTGTCATTGTGTTTAATTTTGTCAGTATCCACCAATCCATTCACTGCCAGACCGAAAATCGGCTCTGGCGAATCGATACTGTGGCCACCTGCCAGACTTATGCCAGCTTCCAGACATACACTTCGGCTGCCATCTATTACTTTTTGGGCCACTTCGGGCGACAATTTATCGATAGGCCATCCGAGAATCGCAATGGCCAAAATGGGTTTCCCGCCCATGGCATACACATCGCTGATGGCGTTACAGGAGGCTATCCGGCCAAAATCGTAGGGATCATCGACGATAGGCATAAAAAAATCGGTGGTAGAAATGAGAGCCTGGCAGTTGCCCAGGTCCAGCACAGCAGCGTCGTCGCGACTGGAATTGCCCACTATAAGACTTTCGTTGTTGGGCAGGGCTATGTTTCCTTTCAAAATCACATCCAGCACTTTGGGGGATATTTTACATCCACAACCTGCACCATGCGAATATTGTGTAAGTTTTATTTCCTGGTCGTTCATAACTTGTTAATAATAATATCGGTATTGAAATTTATATCAATGGTATCGGTTTGGATTAGTAATGTAGGTATTTTGACTTCGATTTTATGGTCAAGATCTTTTTTGTAAAATTTATCATAATACCTCAGCAGTATCCTGAAACACTCCTTTATGTTTCCTTCTGCCAGATGCTTTTGTGCATTTTTCTCTTCCAGCCCACCAAGGCGTTTTCTAATTCTTGTGATAGCATTTGACAATGCCTCACGGGGCATTATGCCGTATTCGGCTACCAGAAAATCAAGTCTTTCTTCAAAAGGAACCTCAAGAAATAGCAGTTCAGAAGAAAACATCTTCTTATAAAATTCTCCCGGAATATTCAGATCTCCAATTCTCTGACTCTCATCTTCCAGAAAAATGTCGGCTTGTGCATTAAGCTTATTTAATGCAGTAGCCAGTAAGTTTTCAAACATTTCCTGTGATGGCTGAGGAGGCAAATTGATGCCGCCCAGAGCCGAACCCCGATGAGAAGCCAATAACTCAAGATCGACTACCTGATAGCCTTTTTCAGATAGTTTTTGTAAAATATGGGTTTTAGCCGAGCCTGTATATCCTCCTATAATTTTGAGAGCGTAATCCTTTCTGAAGGTATCCAAAGCCTTATTTCTGAATGCCTTATACCCTCCCTGAAGCAGGTAAACCTCAAATCCATACAGGTCAAGCAGCCAGGCTACCGCACCGCTACGCATGCCTCCACGCCAGCAATGCACCAGCACGACAGGCTTGGGAGCAGGTGTAAAATTACTCCGGTTTTCAGAAAGGCTTTCGGTGTGCTGCTCCACCGTTTCTACCATTTTCCGCATTTTGGGGCCAAAATAATCGAGGCCGATTTTTATGGCGGTTTCACGGTTTTGCTGCTTGTATGCTGTGCCTATTACTTTTCTTTCTTCATCAGAAAAAAGCGGCAAACTCACCGCACCCGGAATATGAGCGTGGCTATATTCCCCCGGACTTCTAACATCAAAAACCGGGTGATTTTGAGCTTTTTCAAGAAAAGAATCTATGTTTAGGGAGGAGATTGGCATTTATTCTGAAATAAGATTCGAAAATACTCCCAAACATTTAAAAAGACCTATGATTATGGTCAAAAGAATTTAAAGATTTGAAAATAATAGTTTGATGATTTTAAGAAATACAAAAAGGAGAGCCTCGTGACTCTCCTTTTCCTAAAAATTCTAATTTTCTTATCAATACGGCTTCCAGGGTTTACCACCTACTAAAATCTCCTGGGCTTTAGGGTCAAAGGTCACTTTGAGGCCGGTGCGATATGCCGCATTTGACATCATGGTAGCAATAGAGTGCTGGTATCCGGCTTCTATGGGTGCATTTGGTGTTTTGCGGCTGCGTACACACTCCATGAAATTTTTGATATGATTAAATGTCAGGGAGTCACCACCAGTGTTGGCCTCTGTCGCAACTTTTTCACCTTCCAGCTTCATTGGAGTCAGGAGGTTAGGTTTAAGACCCATAGAGCGGGCTTCCCATTCATGTAAACCGCCTTTGTCAGATATCTCGTTGGTATCAAGGTTGATCATGCCGCCATTGGAGTAATACAGCTCTTTGGTGTCGCCAGCCGAGTTGGAAAATCTACTCGTAAACTGTACCTGGAAGCCATTTTGAGGTTGATCGGCAGGACCATAATCAAATACAACTGTGAGGGTGTCAGCATTGGTGCGGCCGTCCTGCCATTGGTAAATACCACCGTTGGCTACTACCGAGCGGGGATATTCGAGCCCCGAGAACCAGTGAACAGTATCAATCTGATGGCTCATCCATTGGCCGGGGATGCCTGAAGAATATGGCCAGAACAATCTGTATTCCAAATATTTACGAGCATCAAATGGCACCATAGGGCGGTTGATCAGGTAGCGTTTCCAGTCTACATCCGATTCTTTGAGCTCATTTACCAGAGCGGGGCGTCTCCACCGGCCGGGCTGGTTGACGTTCCACATAAGCTCCACCATTTTGATATCACCAAACTTACCTGACTTGATAAAATCTGCTGCTGCATGATAATTTCCGCCGGAACGTCTCTGTGAACCTATCTGAACTATTTTGTTTGAAGCTTTTACGGCTTTGAGTACCGCACGGTTGTCGGCCATGGTTTCAGATAATGGTTTTTCGGCATAAATATCACAACCGGCTTTCACGGCTTCGATGGTATGCATGGCATGTTGGAAATCAGCGGTACTCATAAATACTGCATCTACCATTTTGGAAGCATAAAGCTCGTCGTTATTATTAAAAACTTTGATGTCGGTGCCCAATTGTTTGTCTATGAAAGCCTTTCCTTCTTCACGACGGCGGTTCCAGATGTCGGAAAGTGCGACCATCTCAAAGTTCATCTCTTTATGAAGGGCCTTAAAAGGCGGAATGTGCGATGCCTTGAACCTGTCAGAAAAACCTACACAGGCTACCCGTACACGGTCATTGGCTCCTATAATTTTGCCATAGCTTTTTACTGAAAACCCAGTGGCTACACCCGCCATTATTGATTTTTTTACAAACTCTCTTCTTGTTGTCATTTCTGATTATTTTGGTTGAAATTACAATACAATTTAAAAAATTATTGCGTTTGAATCCTATCATTTAATACATATTCGACAAATGATTAAACTAAAAAGACAAAATAGTATTATTTGCCTTAGTTTAATAACTCAATCCATCTCCAAATTTAAAAAGGGCATATTCCGGTTTCAAAAATCCGGGAACATCTGATTGATTTTGAAGGACTGCATTTCTCGATTTTGGAGTACTAAAAGGCATTTTCCCTGTAGGGTTAAATTTTCCCGAAATCACATCAAGTACTGCTTCGGTTGAAGTACCAAAAGTCGCCAAAAGTGATTTTACATTAGGATTGTCAATTTCATCTATAACCCACGGGCTTGTAAAGTTGATAAGAATAATAGTGGGTTTGTGATACGAGGTTTCGTTTACTTGAGCAACATTTATTTTATTTTTTGAAAGCTGCAGTTCAATAGCTTCCCCTTCTTTTGTATTAAAAAGACTCCCCATATTTGGTGTAAGCCAAAGAACCACTACATCGGCCTCTTCACGTGTTTTGACGAATTCCAGATTCCATTTGTTCTCAGCAGGAACGATTATATTGGTGGGTTTTGCACCTGGCCGTCCGCTGTCATAGTGTGACTCAAAGAAGACTTTAGTTTTAGGCTTTAATGGCAAGATTTCATCCTGATTTCTCAGTAATACAATTGATTTCCTCATGGCCAAATCTGCTTTTTGCTGAAATTCTGCACTTCCTACCGTTTTAACAGCCTTTTCTACATCAACATAAGGGTTTTCAAAAAGACCTAAATCAAATTTTTCTTTGAGCAATCTGGATACTGACTCATTAATTCTTGTTTCTGAAACCATCCCTTTTTTTACAGTTTCAAGTAATAATGCCGGATCAGCTGAGCCTGAAAAAATATCGACACCGCAATCAATGGCTTTTTGGTACCTTTCTAAAATACTTAATTTTTCTACTCCCCAAGGCATCATTTCAATTGGACCTGTATCAGAATTGACGATTCCTTTAAAACCCATTTTACTGCGAAGCAAGTCTTTTATAATGGCCTTATTATATGCAAAAGCAATTTCCTCATATTGCGTACCTACGGGCTTGGCATAGTAGGGCATTATGGCAGAAGTGCCGGCATCAATAGCCGCCTGAAAAGGTTTAAGATGATAATCAAACATCTTTCCGGGGTAGTGCTGATCCTGCCCCCAAACAAAATGCGGATCATGACCCTCTACCTGAGGCCCGCCACCGGGAAAATGTTTGGTAGTAAGGGCTACAGATCCCAGTCCAAGTTTTTCACCCTGAAACCCCAGCACTATCTCCCGCATCATTTTGGCTGCCCAATCGGCATCTTCGCCAAAAGTACCCTCAATACGCTGCCAGCGAGGCTCCGTGGCAAGGTCGGCCATATACATGTAAGCTTTTCTCAGACCTACAGATGCCCACTCTTTTCCGGCGATTTCGGCAAATTCTCGGGTAAGTTTCAGGTCGTTCATCGCAGCCAGACCTAACTCTCCCGGCCATCGTGAGAATGTTGTAGTACCTACACTCAAACCGATGGAAGCGTCAATAGTGATGTGGTTCCTGGGGTTTGAAGCCACCATGGCTGGTATGCCCAGGCGAGTGTCTTCACACAATGCCTGTAGATTGTTAGACCATTCGGCGAGTGTTTTGGTGGTGGTATTGGCTCTGAGAATAAAATGCCGGAGGTTGTTTTGCTTAACTCCTTTAGTGGTACCTGCAGCAGAAAGCATGGGGTATGGCAGAGGTTTCTTGGAAAACATATTGATTTCCTGAATCAGGTCTTCTTCATTAAAACCTGAGGTGATTTCAGCTTTTGGAGCATTTTGCTGAAAAGAATAATCGCCCTTCAGTCTTGTGGTGGATATCAGCATAAAACCCACTTTTTCCTCAAGGCTCATTTTTGAGAGCAGGTCGTCAATGCGGGTTTCTACCGGAAGTCGCCAGTCTTCATATTTATCAATTTTCCCATTTTTGTTGAGATCCTTAAATTCAAGTTTGCCTTTTTTAAGAATTTTTGCCGATCTGAAACCCAATTGAGGCTGGTAGGGCTTTTGAGCCATTGCCACAGAATAAAACAAACTTAAGACTGTTAATGCTTTGATGATCAGTTTCATAGTTTAATTTTTTTTTACTTACGAAATACTTTTTTCAGAAAATTATCTATCGTTGTGACCATAGGGGAAAACCAGGGTTCAAACTGTACAAAGGAATGGGGTGCATCCTGAAAGGTTCTGATTTCTGTATAAATCCCGGATTTTTTCAGAATAGCACAGTAATCTTCACGACCGGCGTGCATACGGGCTACCGAACTGTTGATAAACAATGTAGGCGGGCTTTTTTCCCCGGCGTATGTAAGGGCTGAGCCCTTTTTCCACAAGTCAGGGTTTTCGGTTTTTGAATATCCAAACCAAAGGGTTGCGGCGGAAGGTCTATTTGAATCATCGCCTTCGCCAGATTCGGGATGAATAAAAGCCAAAATTCCGTCCAGATCTATTATGGCCTGCACAGCACTTGAAGTAGAAAATACGGAAGTTTCAAGTTCAAAAAAAGGATTTTTATTGGTATTTCCAATCAAAGCGGCCAACTGCCCACCCGCCGAAAAACCACAAACTGCGATTTTATTGGTATCCAAACCAAACTCCCCGGAATGAGCTTTTACCCATTTTATTGATTCCTTAATGTCACAAACCGCCGCCGGAAACAAGGCTTCAGTAGAAAGTCTATATTCAACCGTGAAACTAGCATAGCCAATTGAGGCCAACTTTTGAGCCAATGGAATATGCTGGAATCTATTTCCTGACCGCCAGCCTCCGCCATGAATGATGACAATTGCCGGCTTTTTCTTTATTGATGAATCGTAAAATGCGTCAAGAGAAAGACTTTTGCCGGAGAGTACCTGATAAACGATATTTCTGCTTTCCTGTACATTTTTAAATTTGAATTCACCAGACCATTTAGTTTCAGGATTAGTCTTTTTAGAATTTAAATAAGCCGACCAGTTGGAATACGAAGTATCGGTTACGATAGTGAACCCTGAATGACTCTGAGCATTTGCCGAAAAGCAAAATATAATTAATGCAAAAATTTTATATTTAAAAAAAGCCCTATTCATTCCGCATCTCATGGTGAAGATCATCCAGCATTTCGGTTGAACCAATATACAATGGACTTCTCTGATGAACATCGGTGGGCTTAATATCCAAAATATCCCGGTCTATATCAGAAAATGCCTGACCACCCGCCTGCTCAATCAGATATGCCAATGGATAGCATTCATAAAGTAATCTGAGTTTTCCAACGGGAGTTTTTTTGGTGGGCGGATAAAGATAGACTCCACCTTTCAGAAGGTTCCGATGAAAATCACCGACCAATGACCCGATATATCTTGCCGCATATCTTTTGGACTTACAATTAGTAATATATTTTTGAACATATTCAGGGAATTCATAATAATTACCTTCATTGCAGCTGTAAATATTTCCGGTGAGAGGTATCTGCATATTTTTGTGAGAAAGAAAAAACTCACCCAACGAATGCTCATAAGTGAAGGCGTTTACCCCATGGCCAGTAGCAAAAACCAAGATTGTAGATGAACCGTAAAGTATATAACCTGCTGCTGCCTGCTTTCTGCCACCCTGCAAAAAGTCCTCGATCGTGGGTTGAGATCCCACAGGGGTAATTCTCCTGTATATTGAAAAAATAGTACCAATGGACACGTTTACGTCAATGTTGGAAGAACCATCCAGAGGGTCAATAGCCACCACATATTTTCCATGGTCATTTCCTGTAAAAATAATATTCTCTTTTTCTTCAGAGACTATGGCAGCAACTTCTCCCCCGTTTTTCAAAGCCCTTATAAATCTGATATCAGCTATGACGTCGAGCTTCTGCTGGTTTTCTCCCTGCACATTTGCACTGCCAAATCCACCAATAATATCCACCAATCCAGCCCTGTTAATTTCCCGGTTAACCACTTTGGCAGCAAGGGCTATGTCACGCAAAAGCTGGGATAACTCCCCGGAGGCATGAGGAAATGCCTGCTGGTGTTGCTTAATAAAACGGTCTAAAGTTGTACCTACAGGTACGGCTATTTTTTCTTCATCTGGTGTGTACATATAATGATAAATTAATGAGTGAATTTAAGCATTTTTATTTCAACTCACGAATTTTTATATTTTTAAAATATACCAAATCGTTGTGGTCCTGCAAAAGGATGTGTCCTTTATCTCCCATACCAAATCCCTCGTTTACGGCATATTTTGAACGAGCTACCAAAGCCTTGTAAATATTTCCTTTTCTCTTGTATTCCAGCACTTTGAACCCATTGAGCCAGTGCTGAACGGTATTGTCGGGAAGAGCCACCACTTTGGCCTGATTCCATCCTCCGATTTTTCTTTGAAATCTGGGATCGAGTTTATCTGAAGGAATTAGGTCGTACAAACTGGCCATAGTGCGGTTGCCTACCACGCCCTGCTTTGCGTCAGGATGTTTTTCATCATCTAATACCTGATATTCCAAACCAAGTGCAGCTTTTCTTCCTTCTTCACCCAGCATTTCCACAAAATATTTAACCCCGGAATTGGCAACATCAGTCAGTTTAAAATCAAACTGGAGCTCAAATGCAGCATAAAGGCTGTCAGATAACAGATCGATACCCGGTTTTTTGTCGGTATTGGCAGTGATTGCCAAAATTCCATCTTCAATTTTCCATCTGGAATCGGGGCTAAGAGACTTTCTTTGACTATGCCACCCGTCGAAGTTTTTGCCATTAAACAATAATTTGAAACCCTGGGCTTTTTCTTGCTCTGATATGTTGTTGGTAAGTAAATTGACGACCGGACAGTTATCCAGGGGGCTCGGAACCAGATTTTCGGTCTGAATTCTGATGTTTTTCCAACGGATCTTCATTCCGGGCTTCATGTTGCCATAAATTCCATGCACCTGAAGAGCGATGAAACCCTTTTCGGTCATATTATCAATCAAATGGGCGGTAGGCACTCCATTGATAAATGTACGGATGGTACTTCCGATGGCCTCTATGCGGTAGTGGTTCCAATCAAGTTTTTTAAATGCTTTCTGACCTTCAGGATTTTGGTTGAGATTATATAGCCAATCCCGGCGACCTTCGTCATAAATACCGCCGGACCAGGCTCTTGGAGAGGGATCTACCTCCATTTGGTAGCCATGCACCCTACCATTCTGATATTCTTGCTTTGACATACTTCTAAACTGAACACCGCCGTTCATTTCGTCGTCAAGTTTTAAATCCAATTCCAGAATAAAATCTCCATACTCATTTTCAGTACAAAGAAATGAATTGGGAGTGTTGGCCACAGTTTCACCAACAATCTGCTTTTTTTCTACTTTATAAACCGCTTGTCCACCTTTTTGAGTCCAACCTTTCAGAGTCTTCCCATCAAAAAGGTTTGTCCATTTTTGTGCAAAAACCTGAGTGCATGCCAACGTTAAAACAAATATTATTTTTTTCATATTTATCAAAAATTATATACAAAAATATCTAATATTATTTTTCCGGAATAATATACAAATGGCGAAAAATATTGAATTTTTGATGAAAAATTTCCAAAAAACTTCATACAAGTGTTAAAATTTCACATTGATTTGTTTTAAGTAATTTGTACTTATCTGCCCGCTTTCCAGAGCAGTTCTTCCTTTCACCGGTACAGCGTCTAATTCTATAATATTCCAGCCTTTAAATCCTATTTTATTAAGGTTTTTGAAAATAGCAGGAAAATCTACTTTTCCCTGGCCAAGCTCCACAAATCTATATCCCGAACTATTTTCAGAATCGGGGCGGGTATCTTTAATATGAGTTGCATACAAAATGTCCTTATATTTCAAAACAGCCTTTGCCGGAACCCCTCCTCCCTGATGATAATGAGCTACATCCAGTAGTAATTTTATGTAGCGGGTATCCATTTCATTTAGGATAATATCTATTTCATCGGGTGTTTCTCCCAATTGGTGCATGTGATTGTGGTATGCAGGCTGAATTCCGGTTTCTTCCAAAACCGCTTTGGAAATTGCCGACATGTTTTTAGCATACTGCTTAAGCTCCTCGGTATTTGGAGCTCTGTCTTTTGGCCTGGAGTTATTGGTGATTTGCAAGGAATGTCCTCCCAGTGTTTTTATAAATCTGGCATGCTTGAGGTGAGTTTCCATTTCTTTGGAGATGTCTGAAGAAATTCCCACATTTCCACTCGAAAACATAGCCAGTTCAAGTCGGGCACTGTCGAGTGTCAATTTGAGATCTTCTGGTTTTTCCCTGAAAACAGGAAAAGTGTTGGCTCTCAGCTGAATGCCTTTAAAACCAAGTGCGGCAATGTCTTTGACAGCAACGAGGTCATTTCCATTCCAGGTGATGGCAGAATATGCCATTTTTTGATTGTATTTTTTGGCAAAACTTTCCAACTGCGAAGCAAACAAAAAAGCCGGGGCTGACTGAATGAAGGTCCGTCTATTCATGATGATAGGTTGATTTTAGAAAACAAAACCCCGAATCGCTCCGGGGTTTTGTGTGATTTGGGGTTAAATGTAATTAATATCCGGGATTTTGGGCAAATACTCCCGGAGCAGAACGGTCAATTTGTGTTTGAGGAATTGGACGCAAATAGTGCTTATCTGCAACGGCTGATGCCTGAGGGTTATACTTTTTAACCCTGTCCACCAAAAGTCCCCATCTTTTAAGGTCTAACCATCTCATTTGCTCTCCTGCCAGCTCACGAGCTCTTTCTTCAATAAGGAAATCAAAAGTCATCTGATCTTCTGTTATCCTCATAGCTTCTTTTTTACCCGGCCATGCTGCTCTTTCTCTTACCACATTTATATCGGCAGTTGCTTCAGCTTTTTTCCCCATTTGCAAGTTAGCCTCAGCTCTCATTAAGTAAATATCTGCCAGTCTCCATACAAAATAATCTCTTGAGCCTCTTGGTTCTGTTCTGTCTGATCTTTTGGTATCAAAAAACTTCTGTAAAGTTGGGAATAAGGCTTCATTATATTTACTAGGAACCAAAACCTGATACTTTTTAGTAGCCCTCTCCTCTTTGCTCATTTCATATCCTGGAATAAAAATAGTAGTATCGCCAGACGCAAATGTAACTTTTGCTTTTGAGTCATCAAATGAAGTATTGAATGTACCAGGACTATTTGACTTCCAGGTATCTCTGAACGATTTTTTATATCTTGAATCGTTTACTCTTTCGCCAAATACTGTGTTTAAGCAATATGAGGTTGGTCTCAAACGCTTAAATGGTCTTCCATAAAATACATCTCTGACCATACCCGCCTGGGTGTCATATTGCATACCAAAATACAAGTGAAGGTTGTTTCCACCACCGCCTTCGCCACCAGCATTGGTTACGTTGGTGATTTGGTCTGTAGTATACTGAACAGCAAAAACTACTTCTGAATTCTGCTGATTGTCCTCGTTGTGAACAGCTGCAAAATCATCCAGGAGTTTGAAACTGTACTTTGTTATTAGGTTTGTACATAAATCAGCAGCTTTTTGAAAATCATCAGCAGCTTTTGACGAACCATAAGCTTTGGCAAGGTAAACCTTAGCTAGAAGAGCCTCCGCCGATGCTTTAGTAGCTCTTCCATAATCAGATGAATGAGCCTTATTTTCAAGATCAGCTATGGCTTCGTTACAGTCTTTGATAATTTGAGCATAGATCTCGGCATCGGTATTTCTTTTTGTTTCCTTAGTTGGTCCGGTTGTTTCCGTTAATCTTAAATCCAATGGACCAAACTGCTGATGCAAAATATAATAATAGTGAGCTCTTAAAAACTTGGCTTCGGCCACTCTTAGCTTTTTGGTAGCATCAGAAACCCCTTGAACAGTAGCAGCTCTACCTATTATGGCATTACAGGTATTAATTCCTTTATATAACTCATCCCAAAGGATTGCTAAGTAATCAACTGTAGGCTGGATTTGAGTATCATAAAAATGGAACCCTTTATATCCACCATCGGCACCGGTAGCATAAATATCAGTACCGTATTCGGTAAAAGTCAACCCCAGTTGTGTACCATAAAATGTTCTGAGAGAAGAATATGCTGCCTTGGTGGCGTCTTCAAATCCTTTAGCAGTATTCATGTAGTCATTTCCAATATTGGAAATTACCGTTTCCTTGAGTAAATCCTGGCACGAGGTGCTCAAAAGAAGCATTCCGCCAAGTGCTAGTCCTTTTATCTTATTTATTTTCATTTTAATCAATACTTTAGAATTTAATATTTAAACCAAATGTTGTCACCGTAGTCGAAGGTGTAACGTCACTTGTTACTGCTGTTAAACCAGTAGCTGAGTTGGTAATCGCAGCTTCAGGATCTACACCATTGTACTTAGACAAGTAAGATGACCAAATCTTTGGCTGCTGAATTGAAGAATACAAACGAACTGATTCAGCACCGATTTTTTTAGCTACACGGCCACTAAATGTATATCCGAAGTTAATGTTTCTAAGTTTGATGAAACTTCCATCATAGTAGAACAACGAAGAATTGTAAACCGGGAACTCCTGATTGCTTTTTGGACGAGGAAACTCATTGGTAGGGTTATTTGGAGTCCAGTAATCAACCTTGATTTGCTGATAACGACCCGCCAATTGAAGTTGGTTTCTGTGGAAACCTGACAAAATCGTGTTTCCAAATCGGCCATATAAGAAGAAGCTTAAATCGAATCCGGCGTACTCAAACCTGTTGGTAAGTCCACCTGCCCATTTAGGTACGTCATTTCCGATAATTACACGGTCAGCGGCAGTGATTTTGTTATCTCCATTAGTATCCTGGATTTTGATTTGACCCACTTCAGATCCAAATGCTTTCGCCTGATCTGCCTCGTTGGTTTGCCAGATTCCAATTTTCTTGAAATCATAGTAAGTATTTAAAGGATAACCTATAAACCATCTGTTACCTACGTCATCAACTTTACCATTGTATAGTTCAACGATTTCTTCCTTATTTTTCGTAAACTGGAAGTCAGTAGTCCATTTAAACCCATTTTTAGAATTAACATTTACAGTAGTTACCCCTAATTCAATACCCTTGTTTCTGGTATGACCTACGTTTCTGGTTACAGCGTTAAACCCTGTTGAACCCGGTAAAAAGTCAGAAAGTAAGAGGTCTTTGGTGTTGGTTTCATAAAACTCCAATGAACCCTGTACTCTGCCACGATAGATTGAGAAATCAAGGCCAATGTTGGCATTAGCAGAAGATTCCCATTTAAGGTCAGCATTTCCGATTGTGTTAGGTCTGTAACCAAAAGCACCTGTTGCACCAAATGCATAGGTAGTACGACCCAATAAACCTTGTGTCTGATAAGGAGCAACCCCCTGGTTACCAACTTTACCCCAGCCGGCACGAAGTTTTAACATATCAATAAACACAACTCCTTTCATGAAGGATTCATTGGTGATATTCCAACCAACTGCAATTCCGGGGAAATTACCATATTTTGTATTTTCACCAAATCGGCTAGAACCGTCACGACGCATCGTAAGTGTCAATAAATACTTGTCATTAAATGAATAGTTTGCACGACCCATAAAAGAATTGATAGTCTATTGGATAAGATTTGAACTAACACCTAAAACTGAGGATGCAGAGTTGAAGCTATAAAAAGCCTGACTTTGAGCAGGAACCCCCTGAACACTTGAACCATATGACTCAAAATTATCTTTTTGAATAGATTGTACACCTGTCAGATTTAAGCTATGTTTTCCAAAAGTTTTGGAGTAATTGAGAATATTCTCCATTGTAATGTTGAACCCAAAACGGTTTTCGTTGAAAGCCTGGGCATCACCACGACGACGTGCATTAGTTTCAGAACCAATAAAACGTCCCCAACGCGATTGTGTAAAGTCAGGACCAACATTTAATCTGTAAGTTAAACCATCAATGATTTTAACCTCAGCATAAATTGAATTGAATATTCTGTACTTTTTGGTATTGTCAATGTTTACTCCATCAACTACCTCAGAAAGTGGGTTAGAAAGTAAGGCATCATTTGTAGGCTCAAAAATCAATGATCCGTCGGCATTAAATGCCGCACCCAGCGGGTTGGCCTGTAAAGTGGCACCATAAGGATTAAGATTTTCTCCATTTCTGATAGAATACATCATGTATGATGAAATTCCCACTTTCAATCTTTTATTAACCTGATGATCAATATTGGCTCTCAATGAGTTACGAGTATAATCCAACAATTTGGTTACCCCTTGATCCTGAAAGAATCCACCAGAAATATAGAAAGATGTTCTTTCGTTTCCACCTTGTATTCCTATGGTATGGTTTTGAATCATACCAGTTCTCAGAATAAGATCCTGATATTGAGTGTTTCTTCCGGCTGCTATACCTGCGGCTACATTTGGATCACCCCCAAGGACAGCTACTTTTGCGTCCGCAGCTGCATCGGCCACACCGGTTGGTACCGGATTACCGCTAGCATCTTTGTAAAGACCAGTTGCACGATACGCCTCTCTGACATATTCTGCAAATTCAGCCCCTGAGAAAAGCTCCAACTGGCTATAGGCATTTGAAGCTCCTGCATAAGTATCCAACGTAACCGTTGTTTTCCCTTTGTTAGCACCCCTCTTTGTGGTAACCAAAATTACACCATTGGCCCCTCTGGCACCATATATTGCGGTGGCAGTAGCGTCTTTCAAAACTTCCATTGATTGAATATCGTTGGGGTTGATATCTTCATAACCGGCTGAAAGCGGGATTCCGTCCACAACATAAAGCGGGTCGTTACCTGCATTAAATGATCTACGTCCGCGGATAAGTATCTTTGGTGCAGAACCCGGTTTCGAACCAGATTGTGAAACATCAACACCTGCTGCTCTACCTTGCAGAGCCTGACCTAATGAGGTCAGAGGCATTTCCGTAATTTGTTTTGAAGTAACCTGTGAAATTGCTCCGGTCATCTGGCTTTTTTTCTGAGTACCATAACCTACCACAACTACCTCGCTAAGGTTGGTTGCATCTTCCTCCAAGGCAACATTTATAACGCTCTGTGATCCAATCTCGATTTCCTGACCCACAAAACCTATGTACGAAAACACGAGTGTGTTTTTATTAGGAGGTACACTTAGTGAATACCCTCCGTTTCCATCCGATACTGCTCCCTGAGTAGAGCCTTTCACTGTCACACTTACACCCGGTAGGCCGGTTCCGCCCGCATCGGTCACTTTCCCAGTTATGGTTCGTGACTGTGCCCATACGTACGAATTTACGCACATAAGGATAGCAAAGAGAAAAAGTAAATTTTTCTTCATAATAAAATAGATTGGTTAAATTTCCGGGGGGTTGAGTTCCCGATTGTAATTAAAAAATTAGTTTAAGATTAATTTTATTCTCCAGAAATCTTGTAAAATGTATATTTTTTAAAGATTTTATACAAAAATAATTGTCCCAAATACAATTACTATCCTAAAAAATGTCTTTTTCTAATAGGATTTTGACAATATTTTTTTGCAATTTGTAAATATTGTCTTAGTTTCTAAAATAATTTATTATTGACTTGCAAATAATTAATTCTTTGCAAATTGTTCGGTGCCATAGGGTGCTCTTTGGCTTCTTCTGAGCATTTTATTGGCCGCATCATTATTGGTAAACCGTTCTTTTGCAGGATCCCAGTTTAATTTTCCCGGAATCTTCATAGCAATATGGCTAATCAAACATACCGAACAGGCCCGATGGGCAATTTCAACAGGTGACAGCACAGGGGTGCCATTTTGTATTCCTCCGAGCCAATTGAGGTGATGCTCTTTACTTACCTGAAGTTTGATTTCGTTTTCTTTGATTTCTGATTTCAGGATCTTAGGGTCACTGGCATCAAGGGCTTTGGCACTTTGGGCAGCTGCAACAGGATCAGATGCCGAGGCCACATAGTTTCCTCTGGAAACAAATATCCAGCCTTCGGTGCCTTCATACCTTATACCGTTCGGAAATCCTCCGCTGGTGTACATGGTGATACCGTTGGCATATTCGGCTTTGACCATAAAGTCACCGTGTACATTCCAAAGGCCTGATTTGGGAAATTCTGCAACCGCCTCGACTGAAATCGGACCGGTCAATTCGGTATCCATGCCCCAGGCAGCAGAATCAAAATGGTGTTGTCCCCAGCCGGTAATCATTCCGGCACCGTATTGCTCCAGCCTTAACCAACCCGGTCTGCCATAGCCTTTCTGTGGATGCACTCCGATTTCGGTATATGGCACCAAAGGCGTTGAGCCTAGCCACATGTCATAGTTTAACCCTTGTGGAACTGGCATAGCCGGTGCAACCGGACCCGACGGATCACCCGGAAGGCCTATTTTCACAGTATGCAGCTTTCCGATACGGCCATTTCTAACCAGCTCGGCAGCAATTCTAAACTGATCTGAAGACCTTTGCTGGGTACCGCATTGGAACACCACTCCTTTCTTTGTCACAATCTGACTGAGTAACCTCCCTTCGGAAATGGTCAAAGAAGTGGGTTTTTGTAAATAAATATGTTTACCTGCCAGGGCCGCTTCAATGGCTGGCTGAGAATGCCAGTGATCCGGGGTACTGATCATGACAGCGTCAATGTCTTTGTTTTGTAATAGTTCCCGGTAATCATCATACATTTTGGTATCCATATAACCTGTATTTCCGGTTTTTTTTGCATAAAAACCATCAATCAGCTTTTTACCATCTTCAAGGCGGTTGCGGTCGAGGTCGCACACGGCCATGATACGTGCCTGCTCGTGCTGCCAGGTGCCGGGCAAGTCATGATCCCGGGCAATTCGGCCACAGCCGATTTGTCCAATATTTATCTTGTTGCTGGGGGCATTTTTTCCAAAAACAGTAGAGGGCACTATTGTTGGAAATACAAGGCCTGCTGCCACTGTTTTTACCGAATTATTAATAAAATCTCTTCTTTTCATTTTCAGATACATTTAAAAATTACTGATGTTTTTGGCTTTCTTTTGAGCAATTAATGCCAGCTCTGTGGCCAGAAAACAATGTTGCTGAGACATGGCAGTTTCGGTACGGTTTATTACATCATCCACGAGCAAAGTACCATACGTGAGGGGAAAATCGGAACAATCGAAATAGGCGGTTTCCTTTTGGTTGGCCATATAAAGATGGTTGCCTGTATTATTTTTGGCAATGTCAATATTTTTTCTTATCTCGATAAAGCCTTCAGTACCGAGAATTGTCAGGCGGCCATCGCCCCAGGTTTTAAGACCATCAGGTGTAAACCAGTCCACTCTGATATATCCGGAGCCATGATTTCCCTGCAGTGTGACGTCACCAAAATCTTCAAAAAGGGGATAATTTTTATTGTTGAAATTCCCTATCTGAGCCGATAATATTCTGGCTTGATCGGAACCTGTAAAGTGCAGAAACTGATCAAATTGGTGAGAGGCAATATCTGTGATGATTCCACCAAAATATTGTTTGTCAAAAAACCATGCTGGTCGTGATTTGGGGCTCATTCGATGCGGACCCATACCAATGGTTTGTATTACTTTTCCAATCGCTCCATCTTTTATCAACTCTGAAGCCTTCATAGTTGCCCGGTTTTCGAATCTTTCGCTATAGGAAATCGAAAATATCCTTCCGGTTTCTTTCTGAACTTTTTTGATTTCTTTAAGTTGTTTGAGATCTGTTATTCCAGGTTTATCCACCATATAGTCTTTTCCATGCTTCATCACTTCCACACCCAACGGACCACGCTGATTGGGGATAATCGAACTTAGCACCAGGTCAATTTCCTTATTGTCAAGAATTTCTCTTTTATCTTTAACTCTTTTTGCCTCGGGAAATCTCCTTTGAAAATCAGCGGCCAGATCGTCTTCATTAGCATGAAAAGCCAGCATTTCACCACCACCACGTATTACTGAGGCTGCCATTCCAAAGATATGATTGTGATTAATTCCGATCACCCCGAATTTTAGCCTGGGAACATCAAAAACTGGAATTTCAACACTTTTTTCCCGGTAATACTTGGTTGAAGAGCCATGACTCAATACCGGCAAAACACCCAAACCGGAAAGCTTTAAGCCACTTTCTATCAAAAAATTACGACGATGAAGTTTTTCAGACATGCTTTTATTTGGTTGAAGATCCGCTAAATTTTATCCAAATATTTATTTGAATTTTAACAAAATTAAGAAGGTTTATTAAACTTGTCTATCATGAATCAAATCAATTTATAATGATATTTTGACATAAATTCTTTTCAAGTAGTAATAATAGTGTTAAAAACAGGAGAGTCCATGATACTTATATTCCATTTTTGTTTTATTTTTGTCAAAAAAATACTATTGAAGAGATGAAACCTCAATTGCTCAAGATTTCAAATCCCGCAGATACATCATTTAATTTATTAAAATTATCGGTGCCTAATTTTCCGACACCCTGGCACTATCATCCTGAAATAGAGCTGGTTTTGATTCAGGAAAGTACAGGAAAAAAATATGTAGGAAGCAGTATCACCGACTTTGCTCCGGGGGATTTGTGTATGATTGGAAGTTATCTACCTCATTATTATAAAAATGATGAGGAATATCTGAAACCTGAAAGCACTTTAATGGCCCGCTCAATGGTAATTCATTTTAATTATGATTTTTTGGGGCCAGCTTTTTGGGATTCTCCTGAAAGTACAGCTATCAAGTCGCTTTTGGAAAAATCAAAAAGAGGAATTCAGTTTGGTAAAGAAACAGCTGATTTGATTTATCCTAAACTCCTGGCTGTCTTTGAATTGGGAGGAATGCCCCGGCTGATAAAATTTCTGGAAATCCTGGATGATCTGGCGAAAAGTAAAAATCATGATTTCCTTTCGACCGATGCCATTCAGATAAGAAATGAAGTGGATTCTGACCGAATCAAAAAAGTTTTGGAACATGTGAGTGAAAACTTCCGAAATCCGATAAAACTTGACGATGTGGCTCAGCTTGCCAACATGAGCGAGTCGGCTTTCAGCAGATATTTTAAAAAGCGAACCCGGAAAACCTTCTCTAATTTCCTGACTGACATAAGAATCGAATATGCCTGCAAACTTCTGCAAAACGACAAGCTAAGTATCTCACAGATAGCGTTTGACAGCGGTTTTTACAATCTTTCCAATTTTAACCGACAATTTAAATCAACCAAAAAAATCACACCATTGGCTTACAGAATGAACTATCTGGACTGAAAATAGAATTAATTAAAACCAAAAGGCCTTCAAGGTGTAACCTGAAGGCCTTTTTTGGCTTTTTTATAAGGTTTATTATTTTAAAGTCAAAATCGCATCTTTGATTCTGCCTACTGCTTCTTTGAGTGCTTCATCAGATGCGGCTGTAGAGATACGAATACAGTTTGGAGCACCAAAACCGGAGCCTGCTACCGTGGCAACAAATGATTTCTCAAGTAACCACATCGATAGATCGTCTGAGTTGTTGATAGTAGTAGTACCATCAGATTTTCCAAAATAATAGCTTACATCAGGGAAAGCATAAAATGCCCCTTCGGGTACATTTACTTTAAATCCCGGAATTTCCTTCAGCAAACCTACCACCAAATCTCTTCTAAGCAAATATGCCCTTTTCATTGTTTCGGCGGCTGTCATATCGTCCCAGGCAACCAGCGAAGCTCTCTGAGCGATATGGTTTGTACCTGAGGTAACCTGACCCTGTAACTTGTCAATTCCATCTACAATCCATTTAGCGGCTCCTATATATCCAATCCTCCAGCCTGTCATCGCAAATCCTTTAGCCATACCATTTACGGTGATAACCCTGTCTTTGATGGCCTCGATAGACCCTATTGAGAAATGTCCTTCCTCCCTGAAATTAATATATTCATAAATTTCATCAGCCAACACAAACACGTTGGGGTGCTTTTCGATAACGGCTGCAATAGCTCTCAATTCGGCTTCACTATAGACTGAGCCAGTAGGATTGTTAGGAGAAGCATACATCACTACTTTAGTTTTGTCAGTGATGGCCGCTTCCAGCTGATCAGCAGTCACTTTGAAATCATTTTCAAAGGCACCTTCAAGAATTACAGAGGTACCTTCGGCCAGTTTCACCATTTCACTGTAAGAAACCCAGTATGGAGCAAAAATGATAACTTCATCACCGGGATTTACCATAACAGCGAGAGCATTGGCAAGCGAATGCTTTGCACCTGTCGAAACGATAATGTTTTCAGGTTTCCAATCTATATTATTGTCTCTTTTAAATTTTTCGGCTATTACTTTGCGAAGCTCAGGAATGCCCGCAACCGGTGTATAGGCGTGAAAACCGGCATCAATGGCGTCTTTTGCTGCTTCACAAATGTGTTTTGGTGTTTTAAAATCAGGCTCACCAATGGAAAGGTTTATCACTTTGTGGCCCAGAGCTGCAAGCTCTCTTGATTTTTTTGACATTGCCAGGGTTGCAGATTCTTCGAGATTGTTGATTCTGTCGGCAAGCAAATTTGTACTCATGATTTTGTTATATTTTTATGATTCCCCAAAAACGTAGTGGAAAGAACTTCTTTCCAAATTCGGGTGCAAAATTAAGCTTTATTATGTTAATTGCCTTACAAAAATTTGGATTTTCCAATTTCGGAATATTTCAAAACCATTTATTCGGACAAAAAAATCTTGCCTTTTTACCAAAAAAACAATTTAATATGGCCGCTTACATTCATGAAAGGTTTTGTTTTTCGAAATAAACAAAAGAATAATTACCCTACTGAGTCGTTAAATAAAAGCAATTGGCTATTTTTGAAATCTTACCATAAAAAGCTTTTCTTCGTATATACAGGTACAGAAAAACTGAATTAGAATTTTATGAACAAAAGACTACTCCTGATATTGATTTTGGCACTTTGGGCACCACTGGCAGCTATGGCTACTCATTTGCGTGCAGGTGAAATCACGGCAACCAGAATCTCCTCGAGCCAGCTAACTTATAAAATCACCCTCACCACTTACACCGACCAAATCAATGGAAAAGCTGCCAATGACGGGCAGGATAATGTGACTTTCAATTTTGGTTTTTCGACGACCAAACCTGAGATATATAAAGTTAGCAGAAAGAAAAAATTTCTTATCAATCCCGCCACGATGTGTAATGTATATGATACCACCATCACATTTCCTGCCCCTGGACTCTACACCATCAGTTGTGGTATTGTAAACCGAAATGAACGCACCATCAATCTGCCACAGCCCTCGGAAAATATCAGCTTTTTTGTTCAGACTTCGATCAATATTAACCCAAGTTTTGGTCTTAATAGTACACCGGTATTACTTAATATCCCGATAGATTCGGCTTCACTGGGCTCCAAGTTTATTCATAATCCGGGTGCATTTGACATTGATGGCGATAGCTTGTCCTACCGACTCACCACCCCCAAACGGGACAAAGGTACCGATACCGGAATCGGAGAATTCATTGCCGGATATCTCGACCCCAGCACAGTAGGCCCTTCGCCTGTACTCAATGAGTTGGAAAACGGGCCTGCCACATTCAGGATTGACCCCCGTACCGGCGATCTGATCTGGGATGCCCCCAGAGAAATTGGGCAATATAACGTAGCGTTTATTATTGAAGAATGGCGAAAAGCCCCCAGCGGCAACTACCTGAAAATCGGCGAGATCGTGAGAGATATGCAGATAATAGTAGTTGAGTCGTCGAACAAAAGACCACTACTCGAAGTACCCGAGAAAATATGTGTAGAGGCGGGTAAAAAGGCCGAATTTGAGGTAAAAGGGAAAGATCAGGACGATCAGGTACTTAGACTCACCAGCTCGGGTGGTGTGTATAACCTTGATGCAAGCGGACTGCCTTTCAAATTTGTGGAACCCGAAGCTGCCACTTTTAAGTCGACCCCGACCAATAAAATTGTAACCGGAACTTTTGCATGGAACACCAACTGCCTGCATGTAAGGGATCAACCCTATGACGTGTTATTTAAAGTTGAAGACTCTCCGGGGCGGTTCAGTACTTCATTGGTAGATATAAAAACCATGAAAATCACGGTATTGCCGCCAAAACCTAAGGATCTGGCTGCTGTTGAGCTTGAAAAAGGAATAAAACTCACCTGGAAACCTGTGACAGGCTGCAAATCAGACGGAAAAGTTTTGATTTTTAGAAAAAGTGGATGTAGTGGACTAAATTCTGCGGAATGTTCTTCAGGAATGCCTGCTGAGTGGGGTTATTCCCTATTGGCAACTGTGGGCACTGCCGACACGACCTACACTGACCTCACCACAGAAAAAGGGGCGATTTACAGCTACAGGCTGATTACTGAAATTCCCGTGAACAATTTTTTGAATATGCAAAGTGAACCATCAATAGAGTTTTGTGTGGGGAGTGAAATCAAAAAAGGGATGAATGTAATTTCGAAGGTTTCGGTAGAAAAAACAGATGCCTTAAATGGCGAAGTACTTGTAAACTGGACCAAACCCATAGATTTTGATCTTAAAAATGCTAAAAGTCCTTTTGTTTATAAATTATACCGTGCCGTTGGTCTGGGAGGAGAAAATTTTGAATTGATCTTTACAAAAGTGACTGCCCTGAGCGGTGAGCCAGATACCGTTTTTCTGGACAAAGGGCTCAATACCAAAGAAAACGTTTACCGATACAAAGTCGAGTTTTATACCGAAAATGAAAAACTCTACAGCACATCACCTCAGGCCACTTCAGTAAGGCTTACGGTAAGTCCGGAAGATAAAAAACTCAAACTCAAGTGGGATGCCAATGTACCCTGGAAAAACGACAATCAGGTGCATTTGATATTTCGGGAAGATAAAGACAAACCAGGGAGTTTTAATCTCATCAAAAAACTTGACGTAGCAGGAATATCGACCTTTACATTTACTGACGAGGGCAAGGATACCGAAACCAGCGATGGGGACATTTCAATTGAAATAAAAAATAAAGAAAACTATTGCTACTATGTAGTCACGAGAGGCCGATACGAGGAATTACCGGCACTGGGAATACTTGAAAATGCATCGCAAATAGCTTGTGGCAGCCCGGCTGACAATACTCCTCCCTGCAAACCCGACCTGGTAGGCACTCCAAATGGCACAGGTCAGGGATGTGAAGGACTAAAAGCCGAAGATTTTTGTAACAATGAGGTTTTTGTAAATAAAATCACCTGGAATGCCCCTGCCTCCACAGGCACCGGTGAATGTAGGCAGGATGTGGTTTCATACAGTATTTATTATTCGAGATACGAAGACGAACAGCCTCGGTTGATTGCGGTTCAAGAGGCCTCTCTGGGAACAACTTTCAACCACAGGAGGAATTCAAAAGACGGTTTTGCGGGGTGCTATTATATCACTGCCAAAAGTAATTTGGGTGGCGAAAGTACCATGAGTAACAAAATCTGCTTTGACAACTGCGAGGATATAAGTTTTCCAAATGTATTTTCGCCCAATGGTGACGGCAAAAATGACACCTTTAGCCCCATGAACTGCCCGGCATTTATCAATACCATCAATTATGATATTTACTCATCCAATGGCTTAAAAGTGGCCTCGGGCAGTGGCTCAAGTATGGATTGGGATGGCCGAGATATTAACGGCAAACTTTTAGGTCGGGGCGTATATTATTATGTAATCACTGTAAAATTTGAAAAATTGAGCAGAGATGGCAGCACCAAATCGTTTAAAGGATATGTCTCATTGCTTAGGTAAATCAAAAAAGGAGCCCAAAAGCTCCTTTTTTGAATGTTTTTAGGGTACCCGGTACTCGCAACCGATTACTCAAAATGGGTTCACATTGATATTTCTACTACTTCAACCTCCACCATACCTGCAGGAGCCTGAATCTGGGCTTTCTCCCCAACGGCTTTTCCAAGAAGTCCTTTCGCAAAAGGAGAGTTGATAGAAATTTTCCCTTGTTTGAGGTCTGCCTCTTCCTCAGCTACAAGTGTGTAGGTCATCAAAGCCCCATTTTTGATGTTTTTGATTTTTACCTTATTCATCAAAGATACCTTAGAAGTATCTATGGTTGACTCGTCAAGAATTCTGGCATTGGCCATCAATACTTCAAGCTTCGAAATCTCAGTTTCCATAAGTCCCTGAGCATCTTTGGCAGCGTCATATTCGGCGTTTTCCGACAAGTCACCTTTATCTTTGGCTTCAGCTATGGCTTGTGATATTTCTCTGCGGCCTCTGGTTTTGAGGTCGTGGAGTTTGTTTTTCAAATTATCATATCCTTCCTGTGTATAATATTGAAATGACATGGTTTTTATTTGTTTAAATATGTTTAGTACTAAAAAAAAACACCCGCCCTCTCAGGCTGGGTAGAAAAAAAAAGAACGGCGAAAATCGACCGTTCCTGATTATTGTAAATATCAGAAACTACGCTACGTTTTGCTTGAAAATGTATTGGTCGTTTTTTGCATTCCTTTCAAATGAGGCACAAAGATAATAGATTTTAGAAATATGTCAAGAAATAATTTGATTACGACGATTGAATATCATAAGGTTGTAAATTAAAGAACTATTATTTGTATTAATTTTCTAAACAAATAATTCAGCAACAGGCACTTCCAGACCTTCAAATATGGTGCTTTTCACGATATCTTCTTCGGTAAACGGAGGCAGACCCTGATACTTTCCATTTACCAAAATATATATCAAAACTATCCTGTTATTGGGTTCTACAAGCCAATATTCTCTTACGCCGGCTTCTTCATAGATATCAAACTTAGTCTTCATTTCTTTGGTAGAGTTGCCGGGCGACAATATCTCAATAATAAGGTCAGGAGCCCCTTTGCAGCCTCTTTCGTCGATTTTGGCAGGGTCACAAATCACACATAAATCAGGCTGCACCACGGTAAATATTTCATTTTCAGGTTCGGAACCATTGGGTAACCTGACATCGAATGGAGCCGAAAACGTTTGGCAAGTTTTATTTTTAAAATGATTATAAAGTATTCCTGATAATTCCCAGGAAATTTTTTGGTGACTAGTACCCGCAGCTGGCGACATTTTGAAAATCAGGCCTTTAAGCAATTCTATTCTCTCCGAAAACGTCCAGGTGAGGTAATCGGCAAAGGAGTATTTTTTTGAAAAATCAAGAAGATTGATATCTGTTATCATTTCTTTTTTTTTTTTGCGAATATAAGATTTTTTAGAAAAAATATATAAAGAGAATTTTCAAATTCAAATAGTTGCTTATTCAGAATTGATGTAATAATTTAAACTTATGCTGCAAAAGACCCCCAACCAAAGAAACTCGGGTCGGGGGCATAATATATCAATCTCACTTCAACACCAGCTTCACTTCGCTCAGATCACGGGAGTTGGGACCTACCATGATTTTGAAGTCACCTTTTTGGAGCAACGTGTTGCCATCGGCATCGTAAAAACTGAGTTTGGTGGCAGGAAGTTCAAAAGTAACCGTGGCGGTTTCACCGGCTTTTATGACTACCCTTTTGAAATCTTTAAGCTCTTTTACAGGCCTAACAGGCTGAGCCACAAGGTCTCTGATGTAAAGCTGCACTATCTCGGTACCGTCAACATTTGAGCTGTTTTTAACTTTTACGCTTACGGTTACACTTTCGTTTTGGTTGATTTCTGGTTTCGAAATGTTAAGGTCGCTATATTCAAATTTTGAATAGCTCAACCCGTACCCAAATGGAATCAGAGGCTCGTTAGGGGTATCACGATATCTTGAAACCCAAAAATCTCCGGGACCTTCATTGCCATCTTTATGAGGGCGACCGCTGTTGTAATGGTTATAATAAACCGGAATCTGACCCACCGACACCGGGAATGACATCGCTGTTTTGGAGCTTGGGTTTACATCGCCATTCAAAATGTCAGCCACGGCATTGCCATGCTGTGTACCGCCAATCCAGGTGTAAAGAATAGTATTGTATTTGGTCATCAGTTCTGTGATAATCATCGGGCGGCCCGCCTGCACCAATACCACCAAAGGCTTATTGGTAAGTTTGGCGGCTGCCAGCATATCCATTTGACCTTTTGAAGGCTCAGGATTACCCAGTGAGCGGGCTTCTCCGGCAAGATCTCCATAGAGACCTATTGTTGCCACTATCACATCTGCTTTTTTAGCTGCTGCTTTTATCTGAGCCTCAGCACCGGCTTCCAATTTTCCATCACGATTTACACCTTTTACAAAAGTGATAGTTGCTCCGGGATATTTGGCTTTCAAGCCTTCCAGTACGGTAACTGTGTTTTTATGATCTCCCAAACCTTTCCAGAAATCCAGCACATCGTTTTGACTTTCAGCCAGATGCCCTAAAACCAAAATACTTTTTGGTGATTTTAGCGGAAGAATATTGTCAGAGTTTTTCAGCAAAGTCATGCTGTTTGCGGCGGCTTTTCTGGCTGCAGCAAGGTTTTCTGCTGTCAATAAACTGGCTTTTTCTTTAGCTTCGTCGTGGTATTTGTAAGGATTATCAAAAAGCCCGAGTTTAAATTTCAGTTCCAAAACCCTGGCTACGGCAGCATCAAGCAGAGCCTCAGATACTTTTCCATCTTTGACCGACTGAGCCAAAGTATTTCGCATCACACCTGATTCCATGTCCATATCTGACCCTGCTTTGAGGGCCATTATGGCGGCTTCGGTTTCATTGGCTGCATAGCCATGGGCCATCATTTCACCAAAGGATGCCCAGTCTGACACCACCATACCTTTAAAGCCCCACTTGCCACGAAGTACCTCATTTACCAGATAATTGTTGCCTGATGCAGGCTCTCCTTCAAAAAGGTTAAAACTGTTCATCACCGTTGCTGCCCCGGCTTCTACTGCCGCTTTGTAAGGTGGTAAATAATAATTCCATGCGGCATAGCGGCTTACATCAACGGTGTTGTATTCCCGGCCGGCCTCTGATGCACCGTAAATCGCAAAGTGCTTAATAGTAGCCAGCACATGATTCTCGTCAAAGTTACCCTGGAATCCCTTCACTCTTGCAGCGGCCAACTGTGCCTGCAGGTAAGGGTCTTCGCCCGAGCCCTCCATTACACGGCCCCAACGTGGGTCACGTGACACATCCATCATGGGTGCGAAAGTCCAGTGCAATCCCATGCTAGAGGCTTCTTTGGCGGCAATTTCGGCTGCTTTTAAGGCTCCCTCTGTGTCCCAGGCACTGGCTTCGGCCAATGGAATAGGAAAGATAGTTTTGGCACCGTGAATGATATCAAAGCCAAACAATACCGGAATACCCAAACGAGATTCTTCCACCGCAATGCGTTGCACTTCTTTGGTTTGTGCTGCTCCTACTACATTGAGAAATGAGCCCACTTTACCTTCTTTCAGGAGCTTCACTTTGCCCTGCTGCCCGGGGTCATTGGCTACTGCCGGACCAGTCAATACGCCTCCGTTGACCTGGTTGAGCTGGCCTACTTTCTCGTCGAGCGTCATTCTGGAAATCAAATCCCGAACCCTTTGCTGTACCGGTGCTCCGGCGTCTTTATAAATGGCTTTTTGCCCAAAGCCTAGTCCTGAAACAGCCATTGCCGATACCATCAGAAGTATTTTTTTCATAAATTAAGAATGTATTTAAAGATTGAATTTTCAAAATTTGGTAACCTAAAACCCCAAATTCCCACCAAAGTAAGGATTTTTATGTAAAAAACTTAAAGTAAATCCTCATAAACAGGAATGAAGTTGGTCAATAATAAGAAATCCTGAAAATTTAAATATGTTTTCACTTCCAAATTCAATCATCTGTTTTTCAATGTATTATAAACAAACATTTTCTTCTGATAATATTTTTAATTCATTTATTTTCAATATTTTTTCCTGAAAAAAAGATAAAAATAAGATTGTCCCGAAAAAGCGAAATAAAAATTTGTAGGTTTGAAACAAAAACAAAGTTTGGGTAAATTATACCATAAAAAAGATTTTGATGCGACAAACCAAAGACCATAAATTTAAATTTTCTCAAAAGAAAAAACTCATTGACCTGAAGTTTGTTGTTGAAAAAGAGACCGAACTTCTGATTTTTTTGCTGGAAAAAATGCCTCAAAAAAGCCGGAATGATGTAAAAGTTTTGCTCAGAGACAAGCATATTTTTATAGAAGGAAAAGCCTCCAGCCAGTTTAATCAGAAGCTAAATGTTGGACAAAAGGTAGAAATCAGATGGGAAATTAAGCCTCAGGAACAAAAATTGAGAGGCCTGAAGATAATTTTCGAAGATCAATATCTCCTGGTGATTGACAAACAAGCCGGATTGCTTTCGATAGCCACTGAAAAACAAAAAGAGAATACCGCTTACCATATTTTGAGTGAATATGTGAAAAAACTAGACCCCGCCTACCGGATATTTGTGGTTCATCGCCTTGACAAAGACACTTCGGGCATAATGATGTATGCTAAAAGCGAAAAAATACAGAAAGCTCTGCAGGAAAACTGGAACGAAAACATTCTGGAACGGACCTATCTGGCTGTGGTGGAAGGAAACCCAAAAGATCCCAATGGAACTATTATTTCCTATTTGGTAGAAAGTAAAGCTTTGATAGTGTATTCGACCAAAAATCCTGAAAAAGGTCAAAAAGCCATTACGCACTATGAAACCTTCAAGGCTTCAAAAAGCCATAGCTTGCTAAAAGTAAACCTTGAGACCGGCCGCAAAAACCAGATCAGGGTACACATGAAGGACCTCGGCCACCCTGTGATAGGGGACGCCAAATATGGGGCCACCACCAATCCTATCAGGCGTCTGGGTCTCCATGCCTGGGTTTTGGCATTTACGCATCCGGTAACAAAAGAAGCCATGCGTTTTGAGACGGAGATGCCTAAAGCATTTTTGTCGTTGTTTTGAATAAAAACAGTCTGCTTGCGTGAATAAAAAATCAAATTTGATTAGAATTTGAAATAAATTCACAAATATTTTTAAATTGCATACGTTGTACAAAAAGGTAAAACCTAAATAAAAAGCTCATCAATTTAAACGATTATTATCATGGGAAAAGCTCAGGACGCCAAAAAAGAAACCAAAAAAGAACCAACTAAAACAGCCAAAGAAAAGAAAGCTGAAAAGCAGGAAAAGAAAAACAGAAAAGACTATTGAGGTCTGAATGTTTAACGATTAGCTGTGTTATTTCCGGAAAATATTTTTACCGGAATTTTATCTAAAATACTTTGTTTGTCATCTGATTTTTTCAGACAAGACTGGTGTTTGTATTTTACCGCTCAAAAATTTTACTTTTTACGCATAAATAACCCAAAAGTGGCGGTCGTAATTTAGCTTTCGATTTTATTCACTAAATTTGCAGCCAAATTATACAAAAAATCAATTTTCCTTATGGCACAGTATGATGTGGTAATTCTCGGAAGTGGCCCAGGTGGTTACGTGACGGCTATCAGAGCTTCTCAGCTTGGTATGAAAGTGGCCGTGATAGAGAAAGAAAATCTGGGCGGGATCTGCCTCAACTGGGGGTGTATTCCTACCAAAGCTCTGCTTAAGTCAGCACAAGTATTTCAATATATTCAACATGCCAAAGACTACGGTATCACTGTAGGCGAGGCTTCTGCCGATTTTTCTGCCGTTATCGCCCGCTCAAGAGGTGTAGCCGACGGTATGAGCAAAGGTGTGCAGTTTTTGATGAAGAAAAACAAAATCAACATCATAGACGGCTACGGAAAAGTAATTCCCGGCAAAAAAGTGGAAGTAACCGCCAAAGACGGCAGCAAAAGCACCGTGGAAGGTAAAAATATTATCATTGCCACCGGAGCTAGAGCTCGCCAGCTACCCAATGTGCCTATCGATGGCGAAAAAGTGATTGACTACCGTAAAGCGATGAGTCTTGCTACACAGCCCAAAAGCATGGTGGTGATTGGTTCGGGAGCCATCGGGGTGGAGTTTGCTTATGTATATGCCAGCATGGGCACCAAAGTGACCATCGTGGAATTTATGCCTAACATCGTACCTGTTGAAGATGAGGAGATTTCGAAAGAACTGGCCAAACATTATAAAAAGCTTGGTGTAGAAGTTCATGTTAACTCCAGTGTTGAGAAAGTTGATATTTCTGGCAAAGGATGCGTGAGCACCGTAAAAACGCCATCAGGCGAGATTACCATCGAGTCGGATGTGGTACTTTCTGCAGCCGGAATCACCGCCAACATCGAGAACATTGGTCTGGAAGATGTAGGTATCGCTACTGACAGAGGCAAGATTTTGGTGGACAAGTATTATCAAACCAACGTTCCGGGCTATTTCGCCATCGGTGACGTAGTGCCTGGTCAGGCTTTGGCTCACGTGGCTTCAGCTGAAGGGATTATCTGTGTTGAAAAAATAGCAGGACACCACCCACAGCCGCTGAACTACAACAATATCCCGGGTTGTACTTATTGCACGCCTGAGATTGCTTCGGTGGGTTACACCGAAAAAGCCGCCAAAGAGGCCGGTTACGAAATCAAAGTGGGTAAGTTTCCGTTTACAGCATCGGGTAAAGCCAAAGCTGCCGGAGCTCCTGAGGGTTTTGTGAAAGTGATTTTTGATGCCAAATATGGCGAATGGCTGGGCTGCCACATGATTGGTACCAACGTAACCGAGATGATTGCCGAGGCTGTAGTGGCCCGTAACCTCGAAACGACCGGCATGGAAATCCTGAAATCGGTACACCCGCACCCAACCATGTCAGAGGCCATCATGGAAGCCGCCGCTGCCGCTTATGGTGAAGTGATACACTTGTAAGATAGCACCATTTTATATTAAAAACCCCGAAAGTGAAGGCTTTCGGGGTTTTTTTGTGTTCAAAGAAAATAAAAATCACTTCATCCTCAATTCTTTCTTCAGAAAATATCCTGTATAGCTGCCTTTCACCTTGGCTACTTCTTCGGGGGTGCCTTCGGCTACCATGGTACCGCCTTTGTTGCCTCCTTCGGGACCCATGTCAATGATGTGGTCAGAAACCTTGATTACGTCGAGATTGTGCTCAATTATCAAAATAGAGTTGCCTTTATCTGCGAGCTTTTGAATCACATCCAGTAGTTTTTTGATATCCTGAAAATGCAATCCAGTGGTAGGTTCGTCCAAAATGTAAAGCGTTTTTCCGGTGTCTTTTTTAGATAGTTCTTCCGAAAGTTTTACCCGCTGTGCTTCTCCGCCCGAAAGCGTAGTGGCATGTTGACCGAGGGTGATATAACCCAAGCCTACGTCGTTCAGAATCTGTACTTTACGGTTGATTTTTGGATGTGCCTCAAAAAACGGAATGGCCTCTTCCACGGTCATATCCAGCACATCGGCTATCGATTTTCCTTTGTATCTTACCTCTAATGTTTCCCGGTTAAAGCGTTTTCCTTTGCAAGTTTCGCACTCTACGTGTACATCTGGAAGGAAGTCCATTTCGATTTTCTTCATGCCTGCTCCTTCGCAGGTTTCGCAGCGACCGCCTTTTACGTTAAACGAAAAACGACCGGGTTTATAACCTCTGATTTTGGACTCGGGCAATTCAGAAAACAGGGTTCTGATATCAGAAAACATACCGGTATAAGTGGCCGGGTTGCTCCTAGGGGTACGGCCAATCGGGCTTTGGTCCACCTCTATCACCTTGTCGATATGCTCCAGACCTTCTACTTTTTTGAAAGGCAGGGGTTCTTTTTTTGCTCTGAAAAAATGATGGTTTAAAATCGGAAACAGTGTTTCATGAATCAGGGATGATTTCCCGCTTCCACTCACGCCCGTTACGCACACAATCTTGCCAAGCGGCAGTTTCATGTTTACGTTTTTCAGGTTGTGGCCGGTCGCTCCTTTGATTGTCAGACTTTTACCATTTCCTTCTCTTCTTTTTTTCGGAATCTCAATCTGTACCCTATCACTCAGATAATCAGCAGTGATTCCTCCTTTGGCTATAAATTCTGTAGGGGAGCCATGACTCACCACTCTACCGCCATGGCGACCTGCCCCAGGGCCAATATCGAGTATATAGTCTGACTCCAGCATCATGTCTTTGTCGTGCTCCACTACCAGTACTGTATTGCCAAGATCACGCAGATCTTTCAATGCCTGTATGAGCTTCACATTGTCACGTTGATGAAGACCAATACTCGGTTCATCCATAATATAAAGTACTCCAACAAGCTGAGTACCTATTTGTGTAGCCAGTCTTATACGCTGTGCCTCCCCACCCGAAAGGGTTTTGAGGGGGCGGTTTAGTGTCAAATAATCCAGACCGATTCCAAACAAAAAGCCAAGCCTTTTTCTGATTTCCTTCAGGATTTCAGCGGCTATCTGATTTTGTTTTTCACTGAGTCTAATTTCGATATTTTCAAACCAGGCCGAAAGGTCTGCAATATCCATATCTGACAATTCAGCGATGTTTCGATTGTCAATTTTGAAATGCAGAGATTCTTTTCTGAGGCGTTGTCCGTTACACTCAGGGCAGGTTTTGATGAGCATAAAATCCTTGAGCCAATCCTGAATCTTGTCTGAGTCAGAATCCTGCTGGCGTTTCAGGAAATTCATGATACCTTCAAAACTGGTGTTCCACTCTGTGCCAGGATATTTTTTGGAAGGAACCGCCACGGGATCTTCAGAGCCATAGAGAAGTATCTTCAAGGCTTCTTCAGGTATTTTTTCGATAGGAACACTGATAGAAGACTTATATTTTTTAAGAATAATCTCAATCTGCTTAAAAATCCAGAGGTCGCGGTATTCGCCCAATGGAGCTATTCCTCCCCGGGTTATTGACAGGCTTTTGTCAGGAATAATCGAATCCTCGGTGATCTCTTCAATGGTACCCATGCCGTTGCAACAAGGACATGCACCGTAGGGTGAGTTAAACGAGAAGGAGTTGGGCGAAGGATCTTCGTAACTTATGCCTGCCTCGGGGTCAGTCAGGTTTTGAGAAAGATATTGTACGTTTCCTTTTTCATCAAGTAATAAAACAGAACCTTTGCCTAATTTTAATGCTGTGCCCACCGACTGGCTTATACGATAACGGTCCTCGGCCTTTGGAATTACCCTATCCACCACAATTTCTATATCATGGATTTTGTATCGGTCAAGCTGCATTTTAGGGCTCACATCGAGCACCTCATTATCAACCCGAACTTTCTGATAACCCATCTTTGCAATTTGTACAAAAAGCTCCCGATAATGTCCCTTCCGACCTTTTACCAATGGTGCCAAAATGCTCACTTTTTTTCCATCAAACTGCTCAAAAATCTGCTCAATGATCTGGTCCTGCGTTTGTTTGACCATCGGTTTGCCAGTTACGTAACTATAAGCAATACCTACCCGTGCAAAAAGCAAACGAAGGAAGTCATAAATCTCAGTGGTAGTGCCTACGGTGGAGCGAGGATTCTTGGAAGTAGTTTTTTGCTCAATGCTGATTACAGGCGAAAGGCCGTTGATTTTGTCCACATCAGGCCGTTCCATATCACCTATAAAACTACGGGCATAGGAACTGAAGCTTTCCATATAACGACGCTGGCCTTCAGCATAGATCGTGTCAAATGCCAGTGACGATTTACCGCTGCCGCTGATGCCGGTTATGACCACCAGTTTGTTGCGGGGAATCACGGCATCGATGTTTTTGAGGTTGTGTTCCCGGGCACCGAAAACCTCTATTTGTTCATGTCCTGTAAGCTCTACGTCGTTGAGTTTTTTGTCTATCGCCACCGTTTCTTTTAAAAAAATGTAAGAACCTCAAATTTAACTCAAAAAATGCCAGCGTGTTTTTTTTGTGAAAAAATAATGAATAAAATGCTAAGGAAATTGGAGTGATTAAATAAAAAGATTTAAAAAATCATTTGCCATTATAACCTCAATACGTGGAAATTCAATTTCTTTTAAAATATTAAAATGTTTGTCATCGGTAACTAAAAAATGAACATTTCCTGCAAATGCACAATCAGAAAATTTATTATCATCGGGATCTTTTTCGATTAATCCTAAATGAAAATGAGGTTCTACTTTTTCAACATTGGGTAAAATGGTTAAAAAATCAAGGAAGTCTTTGGCAATCGAAATACCATAAAACTTGGTTATCAGCTCCTCGTATTCGAGTAAAATTTCGGAAGATACAAGCAGTGTGAATGATTGATTAAATAATTCATCAAGAATTATCGAAAGTTTAGATTTGCTCGAAATAGCTCTTAATACAACGTTTGTATCTAAAACTACTCTCATTGTTTTAGTCAATTTGGCTCAGGACATTGTCAGAATATTCCTTTTCTTCCCAAACCGAATCGGCATTTTTCCTTAATCTTTTTAAAAAAAAGGCGGCCATAGTTTTTTTTAGTTCTAATAAAGTTTCATCACTTACGCCGGTGGCATAAATTTTTAATAGCTCCATCTGAACATTTGAAAACGGGGGTTGGTTTTTTACAGAACTCATATTTTCCTTTTTTTCAAAGTAAAAATAAGTAATTGTTTTATGTTTTAGAAAAATATTATTAATGAAATCTTTACAAAAAAAATATCAAGGCTGATAAAGTATGAATGTAAGCTCAGGAATTTTTTCGAAGTGTCTATCAGCTGAAATGAGCGGGATATTTAAAAATATTGCTGTTGCAGCTACTATGGCATCGGGTAGTTTTATTGAAAATTTTCGGCGAATGTCAATGGTGATTTTTTTTATTCCTTCATTAAGTTCAATGATATTACACTCTTCTAGAAATAACTCCAGCCAATCGGATTCAAGTGTAGAAATATTTTTGTGACCAAGTAATTCTAACTGATTGATAAATGAAACGTATGCTTCTGAATCTTGCAGGATAAACTCAATATTTTTATCGCCCTTGAAAAGATATAATGCAATATTTGTATCAATATTTTAGTCCCATTCATCCCTCATCTTCTTTTGGATTTCCAAAGGATCTCCTACAAACTTTATCTTTCCGACAAATTTTTTTGCATCCAATTTTTTTGATCCATTGTTGTCAGAATTAGGCGGAAGAATTTCGGAAAGTCTCTTCCCTTTTTTCAAAATAATTGTCATATATTCAATGATTTGATGGTAAATCTATCAATTAATCTCTCAGTTTCAAATTTAATTTTTTTGAAAGTTACGGTGTTGTTTTTTCCCATCAATCTTTTGCCTCCTCTCAGCTACTAAAAGCTCAATTACCAAATCATAGCTTCTGGAACCCTGCTCCACGCCATTGGAACGAAGGAATAGATCATAAAACGGCGAAACAATATAACGTTGAATTGGATTTCGGAACCGCTTCCAATGGTTCTTCTCTTTTTCATAATCTCCCCGCACCTGCGGGGTAAGCAAATTAAAAAGCCTTTTGGAATAAGTACTGTCTATTTCCCAAACCTTACTGAGGGCTCTGAAAGTTGTTCCATAATAGGCTGAATACCTAAAAAGGGGTTCCGGGTGGTTTTTGCATGCCAAATATGCCAAAAAATTGGCTTCGTCTTCTGATGCGAAACCCAGCTGATGGGCCATTTCGTGGGTGGTAACAAACGGCAAATCATAAATCATCCCCAAATCGTTGACATTGGCTTCACCCGTCGGAAACATATAAACACCACTCGTGCTCATATATGAAAGCAAAGTGCTGCCGGCTGCCTTTTTGATCGATGGGTATTTATAAGTTAAAAATGAATGACACTTACTCAAAATTTCATAACCCATTGGTGCTTTGTTAAATACATTTTCGATAGTAGTTTTTTCTATATCATTTTCATGTAAACGATTTCTCGCATTATTCACCGAATCAACCAGAGCCTCACAAAGATTTATTACCTCCTGATTGCTGATATTTTCACGGTTTAGGTTCATTAACTCTTCTATCGGCATCTTATGATATGCCAGCCCCCAGCTTAACATGTATAATAAATATATAGGAGAGAAATAAGCCAGAATGTTTATTATCAACTCCTTAAAGCTTCTTTTTTTGTTTTTTATCAGAAAAAAACACCTTATGAGAGCAAATAATAAGGCCGCTGAAAGTATATACACAAGAATCAAACCCAGCGAAAAATCAAAAAAGGAGGTTACTTTTCTTAATAAACCGGAGAAAATCCTGAAAAATCCGCGGTTGTAATTGTACTCTATCCACTGGTGATTGGAGGCAACTATTTTGAATATCAACCATTGAACAGGAATAAGAATTATGCTGATGATTTTCCAGCCACGAAATTTCATTTTCTTTAGAGTTTTTGGGGAAAAGTAAAAATAGAAAAAATATAAACAAAAATGCCCGAAGAAACAGCTTTTCTCCGGGCAGGGATGTATTTGGAAATTGTATTATTCTAATGGAATTCCGATACAACTGGTGCGGTTAGGGCGATCCTCATAAATACCGCAGATGAGTACCCCTTCGTCACCGTTTTTCTGTGCCTGATTGATGAGGTCACGAACTTCTTTGGCTGAGCTCACACGCACATTGCCCACACGGGTGATGATGAAACCTTCTTCAATATTGGCGTTTTGTGCCAAAAGCCCGTCAGGATCAACATCAGTAATTCTAACGCCAAATTTAGTTCCTAATTTATCTTTTTCTTTTGAAGACAAATCTTCGAGTTTAATTCCCATTTTACCAAATGCTGTCGATAGCTCAGGGTCTTTTTTTACCAAACCTTCGCCTCCCTGATTATTTTTAAGTGTTACAGCGTAATCTTTTACAGCTCCGTCACGGTTAATGGTCAGGACTACTCTTTCACCCGGACGCTTACGACCTATTAATTCTCTGAATTTGGGCTCAGATTTGGTGTCGATACCATCTACTTTGGTGATCACATCTCCTTTTTTGATTCCTGCTTTGTTGGCAGCACCATCTTCAGTTACTTCAGCTACATAAATACCTTCGTCGATATCCACATCAAATTCCCTGGCGTTTTTATTGTTGAGTTCCACTGGCCCGATTCCCACAAAACCACGCTGAACATTACCAAATTTTATCAGGTCGGTAGATACTTTTTTCACGATACTCGATGGCACCGCAAAGGCATAACCGGCATAAGCACCATTGGGCGATGCGATGGCCGTATTGATTCCAATCAAATGACCGTTAAGGTTAACAAGGGCCCCACCGCTGTTTCCGGGGTTTACGGCAGCGTCAGTTTGGATAAATGATTCAATCGGAGAATCGGATTTTTTATCGGTTTTCTGACCTCTCTGGTTTTGTCCTAAAATATTGATACTGCGACCAATCGCACTGATAATACCGGCTGTCACGGTAGATTCCAGATTAAAAGGATTTCCCACAGCCAACACCCACTCCCCTATTTTCACTTCATCAGAGTTTCCAAAAGTGATAGCCGGAAGTTTCTTTTCCTCAATTTTGATAACCGCAATATCGGTCGATGGGTCGGTGCCAATTACCGTAGCCTCGTACGATTTTTTGTTATAGGTAATCACTTCCAGTTCGGAGGCTCCCTCCACTACGTGGTTGTTGGTCACGATGTAACCGTCTTCTGAAATGATAACACCAGAGCCCGAAGATTCCTGGTTTTGGGTACGCGGACCACCGAAAAAGTCATCGTCCATTCCGAAAAATTGGTCAAATATCGATGGCATCTGTCTCACTGTACGTGTTGACTTAGCCTTAATGTGTACTACGGCAGGGGCTGAAGCACCAGCAGCATAGGTGAAATCACCGGGCTGACCGGCGGGCATATTGGCAAAGTTTACCAGCGAGCCGTTTCTGCCTGAGCCTGCTTCATTGATAATTACATCATTTCGATAGCCATCAATGGCTTTGTAACCGGCTATTGTAGCAACGCTTGCTGCTACGGCTATCAGGGCGGTTTTCCAAGAGGTGCTTAAATTCATATTTTTAATGATTGAATTATTTTACAAAAATATTTTTTGGTGATTGAATAACGCAAATCTTTGAAATAAAATTTAGGTTTTGTAAAGGTTCTTAACAAAAATTAACTAAAACACCCCTTCGGAAGCTCCAAAGGGGTGAAAATCTATTCAACCTTACTATTACTATTAATTTATCGAAATCAATTTTGGTTCTTTTGGCTTGGCTTCTTCTTTTTTAGGAATCACCAAATTCAACACGCCGTCTTCATACACCGCCTCGATTTTGTCGGTATCAACAGTTTGTGGCAGTCTGAAAGATCTCTTGAAGGAACCGAAGCTATACTCTTTTCTGATGTAGTTTTCGGTTTTTTCTTCGTTTTCGGTTTTTTCTTCTGCCGAAATCGTGAGGTTACGCTCATGCACTTCTACTTTGAAGGCATCTTTTTTGTAACCGGGAGCGGCCAACTCAATTTTGAAGTTTTCATCAGACTCTTTGATGTTTGCTGATGGCACTTCAGGATTCCATTTACTTACTGATGGCTCACCGAAAAATTCGTTGAACAAAGCAGGGAAAGAGTTAAGATTGTCAAAATTTCTTACTAACGTTTTCATAATATTGTTTTGTTTTAATGTTTTACAAAATTTGTTTGATTGGCATTGAACAAAACTTATTCCAGTTGATTTTTCAGGACAAAATGGCCGAATATTGCATTTTTATTAAATAGAAAAATGACAAAATGGCCGAAACTATATTTTCGATTCTGTCATTTTAACATAAACCTCATTCAAAATTCCTCTTCCATTTTAACATCAAAAGCAAGCCCGTGCAGGACCCATTTTGCAGAAGGTTTATAAAACTCAAATGTAAACCTGATGGGCTGTCGGTCAAAACGAGCCATTACGATATACATCATGTAGCTCTCCCCCAATTTTTTTTCTTTGACAACCTCATGGCCGTAAAAATTACCAAAAGTGTCAGGTGTAAGCGTGGCCATCTGATCCTGGAGGTTTTTTATGGCGTCCTGATTTTGTGCCATCCATTTATTAGAGGCAAAAGCCTGAGTAATGGCTTCATCGGTACCAATAGACATAATGTCTTTGAAAAATTTATCTACACTGCTTTTGGGAGTTACGATCTGGCCAAATGATGCCAGGGAGATTAATAATAATACGATAGTTTTCATGAGTTAAAAAATTTTTGAAAAATGACACCGAAAAATGTAAATACTGTCCCTAAACCACATAAGACGCCCACCGCCAACCAACTGATGCCCATAGAGGCGTTTTCAGGATTGTTGAGTTTGTAGTACATGGGTAGTTTTTCGCCTACTTTGAAACGAGGAGGTCTTGCAAACTCATTTGAATAGAAAAGATGAGCCTTGTTTTGATTGTCATAATACTCAATGACAGGGGCATACCCCTGGCGATAAGCTCCGCCGTCAAGACGGATTACTATTCCAACCGTTTTTTCAGAATTTTCCATAAAAACATAATTGGAAATACCCACTGCAATGCCCCCAATGAACAAGGCTATGCCCAGATAAAGGAAGGCTTTGGGGAAGTGCTTGTCCCAAAAAGAGGGTTTGCGGTATCTTTCGCCCTGAAGCCGGGCTTTTAATTCTTCTTTGGTCATGATCTTACCAGGGTCTGCGTTGATAATAAGTTACGTAGGCGTCGCCATCGATAATAATCATGGGATCGCCATTTTTGGGATGGTTTCTTTTTTCGAAGCTATACACTTTCTGGCCTTCATTTCGGGAGTTGACATATATGCGGTTGCCGGCAAGTCGCCAGGTGCCACTGTCGGCCGATTGACTCGAACTGCCACCATAGTATCCGCCCCCATAGCCTGAAATAGAGCTCTCGGCCTGATAAGTATAAGTGCCGTTGGCGTTGATATTGATGCACCGGCTTGAACTACTGCTCGCATTGGGATTAGTAAGGGAACTCACATAACACCATTTACCGGCGATACTTTGGTCAATAGACCCGCCACCCGAGTTGGCATTTCCGGCACTATTATTTCCAGCAGAAGCCGTATTTTTATAACCAGCATGTCCTCTTACGAAAGTGGCATTTGTACCTTCACCCATTACGGTAAGTGCTTTCCCCACAAACATTACAAAAAACTGATGCTCACCTGTTTGGTCACGGCTTGTCAGTGTATTGCCATTTAAAGTATAGGTAAACGGGCTGCCATTGTACATACCTTTTCCGTTGGCCTTGAACTCCAGATCGGCCCCTTCGGTAGTCCATTGGCCAAGGAGTTTTTCGAGCTTTGAATTTTCTGTTTTTGGAACTGAAACCGTTTTTGCAGTCTCTGTGGATGCCTCACCGACTTTTGTAATAGATCCTTTCGACGATTTTGCGAAAGTAATGGCGTCGTCTAGGTCTCCTCCACTTAAGGTAAGATTATTGCCGGAGAGTTTATAGGTGTAAGATTCATTTGTGTCCTGACCTCTGATAATGAGCTTATTGCCACTAACAGTATAGCTAATGTTTTCTTCATCAAAAACACCTTTTCCACCGGCTTTGAGGCTGAGCTTCATTTCGTAGCCAAACTGGGTGTTGACCCATTCGCCCTGAATACCACTCCCAGAGCTCGAATTTACTTTGGCCCCAATCTGTCCGAAAGTGGCCAATGAAATCAGAATTAATAATATAGTTTTCATATTTTAAAAAGAATTTATTCTCTATAGGTGATAAATATTCTTACATATTTTCCGAGTATATTTTCTGAATTGGTGGGGTGATTTTTAATTTCAATCGTATTCCCATTTAACACATAATCAAACTGATAACCATTGGTAGCTGTGTAAGATGGTGGAACCATGTCATCGGATCTAATGGCTGTAAACGGCTGACTTCCGTAATCCACAAAAATATTGACGGCTAAAATTCTGGTCGAAGAAATACCAAGGTCATAAAACTCTACACCTCCTTCATTTACAGAGGTTCTTAATAAGGCTGGCATCAGGGCATTTTCTTCATAAAATTTAGTTTTGATTTTTGGAGCATCAGACCCTAACATGGTGTAACCGTCAACTTCTAATTTCGTATCAGGCTCTGAGTCTCCTATTCCTACATTTGAGCCGGTAAGTTTAATCCTGTTTACATCGTGAATCTGCAAACCTACACTATGGGTACTTTTTATATAGTGATTTAAATCGCCAAAGGCCATCAAAGCAACCGATTGTGCCTGCCAGTTTGTTGGTATTATTCTAATGCTTGAATAGTATTCGGTAGAGGCATCATAAACAACAAGGGCATGATCTAGGGTGTTGACACCACTGGGCACATTTAAGCCGATTCTGCCCGTGGTTGGAAATATTGTGACCCTGTCCAATGAATTGGTTTTTAAGGAAAACCGTCCGGAAGTTTGGTTTATAGAAGATTCGGAGAAAGCTGCAGAAAATACCATCCCACCACCTGCGTTATCGATAAACATATTGGTATTAGGGTTATTGGATCTGATATGTAAATTGTAATTAGGTGCTACTCCAATTCCCACCAATGGATTTGACCCGTTTCTAATAAATAATTTTCTGCCAACCCCAAATTCATCAAAATAGGTGTAATTGTTGGTTTCATCATAATTCCACTCCCAGTTTTTATTGTCGGTAGTGTTTCTGAGCCTGATTCCTCCGTTGTCAATCTGAAGTTTTTGTTGTGGGTCTTTGGTATCAATACCCAATTTGCCATGAACAGTCATAATTTTTGTATTAAAATCTCCCCAAATAAGCGGGTCTGGGGTGTTGGTGTTTGAAATATACAACTTATTGCTTCCAGGCTCATTTTTTCCGGCCTGATAGCCAATATACACACCTGAGGAATCAGGGCTATCCAAAGTGCCATATCCTGCTTCATATCCAATAGCAGTATTTTTGCTACCATAGGTTAACCCTAGTGCCGAATTCCCCACAGCTGTATTATAACTTCCTCCAGTGTAACTATTCAAAATACCTGCTCCAATGCCAACATTAAATTTACCAAAGTTTCCATATAAACTTGAGCTTCCAATCGCAATATTAAATGTGCCATTGGTTCCATTATACATTGCGTAATTTCCCAATGCAATATTATATCCTTGTGTATTATATTTAAGAGCATCAAGACCAAATCTGAGATTTTGGATTGAGTTTAATTTGCTACTCACAATTCCATCAGGAGTAATAGTAAAGCTCGTATTATTGCTCTGCAAGACCTGATCTTGACTATATACTATGACCGGAATAAAAAAAATCGACAATAACAGTTTCTTCATATTTTCAAACCATTTATTTTAAAAATCACCCATAACATTAATCTTTCCGATAGCTTTGGTTTCTTTACCAAACTCAACATATGGTGCTCTCTGAAATACATCCAGGCCAGTGTTTTTCTTTTTAGTTTTTCATTAGGTTTTATATTTTTTAGCCGAAAAAAATCCTGAATTTCAAAAGCCGCAGACTGTACAATCGATCTGGTAAAAGATTCTTCATAAAACTCTATACCAAGGCCGTAAAATAAATCATTAGGACTGTCTGCTTGATTATTCATAGGGTTTTTAGAAATTAGCCAAAACTTTTGACCCGAAATTGATACCTAAAAGCGTGAAAAGTCAATACCTCAATTGTGGTATTGTGAAAGAAATAATAACAATAGTGCTGATTTTCAACACTTTAGTTATTTCATTTAATTTATTCGCACAAACTTCTAAAAATCTCCAACGCTATGATTATTTCAAAGACCCAACTTTTCAAAGCCAGCCTTTTCAAATAAAAAAAGAAGGTTTCCAGACCTCAAAAGGGTTAATTCCGGATTTGGGATGGGGAAAATTTAAAGCATGGATTAAGCTTGATCCGGAGCAGATGGCGGGGAAAAAGTACTTAATGATTCAAAATCCCGTTTTCGACGAAATAGCGATTTATGGAGCGTCTTTTTCTCAGAAAAAAATTTATCCGGGTACTTTATTAGAAAACAGGGAGGTGTTATTCCGCTATCCCACCTTTAAAATCGAAGATGTTGCCAATAACGATGTATTTATATCGGGAATAGCAACTTTAAACCCGGCAAAATTCCCTATAAGATTATTCGACGAAAACGAACTGGATGATTTCAAGGAAAAGGAATCCCTGCGAAATGGCCTGATTCTAGGTTTTATTTCCGTGTTAATAATCCTTAACCTGATAATATTCAGTGTGTTTCGCCTCAGACCTTTTGGGGTGTTTGCACTTTCAGCTTTTTTATTTGCCACCTTATATTTATTTCTGGAAGGGTATTTTTTTGGATATTGGTATTCACCGGCGTTATTTGAAAACAAAATTCTCAATTTTCATTATTTAATTTATTTTGGCTTTCAACTAAGCAATTACTGGATTTTTAGTTCCGTATTTCAGTTGGAAATCGTAAAAACCGGACGCTTTTATACTTTTTTCAGAATCTTATTTCTGATTGGAATAATAGAAGGTGTCCTGATGTTAGTCTCCCCACTATGGTATGATTACCTGAGTGATTTTACCATAAAGACTATTGGGATGACCCTCAGGATTGGGGCGATGGTTATGAATGTGCTCATGCTTTTTATCCTTTTAAAAATAAAGAAGGAAACTCAATTGGCTAGTTGGTTTTTGGCCGCGATGGTACCCGGTTGGTTGGTGTATTTGGTGCCGAGATTCCTGCCATTCTTGTTTCATGATTTTTGGTTTACCATGCCACAATTATATTCATTATCAATGGTTTGGTATATTAGTCTGGTAAGTTTTGGTCTGGCAACTGCTGTATATAAAAACCTCCAATCTGCTGCAGAAAATACCATTGTACCTGAAAAGAAAGCTATCCTGAAGTCTGACAAGCTTTCAAAACGTGAGATGGACATTCTGATGGCCTTTACCAATGGCTTTAGTTATACTGAAATTTCCGATGCCATGTTTATCAGTCCACATACTGTCAGGACACACCTCAAAAATATTTACAGCAAAATTGGCGTAAACTCCAAAGCCGAAGCTGTGAGGTGGGTGCTGGAGGAAACAAAATAATTAAATGCCGTTCAAAATATAATTCCTTCCTTTTAAATAAATATTTATTGTTTTTCAATAAATTATTATTGTTATTTGCATCATCAAAACGAAAACAAATTTATGGAAAAGCATTCTAAAACATTTTTAAAACTAATGGAGGTTTTTGCCGGCATCGCCATGGTGGGCTATGCCATAGAAGCCGGAAGTAAAATTATCGCGACGATTGTGAGCATGAAAAATCCCGTAGGTGCACACAACTTGTACATGGGGCTAGACATGAGCCCGGTGTATACTTATAGTAAGCCTTATTTTGTTATGGCCATGACTATGCTGATTGCCATACCCATCCTCAAGTCGGCTATCTGGTGGGCAGTGATTGTGATGCTCAGGAAGTTGGATCTTGACAACCCTTTTTCACAAGACTTTACGTCAGGCTTTGGAAAAGTGGTAAATCTTTTAAGCGGAATCGTGATTCTGAGTGTAATTACCAATATTTGGTTAAAGTGGCTCGAAAAAACAGTTGGGCACTATGATTTCCCAAGACTGGCGGTGGAAGAATACCTCTTTATGACGGCCCTGGTATTTATCCTGACCCAGATTTTCAAAAAAGGACACGAACTCAAACAGGAAACCGACCTCACGATCTGATATGGCCATAATAGTAAATCTCGACGTAATGATGGCTCGCCGCAAGATGAGTCTCAACGAACTCTCAGAAAAGGTTGACCTCACGCTGGCCAACCTATCCATCCTGAAAACCGGTAAAGCCAAAGCCATTCGGTTCAGCACCCTCGATGCCATCTGTCGTGCCCTCGACTGTCAGCCGGGTGATATTTTGGAGTGGAGGGAGGGGTGAGTGCTCCTCTCTATCACATCTATATTTTCTTTTTAACCTGACCAATTCTTACGCAAGTTTCGGATTTCCGACATCGGAGGAATCGGTGAAGGGTTGAGGAGGGTGGAAAGGGTTTAGTTCAATTTTTTTGTTTGATAAAAACAAAGATAGGCGGTCACTTATTCTGCTATCGGCCTCTTTTTATTAAACTTTTTTTAATTTACCTTGAGAACTTTAATATTAGAATTGATTTTTATAAATGGTATTTAATTTAACTTAAAACTAATTGATGGTTAACTTGGTTTACACCTGTTTAATTTATTTAAAATCAGGTATTCTATAATTATCAAAATTTATTTCTTCCCACTCTATTCTGTTTTCAGTTTTATTGCAAAATCGTAAAATAGCTGCTGAAAACCAGGTTGGAGCATGTAACAAAACAAATCATGTCCCAATATGTCTTTTTGAATACCAGATCTCATAAATGTAAAACTTGACAGAATATTTTTGCTTTGAAGATATTCCCGAGTTACCTCTAAATCACAATAGGAATTTGCTCCAAGGCGAGTGTTGTCACCTTTTTCTTTAAGTTGAATAATCCACTTCCTATTAAGAATCTTATCATCAGGATTGTATCCAATATACCACCGAATGTTTCGACAACTTGAATCAAGCGGTGCAAAAGATAACTTACCTGAAACTGCAGGAGCATTGAGAAGGTTTACCACGGGTTTGTTTTTAGGAACAGGAAGCGTTTTTGATACCTGAATGATATTTTCTAACAAATAATTTCGTTTGCCAGTTTTCGTTTTATTTGAGTATGAGTTCCTGAGCTTGCTTTCCAAATCAAGGCTTGATGTAAGTGCGATGTTTGTTCCAAGACTATGTGCAATAACCATAATCGGAATTGGCTTGCCTATTTTGTTCACCAAATCCCGTAAAGCAAGCCCAATCATGTAGCTTCGTATTACGACATACTTATATTGCCTTTTTGTTTTTAAGGAAAATTTGTTTTTTGTAAAGTACTTATTATTGCGGTCAACAATTTTCTTATGTCTTAAGGCTGGCCAAAAGACTCGCACGTACAGAATTTTAGCCGAATCGATTTCAGAATATTTTGATTTTAATGCCTTTGCCTGAACATTGGCAAGGCTATAAGGAACGTTGAATCCATGCAAATATACTACGATTTTGGAGTACCCCTCAGATAGAATTTTTTTATTAATCAATTCCGCTTTTTCGGTAAGCCATTTTTCGTTCCACTTATTAAGAAAATATAGCTCATTGCAATTCACATTAAAGGCCGAAGTACAATCTTGGTTTTTTTCAGCGTTAAAGTCATGCCATTGAGAATTTAAAATCTTATAAAAAAGCTTACTGAATTCACTGTCCTTCGCATTTTGAAATTTGTAAAAAGAATTGGTTTCAAAATATTCTACCTTTGAACCTTCCATTACCTTATTATAAAGTGAATCCAATTTGCTTGAGTTATCGAACGCAGGCGGATAAAGGCAGCCAATGGCGTCAAATCTTATATTGATGATGTTCGTAGAATCTTCTAATAAATCTGTCTGAAAAAAAGTATCATTGAAATTCTTCCTAAAAACATTTTTATCGGAAATATTCGGAAGCATAAACTTCTTCGTTATTTCTTTCTTACAAGAAGCACATCGTTTTTGGCAATATAAATTTTGCACCATAATTATTATGATGAAAATAATGTATATTTTTTTCATAATCAATAACTTATTTTATGATCCTCTTCTGCAAGAATACTTTTCACCCATTTAGAGTTTTTGAATTGACTTACATAAAAACTATCATTTTTTATTGAATCTACTTTATACGCTTCTTTATCTTTTAGCAACATCACTCCTGGTTTATGGACCGAGTCTATTCGAAAATCCATTGATTGCCCTTGGGCACTTAAATTAAAATTTGACTTTAATGAGAAAAATGAATTTTCCAAAAATATTTCCTTAAGTTTAATTGTGTCATTGTCCACTATTCCCTTTAAACCTATCAAATCGATAGTTTTTTTTGCAGCTTTTTCTAAAACGAATAGGACTTCCCTTTTCGAATTTACAAAATAGTAGCCTTTCATAACATCAGGCTTTTCATAAGCATTACCAAGTTTAAAATAATCAGGGTGATTTCTTGAAAACTTTCTATAGCGATTAAAATCATAGTCGCTAATGGCCGATTCACCTCTCTTAAAACCGACTTCGCATTTGGTGCCTCTTTTAATAAAATTGGGGCTATGAAAAAGAACCCTTTTGTCATCTAAAAAAGTAAAGTACAATACCTTATTTACCTCTGAAAAACCTCCATCGCTGGCATAATTGTGTACTAAGCTTACCAAGCGACCATCCATAGTCCTTCTTACACTTTCTCTATTTATTTGCGTGTCTTTGTCGGCTATCATAAGCATATAAACCCCTCTATCAAAGGTGACAAACTGACTTACCTTAGAGCTTTGATTTGAAAAATTTTCATTTTTATATTTCAGCAGTGGAAAATCGGCTGGTTTTATAAACTCTGTTTTGTTTTGGCTGATTACTCCAAATAAAAGCCCCGGCCTACTTGATTTATGCATGCATGAAAGAAAAATAATTGGAATAAGACGGAAGAGTAGATTTTTCATGTCAGAGGGTTTTAAATTCAGTTTGAGTTACAAACAAAGAAAAGGAGCTGCGATTTGCCGTTCGATGCAGGGCTTCACTTCTGATTATATGTATAATATTTTGAGCGTCCAATCTATCATTTTCATTGATAATCAATCCTCCACCTATCTTATTGAAGTTTGAAATTCCCAGCTTAAAAAATCCGCGATTTTGAGTAGCCACTTCTAGGTTTTCATAATTCACATGATCTAATGAAAGGGCTACGGCAGATTCGTATGCATTATGTTCGTAGCCAGTAAATCGTTCATAGCTTACGAAAATTTCTTTATCCAGAATTCTTAGATTTTGAGGGTCAGGCCTTCCTAATAGTACACCCAAATGCCCTCCACCGGTATAAAGTCGATCATAGCCATCGCCCAAGCCAATAAAATTAAAAGGTGGTCCTTCATTATGATAAAAATAATTCAGTCTTCGGTGTCCAACAAACAAGGAACCGGAAGTTTGCCTAAGTCGATTCTGCCTATGATATTTTCTACTTTTAGTGAAATCAACCAAGGCCATATTTGTGGAAAGGTTTACCACATTGGATTTATCGTTGCGAAAAGTTCCTGAAATTGTAGAAGAATAATACCGGATTTCACGGTTCCAATGATACTTGGAAGTGCCATTCCATTCACCACTCAAATTAAAACTAAAAATTAATGAGGGTCTTAAAAACAACATTCTGTCAAGCATACTTGCACCCAAACCTTTACCGATCAATAAGTTGGCATGTAAAATTGGAGTAAAGAAAAAATCCAAATCTTTCCCGGTAAGAATTTTTGCATGAGGGAATGCCCCTTTAGTACCTATACTTGATTGTAAGTTGAGGTTGCTTAAATTTCCGGAGTGTTTAAAAAGGCCTTTCTTTGCACCTAACCTGGAATTTAATTCTAAACTTGATTTTAGTTCAAAAAATGGCCTCCAAATAAGTTGAGCATCGCTTTTGTGTTTCAGGAGCATCAATAGCAGAACACTAATGTAAAAATGTCTTTTTATTAACTTTTTCACTTTGATTAAATTTTATAACCGATTTTCAATATTGGTATCATACGATCTTTGGTATTGCCAGCCACTTTTTGCAAGGCCTCTGTGAGCCATACAAAGTTGAGGTCCATTGTAAGATAATTTGATTTTGCGACATTTGTTAACACACCGCTTGGTGAGAATTTAAAGCGAAAGCCCGTACTGAAAAAGCCGAGTTTATTTAAATTTTCAAAAAGCGGTTTCATCTTATTTTCAATGCTCACCAAATCTGACATCACCGTCTGAAAGCTATAATCTGCATAAACGGACATCACATCAGGGAATATCTCAAGTTCAAAACCAGGTCGAATATGAAAAAGGGAGAAACCAAAACTTTCGGTTGAATCACCTGCAATTTTTGTTACATTAAAACTTCTTTTTTGCAAGTAGGAGGCATGCAATCTAAAACCGTAACGTTTCAGTTTTCCATAATTATTGCTGTAACGGTCTTTTTCGTAAAATGCTTTTAATAAGTCTATTTGAATACCAAAGGCACTTCCTTCTACTAAAGGCAAACTACGCCAATCATTAAGTTTAGTTTGATTGGCATTACTGAAAATTTTAATTGCCCCCGAATAAGAATCTGCCTTAAAATCCTGAAAGCCAAGAACATTGAAGGATGGCAATACTAAGCCCGAAGCCCCGAGTACATTTCCAAGCTCTGGCAAACTTCCTAGTAAGTTTCCCTGACTTTTGAGTAGTTCGTCTTTTATTTTTTGTATACCTTCCTCAAAGTTTTTAATACTGTTTTGATACTTTTCCCACTTTTTTAGAATGAGTGCCAATCTTTCGAGTCTCTGATTGGTATTGAATTGTATTTCTTTAATTTTTTGTGCCAGATTTTCTGTGGGCAAATCAGATACTACGGAAGTATCATTTGCAATTGAATCGATGATGCTCTTCGTTAATTCGCCTTGGCACAAAATAGAGTCGGCATAATAAATTGACAATGAACGTAGGGAGTCGGCCATAAATATTCCTCTTGCCGATATATCACTAAATTTTTGAAGATGGAGTGCTTTGCTTGTTTTTAGATCTTTAGCAAAGTTCAAGTAGCCATCTAACGTTTTTGACTGATCTTTAATTTGCTCAGAAATCATTCTCTTTACCAAATTCTTGTAGTCTTGGTTAACTTCTACGCCTTGGGGCAAGATTAATTTCTTGCTACTAATTGGCTCGACAAAGTTCAATTTCTGAACCGCCTTAACCGGAAATTGGTGGCTATTTCGAGAGTTATATTCAAGTAAACTTTGAGCCCTGCAGAAAAAAACATTTAGAAGCAAAATAATACTGATAATTTGTAGTTTCATAAATACCATATTAAATAATTTAATTCTTTAAAGCCGTTATCAAGCCGCTTTTTCGGGATATTCCGGCTGGTTGTTTAGTATCTATTATTCCTCCTCCTGCTCACCTTCAGCTCCAGACCGGAGGTGAGGATCACGTAGTGTTTCTTTTTGTCTTTTCTGATTTCTCTGATCACCGAGGGGTTTACCAGGTATTTGCGGTTGATACGTTTGAAGCCTTCCAGCTCCGGCATTTGGGCATATTTTTTCAGCGTATAGCTGGTCATTTCCTTATTACCATCAACCAAATGGATGATGGTATAATTGACATCTGCTTCGAGATGCACAATGTTATGAGGGGGCGGGAAGGCTAATTTGTTCATGGTACTTATTTTACTAATAATGGGTAACCTGGTAGCCCGAAGACGAAAGCCATTGCTTTCATCTTTGGACTTCAAAGCAACAGGAATTCATATCCCGGTTCAATACCCCAATCGGGGTATTTTCAAACCGATGTTTGATTTCTTAACTGATAATAATGGGAACTAAACGGACTCCTTAGCAAATCCAGCCGCAGGCCATCGTTGGGGTTGATAAAAAGCTGAAAACGTGTACCATAAGAGTGGTTTGCTTTTCGGTACACCTCGAAACCCAATTTTCTGTAAAAGGGCAAAAGGTGCTCTTCAGCCTCCATGAAAGTGAGCTCGGTCTTGTTTTTGAGGGCCACCTGATAGATATTGGTGGTGAGCATGTATGCCGCTCTTGAATGCCTGTGAGCAGCTGAAACTACCAGTCTGTCGCATATCGCAATGTTCTTGAGAATCATTGTCGGGCTGAGCCCCCAGTATTCCCTGAGATATTGGGCATCGCAGCCATATCTCAGCCTCACGCAGCCTACGGTTTTGTTTTCATGAATGGCCGCCAGCCAGATGGTACCGGGGTCATTTTTTACCTCCCACTGTATGTAGGACTTGTGCAGCTCCATCAGATTTACCTCTATCAACATTTGATGAATCTCTGAGAGCTCCCGGGCGGTTTGGGCTATTCGCACTTGCATGAGCAGAGACTTGAGGTGAGTTTTCCGGTGATGATCCAATTGTAAACCTGGTCGGCATAAAGCCAGGTGGCCTTTTCGGCTCCTTCGATGATCTGTTTTTGATGGATGGCCGTGAAGTCTTCATTGCCCAACACTTCCATGATCTGGTCGCCGTGCGGCAGCTCTTCATGCATGTGTACACGGGTGAAGGTGGTGTTTTGGTGATTGATGAAATCAGCGTTAGCAAACAAGTCTTTGATCAGTGGGGCAGCATAGTTACCCACATTTTCGAGAATTGATGCTGAACCGAGCCTTTCCAGCGGCCTTTGGGTGATGGCTTCTTTTTGGTATGCCCACCACAATTGCACCAGAAAAGGCATTTCTCCCGAATCTGCCCCTAAATTTTTAAGGTCCTTTTCAGCCAGTTTGTAGTGCATTTCTTCTTCCCAGGCAAACCGCACCAAAAACTGACGGAGTTTTTTGTAACTTCTCACTTCGGGGCTGGCCGCCACCGCCATGAAACTTTGCTGTACCCCTTTGGTCAGGTGATACTGCATCTGCAAATACCTTATGTATTGTTCTTTTTTCAGGCCTCCAGAGAGGTACTTTTTGAGTTTTTTCTCAAACAATACATTGGCTTCGTCCACCTTCTTTCCCAGAAGGACATTAAAAGTACTGATTTCTTTTGCTATCATTTTGTATAAAGTTTGATAGCCAAAATTGGGTCTGTTTTTTGGAAGAATATGCTCTCAAAACACCCCAAATCATTGGGTATTTTACTGGTAAAATGGAAGGGTATTTTTACGGTGTGAATTATAAATTCATCTTTTGGGCGATTTCTAATAACTCTACCAAATTACTTATTTTAAGCTTGTTATATATATTTTTTCTGTGGGTTTTTATGGTATGAAAACTCAGAAAAAGGCTTTCTCCTATCTCAGTATTGCTTTTTCCCTGGGTCAGAAGTTTAATGATTTCCTTCTCTCTTTCGGTCAGTTGATATTGCAGCAGGAAGTCGTCTTTTACGATCGGAGTGCATCGTATTCTTTTTGGGTAACAAAAATCTTCTCACCATTCAGTATCCGGTTGATGCTTTGAAGCAGCACATCGGTCTCACAGTCTTTGAGCAGATATCCATCCAGACCGGCATTTTTACTTTTTTCAATAAGATGAGCCTGATTATACATCGTGATGATGATGATGGCCATTTCGGGATAATCTTTTTTCAAAATTTCCCCAAGCTCAATACCATTGATGCCGACGAGATTGACATCGAGCAAAAGGATGTTGGGGTGATGTTGCCTGACCGCATGAATGATGCTTTGAGGCGTTTTTTCGGGGCCAAAAACCTCCAGATAGCTCTCTTTGCTCAACAGTTCTTTCAAACCATTGCCAAACAGTTGATGATCATCAGCTATCAGAATCCGCGACTTCATTTATAGGTTGTTCTAATATTACAGTGGTACCGTTAGGGTTACTATCAAAAGTAAGAATTGCTCCTGATTTTTTTGCACGCAGCTGCATATTTTTTAACCCTAGCCCTGTTTTTTGTACATTTTCAGAAAAACCCTTCCCATTATCTTCAATCATAACTGTCAGCTCGTCAGCACTATAAATAAGCTGCACCGTAAATTTTTTCGCATCACTGTGTTTATTGATATTTTGAATAGCCTCGCTTATGATTCTGTAAATCTGTATTTCGGTTTCTTTTTTTAGAGGTAAATAATTTCCTGAAAGGATAAATTCTGCGGGTCTTTCGGGTTGATTATTAAAATTTACCAATTCCATTACGGCATCAGAAAACCTGGTCTTTTCGAAATCAGGCGGCATAAGGTCATGCGTGATTCTTCTCAGGTCTCCCGCTGCTTTTTCCATCAAAATCTTTATCGGACTGAGGGCTTTTGACTGTGTGATGGGCTCAAGCTGATCCAAAATCATTCTTTTCAAGGTAGAAAGCGTGCCTCCAAGGTCGTCGTGGAGGTCGCCGGCTATTCTTCTACGCTCATTTTCCTGGGCATTGATTTCGGCGTTGAGCAGAGCGAGTTCGCTTTGTAGCAGCTTGCCCTGTATGTTTCTGTTCAATTCTCTTTCTCTGAATATCAAGGCAAAAAGTATGTACAGCATTTCTACACAAATCGCCACCCGGAAAGCAGAGAAAAATGAAGAGGGCAAAGAAAACAGCCCAAAAGTATTGGTGAGACCTTCCAGCAAACCGGAAACGATCAGCGGCATGGCCATGAAAAAATAGATTCTGGCAATGACCGAATGCCGAAATGCCCTGAGCAAATAATAGATAAGGTAAAAGATGGTGAAAATAAAAAACGCTTCCTTTATCATGATAAAAACCGGGATATTAGACCATGCAGGAGGAATGGAAATAAAGATCGTAATTATGAATAAAGTATTGATAATAAGCAAAATCGGTTTATTAAGCCATTTGCGGTCGGGGTCAATGAAAAGTATTCCAAACCTGAAAAATGTATAGGTGCTAATGAAAATCAAAATATTGACATAATAATTGACCAAAGGATTTATGGCTTCAGACACGAGATTGGGCCCGGAGATACGAATAGTGAAAAACAACAGAAAATTGACCGCATACAACAGGTACGACCAGAGCGTGCGGCGGTCTTTACCCGAAAAAACCAGATTATAAAGACAATACAAAATGGCGGTAATCAAAGCCATCGTCACCATGCCGTCAAGTAACAGATATTGGTGGGTATGATGGATATGGGCAGTTGGTGTAAATACTGTCAAAGGGAGTTTAAGCACCTGATACCGGTTTTTTACTCGGAAAAAAAAGGTATCAGTTTGGAGAGGGTTCAAGGTAAAATCAAATGAATGCAAAGTATAAGGATGTGATTTTTGTGTTACCGGTATGCCCCAGCCTGATTTTTCCTCAGTCCATTGTCCCGCTATATTTTTGTAAAAACGCACGTCTTCGAGAATAACCTGGTCGGAGGAGAAAACGGCTTTTTGCTCCTGATGGGTAGGGTTGGAAACTATCAACTTAAGCCAAAGCACCGAAGTATCCAGGCCAAAGTTCACTTCTTTGGTAGCTAAATTAAATTTACTGGAAAGAGGAATTGCTCTCTCATCATTTTTGTTCAGAAGCCATTCGGTAGATTTTATTTTAATATTTTCAATATTGAGGTTGAGGACAGGTACATTTTGAGCAAAGGAAGTATTTGCCCAAAATAGCCCCAGCGATATAACCAGAAGTGATTTAGCCCGGAATGTATTCATAATATGCGATTTACAAAACAAAACCGAAAAGGTAGGAAAATATTTTTGGATTAAAAAAGGGTGTTTTTCACGGGGGAGTATAATTTATAAAAAAATAATTTTAAAGAAAAAACTATGAAATACAGGGCAACAATTTTTTTAATTTTATCAACAATAGCTGGTTTTTTATTGGGATACCTTTTGAAAGATTATTTGAGTAAAGAGAATCTTTTTTCTGAAAAAGGAATTGAATCTTTTTTAGGTAATTCTGGTAATTTTCAAGCTTTTTCAAAATATTTTAGTTTAAGTAGAAAAGGAGGTCATGAACCATATGGAATTACAGAAAATCAAGCGGAGGATTATATTAAAGGTTTATATGATACATTGGGAAAAGATGAGAAATTTATCAATAATACAATAAAAACTAGCTACATCTACAACTTAAGTCCATTATTGTCAGTAGCTTACAAAAGAAAGATAGATCCATCTCTTGTTCAAATGAGAATTTATCCAGCCAAAAAACCAAAAACAGATTCAACTGAAACGGAATTTACAATGGTAATTGCACTTGAATACAAAGATGAACTGTTTAAGGGGAACTATGAGCAATTTGAATTTATTGCTCCTTGCCCATTTAATTGTCCAACTAATAATGACTATTTTAGGGAAAATGAATGGATTCAAATTTATAGGGGAAGTTTAAAGAGGGAATTAAAGTTTAAATAACATCTAATTAAATGGACTTTAGATTTCCTTATTTTCTAATTTTATTATTTGGAATTTGTTCTGGAATAATTTATCATATTAAACTTTCAAAAAGTAGTAAAACAATATTGATTCTTTTAATATTCACATTACTTTTTGAAGGATTATCATATTATTTCACAAATAGAGGATTAAGTAACTATTTTCTTTATAATTTATTTATTCCGATTCAATTTTTAATAATAACTATCTCATTTATTTATGAGACTAATCAAAAATTGTTTATTTTATTTTTTGTTTTACTTCTAATTTTTTTTGTTTTCCATTTACTGGAGAAATCAATAATAACTACTTTTTTTACCCAAATTTTATTATTTAATTTATTGTTTATCTCATATTATTGCTTATATTTTTTATATAAACTCCTTAAAATTGATCAAGAAGTAAAATTTCAGAGTTTTCCTTTTTTTTGGATTAGTGTAGGTTTTTTAATGTTTTCGGTTTTAAATCTTGTTGAATATGGAGTCTATAATATTTTACATTTAAATAATTTAAGTAAATCCACTATCATAATTTTCAATAATATAAGGATTTATTCAAACTACCTATTATATCTCATAATAACTTATTCGTTTTTTGTAAAACCATTATCATTGGCCGATTATGCTAAATCAGGTAAATGATATTGTTGCAACCCTTATTGCGGTAACATTTCTTCTATTTGGATTATTTGTCTTTATTATTGTTTTTGCTTTTTTATTTCAACGACGTCAACAAAAACACAAACTCGAAAAAGCCGCCCTTCAGGCCCAATTTGAACAGGAAATTCTTAATGCTGAAAACGAGATTCAGGATAGCACCATGAAGCATATCAGCCGGGAGCTGCACGATAATGTGAGCCAGCTCTTGACGCTGGCCAAAATCCATCTTAACAATTTGGGGGCTGACCTCCCCGGCAACAGCCGAATCGAAGACTCCAAAGGGGCATTGAACCAGGCTCTGACCGACATAAGGGCACTTTCCAAGACTTTGAATTCCGACAATATTTTGATCGAAGGCCTGGCAAAAGCCATAGAATTTGAGCTTTCCAGAGCTGAGAAACTGGGGATTTTTAAGGTCAATTTTCAATCAAAACCGGGTGGAAGCCCTGCCCTTAATCCACAAAAAGAAATCCTTGTTTTCAGGATTTTCCAGGAGCTGCTCCAAAACGCTATTAAGCATTCACAAGCGAAAAATATCAAAGTAAATTTGGAAGAACATCCGGAACACCTTAATTTGGAGGTAATTGACGACGGAATTGGATTTGACGTTGATGCAGTGAACCTCCAAAGTGGCTTCGCCTCCGGTGCCGGAATCGGTAATCTTATCCACCGGGCCAAGCTCATGAACGGGTCGCTGCATTTCGAAAATCCTGCTGTCGGAGGATTAAAAGTTACACTAAGCATACCCTACTAACCTTACTCATGACGACTATTGCCCTGGCAGATGACCATCAGCTCATCCGCAAAGCTCTTGTTGAGCTTATCAACCGCTTCGAAGGCTTTGAAGTACTGTTCGATGTATCCCACGGAAGGGAATTTTTGGAAAAAATAGCTGCAGGGCCTGTGCCTGACATAGCTTTAATCGACATCAATATGCCGGTTTTGGATGGCTACCAGACTACAGAATACCTCTCGGAGCATCACCCCGAAATAAAATGTCTGGCTCTTTCGGTCGATGACAACGAGGAATCAATCATCAAAATGCTGAGATTGGGTGCTAAGGGATATCTGCTCAAAGATACCGACACACCACAGTTTAAGACTGCACTGGAGGAGGTGCGAGACAAGGGATATTACCACAGTGAGCTGGTTTCCAATACCTTATTGAAGTCTCTCAAAAATGTAAACGGACAAAAGCCAGCCGCTCCTTCTGTGCAGTTTCAGGCTCGTGAGCAGGAATTTCTGGAACTCGTATGTACCGAGCTCACCTATAAAGAAATTGCGGATAAGATGTGTCTTTCCCCACGAACCATCGACGGCTACCGTGAAAATCTATTCCTGAAGCTGGAACTCAAATCACGCACCGGCCTGGTACTTTTTGCCATAAAAAATGGTTTGGTGGTAGTTTGAAAGAGATTGAAGAAAGTTTCTTTTTCTTTTGTCTGATAAAAAATTTTCTTACATTTGAATATATTTCTAACCCTAATACACTGTTAATCATGGATTTAAAAATTAATTATCTTGCAATTGGGATATCCGTTATCGCCAATTTCGTACTTGGATTTTTGTGGTACACGCCGTTGTTTGGGAAAGCATGGGCTAAAGAACTTAAAATGGATACCACTCAAACCCCCGACCCCAAAGTGATGATGAAAGGCATGGCTTTTAATCTGATCGGGAATTTCTTTTTTGCTTATGTGTTTGCACACAACAACTCAGCGTGGAGCTACGTGCCGGGTATGGACCAAATGGGCAAAGTAGGCACTATTCTGAATTCGGCCATTTTTACCTGGCTGGGCTTTTATGTGCCGTATCACCTGGGTGCCATCGTGTGGGAAAGCCGCTCGTGGAAACTGTTTTTTATCAATACCGGATATGCCCTTGCGAGCCTATTGTTGGTAGCAAGCATATTGACTTTTATGGGATGATTTTCTGATACTGTTTAACCTCACCAAAATAAGTTGGTGAGGTTATTTTTGTTTAAAACAAATCTATTGGCTACTGAACAATCATTTTTTTTAGATTTTCCCTTCTCCTTCTGGAAACCTTAAACTGAGTTTTATTCTTAAGTTTCAGATTTTCAAATTGGTTGTCGGTTTTAGTCACAAATTCAATATTTACAATCACAGATCTGTTAATCCGGACAAATCCGAATGGCTCATAGTCTTCCTGAAATCTCTTTAATGTTTTGGCCAAAATAAATTTTTTACCATTCTGTAAATGTATTTCAGTATAGTTGATATTGGCTTTCAGAAAGATAATATCACTTGAAAAAACACTTCTGTTTTTATCTATTTTCAACTTTGGAAAGTCCATGGCTATCAATTGTTTACCTGATAATTGTATCTTACTTCAGCACCTAAGAATTTCAAATCTGTATCAAAAGGCATGGCAAAAACCAGTCTGTAAAAGTTTGTGGTATTATCTATTACTATTGATGTATTTACGCCTTGTGTTCTTATACCGAAAGGGTCATTTACATTGGGTATGGTCCCTGAAAATATATTGGAATATGCCTGTGGAACAACAGTATGATCAAATTTTTGGATGGCCCATGATATCATTCCTAAAGTGGCATCTCCATCTATGTAATAAAACAATACTTGTGTTACCATAGCACCATTTGGGAGCGTCAAAGGTGCATGAACTGAGCCCGATCCTGAGGAGCCAGTGAATACAATTCCCTGGTTATCATGTGTTATCGAATTGGTAGATATATGGGCTACGAATGCGGCAGCGGGGATTTTTATAACCTCAGTACGGGTTATATTTGACCATGAAGCGGTTCCTAAATTGTCTCCCGATCTTAAAAACCTTCCTGCTGCGGCATTTTGTCCTTCAAATCTTAGCGTACCCGCAGTTCTCAACGCAATGCCGCCTGCAACCGTATTTTCAAATACCCCGGCCCGGGCATTTATATTGCTTGCTAGACCATAAACGGCATCACCGCTGCTGGCAGTGTGGCCATAGACCCCTTTGCCGATGTTGGTTGTGCCATAGACGCCTGCACCGCCGCCGTCTTGCTTTCCAAAAACCCCATAACCATTGGCATTCAATGAGTTGTTTATGCCGGCTACACCCGCAGTATTTCCAGAAGGAGCGGTTTCAAAGGCACTTCCTAATACTCCATTTGCACCGTTTAACGCAGATCCTGTCATTCCATGGATTCCAGCTGAATTTAGACCACCGCCGGTATTGAAAACTGAAAATCCACCTGCGGAGAATGCCCCACTTCCGCTAAAAGGTAAGGTCAATGATCCACCGCCTCCAGTCGAAGTTTCAACAGCCACCCAACCACTACCGCTACAAACATGTGCTTTGTTGTTGGAGGTAAGAAAGACCACTTTGCCGTAATCTGCCACTGCACATCCGGGTAGGTTTGTGACTTTAGGTAAATCCAAACTTTGGGGATTTATGCTGATCGACTGTGCCAAAGAACCAAAGTTTACCAGTATGAGCCCTGCTGTTACAATTCTTAATCTTTTCATATGTATTTTGTTGAATTTTTACTTTTCTGCGGAGGCAAAATTGATTCGAAAAAAAAAATAAAAATTCTTCAATTATCATGATGTATAGTTGGCTGTACCAATTGTAAGATTTTCTTATCCAGCGGTAAATGCCCGAATTTCTTAAAATTTGGTGGTTTGGAAATGTAAAAAAAAGGGGGCTACTTTAGGGTAAATTTTGTTATTGAGAGTTCGAATGAAAGGCTTTTTAATCTTTGTTTTTGTCTTTACAACCAGTTTGACTTTGGGTCAAAGCCAAGCCGTGTTGTTGGACAAGTGCGAGAATTTTTACTTAGCCGGGCAACAAGACTCTGTAAGAAAATACGCCAAAGTAGCTCTTGATTTAGGGCAAAAAAGTACCGAGAATCAAGGGCTTTTCCAGTTTTTTCTGGCAAATTCCAACATGCGTTCTTATCCTGATAGTTCGTTTAAGGCTCTAAATGGGGTTTACAAAGATTTCCAAAAACGAAACGACATCAAATTCCTGTCCTTTATTCATACTTCATTTGGAGGATATTACCGCAAAACCGGAAACTTCAAAGAAGCCATAGCCAATTATCAAAAAGCCATAACTTTTGCTGAAAAACATTATAGCACTTCGGATCCAAAGAAGCTCAATCAAATAGTGGCCGCACAATACAACAGCATAGCTATTGTAAACCAAGAAATGTCGGACTTTGAACTTTCCACCCAAAATGCACTGAAAGCATTGAAAATAGCTAATCAGTTCAATTTGCCTCAAATAGAGCTGGCATCGATCATAATTTTGGGCAATATTCAGATGCATTTTAAACAGTTGGATCAGGCAGAAAAAAGCTTTTTTTCGGCAAAAAATTTATCATCAAAAATCAACGACCAATATCGTCTCGGAGTGGCTTTAGCCAATTTGGGGATCATAAATCTGTTGCGGGTTGAGAATTCAGCACAAAACAAAAAGGCATATCTGGCCTCGAAAAAATATTTTCTTGAGGCACTAAATATGGCGAAAACGCAGAAAGACTTTACGGCTATTACGGCAAGGTATTCTAATTTGGCCAACGTAGAAAATGCCGTTAAAAACTTTAAGAGTGCGAACATTTACCTGCAAGAAGCCTTGAAAAATGCGGAGCTTTCCAATTCAAAACTCTTAAAAATGCAGGTTACAACATCTTTGGCGAGAAATCATTTGGGTTTAAACGACACGCCAAGGGCTATTGAATTGGCGAATTTAGCTCTGGAAATGTCAAAACAATTAAGCAACGAAAAGGAGTTGCCCAATCTGTACAATATTTTACAAGAAGCATACACCAAAGAGAAAGATTTTGCCAAAGCCCTGGAATATCAAAAAGCTCAAATGGCTGCTAAAGACAGTCTTTATACCACCCATACCACCGCTAAAATAACCGAGCTGCAAACCAAATATGAAACCGAAAAGAAGCAAAAAGAAATAGAGGTACTCACCCTTCAAAATCAAACCAAAGAAGCTCAACTTAAGCAAAAAAACTATCTTATTTTGGTTGCTGCCCTGGGTATTTTTTCGCTTTTGGGAGGTTTTTATTTTTGGAATAAACAAAGAAAACTCAAAAACGTAAAAGAGGCTGCAGAAATGAAACAGAGGCTCTTGAGGGCACAGCTTAATCCGCACTTTTTGTTTAATTCTTTAAATTCTATTCAAAGACTTTATGTAGAAGGTAAAACCCACATTGCCAATGATTTCATAGCAGATTTTGCTCAACTGATGCGGGATATTTTGGAAAAAACGGGCAGGACACAGATTCCAGTTTATGAAGAAATGGATTTCATTGAAGCCTACCTTTCCCTTGAAAAAAGACGGCTGGGCGATAAGTTTGATTATGAAATATGGCTGAGTGAGGAAGTCAGAAATGGCGACTATAACATTCCATCTTTTATAGTACAGCCATTGGTAGAAAATGCCCTTCTGCATGGTATTTTACCTAAAAATGAGAGAGGCAAAATTGAGGTAAAAGTTGAAACATTATCAAACGCTAGTCTTGAAATAAGTGTAAAAGATAATGGTGTCGGGTACTATTCAGACAAGAAAAACACAAACCACAAATCTAAAGCTATGGAATTAATAGAGAATCGTTTAGGGAAAAGTGGAGTTATTCAAATTAAAGAATTGAAGGACACAAATGGGCATGTTGAAGGTACAGAAATTAAGCTAATTTTAGAATATTAGGCCATGTTAAAAATCATTATTATCGACGACGAAGAGGATGCACGGTTTCTTTTGAAGCGGGCAATAGAAGACCATTTCGGGGAAATTACGAAGGTAGTAGGCGAGGCAGACAACTGTAAAAAAGGGCTCGATTTGATTCAAAATACGGTATTTGACCTACTGTTTCTAGATATCAAAATGCCCGATGGAACCGGATTTGATTTGCTCAATAAATTGGATTCAAAAGATTTTTCGGTGGTTTTTGTGACGGCATTTGATCATTTTGCCATCAAAGCCTTTGAGTTTTCGGCGGTGGGATATTTGGTAAAGCCATTTAAGTCTTCGGATTTAAGAAAGACAATAGACCGGATACTGGAGTCAAAAACTGAAACCAATGCCCAACAAACGCCTTTCAAGATTCTTCTGGAAAACTACGAGCAGACCCAAATCCGGAAAATAGTCCTGCCCAACAACGATGGCTTTGTGGTGGTGAAACTTGAGGAAATTATATATGTCAACAGTGTCAGAAATTACTCAGAATTCCATCTGATTTCAGGACAAAAAGTACTCACCTCCAAGCCGCTTATTACCTATGAAAACTTGCTCACAGATCAAGGTTTTTTCCGGATTCATCATTCTTATCTCATAAACCTAAGTCACTTAAAGGCCTTTGTGAGGTCAGAGGGCGGAGCCGTAAAAATGCACAACGGCGATCTTTTGCCCGTCTCGCGACAGAAAAAGGGTGAGTTGATGGATAGGTTTTTGTGAAAAATTTCAAGCCGAAAACTTATTAGATCCAAAATCACTGATTGAACCCGTCTTTATTGTGAGCTTACTGAGTTTTCCAATTTTTAATAATTGGGGTTTTGAATATTTTTTATGCAAAAAAGTCAAGGTCTTCATTCTTAAAATGCTTTTTTTATTTTTGTGGTTACCTCAACTCCGGTTTTTGTAAGGAATCTTAGAAAAATGATTTCCGATTTTATCTCCGAAATATCAATTCGGTTCTCAATTATCGCTGGTTTTGAGATTTCATTTCCTTTAAGGTCTATAATTGCAAAGTCTGAAATATTTTTAGCGAAACTTTCTTCTAATATCAAATGATCATAGGCTGGATTTGGAAAAACTTTCAATTTCAGGTTATTGATGAAATTTATAGCGATAATTTTGGAAAATGTAAAATCCCCGCTCCAGTCTTTTTGCTTAAGTCTATAATAATTTAGTCCCGGGAGCGGACTCCCATCTTCATATTGATAAAGGATATTTTCCGAAGATGGGTGTGTTGAGGGTAAAAATCCCAACGATTCAAAGTTCACTGGATCAGAACTTCTTTCAATTTCAAAACCCATGTTATTGATTTCTATTGAAGTCTCCCATTCCAGAGTGATTTTGCCAAAGGTTTGTTTCGCTTCAAATCGTACCAATTTGACAGGGAATGCCCCGTTTAATGGCTCGGGCTCAAATCGAAAATCATTGAAATTGTTGTTGGTATCAGTATTATTCGGTCTCCAAATCGGACCATTGGGTGCTGGGGATGGTGCATTACCGAGATTTCCCTCAGAGAAATCGGCACCACCGAACCCCACAAAATCAATGAGGTCAGTCAAGCCATTAGGGTCAAATACTCCAGTAGGAATAAGATTTGTTGTGCTCATCAAAACCAATTTACCACTGTTATCTAAGCCATTAAATCTGAACAGGGGTGCATTAAAGTCTGGATTGGCAATGGGGGCTGTGTTGGGTTGATTTGTGCCAAATACTGGTATCCTGATTAAATAAAAAGTTGATGCGGGCATTGTATAATTTGGCAAATTAAACTTAGCCCATGAATCAGAACCACTAGTAGCAAATTGAACACTCCATCCACTGAGCGACTGGGCTACGGGACCAGAGTTATATAAGACCATATAATCATCATTGTAAATTGCACCAGTTTGTCTGCTCCCAGCATAAATTTCGTAGATATAAACCAAACCTGAAGAGTTGTAGTGTGAAAATTGAAGAAAAAATACAACGATCAATGATTTTAGATAATTAAACCTGCATGCCTTTAAAAAACCATTAGGAAAGGATTTAAAAGAAAATTTCATATTTTACTAATTTTGGATATACTTCGTCCAATATTAGTACCGGAAAGATTTCGAAATTGTATTACTTATCAGGCTGTCCATTAATGTTGACAATAGTGAATAATTAATTATCCATTAGAATCTAAACTCTCTAAAGGATTTGACTTGAAGGGTCGAGTTTTTCATCATTTTAAATATTTAGTGCTAGCTTTCTAAGTCCTTCTGAGCTTTTTGAATATAAAATTCCTAAGAATAAAATACTTTCGATTTAGTTCATAAGCCTTTTCGCAAAAAATCAAAAGAAGCATTTTCTACTCTACCGCAAAATAAAATTTTGTCAAAGTCTTCATTTTCATTACGTTAATTTGAAAATATCCGTATTTCCCCTATGGTTTTTCAAAAAATGTTAATCGATATTTGTTGCAGCCTGAAAACTCAGGATTTCAAAATTAATCATATTTAAGAAAATGAGCTATTACGCCATGACCCATAAATATTTCAATCCTGAAAAATTTCTAATTCTTTTTATTTTAATATTTTTCAAAGTACTCTCACCTACATTTGGTCAGCTTGATCGCTATTGGGATGGTGGTGGCGGGGTAGATCGTGACTGGAATAATCCCCTCAACTGGGATGGAAACACGCTCCCTCTACCGAGTCAACGGGTCAATTGCTCGGGAGATACAATAGATGTTTCAGGGGTTTCGGTAGCCTATTGTCTAAATTTTAATTTTGTTTTTCTCAGAATAAAAGATGGTGGAGAACTAAGAATAGGATATTCAAGTACCAGCTCTCCTGATACCACGATATCTTTGAAAAACAGTTTTGCTTATAATTTTGGAAAAGTAAAAATCATCGGAGGTAGTGACCCAATAAATATAAATCTGAACAATAGTTATTGGATAAATGGAAAGGTAAGTGGTGATCCGGATTCCCTGGTAATTGAAAACTTCCAAAATAGTGCAACCCACCAAAGTTCGATTGTGGTTGATCCTACAAGTGTTTTCACAAATCTAAAAACAGGAGTTGTTAAAATTAAAAATCATTATGGTTCTTTGGTCGAAAATAACAACCGGTTCATTAATATTGGCAATATGTTGTTTGAAAACACCAAGGGTCGATTTGTTAACAATGACACACTTCAAAACGTTGGGAAAATCAGGTTTCAAACCACCGATACCAATGATTGCTTTATTAATAATGGTTTCTTTTCCAATACCGACTCCCTCGTTTTTAACCATTGTATCCTTACCCAAATTCGTAATCTGGGGTTTTTTATAAATAATCCTGAAGGTTATATTAAATCAAGTGTGGGATCAGGAGCAGGCACAAAAGGGATTTGGAATACTGGCCGATTCGAAAATCAGGGCAAAATCAGGATGGACAGCTTAGGTTATATTTTTCTTCAAAATGACAATTATTTTCTCAACCAAAATGAAATAAATAACCTGAAAAGTGGTATCATTATTAACACTGATACCCTGAGAAATTTAGGAAGCCTGACCATGAACCAAGTTTTAGATTCGACATTTATTTCTAACAAAGGTTTTCTTGAAAATTCGGGGACAATTCTACTTAATCAAGGAAATGCCAGTGGGATAAAAAACTACGGGTATTTACTCAATAACCCTTCAGGGATAATTCAAACTGACTCTTTACATAGTAATAATGGTGAATATCCAATCGGTATTTTTAACAAAAAGAAAATCAGGAATCTGGGAAATATTACGGTTGGATATACTTTTGGTACGGCTATTTTGAATAACGCTCCAAACGACTCAATCATAAATTATGGTACACTCACTGCCAATTGGTTTGGTGTAAATGGATTTATTAATGAAACTTCTAGAGTCTATAATGGAAATACAGGAATACTGAATATCTATGGAACGGGGATTTTCAACTTATCTAACACGCAAAACTTTGGCTTTCAAAATAAACCCGGCAGCTGGCTGGAAAGCCAGGGAAGTATGAGTATCAGGAAAATGACTGGTGTGGCTTTGAAAAACGAAAACGCAACTATCAAACTCAATGGTTTGGTACAAATCGATAGTTCACTTCAGGAAAGTATTCACAATGCTTCGGGCAAAATATTTCTCCAAACTGCTGCTAATGTGAAAGTTACAAGACATCTATACCTCAACCGGGACATAATCAAGAATGAAGATTTTATGCAAAATGAGGGAATCCTGGAGGTTGGCACCGAACTCCCCACCGATGCTCCCAATCAGTTTGCCATCAGAAATCTGGACTCTCTGATAAATTTGGGTCAAATCAAAGGCTACAAAACCCGTGATATCAATGGAATCCAGAATACCAACTACTTCAGCAATTCGGGTAATATTGAATTCAGAAAATCTTTGAGATATGGCATTCAAAATTCAGGGAGATTTATCAATCAACCCAATGCAGTCATTACCATTGACAGCATGGATTATTCGGGCTTACATCTGGCGGCCATAAGTACAACCACAAAATTTGAAAACAGAGGGATTATTACCCTAAAACACCTCACTCAAAGCGGGTTGCAAAATCTCAACAATACCCAGGGCTTTGATAATTATGGACAGCTCAGAGTCTTCCGACATGTGCAACTGGGCCTGATTAATACCGGAAATGCAAGCATTTTTGACAATAAAAACACGGGTCTGGTATGGATAGACAGTTCAGCCACACAGAGTGTTTTCAGGGGGGAAGGCTTATATCTGGATCAGGCATCCTCTTTTATCAATAATAATATTGTGAAAATAAAAACCACCCTCAGCAGCCCTATTCAATTTTTTAACAATGCCGCTTATACCAACAATGACAGTACGATTCTCTATAGTGGCCTGAATGGCTATGTTTTTAGTAATCAAAATGGCAATTTTCAAAATAATAATAATGCCTATCTGGAATTAAACGGAAATGCCTCAAACGTAGGTGGACAATTTCACATTAACCAGACTTTTACCAATAATGGAAGAATCAGGATGCAGGATTTTACAAAAAGAGCCATGTATATGCAGGCCAATTTTACCAATAGTAGCACTGGAAAACTTCATTTCAAAAATGGAAGCTCAAAAACTGAATATGCGATTGAGTCGGACTTCGGAATTGTGAATAATGGTGAAATAACCACTGAAAATGTAAGGTTGGGGATCGTTTTTTTCACCGGAAGCCTCTATAATACCGGTCTTTTTGATTTTAGTGGGGTCGATTCTATGGCTATATACAGTTATTCGCCGGACTCTGTGGCCAATAGTGTCTGTGGGAAAATGATTCTGAACGGGAAACTCTTCATGAGTGATTTCCGAAATCGTGGTTATACAGATTTGAGATATACGGGAATAAGCAATATCGCTAATTCAGGATTATTTATCAATAACGGAGTAATGGTTGACCGCTACAACAGTCTCGCCGATGAAGGGATTTCCCGGCCGGGAGCAACCATGATAGACATTACCAATAACGGGATGTTTCTTGAGTCATTTCTGGGGCCACTTAGCAATGGAATCAGAGAAACTGCCAATATAGTAGCCGGAGGAACTCCACCTTCTATCGCCGGAAACTGGTATCTTGATCCTGCACTTACTCAACTCGCCGGTACATACAGCAGCGGATACTTTATTCCAAATGCTCAGGCAAACGTTGCCATAAATTTTTATTTTACTGCCAATTTCCCGGGTTGCCCGAAAGTGGTAGAAGTGCCCCATATCCAGAATCCCGTTTGCAGACCAAAAGTATTTATTTTCAACAATTTTTTGGGAGATAATAACTGGACCAAACACCAAAACTGGACAATGGGCCGTCAGCCTGATTACTGTGACAAGGTTTTTATGTTAAATTCCAACCTTAAATTAACAGTACCTTCGGGTTATAAAATTAAAGCTAACTCTATAGATACTGATGCGTTTCCATTTGGTTTTGTTATGGATATACAAAATGGTGCCGTAGCCGACTTCCCAAATAATCAGTGAAAATTTTGAATCATTAGTCAATTTTTGAAAAATACACCGACGGACTGCTCGTGCTAAAGCCCTGACCCACGAAGTAAACTGAGACGGTCATTAGCATTGATTTTTTACCAGAAGCATCCCAGGCTACATCGATAAAGGTTGAATAATTTTTAGTCGATGAACTGATCGCCGTAATATAACCATCGTAGTAAAAATTGCCAGAACTCGCAAATGTATCCTTCGAGGCGTTTTGAGAGAGTCCCTTAGTCGTCCATTTTCCATTTTTATAGAAAATACCATAAGCCTCATTACTTTCTGATAACCCCCCGGCCTGAATCATTACTGCCATTTCACCGTTGGGTCCCTGGTTGGCCTGGAAGCTTTGAATATTGACACCTGGCTTTTGAATGGATGCCAGGATATTTGTTTTGCCGGTGGCTACTTCGTAGTCCCAGATTTGCTCACTCTCCAGGGTGGAGGCTGGTGGTCGTATAATGATATGATCGTTACCTTTTTCGTCATGAAGAAGTTGGGCAGGATTGTTAAAAGTATTCCCCTCCTGATACAGCGGATATTGGTAAACTATACTTGCCTTTGCCCCACTGAAATAAAAAAGATTTTTGACACCCGACTCTGCAACAAATTCACCGATGAAACGCAGTTTGTTTTGATTATCATAATAACCGTTAAGATTTTGAAAACCTAATTTCGGAGGTGCTCCACCCGGATACTGAGGCTTACCCGGAGTAGAATAATCTTTAAAATTTCCAAAACTACCGCCGTTTAGGGTGGCTTCGGTGATGAGATCGGCATACCACCAATAACTGTTCCATTTGGTTCGTAAGGTTTCGTCGCTCACTTGTGACCATACCACATGTACTTTGCCTTCATTGTCAACTGTCGGGAACCATGAAACCTGCATAAGCTCATCGCTAGCCAGCATGATGGGCTTTCCAAAAGTATTGCCGTTTAAAACAGCATAGTACAAGGTGCCGATATTATAGCCCCCAGTGCCTTCCAGTGTTGTTTCTGGCACAGGATACTGTGACTTGTCGCTGCTACCGAAGCGTTTCCAGATGGCATAAATAATTCCTGAGCCATCCTGTATCAATTTCGGTATGGATGAGCCGTTTCCGGTACCGTCATTGCTGATGGTTACGGGGGCAGACCAGGATTTGCCTTTGTTGGTTGAGTATGAGTAATACACAAATACAGGTTTTCCGTAATCCGGTTTTTCAAGAAAAACCGCATGGTAGGTGCCATCTTTGGCAATTAACAAATCGCAATATCCCGCTTTTTCAAATTGGGAAAGCTTAACTTCCTTTGAACCCGAGGCAGCAATATCTCCGGGTAAAAGTTTACAGCCGGAAAGAAATAGCAAAAGAATAAAACAAGCAGTTCTCATGAATAAAAGATTGATTTACAACACAAAAGTCATTCAAAAACCCTGATTGAAAATCAACCTAAAATGGTATTTTGAAAACTACCACAAAAGGGGTAGTTCTTCAGGGCTTTAGGAAAAAAGAAAGCAATAAACCATTACAGTATAGTGCTTTAAAAACAAAATTCTTACTATTTTAATCGAGTATCTCAGGATAATCGCTACAATATTTTACAAGCATTGCGGTGTTTTTGAGGTTGAGTTTTGACAAAACGTTCTTACGGTGTGTACTTACCGTAAGCGGACTCAGAAAGAGTTTTTCGGCTATCAACTCGTTGGTTAGCCCCTCTATGATTAGTTTTATGACTTCTTTTTCCCGCTTCGTAAGGTCCGGCACATAAGCCTGTTTGGGTTTTCGACCGGCCACTCCCAAGGCTAGAATTGTCGTTATCTCAGGACTCATGTAAATCTGCCCTTTCATGACCGTTTCGATGGCATTTTGTAATTCTGCAATTCCCAGATTTTTCACTACATAGCCGTCCATGCCGCTTCTGAGGGCTTTTTTGATGGTGTTGTAGTCATTGAGCATGGTTACGGCAATGATTTTAACGTTTGGAAAATCCCTTTTAATGATTTCTGTTGCTTCTATTCCGCCCATTTCGGGCATTTCCAGATCCATCAAAATTAAATCTACTTTTTGATTTTGGCAGAGTTCTATTACTTGTTTGCCATTTTTGGCATCACCGACGATGTGCACGTCTTCAATTCTCGAAACGAGCATACTTAGCCCTTCGATAAATAAAGTATGGTCGTCGGCGATGAGGAGATTCATATATTAAGGGTTATTATTATTGGCTATGCAGGCCAATTTACGACATATTTTCAAAATTTTACTTAAACCTTTCTGAAGGCTTTGGAGGCAAGGGTTTGACATGAGCTATTCTCGCCTTGCTGTTTTTTTTGTATTTGGGATGAGGCACAGCCATTACGATTGATATCAGGATAAGATTACATAAGGCGAATGAAATGATTTTTTTCATGGGAATAAAGTTTTAATTACAATTTGAATAATTATAAGTTTTAACAAAAGTCTTGTTTTCTATGGCGTCTTTAGATGCTCTTTCGGTAACATAATTGTTAGAATTATATTTACGTGTAGCCGTATAGTCGTAATAAACTCTCAATTTGTCGGTGAGGTTTTCCCAGTTTTCATCATAAGATGTCCAGCTTTTCCCTTTTACTGCCAATCCTTCATTTGGTTTTAAATTAAATGGATAGTAAACCATAGAATGAGTAAATACAGATGGGTCAAATGGATGGCCAGTAATAACTGTACTATAACTTTTCCTGGTCACGTCGGTTTCGTAAGCAGATATTTCATATAAGTCGAAAACTTTACCTAAATATCTCACTTCTACCTTGGATAGTTCATCGTTGAGGCCCTTATACTCATACACTCCGGTCAGGCCGGAATACTCAGCTACGACTTTGGTTAATCTTTTTTGTGCATCCATTGTTACCGTAAATTGCTCATATACTTCTCCTTTTTCATCAGTAAAAACCACCTTTGTTAAAAGCCCGGCAGCGTCATATGTATAACTATCGATCCATCCGTCCTGACTCGTAGTTTTGAGAAGATTACCGGCTGAATTGTATTCATACTTCATCTCCGTCTCAGAAATCTTATTATTTTCATCTAAAAAAGTCAATACTGTACTAGCCAGTTTTTTGTTAGCATCAAACTTATAGATTTCATAGTAACCATCATCGTACGTGATTTTTTGAATAAGGCAGGCGGTTTCTTCCGGTGCAGCACTCTCTTCTGGTTTAATGCAAGCAAAAGAAGATACTAACACCAACACAAATAATAGTAGATTTTTCATGGTAAGAAAGATTAATTTTTTTACAAATGTCACCAGTAAAGAAAAGGCAGGAATCAACCAAAAACAGTATATTGAAAAATACCCCAAAAGGTGTAGTTGATTACATTTTCGAAATCGTAAATTTGGTTTTTGGTCACAGAAATAATTTGGACTAAAAAATTTGGAATCGCTTTTGTAAAATATCCAGGCCATAAATTAATGAAGCATTTCGCCCATAAATTGGTATTTCTTTTTTTTGCTTTTCAATCTCTTTTTGCCCAAAAAAGTCAAAGTATTGAGGTATTTTATCTAAAAGATTCCAATGCCAACTTCACCATTGATAGTCTGGAATCAAAAAGTAAAGCATTTAAGGTTTTTGAAAATACCCGGCTGAGTTATGGCCATGAAAATAAACCTCATTGGCTGAGGATTACAGTCACCAATACTGACAACATGGCTCAAAAGAAATTGCTCGAAGTGGACTATGCCTTTATTGAAGAAGTAAACCTGTTTTTGGTGCAAAATGGCAAAATCATCTATAAATCAGATACCGTGGGCTGGAAATATCCGTATCGAAACCGATTTTTCAAGCATCATAATCCTGTTTTTCCGATAAGTCTGGATGCCAAAAGCTCTCTGAATGCATATATTAGAATCTATCGAAGGTATATTTCTGTGATTCCACCCATTAGACTTTGGGATGAGCAGGATTTTTACGAAAATGAAATCAAACGGAAGTTTGAATGGGGCGTTTTTGCGGGTATTTTGTTGATTACCATCACTTTTGGGTTTATTACTTTCATTTTCCTAAAAGAAAGGGTTTACTTATTGTTCTCCCTTTATGTCTTAATGGCCTTGGTTTATGCACTCATAGACAAGGGGTTTTTCTTCGAATATTATAATGACGGTTTTCTGGGTCTTTACAAAAAGAATCTGCGACAGCTTTTCATGAATCTAAATATTCTTTTTACCATGCTTTACGTAAAAGAGTACTTATTTCCCCGATATAAGTTTCAGTCCTGGCTGCTTTATATGTATAGGTTATGTATATTTTTATGTTTTTTGGCCATGTCATTTCTATGGTATGAAAGGTATGCGGCTGAAAACAACATACCTATCACAGAACCCTCCAGTCTCATTTATCCTTTCTCGTTTTTAGCACCGATTATTTTCAGTTTCTTTTTGGTTTTTTATAGTTATTTCAAAAAAATCGACCGGGTAGCAAGCAAATTTTATATGATTGGAGCTACCCCCATTGTCCTTTTTTCAGTTTTAACCAATGTCAGACATTACGGCATTATCCCTAATTTCTGGTTTCTGGATACCGAGGGTGCCATGGTCTCTTTTGTTTTTGATGTGGTGATCTTGTCGGTGGGTTTGGGCTACAGGTATAAAATTTTGAGGGTTGAAAAGGAAAAATTGCTCGAAGAGAAAAAACAAAGCCAACTTTTGATATATGAAAAAGGGCTTGAACTCCAGAACCAGGAACGCAGCAGACTGGCCAAAGAATTGCATGACGGCCTTGGCATTGATATCTCCATCATAAAAATGAAACTTGAAGCCCTTGGCACCGATCTGGAGAAAAAAGGTTTAAAAGCAAGAGAGTTTGATGAAACCATTGCCAATCTCGACAGCGTTGCCAGCAATGTCAGGAGTTTCTCTCACAGCATTATGCCTCCTGATTTGGAAAAAAATGGGATTGTGTCTGTGCTGGAAAGTCTGGTGCATAGCCTACAAAAACTAAACACCAATATTGAGATTAACTTTACCACAAATATAACAGAGAAGTTAAGGAATGATATTTCCCAAAATTTGTATTTCATAGCTAAAGAATTGATTAACAACGCCATAAAACACTCAGGGGCGAGTATTATTGATGTGGAATTAATGCACGAAAATCACCAGATAGAGTTGATTGTTTCTGATAATGGTGGCGGCTATGATTTTGACGCTTCAATTATGAGAGATGGGCTGGGATTGGAAAGTATAAAATCGAGAGTAAGTTTACTAAATGCGGCACTTTCGGTGGTCAGAAAACCTGAAAGTGGTGTAATGCATAAAATCAGGATTTCAGAAAACATTTAAATTGAATTTAAAAAAAAATGACCCCGAAAATCACTTTCGGAGCCATTATTACCCTACCATTATAAAAAATTTCATTTACAAATCTCCAGGTCCATTTTCACATTAAATGCACTCCAGTTCATTTTGAGAGAGGCATCGGTGTAGCTTTCAATGTCATATTCCCAGCCGGTTTTTGACTTTTTGTTGTAGTCGAGTACATTGCTGATAACAATCTTCTTTTTATTGGAAGAAAATGCCCATTTACCGGTATCGTTAAATTTGCCGCCTTTTGAACCTTGCTCCCAGGTGCCATCAGACTTGAAATATTGAGAAGCGATAGAACCGGTTCCGGTCTTGGCACACCACCATTTATCAGCAATTTGTGAGCTTGGGTCCGGGGTGCTTTCTTCTTTGCCACATCCAGAAAGTGAAAGAATTAGAATTGTACTAAAAAGCTTAATCAGAGTTTTCATGAGTTTATTACTAAATTTTATTTTTACAAAAATCATATATAACTGAGCTGAGACAACCGAAATTTTATTAAACAGAAATGCTATCTACAACAGATGCATGTCGTATAAAGCTGCATTCTTGATTAGGTTTTCGATTTGTGCCTGAGATGTAGAGAGCGACTGTGCATTTTCGATATCATCCGGCACACCGAAAGCTTTCATGAGTTCGAGCCAACCCACAGGGTCATGTATATTGAGCCATTTATTGGGTGAATCTCCCGGATTTGAAAATGTATGTACGGTATTAGGAGGAATAGTGACAAAGTCATTTTTTTTAAGCAACTTCTTTTCTCCGGCTAAAATGAACTCCATATCACCTTCTAATACCATGAAAAACTCTGTAAGACCAGAGTGGAAGTGGGGAGGAGGTCCCTGTACTTTTCCTGGGGTAATTCCAATTACCATATCATAGTTTTCGGTGGACATGATCGGGGTAAGCAGATGTCCAACTAACCAATATTTTTTTGACAATTCCATATATTTAATATATTTGTGAGAAAAATTTCTCACAAATAAAATATTTAGAATTTAAATTTCAAAAACATATGAGAAAAATTTCTCACAAAAGCACTAATCAATTATCTTTAACGATGGGCCGTGTTGATCAGAAAAGAAAAACGCGACAACTTTTACTTGATACCACCAATCAACTTTTAACCGAAGGTTTAGTTTTCAACATTGAGGATGTGGCTCAAAGGGCAAACATTTCAACAGCTACCGCTTACCGTTATTTCCCAAACCTGGAAACACTCAGACAAGAGGCTGTTTTGTCCTTAAATACAAAAGAGCCTGAACAAATATTTACAGACTCTGCCCAAAAATCCCTCGAAACCAGAATATCCGAAGCAATTGACTATCATCTGAATCTCACCATAGAAAATGAAGATCGTTTCAGGTTATTTTTAAGTACAGCTCTTCAGGAATCTGTAAAATCGCCTAAATCAAAACTTCGGGGAGCCAGACGAATTCCGATTATTGAAATGGCACTAGAGCCTTTCCGAAATGAGATACCTGAGGGTGAATATATACATTTAACACATTCATTGTCAGTACTTATGGGCTTAGAATCTTTTTTGGTCCTAAAAGATATTTGTGGATTAAATCCTGCCCAAATCAGAGAAACGACCCATTGGGCTATTGAAAAACTAATTAACGCTGTAGTGAAAAAATAGGAGCTTTTGAGGCTGAAAACTTTATCACTGTTCCCGCAGATGTTGCGTTAATACTCAGGTCACCCCCAATCTCCTCTGCACGGGTTTTCATGTTGTTGAGCCCATAAGATTCTGTGACTTTAATTTGTTGTAAATCAAAGCCCTTACCATTATCTGAGATTTCTAATGAGTAATTTTTTTCAGAAAAATCACCCGTAATTTTCACCAAACTTGCCTCCGCATATTTTTGGGTGTTATTGAGGGCTTCCTGTACGATTCTGAACAGATTTAAACCTTCAATTGGGGTCAAAATTACCTCATTACCAATGATTTTTATATCCACCTTAAAGCTATTTTCATCGGCAAATTTTTTCACAAATTCCTGGATTCTAGATTTCAGGTCTGACACCGAAATCTCCGTATTATAGGTGGCCCAAATGGTATCCCGTAAACTTTGAGCTGCGAGCCGTACTTCCGTATTTATATTTTCCAATTTTTCAGGCTTAAGTTTTTGATTTTCAAAAAGATAAAATGCATTGTCAAGACTTGTACTCACCACCGTAAGCTGGCTGCCAACGCTGTCGTGTAGCTCTTTGGCGATGCGTTTACGTTCAACCTCCCGGGCCAGAATCAGACGATTTTGAGATTCAATCTCAAGGTTTTTCAGGCGTTCGGCTTCGGCTGCTTTGGTTTTGATTCTTAAAATTCGCCAAGACAAACTGCCCGTTACTAATATTCCAAGAATCCCAAGACTGAGGCCTATGATCCAGTTTCGGCGTTCTGCTGACTCATATTTGGCTTCTGCTAACTGGGTTTCTTTTTCCGCCAGATTGTATTTGGTTTCCATCTGGGCTATTTGGTTATTATTATTGAGTGTAGTAAGCGAATCCAAAACCTTTTGAGCCAGAAACTCATATTTTAGTGCTTTTGAAAATTCCTTTTTTACATAATACAAATTGGCAAGATTACGTAATGACCTCTGTTTCAATAAGCCATAGTTAAATTTTTGAGCTTGTTGTAAAGACAGTTTAAGGTTTTCCTCAGCTGTATCAAAATCTTGCCGGAAGTAATCAAAGATGCCCTGAACCAAATAAATATTATTGAGTTGCTTTTCAAACCCTTTTTCAGCTGCCATTTTTCGAGCTTTATCAAGATATTTTTGACCCTCTACACGATTACCTATATAATGAAAGGCTCCAGCAAGGTTTGTCAATGAATTGATGGTATTGCTTATGTCTCCCATTTCCTCAAAAAGCGTGGCGGCTTTTTTGGTGTAATCAAGATTTTTCTCAAACTCCATACGGTTGGTATAAATCATCGAAATGTCATTGTAGGCCATGGCCTGATCCAGCTTTTCATTTTTTTCGATGGCATAATCCAATGCTTTCTGATTGTATTCCAGTCCTTTATCCAGATTTCCGAGGTAGGTGTAAGCACTGCCAATATTTTTAAGAGCATTCTTTTTGATTCTGAAAATGTCCAGTTTATTTCCGATTTCCAGGGCTTTTAAACCATATTCAATAGATTCTTTCAATGACATTTTTGCCATAAGATTTTGGGCCATCGAATTGGAAAGCCGGCCTTCAAATTCAAGATTTCCGGTTTCTTTTGCCAGTTTTAATCCCTTCAAAATCTCCTTTTCGGCTTCTTCGTATTTGGATTGCAGGAATAAATAATAATATGTACGAATAGCACCCACCAATCTCCCTTGGTTATAATTCAATTTCTCAGCCAAAGCCAACGATTCTTTGCCATATTTTTCTGCTTTTTTTGCGTCTGAATTTACATAGCCCTGAGCCACTTCAATAAGTGCCTTCACCTTATTAGTGTCTGAAGGCATTTTGGCTACTGCTTTTTCAAGACTATCTAATTTGCTGTTTTGTGAAAAAGCAATAAAAGGCAATGAAAAGAAAAGGAAAAAGGCTATTAATTTTTTCATAATTAGGTTGACAGACTATTCAAAAATAAAAATCGATACCTCAAAATATTATACAATTTTCAAAATTCTATTTAATGGTTTTAACCCATTTATTTTTCTGGGCCACGGCCACGGCTTCGAGTTTGGAATGTACATGCAGTTTCTGATATATGTTTTCAATATGTTTGCGGGCCGTTTTGGCTGAGATAAAAAGCTGGTCGGCGATTTGGTTATAAGTAAGACCTGAGGCCGTTTTTTCCAAAATCTCTACTTCTCGTTTTGAAAGGTTAAATTCTTCAGGACTCTGGTAGGTTTCGGTTTTTTGCCCAATAACTTCCTGATTTCTAAGAATTTGCAAAGTTTTCATGGCAATTGTCGGCGACATCGGTGCCCCACCTTCCATCAGTTCCTCAATGGCAGCAACTATTTTGGATGGTTTTTCGTCTTTGGTCAAATAACCACTTGCACCTGCTTTTATGGCTTCAAATATTTTGTCTTCACGATCAAGTACACTCAGCATCATGACTTTGAGGTTGGGAAAGCGTCGTTTCACCTCACGAGTGGTTTCGATACCATCCATTTGTGGCATTTCAATATCCATCAGCAGCAAGTCGGGGTTGTGATTATTGAGCTTATCGAGAGCATCATGACCACTGTTGGCCTTAAACAATATCTGCACTTCATCAAAAATCGAGAGATTCTGACTGATGTTCCGAAGGAGTGTAGGGTTGTCGTCAACCAGACCGATGGTAATCATTGAAAATTGTTTTAATGCAAATTTATGATTTTAGGGGCTCAAAAAACAATAGGGCAAATGACGTATTTTTCAAAGCTACAGTTAAACAGCGAAATAGGGCAAATGCCTTATTGATACCCATTTAGCCATCCGCCAATTTTGATGCAAAAACGATCAATCCTTTTGCACCATGAAATATTTGAAATTTATCCGAAATGTAGAACTTGATCCAGAAGAGATCCTCATGGTTGAGTCAGATGTAAACTATTCCAACATTTGGCTGCTCAATGGCAAGAAAGTCATTATAGCCAAGACGCTCAAACAAATTTCTGAAATCGTGAAAGATGCCCCATTTGTAAGGGTAAACCGCAAAACAGTTCTTAACATAAATCATATTGAAAAATACACCGGGTCCGATGAGGCACAGCTAAGCAATGGCCTCAAAATCAGCTTTTCACGCAGGAGAGCATCCTTAGCTCATATCCAGATTAACCAATATCTAAGCAGTCAATTCTAAAATTATTAATACAATGAAAACAAGATTTCTACTTTTATTTCTTAGCTTTTTTTCGATTTCTACCTATGGTGCTGTCATTTCGGTGGTCAATGGTGATAACCTTCAAACCAAAATTACGAACGCTGTTGCTGGAGATGTGCTGATAGTGGGGCCGGGGACTTACAACCCTATAGTTGTTAATAAAAAACTGACAATTCTCGGACCTGGGTATTTTAAGAATTCAGGTGGCAATGCTGTAATTAGTGGAAATATTGATATTTCTTCTACAGGGGCGGGTTCGTATGTATCTGGATTGTATTGCACAAGTGTAACTATATCTGCGAGTGATGTAACATTTGTTCGTAATCTCGTTACTTATCAAATGCATGTAGGTTATGGCATTTCAACTTCCAATGTAAAGGTTATTCAAAACTACCTATGTGCTAATAATTTAACTTCAAACGATAACAATTTATTGATTATAGGTACAGGTAATTTACAGACAAACTACCTGATTCAAAATAATATTGTTATGACTAAAATAAACTTTAACCATCCAAATGGTTCTACGGGATTGGTAATTAATAATACTTTTGATCCTGATAGTTCAAATTCTGTGAGTAGTAGCTTTTGGAACGACGTATATCGTGTGTCAGGTGGAGATATCAATGGAGTTTCATTCTACAACAATATTTTTAAAGGGAAATTTCCATTTTCAACCCAAGGAATGTTTACAAGTGCGGCCAACACCCCATTGAATTTTAAATGGAATATTGTTGATGTTATTACTGATTCAATAACTTTACCTTCCGATAATTTAATAAGTACCGCCAAAATCTTTGGTGGCTATCCTACCAATACGATTGGTCTCAACAATGCCGATGGGCGGGCGATATTAGCTCCCGGCAGCCCGGCAGCCAATTATGGTCGCAAAGCACCCTATGCCAGCAATTCGCCGGTTACCGATGCAGGTGCATTTGGAGGTGACCAACCTTACGTATTGAGTGGCATACCCGTTGGGCCACAAATCTACAGTATGAGCGTGCCACCTTTGGCGGCTGCTAATTCAGTGATTCCCGTCACCGTAAAGGCCAAAACCAATAATTGATTTTTGGTAATAAAAAATTTGTTATCAGAAACCTAAAATCATAAAATTTATGAAAAAATTATTGATTTCACTGGCGTTATGTTTTGGGTTTTTCAGGGTTTCGCTGGCACAAAATATCGTGGCAGGAGAATATTTCTGGAACACCGATCCCGGCATAGGCCTCGGCACGGCTTTAAGCCCATCCGAGATTTCGGGAGGTATTGGCGACGAAACCTTTGACCTCCTTGTGAATGCCCCGGCAGGCCTTGTAGGTCAACAAATACTCTATGTAAGATTTAAACTCAATGACACCCTATGGTCTCAAGCCGAAGGACATCCGATATTGATTAGCCCCGAAAACCATTTAGCCGGAGCATTGAATCAGGTAGATTCACTCGAAATGAAAGAAATGACCTATTATTGGAATGATGCTGGAAACCCTAATCAAACCATTCTTTTGGCACCTTTTGAAAATGACTATTCATTTAAGCTTAATTTCCCTACAGCCGGGGCTGAAAAAGGGGTAAATCAATTGTACTACAGATTCAAAGACAAATTTGGCTTCTATACACCGTGGCAGACTGAGAGTATTTTAGTGATGGGTAGATGGTCCGGTACTTTGCCTAATGTTGATTCTGTAAGATACGCTGTGAGCGGATACAGTTACTCAGGCACTCCGCCAAATGATTTTCTGACCGTAAATTTCAACGCAGCCGACACCCTGTTGCGAGATAGAAATGATTCCTCCAATGTGGCTGCGAGCAAAGAAATATCCACCACCGGTATGGCAAATGGCTTGCATGTTATCACCTTCAAAGTCTACGGCTCCACTTTTGTGGATTCCAGCATTGTGAGCTCCAAAAATTCACATATTTATCAAACCATACTAAAGGTTGATAATACGATTCAAATGAATGTAGGTACACCCACATTGGTGAATGGAACAAACTCCGGTGAATTTTGCCCCGGAAGTAGCTTCAAAATACCTATTGACACTTCCGGCAACTGGCCCGATAGCATTGACTATGGTATTAAAACTCGTTTTTTTGTTAAAATGAAAAATGCAGCCAATCAATTTTTAGAAATTCCTACTGTTTTTAATTCTGGTGGTGATAGCCTTATAGCTACAATTCCCAACAACTGGCAGGGGTCACTATCTACCAAAATTATGGTTGAGTCCAGCTTTCCACTGTTAAGAGATACTGTTTCCGGTACATATAAGGTTGGAAATACTTTGAATGTGATGGCTATAACTCCTACAGTATGTGTGGATCAGACCATAAATCTTCAAGCCAACTCGGGGCTAAATTCAACTTTTTCCTGGGTAGGACCCGGAGGATGGTTTCTAAATAGCAGTGCTGTTGACATCACTTCTTTGGCCACCAGAATAGCCCCTCCAAATGGTGGAGGAATCTATACCGTTACCGCTACATCAGCTGAAGCCGGATGTGTGACAACAGCAACAGTCGCAGTTACCGTAAATCCATTGCCCGAAATAACCATAACAGGAAATGCAACGCTATGTGAAGGTCAAACATTGAACCTTGGTTCCACTGCTACAGTGGGTTCTGCATTGGGGTGGGCCAGATTGGGTGTACAGCAGGGCATCGGAGCCACTTTGAATAAAACCAATATAGCATTGGCTGATTCAGGGTATTACAGAGTGGCTTATATGACTGTTAACAGTTGTTATGGTTCAGACTCCGTGAAAGTTTCAGTAAAACCAAACCCTGTTATTTCAGGAACCACGACCAATACCCCCATTTGTTCGGGCCAAAATCTGGTAGTAAGTGCGACAGCTACGGGCGGTTCGAGCTACGCCTGGACTGGTCCAAACTCTTTTTCAAATGCAAACGGAGCATGGAGCATAAGCAATGCAACAGTTGCTGCAAGCGGAACCTATAACCTTACAGTGACATTAAATGGTTGCACTGCTTCATCCACTGTATTAAATGTCATTAACCCAACGCCAACAGTAAATCCAACTACTCCGGTGTCTGTATGTGAAGGGAGCTCTTTACAACTCAATGTAAATAATACGCCATCAGCCACTTATGGGTGGGCAGGCCCTAATGGTTTCAGCTCAATAGCTGAAGATCCGGTGGTTTCTGCTTCCGCCACTTCGAATATGGCGGGAACTTATAGTATAACGGTAAGTTTGGCCTCATGCTCTTCGAGCGGCAATGTGATAGTACAGATCAATACCAAACCATCACTCATTACTGTCAATCAGAGTGCCCAGGCAGGTGGATCAGTAAACTTAACTCTTGCAGCGGTGACCACCGGAAGTACTTTGCCTCCCGGTACCACACTTGGATATTTCACAAATGCTGGTGCAACCGTAGTGTTAAATAATCCCAACAATGTGACATTGGCCGGCACCTACTACATCAAAGCTACCACCACCAATGGCTGTGTAGATATTAAACCGGTAGTGGTTACAATCTGCGGGGGAACGTTTGATCCTATTACCACCCCGATATCCTCAGGGACTGTTACCAATGTTTCAACCCAGAAAATCACGGCGACCAATATTGTGAGCGGGTCTGGGACAAGGGCCACTTACAGATCAACGGCTTATGTCGAGCTGAAGCCGGGATTCAGAGCTGATAACGGAACAATTTTTAAGGCAGAAATTGGGGGGTGTATTTAAATTCAAAACGAATCGGGATATAGAGCCCGATTCGTTTGTACAAAAGAATTTAAAAGTTAATTTTTCAAATTCTTTAATTCTCTTTTCAACGCATCAATTTCCTTTTGTTGCTGAATGGTATAGAGCGTCAGTTCTTCCACTTTTTCCAGAAGTTTGGAGACCATTTCATCTACTTTAACTCCCTGTTTTACAACCTCTTCTGCCGAAGGAACCCCTGGAAGGTGTTTATTTTGCTGGATAAATTTATCTACTTTGTAAAGGGACATCAAGGGATAGTTTTTTTCAAAAACCTTGTCAGACCATAATGCCACATTTTGGTATTTCATTTTGAAGGAATTGAGAATAAACTCGCCCTGCTCGTCAAGTTCCAGAAAATTTCGGTCATTGATTTTATAAACCGGATTGCTGAAGGCTACTCTTGTATTAAAAACACCTTTTACGTCTAATCTATACCTTGGGTTTGACATACCAATACCCACTTTAACCAACATAGTGTCCCCTAATACCAGCCCGTCATCTACTGAAACTTTGGCATTAAAACCTATGGCGGAGGCCCTTTCCAGTTGAGCTTGATTCAAACCCACAGTACCGGCGTATTTCCCAAAATAAGAACCTGATTGAGCCCAGGTATTTACAACGCCGCCTAAAAATAGTATAAACAGTAATGATTTTTTCATTTTATTATCTATTAAATATTGTCTAAATAATTCATAATCAACGGTATCCTTCTTCTCGAAATTTTTATTTGCTTTCCGGTTTTTAGCAAAATACTTTGACGGTCTTCCATAATACTGGCATAATTAATATTGATCAGATATGACCTGTTGGGTCTTACCAGATGTTTATAATTACCCGTTCGCTCCTCTATTTTGCCCAGATTTGTTGAAGTCAGTATAACTTTCCCATCATTCAAAAAGACTTTGGTATAGTTGGCATCCGATACACAAAACAGCATTTGTGAGGCTTCGATTTCAGTTCGGCTTCCTATATTTATTTTCATAGCAATTTTATTTATTCAAAATTATTGATAGAAAGTTCTTTAAAAAATACCTCCTTGTAGGTAGTTGGTTTTACTTTTTCAGGATAAAAAATACTAACAAAATGATAAATAAAATGGCATCAAAAAATGCAAAGAAATTTGGGTGTTTGGTATAAAAACTTCGTTTATTAACACAAATAACCTCCTGACTACTAATATTTTCTGTAAACCAGGGAATCTCGCCATATACCCTTCCAAACGGATCAATAAATGCCGAAATGCCCCCATTTGAGCAGCGGGCTATGGTCCGGCGGTTTTCTATGGCTCTTATTTTTGTGAAGCTGCTCAGAAACTTGGCTCCTGTTGTTTTACCAAACCAGGAATCGTTGTTCATCAGTGCGATAAAGTCGGCTCCTTGATTGACCAATGATGCTATTTTGGCCGGATAGGTTTGTTCCCAACATATACTTAAAGCCACCTGATGTACTTCTCCATCTTTATCTGCATATTTAAAAGTATAGGGTTCGTTTCCTCTGACGAGCTGTCTGTCCCGAACGGAAGGGCATGAGGCACAATAAGGCATAAATTCCATAAATGGCAGCCCATATTCTTTTTGATAGACCTTCACGTCTTCTTCTTTAATTTGCAGAGAATCCCAAAATGCTGCTAACTCAGGAGTGAATACTATCGCCAGATTTTTAAAGGCTTTAGTAGAATCCTGAAATTCCGCATAACCTATAGCTACGTTGGTGTTCCAGTTAAGGATGTTATTTCGGGTATAATCCAGAAAGTTTTTGTTTTTGAACAATGAAAAAGGAAAAGCGGCCTCAGGTAAAATCAGCAAATCTGGATTTTTAGTTTTTACCGCAGAATCTGAAAGGCTTACCACCTGATTCAGGGTTTTGGTCACCACCGATGTATCATCATCTGCATAACTATCGATGTTGGTCTGAATCAGCGAAATGTTGGTTTTTGGGTTGCTATTTCCCAAAACTGACTTTGGGTTGATTTCCATTACCCAAACGGAATAAGAAACTGCCATTAAAATCCAGATTGCGGAAATTGCGAAGTATTTTTTTGATTGATAATTTATTCCAAAAGTGAGGAGGACGTTGAGAGCAATGACCCAAAAACAAATACCCCACATGCCTGTAAAGTCGGCATATTGGATAAAATAAGGCATATTAGCCTGAGAATAAGCCACATAGTGAACCTGTAGATTATGTGGTAAAAAATGCGTGGCCCAGTCAAGAGCAGTCCATTGAAATGGAAAAAGTATCAAAGCCCTGTGCCAGCCCAGTTTTTTTTGCAAAAAATAATGGGCGATAAATGGAATGTATAAAGATAGAGACTGGGTAATAAAACAAATAAAAAATGTGGACCAGGTGTAATAGCTCGTCCACCAATACCCTATCGGACTACTGACAACAAAGACCGGAAAAACCAGCAAAAATGATTCTTTGAATGTGGAGGTGTTTTTAAGCAATAACAATAAGGGAACAAGGGCAAACCATGCCAATATTCCAGCCGGAAAGTCAGGGTAGTTGGGGTAAGAGAGCCCCCAAAGGATTCCGGAAAGTAAAACGACAAACCACTTTCTATTTTTTAATCTCATTGTAAAAATAACTCCTCAAGTATTAAATAATTCTTTAAAATCCTATAGTTTGCATGTATAAATATTTGAAAATGACTATTGTGGTTAAAAATAACAGCAATCAATCTGAAGTTGATTTAATTTTAAAAAAATTAAAAAAAACCTCCAAAAAACAAGGTCTCAGGAAACATTTTGGCCTATTGAAACGTGACATTGATGGCTTAGAGGTTCAAAAAGAATTAAGAAATGAATGGGATTGACTTTTTGGCCGATACCAATTTCCTGATTCAGGTACATGAAGGCAAACAAAATGTTGAGGCATTTCTCGACTATCATTTTACAGTTTCTTACATAACTGAAATAGAACTTTTAGGAAAATTTTCCATTTCAAAACATGAAAAAATACTTCTTCAAAATATTATAAATGATTGCTTTGTAATTGATATGAATCAAAAAATTAAACAAAGAACCATTTTGTTACGCCAACGCTATAAAATTAAAACCCCAGAAGCAATTATTGCAGCAACAGCTATTGAGTTTCAAATACCATTAATTAGCTCAGACAGTGATTTTACAATTATCAAAGAACTAGATTTCTTACTTCTAAAAAACGTCTAATCTTAATTTTTTACATTCCAGCTAAACTTCGCATTGGATTTCCCTTTTTTCAATTCTTTTATTTCAAAACCCTCCCTTGTTTTCTTTGATACATATAAGCCATTACAATCCTCTTCGAGCTGAATGTTGATGGTCAAATCTTCAAAATCATCTCTCGGTTTATCAAATTTTATAAAAGTGGAGCCTTTTTGGAGCTGTCCTTTACCTAAAGAAATAATTGATTCCCCAATGCTTGCATTTTGAGAAGTAATACTGGCCACAGGGACGGTGGAACTTAGCATTTGCCAGCCCGTTCCATCGAAATAGTAAAAACCGGGCGTATTATCTACCTGATATATCAAAAGGCCTTCCGCTGGATTAGCCGGACGATTGGCTTCAGTAATTCTTGGAATAAGAATTCCTTTATTTGAACTGCTAACATCCAAAATAGCCGAGGAGTCAGGATCGCTTTCATTGGTATTAATACTTACTCCCTGTTGATTGTTATTTAACTCAACTTTTCCACTTGCCGAAAGCATGGCGGTAGGCATAATCGTCTGAAAAGCAATATCTTCCAATGTGGCATTGCTGCCGGAGATACTTACTACATTTGCATAAATATAGTGTCCTTGTTTTGTAAAAAAGCCAACAGAATTTTTTGTAGATTTTAAAACAAAAGGACTTGATTCGTCGGGTCGGGTAAAGACATTTTCAACATATGAACCTCTCAAACAATTAAAAGTACCCTGACCCGGAATATTGATGGTACCAAATGCATCAACTGTTAATGTGGTCTCTCGTTTTTCTAAATTTAGATTTGAAAAGGGGTCTTTTTTTTGAATTACAGCATTGATTACATCACCAATTTTAAAAGGGACACGCATAAACTCAAAGTCTGGTTCATCAAAAGTGTCGTCAACATCGGTTTCCAAATCAAAAGACGTACCGAGGTGAGATACGGTTGAGAACCCAATATTATAGTAATCATAAATATCTATATCATTGTCGTACTCGTCCAGACCCAAAGATTTGGTAACATGAGTAGCTCCGCCGATGGTTAAGCCTGCCGGTGCACTTGCAGGAGAAAGAAAATCGTATTGTGAGTAATATTCAAAATACTCCAGAAAATCAATTGGAAGGGACCATGTCTGAGCAACACTATTATTGGCAGTACCAATATTCATAACCATTAGGTCATTGGTACCATCAAATCTTACCCAGGAATTTCCTTGAGTAGCCGCATTTAGAATATCAGTTTGATTAATTTCAATAGCTGTTGTCACCAATTGAGCCGAAGTTGTCTGATTTTTCAGGTTTAACAACTCTTTGATTTGACTTAAATCTTTTTGAGATACTTTGGAAAAGTTAGAAATTCTACCTCCGCGTGTGTCTTCTCCGCTATTTCCATTACAGTTATTTAAACTTACCGCACAAGATTTTACGCTACTGGCAGAAGTCACACTAAGTTTAAATAGAAATAAAAGACTCGCTATTATTGTTTTAAAATGAAACATCGAAATAGAAATTATTAATTATCACAAAAGTCGATAGGGCTTGTTTACTACCATATACCTATTTGGAGGTATTTTGAGAAAATATTATTGATTTGAAAAGCTTTTCTTGAGACGCACGAAAATTTAACTCATGCTATTTTCCCACTTCATATTTTTGATTTTTATTAAAGCAAAATCAATGGTAAAGCCTCCTAACTTATTGTTATAAAAGATATTGCAGAAAATTTCTGTTTTTTAATTTAATGACCAGCTAAATTTTACATTCGACTTTCCTTTTTTCAACTCTTTCACTTCAAAACCCTCTTTAGATTTCTTTGAAATGTAAACTCCATTGCAATCTCCCTCAAGTTGTATACTGATGACTAAATCTTCGAAATCATCTAGTGGTTTATGAAAGTTTAAGAAAGTTGTACCATTTCTAAGCTGGCCTTTGCCTGAAATAGAGATTTTAGCACCAATCCTGGCATTTTTCGAAGAAATACTTGCAACGGGAGTTGTAGTACTCAACTTTTGCCAGGCGGTTCCATCAAAATAATAAAAACCCGGGGTATTATCTACCTGATAAACTAATAGCCCCTCGGCGGGGTTTACCGGGCGATTGGCTTCTATGATTCTCGGAATCAGAATACCCAAGGAATCACTATCAATATCCAAAATAGCGGAAGGATGAGCCTCAGCATCTGAGGTACTTATACTTATTCCCTTACTATCATTGTTTATCGATACATTGTTTGGGGCATTCAAAAGAGCAGTAGGTACTATCGTTTTGAAATTCATATTCTCCAAAACAGCATTCGAACCATTTTGAGAGACAATTTTTGCCTGAAAAAAATGACCCTGTTTGGTCATAAAACCAATGTTATTTGAAGATCCCGATAAAACAAATGGACTGGCCTCATCAGGCCTTTTAAAGTACTGAGATTGATAGCTCCCCCTCAAACAATTGTAAGTGCCATAACCCGGTATCGTTAAAGTACCATAAGCATCAATGGTCAGCGTTGATATAGTCCTGTAAAGGAGTTGGTCGGTATTATGGTCATACTCTTCAATGGTATCGTTCATGATATCTCCAAGGCCAAGGGGCACATCCATAAACTCATAGTTGGGTTCATCAAATACATCATCATCAATATCGAAATCGAATGATCTTCCTAAATGATCTATACTTGATCCATTTATGTTAAAGTGTTTATAGACTTCAAATTCCTCATCAGTATCAGAAACATATGTAGATCGGGCCACATGTGTGGTTCCCGGTATTCGTAAGTGTGCAGGTACATTACTTACAGCTATAAAATCATCCTGAGTATAATAATCAAAATATTCCTGAAAGTTAGTGGGCAATGACCAGCTTTGTGGACTTGCATTATTGGCCAACCCAATATTCATATTCATCGTATTATTTGCTCCACCAAATACCACCCATGAGTTACCATCTGAGGCTAGAGTGGTGGCATCCGTTTGAGTTATTTCAATAGCGGCACTTATATTTTGCGATCCCTGAGCAGTGGCTTTTATATTTAATAGGTCCCAGTTTAGATTATTCTTAACATTTGACTTTCTGGCATTGGGATTTTCATCATCTTGTGTACACCCTGGCCCTCCCGGTCTGGAACATACTGTATTTGTAACGCAAAATCCAGATGTATGAACTAAGGCAGTAACAAAAATGACGGTAGCAAGTACTTTTGATTTCATATAATACTTAGAAAATATTACAAAAGTGCCCGGCATCTGAATTCTGTCAAATACCTACTTGTAGGTATTTTGAAAAGTGAAAGAAAAAGATAGTTTTGTAAAAAATTCAAAAAGATTATTGCGATTCTCCCTGGTCATCTTATCGCTATGGTTATACTTTCAATCTTTTGCTCAGAAAAGTCCATCTTTAGAGCTAAAAGATGATTTTGTAAGTAGTGACCTCATTGGATTTGTTTCAAAATATGATGCTGCCGAAAATGAACCGGAAAGGGTTGTTTTGAAATCAAATGAATTTGAGCATTCCTCCCAAGTACCCTCTTTCGATGCCGATTTTAAATATCATTGGCTGAAAATAAAATTGAATTCCGAAGAAGATAAAAAGTTAGTCATTGAATATCAGCAGATTTTTATAGACGAAATTTCATTCTTCTTATTTGAAAACGATTCCCTTATAAATCAAGAAAACTCTTCCTGGAAGAAAAGCTATTCAGTAAAGTCATTCGCGAGCCGATATCATGCTTTTTCATTTTCAATAGAAAAAAACAAGACTTATACAATTCTGCTCAAATGTCACAATTCAAAAACCAGATACTCCAACAGAGGATTTATTAAGCTTTTTGATAAAAATTTTTACCAAAAAGAATCAGATTTCTACTTGATGCAAATTAGCTTGAGCGTAGGTTGTCTGATTTTCGTTGCTATCCTCGCAATTGGCTTTTTCAGTTATTCCAAAAAAAGAATCTATTTGTTTTACACCTTATACATCGTCTCGATGGCATGGTATATTTTGGTGGTCAATGGTATTATTAATCAATTTTTTAATCCCGGCAATTCAATAATTGCCAATCCACAATTCGGTTCAATCCTCGTGGTTTTTAACCTTTCTTTTCATGCACTTTACGTAAATCAATTTTTCAAAATCTCTAAAAAAATAATAGGTTATTCCTTTTTTGCATTCCTGATATTATGTATCCTTCAAATAATCTTACTATTGTTTGTGCCAAATTCGCACCTGCCATTTGGAGTAATTTACATTTCTTTTTCTTTGCTTGTTATCTGGACTTTAGCGTCTAATTATAAGCCCAAAAGAAAAGCCGTTTTTTTATATTTAGCGGCTTCGGGTCCCTTATTTATAACTTTTCTTTTTGTAATATTAGGTGCTATTGGCATTACCAAAATCAATTCAATTTTTTATAATTATGCTCACATTCCACTTGCACTGGAAGGAATAGGGCTGGGATTGGCTCTTTTATATTTGTTTAACGATGAACGAAAAAAAATAGAATTGGAATTACAAAGAAACAAGGAAGAGACCACTCACAAAATTCTCTTTGCTCAGGAAGAAGAAAGACAACGCCTCGCACGCGATTTGCATGATGACCTCGGAGGTAGTCTTTCAGTACTCAACCGTGAATTAGATGAATTCAATCAAAAGAATGAAGGGAAAATCTCTGACTCTGTAAAGCTCACAAATAAAATCGTGGATGATTTAAGGCTTATCTCCCATCAATTGATGCCTTCGTCATTCTCCGAGAAAGGTTTGGTGGCTGTAATCAATGAAACCGTAGATTTGGCAAATCGACAGCATAAAATTAAGTTTGGTTTTATAACCAACGGTACCGAAAAAAGGCTCCATCCCGATAGTGAAATCAATATTTACCGAATCGTCAAAGAACTGATAAACAACGCATTGAAGCATTCAGAAGCAACTGAGTCAACCATTCAGCTGATTTATTTTGAAGAATTTCTCTACTTTTCAATCGAGGACAACGGCCACGGCTTTGACATTAGTCAGTCCAGAAATTGGGGAATTGGATTCAAAAATATAAATTTGCGGGCGGGCTATCTGAAAGCCAAACTCAATATAGAGTCAGGTTCAGCAGGCAGCCTTATTAGCCTCGAAATACCCTACGATGTCTCTGAAAACTAAGATTTTATTGGTTGATGATCACCATCTCTTTAGCGATGGCATAGCCGGTTTACTTCAAAAAGAGGACGCATTCGAAGTGGTGGGACAAATATTTGACGGCAACCATGTATTGGCTACCGTGCACCAAAAGAATCCAGATCTGGTTCTATTGGATGCCAATCTTCCTAATTTGAGTGGAAAAGATATCGCCGAAAGACTTAAATCCGACTTCCCCAAAATAAAAATCATGATACTGACCATGTACGACGAAAGTCAACTGGTCAGAGAGTTTCAAAAAATAGGAGTTGAAGGTTACCTGCTGAAAAACTCCACCAAAGACGAGTTACTCACGGCCATTTTCAAAATCATGAGTGGAAAAAAGGTATTTGACAACAAGTTATCATTAATGTCTTCTATTCCTCCTTTTTCGGGTGATGAATTTCAAAAGCGGTATTTGTTGACACCCAGAGAATTAGAAATCCTTCGATTGATCAGGAAAGGGCATAGTTCTCAAGCCATCGCCGATTTGACCTCATTGAGTCTTATGACCGTAAAAACCCACCGCCGCAACATACATTTCAAGCTCAAAACCGAAACCACTGCTGATCTGGTGCGGTTTGCGATTGAGAATAATCTTTGAAAAAAATGTCTGGTTTTTATAACTAAAATCTTTCGTTGATAAATATTTCTGGAAGGCCATTTTTTAAAATTTACCAAAAATTGCCTATCTTCAATTCATAATAATAATCTTATGGTATTTGACGACGACGATTTCGAAGAAATGGATGATGAGGAGTTCGAACGAGAAATGGAGGAAGAACGAAAACGAAAAGCCAATCTGCCCATCGTAAAGAAAGCCAAGGAGATTTTCAGAACAGTCCATAGCCTCATTTCCACCATCGACTATGAAAAAGATACCATGGCTTACCGGGATATTTTGTTTGAAGACATCGCCATCATCAATGCCAAAATCAGTGGTGCCGAAGCGGTAGATCTATATTCTTTAAAAATGGAAAATGCCGTTTTGATTAAAATACACGCCTGCAGTATCATAACCACTACTTCAGGCATGAAAATGATGAATTTGGGCCATGAAGATTATCTCAATGTGTTACGGGATGAAATGGAGGAATTTCGGAAACTTTTCGTGGATTGGATTGCTACTTTTGACAAAACCAACGACATCCCTGACGACTGGGGGCTGTTTTATTGATACATTTCAAAAAAAAGAGACCGAACGTTCTGAGTTCAGTCTCTTAAAAAATCTATTTTGTTAATTTCCCTTTCAGTTTTGAGAAAAATAGCTCGCAACCCCCTCATTGGTGGCAGTCATGGCCAGTTCACCCTCTTTCCAGTTGGCAGGGCACACTTCGCCATATTCTTCTACATGCTGAAGTGCATCCAATAGTCTCAAATATTCATCTACGCTACGACCCAATGGCAGATCGTTGATAGACTCATGACGAACAATACCCTCTTTATCAATCAAAAAAGTACCTCTGAATGCAATTGGATTACCTTCAAATGACCAGCTTTGGGTATCAGCATTAAACTTATACCCTCCGCCCAACACGCCGAAGTTCATTGAGATTGTTTTGGCGGTATCAGCCACTACAGGGTATTTTACGCCTTCAATTCCCCCTTTTTTCTTTGGAGTTGTCAACCAGGCCAAATGGCTCTCTTCAGTATCAGTTGAGCAAGCCACCACCGCACAGTTTCTTTTTTCAAATTCTTCAAGTTTTGCCTGAAAAGCATGAAGCTCAGTTGGGCATACAAATGTGAAATCTTTAGGATAAAAGAAGAAAATTACGTGTTTTTCTCCCAAATATTGCTCCAAACTAAAGTCTTCAACGATCTCGTAACCTTTCACAACTGCCGGAGCCGAAAATGATGGATATTTTTTTCCTACCAGTGACATTTTATATTGTTTTTAATTGATGTATTCTTATTAAAATACAAAAATACGAATTGTTTGTGTAGATTTTTTTATTCTAAAAATGTTATAAAATAATCTTTATATATTTCAATTTCATTGATTTAACAGAAAAACCTTTACAAGCAGAAATTTCGAAAGTATTGGAAAAATACAAGAAACGGAAAATATGAAACTTTCTTTTCAATTAAATAATCAGAGGATAATTACTTAATCCTCACTCCAAGTTTCAGTCCCCAACTCCCGATTTTTGAGGTGATTTTTTGACCCAAAGCCGGGTAAGAAGCTATGCTGTATTCGGCTTTAGCAAAGAATCTTTTGCCAAAATCAGCACCTGCATCAAAACGAGTCTCGTGGCCAATCACTCTGCCATCGGTGTCTTGCTTAATTAATTGATTAAATAGCAAGCTATAACCTATAAAAGGAATCACCTTTTTGTCCTTTTTGAGCTCATGCGTTACATGAACACCATAATAAGAAATGCCATAGTTTTTAGTACCTTCTTTAATGGGCGGAATGGCTGTGTAGCCCAAAGGAATCGAAATATAAGCTCCCGGTTTTTTCTTAAAACCCGACACTTTCCATCCATAATCCAGTGCAAAGGCAAATCCCGTGTGTGAGATATCTGTAAAATTAGATTTTCTGACACCGGTATAACCTGTCTCAAATGTGATTTTCTTGGGTGATTTTTCAAAATCCTGAGCCTGTGCAGACATAGAAATAACCGTGAATAAAATAAAGAAAGCTTTTTTCATCAATTAGTGTTTAGAATCTGACTACAAATATCTGAACAATTGAACTGGTAGTGAAATATAATTTGGGTTTTTGTAAATGAACCAGCCTGATAATTGTGTAAAACCATTAGCAATAAAGCAATATTGGGAGCATCAATTTTTGGTGATACCTGGAGAAATGTGGCTAAAAAAATGAGATTTCTCCAAATATACAAATTAATATCTGGAGAAATGTGGGCAAAAAAATGAGATTTCTCCAAGTATAGTATTTTGTATTCTTCATAAATATCACAAAATTAGCATTTTGTGTTTTTATTGATTAATAAATTGATAGAAAGAAATTACTTTTTCTTCAAATTTCCTCTGAACCTAGAGTTCATCATTTGTATATATTCTTCAATGGGTGGAAGTCCCATTTCCAATCGTCTGGTGTTGAGGTTTTGGGGATCGCTGCAGAATACTTAATATTAATTTTTCAAGTATTCGACTTCAAAATAATCCAAGATTTTATCAACAGGATTACCTAAAGTCATCCTATAAACATATCCCTCACTATTATAAAAATACTTAGTTGTCTTAAACGCAATTACTTGGACACGATAATTAATTTACATTACCCATTTTGGGTCAATTTTGACACCTATTGATTCCAGGAATTTTTTAGGAGACTTG